>JAEEGG010003508.1_pt1 | contig 39068 bp, 21 predicted proteins | sample 9134161 | NCBI WGS metagenome assembly JAEEGG01 (sample SAMN16246543, study PRJNA631951) | gut metagenome | biome: gut microbiome; feature: rumen; material: CR-attached | host: Bos | place: Iran: Karaj | collected 2018-10 | reverse complement strand
CTTCACGACTTTGAATTCCATCACGCTGTCAACAAACACGTCGTAGTCACGAATGGGCTTGACATCGATTTGCGAACCGGGCAGGAAGGCTTCGAGGCCGAACACTTCGACAATGAGGCCACCCTTGGTGCGGCTCTTGACATAACCGTTGACGATTTCGCCGCTTTCGTAAGCTTCGTTGACGCGATCCCACGACTTGAGGAGTTCGGCTTTCTTGTGTGACAGGATGAGTTGGCCGTTGGGACCTTCTTGGTTCTCAACATAGACTTCCACCTTGTCGCCCACCTTCAGGTTGGGGTTGGTGCGGAATTCAGCAACAGGAATAACACCATCCGACTTAAAGCCGATGTTAACCACGACTTCACGCTCGGTGATAGCAACAACTGTGCCTTCAATAACCTCGTGGTCAGCCACTTGGCTCATCGTACCAGCATAACGCTCTTCGAGCTTTGCGCGTTCGTCAGCCGTGTAGTTGTCGAACTTTTTGTGTGAGGATGTCCAGTCGAAATCCTCGGCGGGAACCGGTTTCGGTCTCGGGGCTTTGGGAGCCTTCTTTGCAGGAGCCTCCTCTTTAGGAGTTTCCATGACTGGGGTTTCTTCAACGGCCTTTTCTTCTACCGGCATGGCTTCGTTGATGATGTTTTCGTTTTCTTCCATGTAATAATTTTGATAAAAATTGTACCCGCAAGCGTTCCAGACATCCACCCACGAGGAGGTTAAACATTTTGATTTTCAACTCAAACCACTGATTTTGCTATCCGTCTGGAGTGCGGTTCAAATTGGGTTGCAAAGATAGGAAAATTTTTGATTGACAACGTGATAAGGAGAAAATATTTTTTTCCAAACTACTTTGATGCTTTTATTAACCTCACAACATGCTTTTTTTCATCGCAAGGAACAAAAAGCGTATAGCATCCATCTGGAACAAATCCAAAGTCAACGACAGCACCCTTTTCATCAATCTCATTTAACACAATAAAACGCCCGTTCTCGTCTATCAAATGAACCACACATCCCTCATTTATGCCTTTGATTGTAACTATACCTGAAGTGGGATTAGGGAAAACCGACACCGTGGTTTCCATTTCTCCCACACTATCATAATAGGTGAAACATGCTTCTAGATTTCTGTTTTGGGTTACCATAAAGCTAATGGTGGTTTGGTCGGAAACATAAACACCATTTTCCGTCCATGCAAGGAACTCATAGTTATCATTAGGATAGGCGATTAACGTAGCGGTTTGCCCATAAGCATAACTGCCCATACCCTCAATAAAACCAGCATTTTCAGGGCTAACAGATGCATTAATCGCATAACTCTCCAATGCGAAAGTGGCGACAAGATAACGGTTTCGATTCACTGTAAATGTGTATTCAGGCGTGTTTGAAACCACTATCCCGTCTTCAATCCAGTTGACGAACTCATAATGCTCATTGGATATGGCAGAAACCGTCGCTGTTGCCCCATAAACGTATGTCCCCATACCTGTGACGTGACCGCCCTCTATTGGTTGCGCCCCAACCGTAATCTCGTATGAATCAACAGTAAAATTGGCTTGTAAATCATGGTTTGAGGTCACGAGTAAGGAAAACACGGGTTCAGAAGAGACCTGTTGACCATTTTCAGTCCAGTCCACGAAGATATAGCCTTCATGGGTCGTTGCCTGCAAGGTGCAGGTCTCCCCTATCCAATACGCGCCTCCTCCTGTTACCGTGCCACCCTCTTCAGGCACAGCATTCGTCGTTATCATACCCATTCCGCCCGAAAAGGAGAAAACGTATGGATCGCTGATGGCTCCAACAATGCCGTTGGAAACAAATTGCATCGTTTCGGGGGATGTCAACTCAAGTTCCTGTTGGGTGGAATGGTCATACAACCTAAACGACAAAACATGTCCAGACTGCCCATAAATAGTCATAAAGAGCATATAACGGTTCAGTCCTTCATAGAAAGTCAGCATCTCGCTGCCACGGCATTCGTCGCCACAGAAAGCACCTAATTCGAAAACGTCCGTAGCCTGTTCAATTCCATTAATCTCAATTACGCCGATGACATTCATGTTATCGGGAAACTGATAGACGTCGGGGTCCCAATGATTGGCGAGTAACCAAACACTTGGGAGCAAAAAAAACAGAAGTAGCGAGAAGTGTTTAGTCATTATCCTCTGTCTTTGAAGTCATTGAAAGCATGAGCTTAGTCAGCGCTTTCTTCAACTTTGAACACCAGACGGAAGCGATCCACACGTTCATCGGGGCGCGCTTTGAAGGTGTAAGTCGGTGTGGCGAGAAGATCTGTCTCGTCCCCCGTCTCGGTGTCAATCAAATGGAGGTAACCGAACTCTGCATCATCGACGCTGACACTAAGTGTGAACTCGCCTGGCTGACGTGGGTCGAACAGCAGCTCCAACGACCTGCTATCGCCTTTCACATAGGCGATGGCATAATCTCCCTCCTTGCCTTTAATGCTGATAGTCGGCGCTGTGACCGAACGATGTCTCAGCTTCTTCAACCCAGCCCCTTGAGTGAAGTAGGCTATGGCATGGTCAGTGCCCGTTGCACCCGAGACGGTGAAAGTCAAAGCCTTACCTTTCGACCCTGTCTCGGCGCTTGCTGCCGCATTACTTTTAGTAATGGTTAGGTAGGTCGCCGCTGTAGTCTTCACCAAGAAACCCTGTCCGGGTCGAATGGGCTCCTCGAAAGTGTGAACTTGCCATGTGCCTTCGTTGGTCAGAGTATAGTAGCCCGAGGCGAGGTGGGCGTCGTCGATGGCTCCGCCTGTGCCTTTGTAGATATTGTGCGGGAAAGGATTGCCAATGAGGTTGAAGCCGTCCAACTCGTCATTTGGACGATCATTGTAGGTCAAGGGGCAGGTGACCGACGCATGGTTCAACGTGCCCGTGAAGACAGGGCTGAAAGTGTTGCTGTTGGCATAAAGATAGCCACGACCGTTCTCGAAAATGGTGAAATCTGCAACGTTGCCCTTGTAGTTCTCCCATTCCTCGTTGTCAAGGTTGGTCCCGTCATAACGGTAAAGGTCATAGTCGGGAGTGAGGAAACCGCTGCCTTCGATGGCCATCTCATCCATCGGAGAGGCGATGGTGTACCAGCCTCCTACACCATCCCTGCCATAGGAGAAAATGTCGATCTCCATCGTCGCATTGACATTTTCCGAATCGTTGAGGAGTTGTGCTCCGTTAAGGAGTACCAAGTCTTCGGGGGCGTTGCTGACCAGCTCGCCCGTGACGTTCATGGTGTTGTCGGGGAGGATGGTCAGCGTCTGTCCATCGGCCACAATTAGGGAAGCCACTTCGGCATCCGTGTCAACATTACAGTCGGTGAATATGTAAACCTCATCGTCGGGTGTAGGAAAGATGTTGGCTCTCCAGCTGTCAGGGTCTGACCATGTCGAGGTTGCTTCGCCAATATACACCGGACCTTCAAAGTTCAACGTGAACGAGAACACATATGGATTGCTTGGCAGACCCAAGAAATCATTGGGGTTGAAGGTATAGGTTGTCTCACACGTCACGTCCATCTCTGCATCCGACAGATGGTTCCACAGGCGGAAGTCCATAACCATGCCCGCCTCACCGTTGACAGTCAGGAATGCATAATAGCGGTCCCTAGAAGTCTCATACACGCATTTGATGCTGCCTCGGCATATGTCATTACAGAAGGCACCAATTTCCATCTGTTCACTCCGTTGCTCCACCCCTTCGATAGAGATGACCGCCAGAAATGTGGCGTTGTATGGATACTCATGCGCGTTCCATGTCCAATGTTCGCTTGCTGCCCTAGCTGTACCGAAGGCGGTCAGCAGCAAGAGCGACAATGCCAGTCTTATATTCTTGTCTTTCATCTTTTCGCGTCTTTATCATTCAACAACGAGCTTGTAAGTATAGGTACCCTTGCTTCCAAAGACGACCTTCACCATATACATGCCTGGCATTTCGGGGGCTTTTACCATCGTACTACCTTGAACCATTTTGGCCGACATCACTGCACCCATGAGGTCAACAATCTCAATGCGAGCTTCCGACTCGGTGGGCAAGGTGATGCTGAAAAGCTCGTTGGCGTTTGCAGGGTTGGGATAGACCGACAGACGGCCTGCCAAGTCGTCCATTCCCGTCGTCGCTGAGAAGCTCACGGTCAAAGGGGTGTCGAGGCTGCCCACCACGGCGTTAGCCTCGAAGCTGAACTTGTCGTCAATGTTGTAGTATTCCATGCCTGAGACAGGGTCGTAGAGTCGCCAGGTAAGCTCGGCAGCCTCGTTGCCCGTCACGGTCAAGAAGGCCATGTGGCGGTTCAATGTCTCCACATAGAGTAGACGCACGCTGCCACGACATTCGTTACCAACAAAGGCAGCAAGTTCCCAACCATCCTCGCCCAGCTCTTGTCCGCCAAGCTCGACAATTGCCATGATGCTCATGTTGTTGGGATAAGCCTTCATATCAGGGACCCAATGGTTGTCGTCGGCAACGAGGTTCTTGCGTAAGACACCGCCCTTGGCGTTGGTGGCATACACCAGATTGACAGCTTGGTTGCTATGCGAGTTGTACATGAAGCCTTGTCCTGGGACGAGGGTATTCAACGTGCCAAACCAACCCATGCCATCCATGTAGATGGAGAATCCAGTTTGGCTCTTGATGACGTCGCCGTCCTGCACATTGTTGTTGCCCAATGCTGTGTTGATGTCGCAAGGCGAAGCCGAGGGATAGCCTATCCAGGTCCAACCAGGTTGCAGGGTGATGGGGTGTTGTGCAGGTGCCGTGAAGCTGCCAGGCATGCTCACCACGCTGTAGGAGGCCACATTCACGAGATACATGTTCTCGTTGTCGATGCTCTGCAGGTTGCCCATCCATTCGCCATCTTCGTATGTAGTGAATCCGTTGAGTTGTGACTTAATGAGGATGCCCTTTTCGCCCAAGCCGTTCTTCAACAGCTCAAGTCCGTTGATTCCGTTCTGCTCCACATAAGTCGAATACCAATTCCAGCCCTCCTCAAACATGGCATTCTGGACGTAGGTAAAGTTGAAGACATAAGGGTTTGCGGTAGTGCCAATAATCTCGTTGGGCACAAAACTTATCGTGGAAGAACATCCCAACTCCGACTCTTGGCCGAGTATGTGGTCGTAGAGACGGAATGTGAGCATGTCGTCTTCCTCGCCATAAAGAGTAAGGAACACCATGAAACGGTCCACTTGGGGATAATAGTTGATCAACTGACTACCACGGCATTCATCACCATAGAAGGCTCCTATCTCAAGACCTTCGATGGCTTGTTCCACACCATCGATCTGGATGACGCCGATGACAGACATATTATAGGCATACTGATGGGTATTAGGTAGCCAATGGTTGGTGTAAACCACGCCGTTGCCTTCGATGACGTTAAAGAATTCCTCCCAGTATTGTGCCGTGCGGTAGGCATCACCTGTGCCGTAGGGGACGTGTACAGGGATGGAGCGGGAGACCATTCCGAAGGTATTGGGATAAATCGTTGGTGGATTAACAGCCGCCACCGTCATATCTGCTATCGAGAAGCAGCGTTTGAAAGCGAAGTTGGGGATGCTTTGCACATTCTCGCCAATGTTAAGTTGAGTAAAAGCACAGTCGTAAAAGACTGGGCTCTCGGCACTGCCCATTGTCTGGCAGTTCACTGCATTGTAGTTGACCGTGCTGATGCCGTCGCAACCATAGAAGGCATGGCCTTCAACCAATTCAAGTGACTCGGGCAAAGTGATTTCGCCACGCAGACCGCCGCAATTCTTGAAAGCAGAATTACCAATAGTAACAAGGTTCTCTGGAAGAATGATACCATCAAGATTTACGCAATTCATAAAGGCTTCTGATCCAATTGATGAAAGAGAGGATGGAAATGCAAGTGTCCCAGAAAGGTTGGTACAGCCTTCAAATGCACAATTGCCAACTGAAGAAACAGCATTAGGAATCTGAAGACTTGTGAGACTATTGCAGTTATAGAATGCCCAATCGCCGATAGATGATACTCCTTCAGGAATAGTAACGGAGCTAAGCCCATGGCAATTAGAGAATACTCCATTATTAATAGCAGTCAAAGACGCAGGTAGTGAAACGGAAGTGATCTGGGAGCATCCCTGAAAAGCATAATCTCCTATAGACGTTACAGAATTGGGAATGACAAGGTCACCAGTAATATTATTAAAGCCGGAAAAAGTGGAATAAGGTATAGTTTCCACATTCTCGCCTATGTTCAAACTAACTATATAAGCCGCTGATTCATCAAACCAACCTTCAATTGTCTCGCAATTTATGGCGTTGTAATTCACAGCCGAAAAATTAGTTCCGGAAAACACACCCCATTCCATATAATTCAAATTCTCACCAATGGTCAACGTTCCGTTTAAGCCGTAACAATACAGAAAAGCGCCATAATTGATGACGGTCACCGAGTTAGGAATGATAAGGTCTCCTGTCAAGCTTGAGCAATACAGAAAAGCATAAGACCCAATAGAAGTCAAGCTTTCGGGGAATACGATGGAATACAAATTGTTACAATTCCGAAATGCTTCGGCAGGAATAGAAGTTACTCCCGTGAAATACTGTAATTCATCAAAAGAGGTAATGGAACCATTGTTATAGAATGTATAGCCAATATCCGTCACCGCGGCGGCTTCACTGTAACTCAAGAATCCATCGCCATCGGTATCCCACTTGTTCACACAGAGGGCTTCCACGTTCGGATCGGCAAAAATGATGGGATTTGTTGTCCTGAATCTGGCTGTCAAAGTACGGTCGGAGGTGATGATGAAGGAATACGTCGCATTGGTGGAAACCACTTCGCCGTTTTCCAACCATTGGTAGAAGGCATAGCCTTCGTTGGGCGTGGCTGTCAATGTGCAGTTTTGGCCTATCATGTAGTTGCCGCCACCAGTCACGGTACCACAAGCCTCTGGGCTGGCCAATGCGGTAATGGCAACCCTGATTTGGAAGAAGTTCGCCACCAGATTTCTGTTTTCTGTCACAGTAAAAGAATACTGTGCATTCGAGGAAACCACCTCACCATCTTCCGTCCAATTGAGGAACACGAAGTCGCTGGAACTGGGCGTGGCATTTAAGGTGCATGTCTCATTAAATAGAAAAGTTTTACTATTGGTCCCAATAAAAGTAATATCATCAATAAAGTAACGATCTTCATTCTCACTAAAGGAGCCGTCTTTGGTGTAACTCCAACGGAAAGTATGGCTACCCACTGCCACATCGAAGCTTCGTCTCGTCCAGTCTGAATATCCAGATTCATCAAATTGCAAGTTGTCGTCAATATAGAAATGACCTATATCATAATTGCGTTCTGAAGAGATACGGCTGTAAAATTCTACTGAGCCATTTTCTATGAATTCCATCGTGACTTCGATGAATGATTCTGTATTATGATTGTTTAGATTGCTACTTGCCAAGCAATAGGAACCACCATGGGAATTCGAGTTCCATATTACCCAAGGATAGGATGAGACGGCATTGTTCCAAGTATTAGAAATAGTGCCTTCTTCAAAATCAAATAAACTGGAACCCACTTCCTCATCAAAAGTAACAGTTCCACCGTTACTTGGGTTAATCGTGACACCAACAGTATATGTTGGAATCACAAAGTGAGCCACCAAATTTCGGTTTCCCGTCACCGTGAAAGCATATTGGGCATCGGTACTCACTTCCACGCCGTCTTCTGTCCAGTTCACAAATGAGATTCCTTCATATGGTGTGGCTGTCAGCGTACAGGTCTGTCCTTGCTCATAAACGCCTGCGCCACTCACCGTACCACCTGTGGTTGGAATGGCCGTGGCTGTGATTTCCCAAAGGCAGGGATTAGGCTCTTGGAAGTTAGTGAACACATTCCAGCCTTCTGCATTTTGATAAGCATCCAATGTGCCGCATGGTACTTGAACAGGGATGCTGTAATCTGCGCTTACAAAGACATTGTTTCCAAGGGTAGGCGGTGTTTCAGCCCAAAGTTTGAAAGAAGTAAAACCTACACATGCATTGAAAAAGGCACTGTTGCCGATTTGCAACACGGAATTGCCAAGAGATAAAACGCCAGAAAAGCCGTTACAACCCGAAAAAGCATTGGCACCAATATAGGTTACTGAATTTGGAATGGTCAAGGGGCCCGTGATAGTGCTTTTCCCATTCACAAAATCATCTGGAATCCTTTGGACGTTCTCACCAATGCTCAGCGAAGTCAATGAGGTAACATTCTCCAGCCAGGAAGAACTCATAGATGTGCAATTTGCAGCATTGAAATTCAATGCCGTAAATCCATTACAATTAGCAAATGCATTGTTGTCAAGTGTGGTTACAGATTGAGGAACTGTCAATGAGCCTGTAAAGCCACTACAACCATTGAAAGCATTCCACTCAATTGTGGTTACACTCTCAGGGACAACCAAATTTCCTGTAAAACTACTGCAACCATCCAAAAAACAATACGGAAGTTTTGTTACACCATCTCCAATATTTAAATTAACAAAAGAATTACAGCCATACAGCCAATGATAGTAAGAAGAATATTGATTATACCAGAATGAACCATTCCAACTTCCTTCATAAATACTAATAAGAGCGCCTATATAAACATGAACATCCATTAAATAACAACTTACTGCATTGTAGTTCAATGTGGTGAAATTACAATAGGAAAAAACAGTTCGACCAGTCTTAGCCAATGATGTACCAATTGTTAACTCACCTGTAAAACCATTACAATTAGAAAAAGCATTTGTGCCCAAGTATGTTACGGAATTCGGAATGGTCAAATTGCCTGTCAAGCCACTACAACCATTAAAAGCAGACGCTTCAATAGATGCCAATGTTTCAGGCAATGCAAGTAAACCAGTTAATCCACTACAGCCATTGAAAGCATTTTCACCGATTACGGTCACAGTATATGATGTGTTGTAATACTCCACACTCTCAGGAATCACCAATTCGCCAGTGGCGCTTGTTCCATCTACATGTCCAGTTACGGTTACAGAGACTCCATCATCATTGAGGGAGTAGTTGAGGTTGCCCACCGTGAAGGTTTGGGCCAAGGCATTCGTCACCTCTACCAAGCTTAGTAGCAAGGCAAAGAGGACGGGGAGCACCGCCCTTTTCATTTGTAAGTGTTTCATTCTCATAGTCAAATATTTTTTAAATTCAATTATTTATTTTCTCACCCTAATAATCCAGATTATTGCAGCGGGCAAATTTAAGAAAAAATAGTCCTTAAAATCCAAAAAAATAATCCATTTTTCAAACACACCTACTTTTGGCTACCCAAACGACGCAAAGGCCTTCTGAATATACAAAAAAAAAGACGTAGTTATGACCGCGTCATAAAAGTACATTGCTATGAGATTTCCAGTTGAGAAAACGATTACTTCACTCCTTTCGCAAACCCTACAATCATCTCCAATACCTCGGGTGAAATGGTCTCCTCAATCTCGAAATATTCATTCGGCGAACCCGTTTCGCAATGCTGGAAAAGATGGTTCAAATCAGGCAACTCATGGAGGGTAAAGTTGGTCTTGCCGTAGTCAGCGATGATCTTCTCGTAGGCAGGGAGATTCTGTGAGGCGATCACTTGCAAATCCTTGGAGCCATTCAACAACAAGACAGGACAATTGGTCTTCACGATAGCATCAGTGGGATCGTACTTTAGGAAATAATACATCCACGGCGATGCCATTTGTGACACGGTCTGCTCGGTCAGTTCTTCGTTGTAGCCCCAACCTTTCAACAGTTGGCGCAGCAGGCTGTCGGCCTCTTCCCTGCTGCTTGATGCCTCGATGATGTCAAACATTTGAGCGTTAGTATTACTGTTGAATTGAACAGCTTCTTCCGTCATACCCGAAGCCCTAAGTATAGCCTTTTGTTGTTCTTTGAGAACCTCTATGCCATTCACCGACGGACCAGCCAAAGAGACCAGGAAAGCCACCTCGGGACGACGCGCCGACACCATGAAGTTGATGATTCCGCCTTCACTGTGGCCCAAGATACCGACCTTTGAAGCGTTGATTTCCTTGCGGCTACGGAGATAGTCGAATGCGGCCTCGGCATCGTAGGAGAAATCCAAGGAAGTTGCGTTCTCCACCTCGCCTGTCGAGCCTCCAATGCCACGGTCGTCGTAACGCAATACAGCAATGCCATGGAGAGCACAATAATCTGCGATAACCCAGAAAGGACGATGGTTCATCAGCTCCTCGTCGCGGTCCTGCTGCCCACTACCTGAGACCAGCACCATGGCTGGAAACGGGCCATTGCCTTCGGGGATGGTCAAAGTGCCAACCAATGTATTGCCTTCTTTTTCATTGACGAAAGTCACTTCCTCGATATGATAATTGAATGGAGGCTGTGGGTCTTGAGGTCTGGCCTTTTTCTGTTCTTTTTTCTCTGCCTTGGCAAGGTTGAGCGGGAAGGTCATGCCGTGTTGGGTGAATTCGCCTTCTATGGTCGAGTCTTTCAGCACACCTGAATAAGTGGCACCCATGGCGTTCATTTTCAATTTCAAATGTCCGGCTTGAAAGGTTGTTTCGTCCACTGGAATATCATACGCACCTTGGGCAGGTACATCAAAAGTGGCGGAATAGCCGCTTTCAATGGCCTTGATGTCGAAAGCCGTCTCCAGCTTTTGTACACCTAGGTCAATCTCGCCTTTCCAATAACCCTCGATTTGGGCTTGGGATTGCAGGACGACAAATAACAATAAGAATAAGATTTTGTTTTTCATAAACTACGGATTACACGGATTTTACGGATTAATTATAACTACAAATTTAACGAATTATACGAATGAATTTTGCTGCTTCGCAGCAGATTACACGAATTGCCAACTACTAACTAATGATCACGGGGTCATAGGATTGTCGTCGCGCGTGTAAAGCAGCATGGCGATGAAACCTATCGGGAAAATCATCATGAAACACACGCCAAACCAAATCCAAAAAGACTTACAACGGTTGCGGGCAATCAAGCCACCCGCTACGGCTTGCAGGAGGTAAAGGAATACCACGAGAATGATGATCCAAGTTTCTTTGTCCATAATGCGTTATTTTTACAAGGTTAATCCTCAGTTCTCCGCAAGGAGAACCCTATTTACGATAGATTTATGTTAGATTTGTTTCCAAAAAACATCTCTTCATTTCTTCTTCCTCCCACTCTTCTTCAGCGCCTCGGCGATAATCCACTGCAACTGTCCGTTGACGGATCGGAATTCGTCGGCTGCCCATTTCTCCACCGCTTCCATCGTCTCGGCATCGACGCGGAGCAGGAAGGTCTTGTTGTTGGTACTATTTTCTTTTGCCATCGTCAATTCCTTTCTTTGCTTAAAGGACGTGGCCCTTCGACAGGCTCAGGGACCACTAACGATTCGCCCAAAGTCATCGAGAGGATGTTGTCCTTGGAGATGTACTTGTCATAAATCCAAATACATAATATGGTCACCGCCATGACGATGAAGCCCGACAGGCCTGCCATGCCATTCAGGAAGTCGTTGCCGCCCAAGGTGAAATAGATGGTCATACCCGAAACGGCGTTGATAGTGCCGTGCAGGATGGCTGCCACAACCATGGACTTGGATTTCAGCACGAAATACAACTCTATGACACCCAGCAAGATGCACATCCCCACCATAAGCAAGACGCCCCAATATGGCTCGTTCGGATAGTTGTGGCCCATCAGGATGAGTGGGAAATGCCAGATGCCCCAAACGATGCCGATAAACAAGGCAGCTTTCCAGAACTTCAGCTCGTGCAAGGCACCGACGAGATAATTGCGCCAGCCGTATTCCTCGCCAAAGGCAGCAATGGCATTGACGGTGGCGCCCGCAACCAAACCGCTGACAAGCGTGATGATCATCATCAGATAGGCAGGCATTTGTCCCATTTGTTCGCGCACCATCTCTTGTTGGTCTTCGGGCACATGATATTGGTTGATCAGCTGCTCGGAGTTGTATTCCAACGATACACCGGGCATCATGCCGTTGATGAGGATACAAAGGAAAACCAGCACCACGGGCAACAGCCAAGCCACCACCCACGACCATCTGACCTTGAAGTTGACCAAGCATGTGTGGTTGAACTTCTCCTTGTCGATGGCTTGCAGCACCAAGGCAGTTATGAGCGGGAAAAACATATACACCGCGGAGAAGACCATGAGTCCCGTAGGGGTGTCCGCTCCAATGCCGAAGCCCCAATGGACCAAGGCAAACATGGCCCAACTGAAGAGGCAGACGATGATGGAATACCTTATCGCTTTTTTCATAGTTTGATTACTTTTTTCACTTGTTCAATCATCTCCAGCGTTTCCTCCTCCTTGGCACAATTGAGATAATACAATCCACCGTCAGTCGTGCGCAGTTCGAGCAAGGGACCTCCGTTCTTATGGATGAACATCATGCAGTTCTCGCCGTTCTTCAAGCGGAAATGACCCAAGTTCGCCTTATTGGTCGACATGCCGTTGGTGCGCATGGCAATACCAGGCCAATGTTCCCAAACACTGTCAGAGGTGATGTCGGCAACAGGAATCGTCGCATGGTATCCCCCACCCTTCACCTTGATGCATTCGCTCGAAATGTCATACTTGGGCCCTTTGTTGCCCCATAAGAAGAGAATCGGAATCAAAGCCAAGGATAATAAAGTAATGATAACAACAGACCAGATGGTTATCTTGTTTTTCTTTTTCTCCCTCTGTTTGACATCATGGGAAAGGCGGTTTTCTCTATCACGACCAAAGCCGTTGTATTTCCACATGGCGATAAACAGGGGCACCATCATGGCCGTCACCAGTGCAATCATCACATACACGCTCGTCATCTCGCCAATGACTTTGGCCATGGAGAGCGTGGCTGTGACAATCAACAGGAAACCCGTTACGCCAAAGGTGATAGCCACTACTTTTTTCAGGCCTTCGATGTTAACCAAGGCTTTCCGTTCAGGCGACATGCCCCCGTATGGATTAATCAGATTCGGATTACGGTAGCACAGCAAGCCTGACACAATCAGAAGCAAGCCTATTCCCAAATTAGTATAATCGATGATTTCCATTTCAATTGTCAATTCTCAATTGTCAACTATCAATTATCAATAAAGACTTCCCGTGTTCACCACCGGCTGTGCCGACTCATCGGCGCAGAGCACCACCATCAGGTTGCTCACCATGGCGGCCTTGCGTTCCTCGTCGAGTTCGACAACGCCTTCATCCTTCAACTTGTCCAAGGCCATCTTGACCATCGAGACTGCACCTTCCACAATCTTCTCACGAGCCGAGATGATGGCGGCAGCCTGCTGACGACGCAGCATCACGGCGGCAATCTCAGGTGAATAGGCCAAATAGTTGATTCTTGCTTCAAGCACTTCCAGACCCGACATGGCCAGACGCTCGTTCAGCTTTGCCAGCAGCACATCATTGATTTCCTTGCCGCCAGCACGAAGGGTCAATTCGTCCTTTTCGGCCTCGTTTTCATCGTAAGCATACATGCCTGCCACTTCACGCAAGGCAGCATCACTCTGCACCTTGATGAAGCTCTCAAATGCCTTCATGCGGTTGGAGACCGACACCGTAGCGGTGCTACCAGCCGCGCCACCCGCCATGGTCTGCGAGTCGATTTCAAACATGGCCTTGTAGGTGTCTTTCAGTTTCCATACCAGGATTTGGCCAATCATAATCGGGTTACCCGTCTTGTCGTTCACCTTGATGTTGTCAGGGTTGAGGTTACGGGCACGTAATGAAACTTTTTTGGAGGTCATGAAGGGATTGACCCAATGGAAGCCCGTCTTGGTGAAAGTGCCTTTGTACTTGCCGAAAAACAGCATCACCATAGCCTCGTTAGGCTCCAACTTACGGAAGCCGATGGGCCAAATGCAGGCCAGCAAAAATCCGATGACGGAAAGGAAAGGCGTTGAAAAAGCGCCCAATGCAAATGCGACGATACCCCAAATGCTCAGGGCAATGATAGCGAGTTCGATAAACAACGCGACGAAACCGTTCATCGCAAAACCTTTGAATTCAAATTCTTTTGTTTCCATAGTTTTATAGTTTTATGATATTATTTTGATATTATTTTGATGCTGCAAAGATACATTAATTTTGAAACATGCAAGAAAAAAATGCATTTTTTTGAAAAAAAATTCATCATTATGCATTACTTTTGCAAAGTAAAATGAAAATCTAACATTAAAACCATTCAATATGAAGAAATTAGCACTGATTGGAGCCTTGGCCGTCATGATGATGACCAGTTGCTCAACATTAAAAATCGTGGATCAAAACTCTGCTATCAACGCAGGTGCCGCCGCCGTACAAGCCCTCACCATTAGCGATGCACAAGTCAAGGAACTGTGCAGCCAATATATGGTGGAATCCGATGGTCAGAACACCATCTTGCCTGCCAACAACAGCTATACGCAGCGTTTAGACCGCATCATGGCTCGTTTCCACAACATCAGCAGTTTGGATTTGAATTATAAGGTGTATCAATCCAACACGGTCAATGCCTTTGCCAGCGGCGATGGCAGTGTGCGCGTCTACACTGGTTTGATGGATGCCATGAACGACGACGAAGTGTTTGCCGTCATCGGACACGAATTGGGTCACCTTATTAATAAGGATGTCAGAGATGCTTATCGTGCCGCTTATCTAGTGGTAGCTGCCCGTTACGGCATTGCTGCCGTCAACACTACTGCAGGAGCCATCTCTACGGGTTTCCTTGGCGACCTTGGGCAGCAGCTTGCCCAGAACGCCTATTCCCGCAAGCAAGAAACCCAAGCCGACGAGACCGCCTTCCAGTTCTGCATCCAAAACGGTGTGGATCCTTATGCCATGTACCATGCCCTGAATGTGTTGATCAGCCTAAGCGGAGAGAACAGCCAGCAGGGCAAATTAGCCGAACTGCTTTCCACCCACCCCAACACCGCCAAACGTGCCGAACACATCAAAGAGATGTGCGAAACTGCAGGTTATAAGATGAGTACAAAGAGCAACAACAATGCCTCAAATCCCAAGGGGTCTTCCACCAAGCCAAGTGCCAACAAGCCAAAGAAAAACAGCAACAACAGCGGCAACAATGACAATGGCTCAACGGGAGCGGGCAAGAAACCTACCATTAAAAAGAACTAATCGAAAAGCCGAGTTCGCTCGGCTTTTTTTATGCAATTTTGAAACCTTCAGCCAAGGACTTGAATTTACGTCCACGCTCCTCAAAGTTCTTGTACTGATCGTAGCTGGAGGCGGCAGGCGAAAGCAGGCATATATCGCCAGGCTTGGCATGGGTAGCGAGGTAGGCGAAGGCTTCTTCCATTGAAGCATAATAATACAAGGTCGGCCCTTCGACGGGCTCAGGGACCTTAGTTTTTTGAGTCGGCCCTTCGACGGGCTCAGGGGCCTTGTTATTGCAGGTCATTGAGCTTGTCGAAATCGAAGATTCAACGGAGTTAAATCCGTCTATTAGGGTCATCATCCTTTCCCCTGCCTTGCCCGTAAACAGCAGGTGTGGCACGGGGTGTTCTTTCAAGTAGTCTGCCAAAGGCTGGTAGTCGATGCCGCGGTCAAAGCCACCAAGCAACAAAAAATCGACACGTCCCAAAGCCTGACAAGCTGAGATGGCCGCCTGTGGGATAGTGGAAATACTGTCGTTGACGAAAGTCACACCACCGAAGGTGCCAACGGGTTCCAAACGATGTTCCAAAGGCTTGAAAGTATAGAGATAAGGCACAAGTTCACGAACATCTACCCCGTAGGCATAACACGCCAACAGAGCCGCTTTGACATTCAATAGATTATGCTCACCAAGCAGCGGCAAAGCCGTACGGTCGACCAGATCATCAATGTCAAACAAGGAAAACACGATGTTGTTGACGAACATACTCCAAGCTTCCTCCATCAGAGTCTCGTGGATAACAGCGGTATCGTCCTCGCCCATATAGCGCATGATGTTGAGTTTGGCTTCTGCATAACGCGACATCGTCCCGAAATGGTCGAGATGTTCCTCAAAGATGTTGAGTAGCACGCCCACGCGAGGGCTGTTGTGCACATATTCCAACTGATGCGCCGACAACTCGTACACCACAATGGAATCAGGCTTGATGTCTTCCATCACATCGAAACAAGGAATACCAATGTTGCCCGTCAGGACGGCATCGCGACCCGATGATTTCAGCAAATGATAGATGAGGCTTGTTGTGGTGCTTTTACCCTTGGTACCTGTAATGCCGATGGTCTGCGCATGGAACTGGCTGAGGAAAAGGTCAGTCTGCGAAGTGATTTCCACACCTTTCGTGTCGAAGTCCTTCAAGGAGATGCCAGGTGTCTTGATAACGATGTCGAAATCGTACATGGCCTCAAGATAGCCTGTGCCAAAATATTGCACAGCCTCCATTGCATTCTTGTCAGCCACCGCCACGACAGCATCAGGCAAGTATTTGTTCAAGAAACGCAGAGTCGACTTACCCTCGCGTCCAAAACCGAGGATGAGGATACGCTTGCCGCGCAATCGGTTCAATATCAAGTCAAACCTACTGCCCATGTCATTCCCAGCATGGGTTGTGGGATGGGAGGAATCTATGGGCAGTGACACTGGAGTTCCTATGCCTTCATTCAAAGCTGTTTTCAGGATTTGCTCAAATTGTGGAGGAAGGAAATGGTGGGTGTTGAAGCGAGAGAGTATTTCTTCTACGGTCGGCCCTTCGACGGGCTCAGGGACCTTAACTTTTTGGGTCGGCCCTTCGACGGGCTCAGGGACCTTAGCAGCAGCGGTCATTGAGCTTGTCGAAATGCCCGCGTTCTTCAAACATGCCCTAACTTCCTCCACAGTACCCACGCATTCGAAAGGTTTCACGGCTGCGGTGCCGTTCAGTTCTTCCAAGATGGGTCGCAGGCTCTCATCAGCCATCAAGTCCTTGCCAAAGATGGCCATCAGCTTTTCCCTCGAAAGGAATGGCGATAGGATAATCCATGTGAACAGACACTTGGGACATTTGCCGCACCACGAGTCAGTCTTGCTGCCCGCATTGCAACTGCGGAACACGGGATGATAGGCCTCACACTGCGAGAACAGCTTGGCAATCTGTAACTCACTTAAAGGCCGTAAGAAACTGAAATACTGCACTTCATCGCTCAGATTCTCGGCCACATAGTTTCTGAAGTCACTCTCAAACCCGATGGATTTGCTGTACTGATGGTTGATGTTCGTCCCAGGAACGGTCGACTCATTGGCACTGTTCTCGTTCGACAAGGCGATGTACTTTGAGCGACTGCCAAAAGCTACCAAAATGCTGATAAAAGCCAACAAGGCAGAGAACGGAGTATGACCATTCAGATAGCCTTCGGCATTGAGCTTCAGCATCGTCGGGTCGAGAGTGCGGTTGATGACGATAAACTCGTTTTCTTTGTATCCAGCCGTTTTCACACAATTCAAGGTGGCGCCACGAGGATTCACAATTAATGGAACGACGGGAATTTCGTTGCGAAGGCATTCCAGCGTGACAACAGAGTCTTTGCCGCCTCCGATGGGAACCAAAGTGCGTTCTTCAAACTTGACGCTGCCCATAGATTCCATGCCATCGCACATCCTACCTGGGAATGACATGGGCAGCTGCATACATTTTGAAGAAAAGGAATCTATGGGCAGCGTCACAATCTCCATCAACTCTTCTTCCGAAACTGAAATACTATTTAAATACAAAAACTCACCCAATCCATTGTAATACAACTTCTTCCAAAATGCTTTCTGTGATTCGGTCAAAGCAAAAGGCTTCACCGCAACCTTTTTCGGACAAGCGATTTTCCAATAGCTCACCAACTCGGTCATGCCGATTTGGAAAGCCAAGGCCTGTAATTGCGCTTCGGGTATGTTGTCCCAATCGAAAAACGGTCTATTAGGTATTTCCATAGTCGGCCTAAAATGGTATCGATCGTCTAAGTTGAAGTCGAAAGCCAATGACAAGACTCCGTTTTCACATTTCACCGTCTGCCGTTCAAAAGTGAAAGTCGAAAACTCATTGCGCAGGGCATCAAATTTGGCTTGATTGTCGGTCCGTTTCAAGATATGTGGGTTTTTATGCCACAAAAATACGAAAACTGCAACGATTATCGTTCAAAAAACCTATTTTTGCAGGATGGATTTAGGAGAAAAGTTTGTCATACGCAGCAATTCGTTGGAGCCGAAACAAGGTAAAATACTGATTTCCGAGCCTTTAATGAACGATTTTCACTTCGGTAGATCTGTCATTCTGCTCATCGACCATGTGGAATCGGAAGGCAGTTTCGGCATTATCATCAACAAGAAGCTGGAGGTACAGGTCAACCACATTGTTGACGAGTTCCCCGACTTCGAGGCTCCTGTGTATCTGGGCGGTCCTGTGGCCGAAGGCCAGCTTTTCTTCATCCACACCTTAGGCGAGATGATTCCCGAGTCCTATCCCATTGTCGACGGTCTCTATTGGGGCGGCGATCACGAAACCTTGGCCACCTTGATCCACACAGGCATCGCCAACGAGGACAATGTGCGTTTTTATCTGGGCTATTCAGGATGGGACTCAGGTCAATTGGTCACTGAATTGGTGCGCAACACATGGCTCATTGGTGACATTACAGCTGAGCAATACCTCAACACACCTCCCGAGAAGATGTGGCAGTACTTTGTCAATCAGATGGGACACTTTTACGACATGTGGAAGCATTTTCCAAAGGACTTTCAAGATAACTAAAGCATTATCAATTTAATACATTTAAAATGAGAAAATTAAACAAATTCTTTTCCAAAGGAGTGTTGTTGTTTGGTGCAACAGCACTCATGTTGCTTGCCTCATGCACACCTAAAGAAGAGAGCAAGTACAAGTACGAAACCGTGAAGGGCGACCTCAGCGAAGCCCGCATCTACACGCTCGACAACGGCCTGAAAGTCTATCTGAGCGTCAACAAGGAAGAGCCCCGTATCCAGACCTACATCGCAGTGCGCACAGGTTCCAAAAACGACCCCGCAGAGACCACCGGCCTTGCCCACTATCTTGAGCATCTGATGTTTAAGGGAACGACCCATTTTGGCACTACTGATGCAGAAGCCGAAAAACCTCTTCTTGATGAGATCGAGGCACGCTACGAGAAGTACCGCACCCTCACCGACCCCGAGGAACGCCGTATCGCCTACCATGAAATCGACTCGGTGAGCCAAGTTGCCGCCCAGTACTTTATCCCTAACGAATACGACAAGCTCATGTCGGCCATCGGCGCGGAAGGCACCAATGCCTACACCTCGAACGACGTGACCTGCTACACCGAAGACATCCCCTCCAACGAAGTGGAAAACTGGGCCAAGATCCAGGCCGACCGCTTCCAGAACATGGTCATCCGTGGCTTCCATACTGAATTGGAAGCTGTTTACGAGGAGTATAACATCGGCATCGCTCAAGACAACCGCAAAGTGTGGGAAGCCTTGAGTGCCCTGCTCTTCCCAACTCACCCTTACGGCACCCAGACCACCATTGGCACTCAGGAACACCTGAAAAACCCCAGTATCACTAACATCAAGAACTACTTCAACAAGTGGTATCGTCCCAACAATGTGGCCATCTGCATGGCTGGCGATTTCAATCCTGACGAGGTGATCGCTATCATCGACAAGTACTTTGGCAGCTGGCAACCTGGCGCGGATGTGAAGCAACCCGAGTTCCCTGCTTTGGCACCCATCAATGCTCCTCACGACACCACCGTCTATGGTCTGGAAGCAGAATCCATCATGCTTGGCTGGCGTTTCGACCGTGGCAACTCGCTGCAAGCTGACACGCTTGAAGTTATCGGCTCAATATTGAGCAACGGCACTGCGGGCCTCATCGATTTGGACATCAACCAGCAGATGCAGATGCTTTATGCTTATGCGGGATCCCAAACCCTGCGCGACTACACCAGCTTCATCATGGGAGGTTCACCTCGTCCAGGTCAGACCCTCGAAGAAGCCCAAGCCTTAATGATTGCGGAAATAGAAAAGCTGAAGAGCGGTGACTTCTCCGACGACCTCCTGCCTTCGGTCATCAATAACGCCAAGCTCGATTATTACAACTCAATGGAGAGCAATATGGCTCGCGCCAACATGTTTGTCAACACCTATATTAATGAGGTGCCTTGGGAACAGAGCGTTGGCCGCCTCGACCGTATCTCCAACATCACCAAGGATCAAATCGTAGCTTTTGCCAACCGTCATTTCAATGACAACTATGTGGTGGTTTACAAGCGCCAAGGTGTAGATGAAAACCAGAAGAAGATCGACAAGCCTGCCATCACCCCCATTCCGACCAACCGCGACCTCGTGAGCGACTTCGTGACGGAAGTGCAGAATGCGGAAGTGACACCTATCCAACCCCGTTTCGTCGACTTCAAGAAGGACCTCACCTTCGGCAACACCGAAGCGGGCCTACCTTACATTTATGTTCAAAATAAGGAAAACGGTCGTTTCACCTTGTCGTTCCGCTATGATTTTGGCGAAGAGTCAGACCTGCGTTATGACATGGCGACCCAGTATCTCGAATACCTCGGCACCGACCAACTCACCAACGAGCAAATCAAACAGCAGTTCTATAAACTGGCTTGCGACTATTACATTAGCGTAGGCGCACGCAATATTACTGTCACCTTGCGCGGCTTGGGCGAGAATATGCCCGAGGCTTTGGCACTGCTCGAAAATGTGATGCAGAACGCCCAAGCTGACCCGATGGTAGCCGAGATGTGTATCCAACAGTTGGAGAAGGCCCGCATGGATGCCAAATTGAACCAACGCAGCAACTTTAGTGCCTTGGTGGATTACGGTATCTATGGTCCTTACAACCCAAGCCGCAACCAGCTTTCCATCAAGCAGCTGCGACAAATCGACCCACAAGAGCTTCTCGACCTGCTGAAAAACCTCAAGAACTACAAACACACCGTGCTGTATTACGGTCCAATGACTGCCGAGGAAATGGCCAAAGCCGTCACCGAGAACCACAAGACCGTGGCCGAGCTGCAAGATGTCCCCGAAGGAAAGCACTATGAGATGCAGCCTACACCTGAGAACGAAATCCTCATTGCCCCCTACGATGCCAAGAACATCTACATGCGTATGGTTCACAACGAGCAACGCGATTGGAACCCCGACGAGGCTGCTGTAAAGGCTTTGTTCAACGAATATTACGGAGGTGGCATGAACACCATCGTGTTCCAAGAAATGCGTGAGGCACGCGGACTTGCTTACAACGCTTTTGCCGCATATATGGAGCCAAGCTACAAAGACCAGAAGGAGTATTTCTTCACCCACATCATCACCCAAAACGACAAGATGATTGACTGTGTGACACACTTCCTTGAAATCCTCAATGAAATGCCTGAGAGCGAACAAGCCTTTGGCATTGCCAAAGACGCTCTCACCAAGCGTTTGGCTAGCATGCGCACCACCAAGTTCGGCCTCATCAATGCCTGGTTGAGTGCCCAACATCGCGGTATCGACTACGACCTCAACGAACGCATCTACAACGCCTTGCCCAATATCACCCTGCAGGACATCGTGAAGTTTGAGCAAGAGCAGATGGCTAACAAGCCTTATCGCTACGTCATCCTCGGCAACGAGAAGGAACTTGACATGAAGGCCCTTCAGCAACTCGGTCCCGTCAAGCGCGTGAGTACTGAAGAGATCTTCGGATATTGATTTTGACTATGGCTAATGACTATGGCCTATGGCCAATGTCACAAAACAATGGCCGCTCTCACACAATGTGGAAGCGGCCATTGTCATAGGCCATAAGCCATAGTCAAATTACTCCAAGCTGTCGCCCGTCTCGCTGTCGCCTTCCTTGGCCCTTTGTTCAAGTTCAAGCTTACCGAAGCGCAGCGTAAAGCCTGCCGAGATATAGCGGCTGTTCAACATCTTGCGGGTGCTGTCGCTGAGATAGTATGGGTTGGTATTGCTTGAACCCGAACCAATCTTGGCGCCCCAGTTGAAGATGTCCTGCACATTGACGAACACCGACAAGCGGCGGTTGAAGAAGTCGCTGCGCAGACCCATGTTAAGGAAATAACGTGCCTTGCGCTCACTCATCAGGCTGATGGTCGGTGAGTTGTAGTTGGCCGAAGCCGTGACTTGCAACTGATTGAAGAGTTTCGCCCATGCATTGACACGCACACTCCACGACCACTTGTCGCGTTCATCGACTTGGTGTATACCATTACGGTCATACTCCATGCGATAGCCATAGTCGTAAACATTGGCATACAGGCGCACATTGAAGAATCCCGTTGGACGATAAGTCATATTGAGTGAAGTACCGTAACGCCACGATGTACCCATATTGTAAGGCATCGAATAGCTGACGATACGATCCAGATAATCATCATATTCGGCATCGGTCAGCCTGCTGATCTCGTTGGTGCTCCAACGGCCGTAAGCTTCGAGACCTATATTGCCAAAACGCTCGAAAAACTTCTGCCATCCAGCTTCCACATTATGGGTATAAGCATTTTTGAGCCCAAGGGGATTACCCGTCGAATAGCTGTCATCGCCATACCTGCGGAAGGTGCTGATTTGGTCTTCTCCCGGATGGGACATCCGCATCGAATAGTTGAGTTTCCAATTGTGCATCGACTCCGTCCGATAGGTCAGGTGGATGGAAGGACGTACATTGAGGAAATACAAGGTACTGTCGTCGGCAAACGGCATTTCACTCTGGTAGTTGTAGCCAATACGGTCACCACCAATGCCCATACCCGTGCTCAAAGTAAAACCACCCCAACGGTGCGTCCAGTTGACATCGCCGTTGACACCTGTTTCAGCGCCCTTGAAATGGTAGGTACGAAGCATGTCGATACTGTCATAAGTTATACCACCGTCATTGGAATAATAACGTTTGTAGTCGCTATTACTCAGCTGATTGTCAACACGCAATCCATAGCTAAGCTCCCCGTCTTCGCTGTAAGGACGGTTGTAGCGCGCATCGAGATTAAACCCATAACCATTTTGTTTACTCAAAAGATATCGGTTTTCATCCAAGTCGGTGTAAACGTCATAGAAACGGTTGTTGTAATAATCGGATGCGTTCTTGTTAAACCTGCCATTCAAACCGATACGGAGATTGTGTCCCTTGTCGTCAAACTTCTTGGTATAGTCTGCTCCAAAATGGCCGAAACCAGATTGCGAAAGGGTCGTATCACCCATGCTGTAAGCCAAAATGCTATCGACAGGCTGCAAATAGAAGGTCTGTTCTTCGCGACGGCTACCAAGACTGCGGTTGTTATTGTAGAAGCCACCGCCATCGAAAGAGATGTCACTCGTAGAGTCAATCTCATAGTCGATGTTCATGAAGACATTGCCGCTGATGCTACGGTTGTCCTCTTTTTGGGTCGTAGTCTTGTACCACACTGAGTCATACATTCCCTCAGTTGCAGCATCTTCGCGTTTCAGTTCCCAACTGTCGGTAGTGTTGATTCTGTTGCTGTAACGTCCTGAAGCGAACAAGTTGACACTCAACTTCTCTTTTTTCCACATGTAACTCACCCAAGGCGAGACGAAAGGCTGGTTGGAGCCGTTCACGCCAAAGCTAATGAACTGATTGCTCTTGATGTGAGCCGAAGTCACGATGTTGATGACCGCTTCAGCATCGGTAGCATATTTGGCCGAAGGGTTGGTGATGGTCTCGATACGTGCAATGGCGTTGGCAGGCAAGGTTTGGAGGTAGGTTTTCAAGTTCTCTTCGGTGAGTTTCGAGGGTTTGTCGTTGACCCAAATCTCCACACTCGACACGCCGCGCAAAGTGATATTGCCCTCCACGTCGACCTCCACGCCAGGCGCATTCTGCAAGGCGTCCTCGGTGGTACCGGTCTGTATGGACGGGTCTTCACTAACATTGTAAATCAGTTTCTCACCCTCCATGGCATATAGAGGCCTTTCGGCAGCCACGGTGACCTCACCTAACGAGGTTACACCAGGATTGATGCGCAAGGTGCCCAGGTTGGTGTTGTTGGTCACCTTGAAATGATGCATATAGCTCTCGTAGCCAATGGCAGAAACGCGCAGCACGAACGAACCTTGCGGTACGCCATTAAGCTCGAAAACGCCGTCCATGTTGCTGATGCCGCCTTTGACCAACTCCAGATCGATGGAGTCGAGCACGGCCACATTGACATAGGGCATATACTCGCCCGTTTTAGCATCGCGCAACACACCCACCACTTGGAAGGTGTCGCCCTCACGCACACGTTTCTTCTGCTTGACGGTCGGCATATTGCCTTCGTTCTGGCCCCACTGACGATCACCACCGAAAGGCGGACGGCCTCCTGGGGGACGACCGCCTGGAGGACGGCCACCGCTACCGGGAGGTTGGGCTACACACAATATGGTCATAAGAACCAAAAGCAGAGAGAACAAGGCTCTCAATGAAAACGTTTTCTTCATCGGTATAAAATATTAGGTTGCAAAAATAAGAATAATTCTCATTCTTTCTGATGCCTTTCATGACCTTTATGATTATGTTCACGATGCTTGTGCAGGAAAAGTAAATTACAATGGCAGCAAAAAGTGCCAAAACTAGCACTCCAAGTTTATTGCTGTTTTTCAGATACAAAAAGCTACGAGATTGTGGAACCGTTGGCAATAATTCAAAAAAAAAGTGTACCTTTGCATTCAGAATTTTACTTAGAATCAACAAAACCAACCAACAATGAAAAAGCTTTTCTTTATTGCAGCATTCGTCTCTGTCCTATTCATTACCGAAAAGGCACAAGCCCAACTAAACATCAATGTGGGTTATGCCACGGAGTTTATGACTTCAGAAAACATCACGACGGGCGACACCACTTTCTTTTTCAATGGCTTTTATGCCGGATTGAACTGGAAATTCGAACTCATCGACAACCTTAACCTAACTGCTGGTGCCCAATACAGAATGAATTTGGGGGATCTGTCAGAGCATGTTTATTATGGTGCCGGATTTGTCCATCATGTAATCAGGCAACGACAAACACTCGTCGATATCCCCATCATGCTGAATTATGACATGGCAGCAAGCAGCAAAGTCACCATCAGTCCTTTTGCCGGGCCGATGCTGAGCTGGGGAATTACGGGCGAAACAAAAGAGCAATGGCTCTATCCGTTAGATACCGAGTTCCATCATAAATGGTATGATGAAAACGGAGAACAAAACCGTTTCAACGTGTACGGCATGGCGGGAGTCAAGGTATGTTTTTACCGATTCACAATCTCAGTTGGCGGTCGTTATGGATTCCTCGACCTCAACAAAAACGATGACACCACGACGAAAGCTTACGGCTTTTTCTTAAGTTTCGGACACGATTTCTAACAAAAAAAGAGATGCTAGCACCTCTTTTTTACTCTTTCACTTTCAGTGCTCGCATGGCATTAAGCACAGCCAGCACCGTGACGCCCACATCAGCGAAGACAGCCATCCACATGGTGGCGATGCCAAAAGCAGCCAAAACAAGTACTGCGACCTTCACACCGATGGCAAACCAAACATTTTGCTTGGCAATACGCAAAGTGTGACGTGCAATGCGGATGGCAAGGGCAACCTTCGAAGGTTTGTCGTCCATCAACACCACATCAGCGGCTTCGATGGCGGCATCACTGCCGAGACCACCCATAGCAATACCCACATCAGCACGAGCCAACACAGGCGCGTCGTTGATGCCATCGCCGACAAAGGCTAGTTGAGAGTTTAGAGTTGAGAGTTGAGAGTGAAGTAATTCATCCACATAGGCCACTTTGTCGGCTGGCAACAGCTCAGCGTGATATTCGCTCAAACCGAGTTTCTGGGCCACATCCTCCCCTACTTCCTTGCGGTCGCCAGTAAGCATGATAGTACGATTGACGCCCAAAGACTTTAGAGCTTGGATGGCATTTACACTGTCTTCTTTGATTTTGTCGTTAATGACGATATGACCTGCATATTCTCCATCAATGGCAACATGGATAATGGTACCAATATGCTCGCAGTCGTGCCACTGAGCACCTATGGCATCCATCATTTTGGCATTGCCCACACAGACTGTCCAATCTTCCACTTTGGCCTTAATCCCTTGACCTGCAACCTCTTCTACATCACTCAGTTTGCAACCATCAGTAGCTTCATCTGGGAAAGCATCACGCAAGGCGGCTCCAATAGGGTGCGTTGAATAATGCTCCACATGAGCAGCAAGGTGCAACAAATGCCTCTCGTCACACTTCTCTGGATGCACTGCCGTAACTGCAAACTGGCCGTGCGTCAAGGTGCCAGTCTTGTCGAAGACCACCGTGCCGACTTTGGCCAAGACATCCATATAATTGGCGCCTTTGACAAGGATACCTTTGCGCGAAGCACCGCCAATGCCGCCAAAGAACGTGAGCGGCACGCTGATGACCAAAGCGCAAGGACAAGAAACCACCAAAAACATCAAGGCACGATAAAGCCAAGTGGAAAAGCTGCCAGTGAAGTCGCCCGAAAACAAAGGTGGCAACAAGGCTAAGGCCAATGCGGCAAAGACCACAACAGGCGTATAGATACGTGCAAATCGAGTGATGAAGGTCTCGCTCTTCGACTTGCTCTCAGTGGCATTCTCCACTAAATCAATGATTTTCGACACTGTACTCTCACCAAAGCTCTTGGTCGTGCGCACTTTGATCACGCCCGAAAGATTGACACAACCCGAAACGACCTCATCGCCTTCCGTAATGTCACGTGGAAGACTCTCACCTGTCAGTGCTACCGTATTTAATGCCGAATTGCCTTCAATAACCACCCCATCCAACGGCACCTTCTCGCCAGGACGGATAACGACAATCTCCCCTACGACCACTTTCTCTGGACTGACAATTTCCAATTGTCCATTGCGTTCCACATTTGCCACATCGGGACGAATGTCCATCAGATGCGCAATGCTGTCACGGCTCTTGCCTTCTGCATAGCCTTCGAAAAGCTCACCGACTTGAAAAAACAGCATGACAAAGACTGCCTCGGGAAATTGCGTCTCCGCACCTGACAGAAAACCGATGCAGAGTGCCCCGATAGTGGCGATGGACATAAGGAAATGTTCGTTGAACGCCTCACCGTGCGCCAGTCCCTCGACGGCTTCCTTAAGCGTGTCGAAACCGATGATCAGATAAGGAACCAAATAGATGAGCAGTAGCTGCCATGTGGGCAAGTCACATTTTTTCTCTATGATGACAGCTGCAACAAGCAGTACTACTGTGACTGCAATCTTGATAATTAAGCCTTTCAGGCTACCTTCATGATGATGCTCATGGTCATGATGGTGTTCATGCCCACAGCATTCATGTTCGTGATGATGATGTTCGTGTGCCATATTTTACAGTTTTTATTCTTTCAATTGGATTTCGCTGCAAAAATGCGGCAAAACTTTTGCAACCTGGTTGCAAAGTCATCATAGATTAATGGGTTAGTGAAGATGCAAATACAGTTTTTTATTACTTTTGCACAATAATCTAAAACATCATTCCATGAAAAGACTATTGATTGCTACTCTGATGGTCATGTTGGGTTGGGAACCCATGATGGCTTGCACCAACTTGATTGTAGGCAAAAAAGCGTCCGTCGACGGCAGCGTGATGTGCACCTACAACTGCGATGGTTTCGGTTTCTCCGGTTCCCTGTCATACAGTCCTTCGGGACAACACGAGAAAGGTGAACTGATTGCTATCCATGGCTGGGGACCAGCCCATGAAGGACAATATGTGAAACAGGTGGAATATACCTATAATGTGGTGGGACTGATGAACGAGAAGCAGGTGACCATTGTGGAAACTACTTTCGACGGGCGATTGATGCTCGTCAACCAAGAAGGCCTGTTGGACTATTTTTCACTGATGCGTCTGGCTTTGCAGCGTTCAACCACCGCTCGGGAAGCCATACGTTGCATGGTGGAACTGGTGGAAGAATACGGCTACAACAGCAGCGGCGAGACCCTCACTATCTGTGACCCGAACGAAGCATGGATCATGGAAATCATCGGCAAAGGACCTGGCAACAAAGGGGCTGTTTGGGTAGCACTGCGTATCCCTGACGACTGCATCTGCGCCCATGCCAACTTGAGCCGCATACGTCAGTTTCCGCTTGAGAAGCGTTCCAAGAACAGCATTAGCAGCAAGAACCTTAAGAAGATTAATCGTCCCGAAATTGAATGTGTCTATGCCGAGGACGTCATCAGCTTTGCAAGGGAATGGGGATTCTTCAGCGGCAAGGATGAGGATTTCTCTTTCCGAGATGCCTACTGTCCCATCGACTTTGAGAATGTGCGCTATGCCGATGCCCGCGTGTGGAGCTTCTTCCGTCACCACTACAGCCACGAAGAAATGGACAAATACCTGCCCTACATCAATGGTGAATTTGATGTATGCAACCATCTTCCTCTTTGGATTAAGCCCGACAAACCACTGTCTTTAAGCGACTTGCAGAACGATATGCGCGACCATTTCGAAGGCACACCGCTCGACATGACCGCCGACATGACTGCTGGACCATGGGGAATGCCCATCCGTCCACTGCCAATGCATTTCCGCGACAGCGACAGCGTCAACTACTACCGTGAGCGTCCCATTGCCACACAACAAAGTGGTTTTACGATGACCTGTCAGATGCGCTCATGGCTGCCCAACGATGTGGGTGGCGTCACTTGGTTCAACTGCGACGATGCCAACATGGTGGCCTATGTGCCACTCTACTGCTGCATCACACAGATACCCGACTGCTTCCGTCCCGAGAACAACCCACGCAACGAGTTCAGCGACCAATCTGCCTTTTGGATGAACAATTGGGTGGCCAACATGGTCTATCCACGCTATTCCATGATGATTGGCGACTTGAGGAAAGCACAATCAGAATTGGAAAACTATTACTTTACCGACCAAGATAGCGTGCTTGTCGCTCTCAAGGACATGACACCCTCTGACCGGCAAAGCTACCTGAACAAGAAAAGCATCGCATACGCCGACCGCATGATGCAGCGTTGGGACAAATTGGCCAAATACTTGATTGTGAAATACAACGACCAAGTAGTGAAACGTGTAGACAAAGAGGGAAATTTCCTACGATGGGGATACGAAACGCCGGGCTACGACCAACAGTTCATTGACGCCATTGGCAAATCAACGGGCGATCGCTACAAACTAAAGAAAGTCATAAAACGAAGGGAAAGGTAACAAAAATGCCGCATCGATAATGATGCGGCATTTTTGTTATGTATTATTATCTCACTGTCTTCACCACCTTCGTTACATTGGCGGTGCCACCCTTCATCACAACGCGAAGCAGATAAACTCCGTCGGGTAGATTAGAAAGTAATATTTCCGCGTTGTCCGTATTTGCAAAATTAATATTCATGACACACTGGCCCAAAGTGTTGAACAGCTCCACCCTTTGCATGTCATGACCTTCAACAAAGAGCTTGTCTATAGTCGGATTGGGATGCACTGCTATGCGCTCATCCGAAAGGAAGCACTCTGCTTGATGGTCCTCAATGCCATCGCCGAAGAAATGGACATGGAATGTCAACTCACTTCCATTTTCATGGATGTCCGTGATTTCAAAACTCTCTTCAGGCGTGCCGTCAGTCAGATATGGATGCGGATTGGTGTTGGGGCCAAACCTAGTCCGACCAGTAGCTTGGCTGAAATGCGCGTTGTTGAGGTTGCCATTCTGGATGTCGCTGCTGCTACCAGGACGGAAGATCCAATACTGGTTCGCTATGGTGACGTTGTCAAAAAAGGCATTGGCGAACATCCCAGAATAATCGAGCGGGACGGTGTCGTTCCATCGAGCCACGATAAGTCCAGTGCCTGGAATGCTTTCATCAAAGAGGTCTTGCTTGTTGCGGTATTCAAGCACATACCATTGTGTGCTGTCGATAGCCGATTTGATGTAATAACAGTTCTGTGACTGACTTGAGCCGACACTCTTCAACGTGTAATCACCGTCGCGGGTGATTTGTATCGGGTCATCTGCCACGTGAAGGATCTTGTTCTTATAAATCGCAGCCGTATGATTGGGGCCATAATTGTAGCACATCATGTCCCATGAACCTGCAGGAGAAACATTTGTGTAATTGATGTAATGATATAGGTCGGGCAAATTCAACGAGTGCCCCATCTCATGCCTAAATACATGGGCGCTGAAATATGTCGGGGCACCTTCAAATTCCAGATTGAATGTGTTGGGCTTAATCCCGTTGATTTCTACTGGATGGTCAATGGAATCGTGAGGAAAATACTCCATGTGGGGCCATAGAATTGAAGCCCATTCACCCGTACCACCCTTGACGACAAAGCTCACGTTGTCGATATAGCCATCGTTGTCGCCATCAAGGACCACATCATTATCAACTAGATGCAGGGAATCCACATAATGGAATGCACGAGCCAACAACTCAGCTTCCCTCCTGCTGATGCCCATAAACGGCAACTCGCCCTGATATCCGATAGGATTAGATGGACTATAAGGCTCAAAATAACCACGGGGATAGGAATCCTGATAAGATACGATATGCCCATCATGTATGTTATTAGTGTACACCGTATTATAATTGATGTGACCGTAAGTCATCGTGTTGTAGAAATTGGCCACACTGAGATAGCCAGGCGTCTTTCCATTGAACATGGTATCAATGGCATTGAATGAATGCGTTATTTCTTCGTCATCAGCGAAGCGCATGAAAATGACCAGATTGGTGAGGTCTCTGTCTACAATTTGGGCCTGCATCATAATGGGTGATACGCCTATGATCAAGACCAGCAATAATTTAATAAAGTTGTGTTTCATAGATAAATCCTTTGATTTCCTCATTTTGCATAGTTTAGATTGATTAGATTTCTTTCTTGCAAAAATACATATTACTTAGACATAAATTCCATATCTTTGTGCCAAAATAACTTTCAAGGATCAATAAGGAATCTCATGTTGAATCTTTTCACTGGTTCGGGCGTAGGACCCACCATCCTATATTTAGCCTTGTCTATTTTCATCGGGCTTCTTTTAGGCAAGATCAAGTTCGCCAAAATCTCGTTGGGCATCACTTGGGTACTCTTTGTAGGCATCGCTTTTAGTGCCTATGGCATCAGCCTCAATGCAGAGATGCTTCATGTCATCAAAGAGTTCGGTCTCATCCTCTTTGTGGTAAGCGTCGGCCTGCAAGTGGGTCCTGGCTTTTTCCAATCATTCAAGAAAGGCGGGTTGGCCTTGAATTTCATGGCTTTGGCCAACGTAGCCCTGAGCGTTTTGATCACCGTCATCATCGCCAAGATATCGCATCAAGACCTTGCCGACATGGCTGGTGTTTACACAGGTGCCATCACCAACACACCTGGCTTGTCGGCAGCCCAACAAGCTGTCACCGATATAGGCATTCAAGGTGCTGCTGACCGTTTGGCAGCGGGCTATGCCGTGGCCTATCCCCTTGCCGTAGTGGGCATGATCCTAACCTGCATCCTACTGCGTCCGCTCTGTCGTATCGACTTGGCCAAAGAACCAGCAACACTGTCGGATGAGACTCTCAACACTAAAATCTCAACTCCATCCCCCAAAAAAGGGTTCCTACTGATTCCCATCTTCGTTATCATCGCATTAGGCATCATCATCGGATCCATCCCGATTCCTGTGGGCATGAAAGCACCTATCAAACTAGGCTTGGCTGGTGGACCTTTGGTTGTAGCCATTATCGGTGGCTGGTTAGGTGTGAAGAAAGGCTGGTTCAGCACCGAGTTCACTGACGGACAAGGTGTACATGCGCTACGCGAGGTGGGCATTGCACTTTTCTTGGCCGGTGTTGGACTGAGTGCTGGAGGTCAGTTTGTATCCACAGTGCAGGAGCATTATATGTGGGTTGTCTATGGTGTCATCATCACCATGGTACCGCCTATTTTGGTCACACTCTTCGGCCGTTTGGTACTGAAAATGAATTACTACACGCTGATGGGATTCATCGGTGGAGCCCACACCGACCCTCCAACCCTCGCCTTTGCCAACACGACGGCTCCCGTGGGCTGCAAACTACCCAATATGGGTTATGCGACGGTGTATCCGCTCACCATGTTTTTGAGAATTTTCACAGCGCAGTTGCTGGTGTTGATGGCGGTGTAGAAATACAACCTTAATTGTAAGCATGCACTCCGCCCAAAAATAGATTCACGCCAAAATAGGTGATTAGCACACTCAAAAAGCCAATGATGCCATAAATATGGAAAAACAATGGCTTTTGGAACGATCTCCATAGCTTTTCGTGTAACGGGGCAGCATAAATAAGCAGTGTTATCAATGCCCAGACCTCCTTCGGGTCCCACGACCAGTAATTGCCCCAAGAAACGTTAGCCCACACCGCCCCGATGAAGATACCTATGGCTAGTAATGCAACAGCTGGATAAAGCATCGCTGTGCTGAGGCCTTTCAACCGCTCCAAACGAGCCTTGTCTTTCGGCTTAATGAGGGCAATAATACCAACCACCAAGATGCCTAGCAATAAAGCGTAGGCCGTGACGATGGTCGAGATGTGGAAGCTGAAGAAAGGCGAGCGCAGCACGGGCAACAGAGGATGGGTGAGCATCCTGATGTAGAGCACTACCATCAAAACTACGAGCACCGCAAGCCATGACCAAGTGACGGCACGGAAAGTCTTTCGTCGTTCGATAAGGATAGCCGCCAAGGCGACGAAGAGCAGCGCATAACCTGCGTAGGTCACACCAATGCCCCAAGGGTCGCGGGCGACGTCGAGGATGGAATTGCCCTTCTCGTCGTAGTCGCTCTGATAGAAACGGTAATGTTTGTGCCTCAAGATGTTGTTCATCGAGATGACAATGTCCTCTTGGGTGTCGCCATCTTTGAGTTGGAGGTAACTCACATAGTCCTTCGGCTTGTTGCTGCCTTCGTAGGTCTCGATTTCGAAATGTTCCAAAGTGAGGCTGAAAGGCAGCGCTTCTTTGGTGATCTCGCCATTGTCTTGTATGAAAAAATGGCTGTTGGGACGGTTGGGTTCGAGTTTCATCCTGCCGTGTTGTCCCGTGAGCATGGTGAGCAAGGCGCCCAACAGGATGAACAGGATGGAAAGATGCAGGGCGCAGACGGACAACCGATTCCACAAACGGCATTTCACCGCCATAATGATGATGAGGCCAGCCACCACGGTCCACATCCCTACGAACCACCATGCCGAATAGACATGGGCAAGGGCGAAGTCCGAGCCGTGCAGTTTCTCGACGATGGTGCCGGCGGCAAGGACGGCGATGAGTATGATGACCAGCACTGATGTGATGTGGCGAATGTATTTCATAGCTATATTATTTCATATTACGCTGCAAATGTCCGAAAAAATACACTTGTACGACCTCCCTATGTTTGGTGATTTTCGGATGAGGATATCCCCATTAATGGTGGATGGGTCGGGAGGGAAGGTGGTACACATAAATAATCCCGCCATTGCTGACGGGATTATTTGGGCTTTCAATAACATGGGCTGCCGCATGGCATTGGCCGCCGTCTGAATCATTCGATAACGATCTTCTGTGTATTCACATTGTCGTCATTGATGAGGCGTAACACATATACGCCAGGTGCCATCTCTGTCGTAGAGACGCTATGCAATGCGTCGTCTCTACAAACGATGACACGTCCCGTCATGTCAATCACCTGGAGGATGCCAGAACCGTTGACGACAATGTTGCCGTTGCTGACGAACGCGAAGGTCTCTGAACCTGTCGAAGGGCCGTCCTCGCTGTTAGCTGCAAACACCAAACGGAATCGCGAGGCGTAGTCGTCCGTCTTGGCGCTGAAGCTGTAGCTTGGGCTTTGCAGCAGGTCGATTTCGGCACCTGTGAGGTTGTCGATGAGGTGGAGATAATTCACATCCAGTTCCTCGGCACTGACGTTGATGGTATAAGTGCCGTTTTGTGCGACCTTGAAATTAACGGGAATGTCGCCTGAAGTGGAGCTTCGTACCATGGCATATTCGTAGTTGCCTTGTGGAATATACAACTTGGTGTTGTCCTTATTCAGCATGAACTTGGGCAGCAAGTCGCCTTCGCCAAAACGAACGATGGCACGGTCGATGGCATTGCCACGGTTGTGGGAGACATCGAGAACAATCTGGCGATTGGCATTAAAGGGTTTTTCGGTGGTGAAGGTCAAGATTTCACCATCTTCTTCAGCAATCACGAATATGCCTTCCATGGCCTCAACACTATTGCTTGTCACAGCTTGAAGCTCCGTACCACCTTCGTTCATGGTATAGAATCCTCTTTCAGAGATATAAGCCTTTTGGGCGAAGGGGTTGCCCACGAGATTCCAGCCTTCAAAGCCCCCGGTTGGATTACTCTGGGCATTCTTTACCAAAGCGACTTCACCATTGCCATTGTAACCATGGCCAGTGAAAGTAAGGGTTACATTTTCACTGTTGGCATAAAGGTAGCCCTTGCCGCTGACAAGGTCAAAGGGGTTCTGCCTGTGGTTCTTCCATTCCTTGCCATTGGTTTCACCGGCTTGGTCAAAATAGTATAGGTCGTAATCATTGGTGAGGAAACCGTTGTCGGCGGTGGGAGTGACAGAGGCAACGGGTGAAGCGATCAGATGCCAACCGTCAGCTGGATCGGCATCCACGGTGTAAGGCTCGATGTCTTTGGTGTAGCATCCAAGTGTGGTGGAGGTGGCCACCTCGCTCCATTCGGTGTTGCTGTTATTGCCGTCAACGTTGGAGCCCCTGACGCGCCATTCATACGTGGTTTCAGGGCTTAGGTTCGAAAAGGTGTAGGGGTTGGTGATGCCTCCAACGTATGTCCACACACGTTCATGATCAGTGATAGTGGTTGAAATTACATCATGATAATTTGAACGAGAAATTGTAAATTCGTAAGTCTTGCCTGGCTCAAACTCGAAGTTGTCATGGTAATCGAAATAGACGTGAGATGTAGGATAACGAATTAAAAACGTATAGTCATACACGCCAGGAGGAATCGTGATGGTAGCACTACCATTATGAAACAAGGCACAGTCAGAGTATGCGCTATAATTACACGATGCGGTCACGGGAACGGTGTACTCGAAATCGTCAAAGTTGCCTACTGTGAAGTGATGGTTCCATGAGTCGGGATTGATGAGGGGACCGTATGTGTTGTGGTCTGCATCGAGAACGAGCTGATATCCGGGAGGTGTCGGATTACCGCTGTAGTGCTCAATATAGTCCACAGCATTGTTAACAATGATGGTAACTGCTTTATGGGAAACATCTTCATATTGAAGGTCATACGTTTCGGAAACTCCGTTCCAGCTGAGTTCGGCATCGTTGCACATGGGTTCGGCGGTAAGCTCGGTTGGAACAGTGAAGGGGTCGGGGGTTCTGAAGGAGGATATGGGTGTCCATGAACTCTCGCCATCATTGGATCCACAGATGGCTTGCACTTGCCATTCGTAATCGACATTGGGATCAAGGCCTGTGATGGTATAGGAGTTCTCGGTAGTGATTGCTTCCACCCAGGCACTTGGAGCTACGTTGTAGTAAATACCGAAATCGTCAATTAATAGACTCCCTCCCCAACTATACTGATGATCTTCCACATGATGAATGGCAATATATCCTGGACCAGAATAGCTACTTAAATCAACGGTGATTTCGGTCCAATTATTTTTTTCAACGAAATCCATCTCTCTAAGAGTAGTTGTAAAATTCTCAATTCTGAGTAAACTATTAGTGCAGAGTAGCACTTCAAATCTGTCTTGAGAATTGCAAAACACCCAGAATTTCAATATTCCTCCGAGAGAACCTATCCACGTGACAAGCCAGTTGTCAGTATTTAACTCATTCCCTTGGTATGTATAGTAATTACTCAATGAAGAGGCCGCATACCTACCGCTGCGGGCAGGGAAGCCACTATAGGTCCCATCATCATCAAACCACCCTTCTTTGTTTATACCAAATTTTTCGAGGGATTCACCTTCGGTAAATACATACCAGTCATTAAGATGGCCTTTTTCAAAATCATCATACAGCGAAGCTTGTAATTTGGCTGCCTCCCTGTATCGCACCCTGTATTGGCCAGCGTCACCGTTCCAATTCAAGGTGGCATAGGTGGGCATTAGTTGAGAGATGGTCAAATCAGTGGGTGTATGGCAGGTTACATCGGTGGTGAAAACAGTGAAGGCTACCCATTCGCTGATGCCATCGAGGCCGCAGTTGTCGCACACCCAAACGAAATAAGTCGTGATGGAATCCAAGCCCGTCAGTTCATAACTCGTGGCCGTAATGTTGCCAATGAAGGTTGGTGGAACAGGTGTTTGGGCCAAATTGGGGTCGGGGTAGTACATCAGTTCATAGTATTGGTGGTTGGTGTTGGAGCTTACACCTGTCCATCCCAATTCAATGCTGCGGCTACCGGGAGTGCCAATGGTGAGGTCGTAGGGTGGCATATTGCGCAACACAACTGAAAAGGTGGCGCTTACCGTAACATCGGCAGAGGGCATGATGAAAGAACCTTGGTTGTTGGTGAAACTGATGCTGTGGTCGCTGCCGTCGTTGTATGACAAAGCGGTAAGTTCGTAATTTATATCGGGCACTGCGGTGACAGTGATGGTATTGCCAGCATCAGACAAACCGTGATTCGACAAAATGATTCCATGAGCCGAGGTGTTGCAAGTGATGTGATAGACACCAGAGGAAGTCACTCTCAAGGTGTAGTCGTGGCAGGTGGAAGGCCGGTAAGCACCACATGGGTCAGCGCCGGCGGCGGCATAAAGATCGTCGACAAAGTGGTACAGACCATAATCAGAACCCATGATGCGCAGGCGATAATCGCCATCGGGAGTTGCTGCGGGAATGGGGAAGGTGGCATGAAGCGTGGTAGGGTTGGCGGAACTGGAAGTGCCGGCATAGACGGCCTCGGAGCCTTCGAAGGTAGAGTTGTTGTCCCAATCGACCCAGATGATGGTGCCATAAGTCCAACCTGTCTTATAAGTGATGTCCACTTCGCAAGTGGTTCCGGCATCTACAGCACCGACCAGCTGACTATAGTCGCCATAATCGACAGGGCCTACCGTGTTGTTGACCACTACGCCATTGGTGCCGAAAGTGACATTGTAAATACCTTCGCTATTGACATTGCCCGTTTCGGGTGTGCAATATGCCGCGTCTTCAACGGTGACGAGGCATTGTGCGGTGTATATATTCCCGTCATAAAGCATTGTGGCGACAATGTTGGCCGTGCCTGCCGAAACGCCTGTCACTGTGACCGTGGTGCCGCTGCCGCTTACTGTTGCAACGTTGGTATTGCTCGAACTATAGATGATTTCGGGTGTACCATTGACGTTCAAAGTAGAAGCTGTTAGGGTTGTCGTGTAACCGGTCGTCATTGTTGCGATGACAGGAAAAAGGATCGTAGGAGTTGCATGTTGTTCATACGTGAAAGTAGTCTTAGGAAGGAATTGCTCGCCGCATTCATTATACGGGTTATAAACCGATTCATATTCTCTCCAAGCTGTATACGCTGACTGGCTTTCTCCTGTCCATAGGGTTCGATTAAAGTCTTCTGTGTTGCTCGTTTGGTAAACACCTACCAAAAGATTCCTTCCACCATAATGGTAGTATGAGGAGAAAGGAATGTCTATTTCTAAATTCGATTGGCCTTTTGCAATCGAGATTGTGTCGTTGAAAACGGGAGTGGCATTGGTCATCCCGGTAAAGCCCGACAAGGTAGTGGCATCAACTTCCTTAACGAACACATTGAAATTGGCGCTGATATCGTCGGTGTTTCCTGATGAGGAAAGATAGAATTTCATGGCTGAAACGACGCCTCCATTCATTGCGCTTAGTTTTGCAGCAGGAATGATAAACTCGCACTTGGGCTTGTTACTGGCCATATAACCGTAAATCGGGATATACTCATTGGTGGTCGTGCTATCTCCACACACAGTCAAGGTGTTTATTGTCTGTGCATGCATTGTCAATGGTGCAAACACAGCCATCAACAGCAATAGAAGTAATTGTTTGGTCTTCATTCGTTTGAAATAGTAAGTTATCTTTTATGGTTGATTCGTTGTAGGTTTTAGTCTGCCATGCTAGCGGCAATAACTATTTATTAAACGGACAAAAATAGTCTTTTTTTTCTTTTGCTCCGAGAAAAGCAAAAGAAAGATGAAAAAATCCCGCCAGACGACGGGATTAATAGGTTTCACATTGTAGAGACGCGGCGCGCCACGTCTCTACAATTGTTGGTTAAATTGCATCGATGAATTTCACGACGGCATCGCGGTCTTCCTTCGGCAACTCACGGAATTTCTCCACCGTGCGGCGGGCATCGCTTTGGGCGTTGCCGTGCCACATGATGGCCTCGATGACGGTTTGGGCGCGGCAGTCGTGCAAACGGTCGCTGCGTCCGGTGCATCTGGCACTCAAGCCACGACCCCAAAGCGGGGTGGTGCGGCACCAGCCTGTGCGGATGTCATTCTCCATGTGGAGCTTGTGCTGGATGTAGTCGCTATAAGGCCAAATTTTTTGGTTGGGGTAGCGGGGCAGACGCGCATCGCCGTCAGCGAAGAAGCCAGTCGGGTCGGTGAACATGTCGTCGCCAGTCTTCCATGACGGACGGTGGCAATAGGCGCAACCCATGTTGTTGAAGAGTTCTTTGCCGTGTTGTATTTCGGGGTCGTCCATGTTACGGGCGGCGGGAACGGCCAAGCCACGGTGCCACACCATGAAGTTGACATAGTCCTCGTCCTTCATTTCTGGAACTTTCAGGTTGTCGGGGATTTGGTCGTTCATCATCAGGTAGTTGTAGATGTCGGTCTCCACATTGCCCGTGAGGTTATACTGCGGGAAGTAGTTGTAGAATTCAGCCTGCACGTCGGGGTCTTGCGAAGCCTTGGTGGCGTAGGCGGCGGTCATGTAATGACCCATCTTGGTGCGGTGCGTCACGTTGGTGATGTTCCAGATGGCATTGGCGCCGGGGGCATCCTGCAAGGGACCACGCGTGAGGGCGTAGGTGTACTTCTTGGGATGGGTGGTGTTGCCATAATAGCCCGTCGGGGCGAAGTCGGAGCCAGCCCACATGGCGGGATTGAGGCCGTTCGG
>JAEEGG010003507.1_pt1 | contig 39081 bp, 39 predicted proteins | sample 9134161 | NCBI WGS metagenome assembly JAEEGG01 (sample SAMN16246543, study PRJNA631951) | gut metagenome | biome: gut microbiome; feature: rumen; material: CR-attached | host: Bos | place: Iran: Karaj | collected 2018-10 | reverse complement strand
GTCAGCCGTTTGCGTTATATCCCCTACGACAACTGGCCCGACAATGGATTCCTGTCCGACCTTCTGGATAGGATGAAGAAATAAAATAAGGCTGGGGGAAGTGATAAAAAATGGCAAAAAGCAGCATTTTGGCTAACTCGATAAGGCTGATTCTCTTGGAATCGGCCTTTTTATTTAGTATCTTTGCCGATGCATTTGAGATGCATCGGCGAGTGAAGGCTGCGGCTCAGCATAGCTCGAGCGAGCTCGGCTCTGCGTTCGCCTTGCACTTCACTTGCAATCGTGTTCAGGAAAGTCCTGAGCCTGACGAAAGTCAGAGTGTTTAACGCAGTAGGGATGCGAATCCCGAGTAAAGAAAGGAGGACATGATGGCAGTATTGTATCGATTAAGCAAGAACAACAACCGGTTCTCGAAGGCTTATGGCAAGTGGTTCTCACACGCGGTGATGACGAACACCGTGGATACTGACGCACTGGCCACGATCATGCAGCGCAACTGTACGGTGAAGAAGAGCGATATCCTCGCTGTGATCACTGAGCTGATTGAGACCATGCAGGATCAGTTGCAGAACTCGAACCGTGTGAAGCTGAACGGCTTCGGCTCGTTCAAGATCGGCATCGAGAACGCGAAGGGCGGTGCCGAGACGGCAGCCGACTTCAGTGCCGGTAAGCACATCAAGGGTCTGCACGTGCTGTTTCAGCCCGAGGTGAAGACCGACACGAACGGTCAGCGTCAGAAGACGTTCATCACCGGTTGCAGTGTTCAGGAGGCGCCGAAGAACGATGTCGACACCAGCAAGCCGAAGGACGAAGAGCCCGGGACTGGTGATTAAGTAAAGGAGTTCAGGAAAAGCTCCTGAACTCCTAAAGTTTAACCAATTAATGTTCAGAAAGGAGGAATTATTATGTTGAAGAAGAACTGGAAGCTTATTCTGAAGGTGGCAGTGGCGGTGCTCACAGCATTGTTAGGTGCACTGGGAGGTTCTGCCGCAGCACAGGCCATGGGTTAGAGGGGGAGCCCCCTCTAACCCCTCTTATTTATTTCTTCGTGATGGTAAGCTGCTTATCCATCGTGTACTTCAGAATATATTCATCTTTCATATACTTGTACGTCCACTCGATGTAATAGTCCTTCTTCTCACCAATCCATACGTCGGTGGTGGAGATGGATCCCTTGGCACTGAGGCTCTTGCCATCCCAGGTAACGGCTTCTACCGAAGCATTGTCGTTATAGAAGGTGTAGCCTGTCAGCGTTATGGTTGGACCGCCCTTAGCCATAAAGACCGTACAGCCAATAGAGTAGGTGGTGCCCGAACTTGTTGTCTTAGAGCCGGCATTCCACTCACAGCTCAGGTAGTTGGTCAGGTCCTTCGGCTTATCCACTACAGCCACAATCTGGTCGGAGTACTTGCCGTCCTTCGACTTCACGGTGATAATGGCCTTCTCATCGCCGTCGGTACCTACACACTTCACCTGTCCGTTCTCATCGACGGTGAAATCATCCTCATTCGATGAGCTCCACTTCAGCTCATAGCCACCCGTATTGGTGACATTGATGGTGGCACTGTCGCCATATTGCACCTTGATGGTATCGTCAGGGATATACAGCGTGCGGTTCTGGGTAATCGTAATCGACTTCTTGACCTCTGTAGCCTTCTCACCGACAGCTTTCTGAATATAGGCATGGAAATCGACCGTTGTGGTTCTGCTGTCTTCCTTCTTGGTGAATTTCTTCACATCGATGGTCTGCACGTAATTCGAATCGTCGACAACGGTCAGGTCGCCCTTGGAAACCCAACTGTCGCTTGACGAGACATCGAACTTGAAGTTTGCCGTGTAACTGATACTGATCTTCTGCGACAGTTCGTCGACGGTAAATTCCGTTTGTTCAAACTGGTAGCTTGGCGTGAAATTCTGATTGACGGTGATCGACTTGTTGATCGATCCGTCTCCATTCTGAATATTGACAGCAGCACTACGTGCGCCTCCACTGTTGTTCTTCGAGATGGTCAGTGTCACTGTGTCAGTCTGCAAGCCTCTGGTGCTTGCCTTCTTCTGCGTAATCCACTTCACACTATCGGGGATGACCACCTTATAACTGATGTTATGCTGAACTTCTATCTGTACATCGCCGCCATCGGAAGGAGCGGTACATGTATCACCCTCGATAACGATGGCGTCGAGCTGATCCTGGGTAATCTTGAGGGGGCGCGTGTAGCCGTCGATGATATCATCGAGCGTGATATTCGCAGAACGGGAATCATAGGTGGTATTCTTCTCTACACTCACGTAGATGGTAGAGTTGTTGTAGTCGATCCATGCCTTGTACCAGGATACAGTGTCGGAATCGGATTGTTGGATCTCGTAATTCGACAGATCCTGACCACGTAATACGATCTTCTGGGTCTCTGCACCTGAACCGAACTTCAGATCGTAGATCAGAAGCTCCTTCAGTTGACTCTCATAGCTGTCGCTGCTACAGGAATATAAACTGCTTCCCAATACCATTAGCATCAGGACTAATACGATGTATTTTGTTTTCTTCATCATCATGATTATATAATCGATGGTGCAAAGATATGAAAAAAGTGATTTCCTTTACTCTTCTAAAGGTTAAAAAAAGCAAATTCACGAACGAAGTGTGATATTGTTAGAAGAAAAATCCGTAACTTTACAAACTGAAATCAAAGACATGAAGCGGTTGCATTTCCAGCCTATTCAGGGTAAGGCCTCTGATATTATCGATGCCATTCTCCATACTGAGGAGGTGGCATCGTTGGGAAATATATCGCGCATCATCCATCTGGTGGTTGAGGAGGTAGTGGTGAATATAGAGAGCTATTCCTGTTCAGAATACCTCGATGTGGAGATCATACGTCAGCCAGAACGCATTACGTTCCGTTTCCGTGATGGGGGCGTGCCGTTCAACCCGCTTGAGATAGATGCGCCTGACACGACGATTCCGATGGGGCAGCGTCAGCTTGGCGGACTGGGCATCTATCTGGTTATCAAGAAGGCGGAATCAGTAGCGTATGAGTACACCAATGGTGAGAACGTATTTACCGTCTCTTTGCAAACGAACAAAACAGTCAAGTCATGTTTTTGACGATTACAAATCAATAAACACTGGTGTAACATCTTTCTCAGTGGCCGACTTTACCTTTTCTTCTTAAACATCTGGCTCATGCCGTGCAGATATTCCGTTGGTGTGATGCCGAAAGCGAACTTGAAGGCGCTGAGGAAAGCCGCAGAATCCTTGAAGCCGCACTTGCTGGCCATATCGTCCGTCGATTGGTCCGATTGGTCCATGAGTATCTTCGCAGCGTATTCAGCACGGAGGGAGTTGATGTAATCGAGCGTTCTGTCGGGCTTCGAGTAACGCGGAGCCAGTTTGCAGAATGTCTCCAGATCTACTTCCATAAAATCAGCCAGCGACTGTTGGTTGAAATCGGGATCCGTAAAGGGCTTCTCCTTGTTCATGCGGGCATCCATCTTCACTAAGAAGGCCTGACTCTCGTCAATATCGACCGCCTTGGTAGTCTTCGACTTCGACTGATATCTCTTTAACAACTCTTCCTGGTCATCCAGTGACAATACGCCGTCGCCTACAATGGCACGGTAGTCATCCAGCGTATTGAGTATTCGGTGAAGCTGCTCGTTTCGACGACTGACAATCCTGTTATAATGGAAACTGATGCCTCCCAGTACAATAAGCACTATTACGAGGATTATTAGAATGATGATGAGGGCGTCGGCCTCGGCCAGCGTCAATGAACGTGCGTGGCAAACGGAAGTTGCCAGTAAAAGCAATGGGACAGTTAGGGTGATTCTCTTTTTCATATTTATAAGTATTCGTTTATATTTAGTTTTCTGTTTGCAAAGATAAGAAAAAAATGGCAAACTAACAAATCCTGAGAGCCTTTTGGAGCAGATTTTGCATATTTTGAAACAAAAATTGTAAATATTGACCGCCGACAGCGCCTCTAAAGCTGTTTGATGATGGCATTGGTGCCTGGCAGTTTCTTGCCGTAGTTCTGGGGTTTGATGTCGCGGATACGTAACTCCTTCATGCTGGAACAGCCAGTAAAAGCCTGCGGCGAGCAATTTGGATCTCTGCCGCTGACGGTTGCTGTGGTGAGTTTGCGACAGTTGTGGAAGGCGTTTTGGATAATCTTTACCTTGTCGCCAGGAATGGTAACCTGCGTCAGACCACTATTCAAGAACGCATCTTCGGCAATGTTCTTCACTGATGTGGGGATGTCGATACCCGTCAGCTGCGACTGGTTGGCGAAGGCTTGACGACCGATGCCTACCACCTGATAGGTCTTACCCTGATGCTTCACCTGTGACGGAATCTTCACTTTGCCCTTATAGGTGCCGCGCAATTCACCTGTCACTTCGACGGTCTTGTCGGAGAGAATCTTATAATTCAGTTTGTCGGCAGTGAACACGAGGCCGTTGTTGCCTGTTGCTGTGGGGGTACTGGTGGTTGTTGACATGCCAGATGTGGAAATGCCGTATCTTCTGGCTACCGCACTGACATCGAATGTCTGTACATTTAGTTGGCCGTTGGTACCGACATCGCTCATCTGACCAGGTTGTAGGGTCTGTTTCTTCTTTGTCTTCTTGCTAGTCACCTCCATGGCACCAGAGAGCAGATAGACACGCGATGACTGTCCATCGTCTTCGAGTACGAACACCGTACCCTTTGGATAAGCCGTGCAATTAGACATCTGGAATGTCGGTTTTCTATTGGAGCGCACCAGATTCTTACCCACAATCTTTCCTTTATATACATACCACCGGTCGGTACCATTGGTTAGTTTCTCGCAGAGCACAGACGTGTTCTCCTTAATAATCAGGCACTCTTCGTCCTCGTCATGGCTCAGTGTGATCTCGCAACCGGCTTTGGTCTGGATGTTGTCATTGTAGTAAATCGGATGGAGAGGCGTTACCTTGCTATAGGAGCCACTGGCATCTTTACAGCGCTGCCCAGCAGTGCCATTGATCTTCGCCACCTCGTAATGACTGTATGCCTGCTTACACTTTGGACAATTCTCGTCGTCGGCAATATCGTTCCACTTGAAGTTACGGGTTGGGGTAGAGGGGGGCGGAGAGGATGAAGAGGAAGATGCAGCCGATGACGACGGCATGGCGTAGTCGGGCACTCTGTCGCCGACATATAGATTGGCTGTTATTTCAATGTCGCTGTCTGTTCCTTGACGGGGTATCTGATAATAGATATAGGCATAGACGACTTCAGCATCATGGGGGATTGTGTAGGATTTTGAAATATTCTCGGTCTGCTCTGTGTGGATCATGTTTGCTGCATTACTATATCTGGGCACTGCTCCTTTCTTCAGGTAGTCGAACCTGATATGGACGCGTGGCGTACCACTGCCCGATACTTTCGCAAGATCAACGCTAACGGTTTGTCCTGCCTTGACATAGCCCTTGACGATCTGACGGAAGCCAGAACTTCCTGGATAGTACGGTGGCTCCTTGAGCTTCATGGTGGGACCAGAGATGCTGTATCTCATCGTGTGCCCATCTCTGGTGAGCTGATCCTTGAAGTTTGTGCCACTGGATATAGTTGTATAGCCGCTGTTTGATGACGACGACGATTGTTGAGTATTGTGATTGCTTTGCTTGGATACTGACCAAGTGACCTGACTGCAGAGTTCGGTTCTCAGACAGCGGTATTTCATGTAGATTTTTACTTCGGAGGCATCGCTGGGTACGTTGTAAGAGATAGATGCAGAGCCGTTGCCTTTCTTATCCTGCTGACGGGTCTGTCCGTTATTAGTCTTAGTAAGGATGGTGATGTTCACCTCATTGAACTTCTGAAGACCAGAGAGTTTACGGCACGAAGCAGTGACGGTGCTGCCGGCTTTTACCTCACCGTCGATGAACACACCCATTTGTGCCCACGGTGCACCGCCGATGGCAGGTTCACTTTTGTTCGTCACGATGCCTCCAGAGAAGCTGTATTCCATCTTCACGCCATGTCGTTCCAAGGTGCCCTTGTAGCTGTTGGCATGGGTCGGCAGTGACGCAGTTGTCAGCAGTACGAGCGTTAGTATGATACCATAAATCCTGTTCATAGCTTGTCTAGGTTTTAGTTTAAACTTAAACGTGAGTCCGACAGATGGTCGAACTCACATTCTTGCTGTTAGAGCTTCCAGGAGAGATCTGGCGTATTGAAATCGGCACTTGCGAGTTCGGCATCGATATCCTTATCAACGGCAGTGCGTTCCTCAATCTTCTCGAAGTGGGAGAGGTCGGCATCGGCACTGATAGGCTTACCCTCATCGGTAAAGGTCTTGTGATAGAGCTCCAGTTCCTTCTTCTGGGCTTTCATCGCTTTCTTCAGGGCTTTGGCTTTCTTGAAGTCGTCCTTACTGAGCAAGGCGCCTGCACCTGCACCAGCTACAGCACCGCCGACAGCGCCTCGCCAGTCACCACCACTGACCAGGAATCCTGTGACGGCACCTAAGGCAGCACCACCACCCATCTTAAGGATGATCTTGGTGATGGCCTTATCCAACTGACGGTTCTGCTCATGAACAGCCTCCCAGCCTTTATAGGCACCTTTCTCGTCGGATAGCAGCACACGGGTAGCCTGAGTACCGTCTTCGTTCAGGATAGGATTACCGGCCTTGTCGGTCAGTTTTACTCTTACCACTTTGTATGTGGGCACGGCGTCCCATTTGACATTCTTGACACTGTCATTGTCGTTGTCGTCGGCAGCTGCAGCCTCGTCATCGTCATCATCAGACTCTGCCTTCTGCTCGGTCTTGTCCTTAGACTTCTTGAACTTGTTCAGGAGGCCTTGGGCAGAAGCATCTGTGCTTGCCAGGAAGAACACGGCTAGAATGCTTACCATCAAAATAGTTAATCTTTTCATACTCAATAATTTTTTAGTTGTTATTATTACTGTTAATTACATTGCTGAGAACATCTTCACGCGGAAGCGGCGCTTGTTATAGCTGCCCTCCGCATTCTTCATCACGTTGTCGAAGTCGCGATATTCAATCTTGATCTTATCGCCGTAGCCTATCGGACGGAACAGGAAACCTTTAGGCAGGTTGGCACGCTCGAACTCCAGACTGATCTGGCCGCTGTTGTCCGACTTGCCCATCTGGCGGTAGTCGTTGGAGCTGCCTGTCAGTTCGTTGAACTTCTTGTCGTTCTTATAGTCGTTTGGAACGGGGGCTTCTGTACCGTAGAAAGCCCATACCTCGACATTGGGCAGGATGCCGGTCTCGTAGATGCCGTCATCAGTACCCGATACTTTAGCGAAGGTAATGCCAATCTGCAGGGGCTGGTCGTTGATGAGCTGTGTGAGTTGTTCGATACGGTCGAGATAGAACTGCTGGGGGTTGATGCCGTTGACTGCCTCCAGATACCTGATACCTGCCTTGGCATAGTTGACGACATCTTCCTGTGAGCCACCAGTCTGTTTGAGTTGACGGATCTTACCGAAGGCTTTCATGGCCATTTCCTCCTGTTCCTTACACTTGTCGCAGTTGGCAATGCGCTCGTTGGCGGCCTGCTTCTGGTGAGGCTGGGCATCCTTGGCATTCAGGGCCTCGACAAACGACTTGCGGGCCTGGTCGTACTGGCGCAGTTTGAAGGCGTTGTCGCCCTCGTTCATAAAACCGCTACATTCATTGAAGAAGGTCTCTGTGGTCTCCTTACGGGGACGGACACCATAGACTTTCTTCTGATGGGCGGCCAGCTGACTGATATCAATAGGGCAGATGTTCGTCTTATCTGCATAGACATAGATAACCTGCATTTCGTCCAGATCGTTCTCTGCCTGTTCTGACTGCTTTTGCAGGGCATCCAACTTATTCCATTCCGCATCGGAGGCGTTGCTGGTTTCACCGATACCGACGTTGGTCAGCCGCTGGTTTAACGTCTCATACTGACTCTTCAGATCCTTGGCTTTACTACGGGCATCGGTCAGAACCTTGATAGGGATCGTGACAGTCGTGATGGTGATGGTTTTGTCGGCATCACTCTCACTGGTGGTACGTTGGGCTTTTAGCTTCGGAGAGATCTGTACTTGCAGGTTGGGGATGGAACTCTTGATCTCCACGATAGCGATATCGTAGCTCTTGGCAAAGTCTGTCTGGGCTGTCTGATCCTCAACAACAATGGCCATCTCGGGCTCAGCCACCATATAGGCCAGCAGCAGCTGGGGACGGGGCTTGACCGTGAAACTGGCACTATGGATGTCGCCCTGTCTGTTGGCCTCGATCTTCAGTTCGCCATTGGGCTTGTCGGGCGACTCGCGCTCTACGTTGATGACATACTGGTAGTTGCCGTCAAGACCGATACCTAATGGATTGACCCGTACCCGTTTCTTGTCAGTGATGTTGGTAATGTTGAAGAGCAGATCGTCGTGCTTCGACAATACCAGAATACCTTCAGGCTCACCTTCTCCGCAGAAACGATCGCCTTCTTCGTAGCGCCAGGCCTGGAAGTATTGTTCCTGAGCCATCAGACACAGGGTGAACATCAGCGTGAGTCCGAGTAGGATGATTCTTTTCATAATCTATACATTATTAATAAATTATAAGTCGAAGCCGCCTAAGGTCGAGATATCGTCGACAGGGGCAATACGCTTACCATTCACCTCTGAGGGCTGCCAGGTACGGACGTGGATGATGGGATCGCTGCCATCGTTCGGGAACTGCCAGATGAGGAACAGCAGGCCCTCGTCGCTGTAGTTGCTCGACTTCCACGACTGGTGGAGTTTGATGCCGTACATGGTGTTATCGACAGAGGAGGCAGTAATGACCTCCTCTGAGAAGTCGACCTGTATCCACTTGTTGCGGGCAAAGGCCCGTTTCAGGTTGGCGATGTACTGTTGCTTGTTCTGCTTGTTGAAGGTTACCTTCGGTGTCATCATTCTGCTGTCGCCTTGAGCACGTGTCTGGGTAACATGACCGGTGATGATCAGCGCGTCGTCGCTGAACATATTCTCAATGACGGTGATGTCCTTCTGGTTGTAAGCCGTACGGAAGCGCTCCAGCTGCTGCAGGATAATCATCTGCTGTTCGGTGCTGACTACCTCGTTGCCACTGAACTGGTTCATGTTGTGGGCACTCAAAGGGAAACGGAAGTCGGTGATGGTACCGTTACGGTCGAACTCCACGACTACCTGCTGGTAGGTGTCTAAGCCAAAGACCTCGCCTTTGGGCTGGATGATGATGGGGATGGTGCGGGCCATCATCGTGCCGTTTCTGAATGTCCAGCAGTGCTCAACCACCTCATCGTCAGGACAGTAGAACGGGGTTACGGCCCAAATACGTTCCATGGACTTCCTGGCAAAGTCGGTCATCTTCAGGGCGCGGCTGTTGACTGGGACATCGGCTCTTTGAGCACGGTTGACCTCTGTCAGCAACTGTCCCAGGTTCCTTTCTGCCGCTGTCAGACCAGCAGGGCGGGAGACACCTTCATCCAATGTGAAAACTACATCGACGGCTCGGCTCGTACTGATGCCGGCTGTCAACAGACAGCTCACGAAGAGCATTCTGAATATCGTCATCATCTTATTCATAATCCTATGTTAGTTACTGATGGTAAAACCGATAGCACCGCAGCCAGCATAGTTGGTGACGCGGTCTGTCTCGCCTGTGTTGACATTATAGCGGGTAGTGCCGGGGGTTAAGACGGCCACGACCTTGCCTGCTGTGTTATAGATGACCAGATAGTATTTCTCTGGCTGGTCGAGAGCGGTGTAGCGCGCATAATGGAGAATTTTGCCTGCGGCCTTCAGTTCCTTGATCTTCTCGGCCATTGGCTGGTACTCGGTATAAGAGGCAATGGTCATCACAACCTCAGGATAGTCCTTACGTGGTTCTGCCTTTGGTGGAGTAGGTGTGGGCTCAATAGGCTCCACAGTTGAGGTGAGGGGCGCCTCTGTCTTCTTGCCAGCGATGATGTCGCTCTTCTTGACATAGACAAAAACGCGGATCATCTTACCTCTTGAGAGGGAAATGGAGTTCTGAAGTGATCTCTTCTTACTCTCGTTGATTGTGATCTCCGTACCTTGCAGACGCTTTCTCGTGGCAGCCCATTCCTTGATGTTCTCCATCAGAATCTCCTCTGCCATCTCTCTGGCTTCCTGTTCTGTGGCGGCTGTATGCTCACCATAGATATATGAGGAACTCTTCTTGATGTTATTGATCTGCTTCTTGACGTCTTCGTCAGCCGCACTAACCTGACAGCAGACAAACAGCAACAGACTGATGGTTATGATCTCTCTGAGTCTCATCATTGCTTCTATCACTTTTTAAATTGATTAAAGAATTTCTCTTCCACCTGATTCATCGGGATATAGACATACGATGTGCCCTTGACCTTCAGATCTTCGCCCTTGAGTATCCCCAACGGGAATACTACGGAGAGCAGATGGCTGTAGCCTAACTTATCGTTGGGGGCAAAGATAGCACCCGACAATTCATCCTTGTTGATGGTCTTGATGCCGAAGAACAATTTGCAGCCTTCTGACTGGCAGAAGGATACGAACTGCTGGAGTGTGACCTCCAGAGTATCGACCAGCTGTCCGTAACGGTTCATGCGAAGCGTCATGGGAATCTCCTCATCAAACACTCCCGTTACCATGATGTTGCTGATGCTCTTGGTCGGTGTCAGACTGTCGCATAGGAGTTTGCGCTCACCATCGATCTCTTTGAGGAAGATATCGCTACGGATCATCTCACTGATAAACGACTCACCCTCAATGACCAGTAAGCCCTGTGATTTGGAGACGATAGCTGATGACCAGTCGATGGGACTTAATGTGGTGGGCATGCTCATGATGTCTTTCTCGGCGGTCAGTTCCAGTTCAATAGCGTTGGCGCCTAAGATTAACTGACAACTGGCAGGGAAGGAGAGGGCAAGCTCTTGTCCATTGATGTTCCATGAGATGCGGAACATCCTACGGGTGATCTCCTCGATGTTTGGAAATGTCTCTGGTTTGATGGCATCGAGCAGGTTTAATGTGCCTTTGGCGAGTACCACCTGGTCGATGTCCATCCGTTCTTCACGGCTTCTGCCGTCGAGTCGCAGATCGAGTTCCAACAGGTACCGCTCGATAAAATCGAAGATGGGCATGTAGGGATCCTTGGCGTCTGAGAAAGCAAACAGCTTATAACCGATATGGGAAACAGCACCAGTATTACTGGTCTTGATATGCAGCTGACGACCGTTGTAGGTGGCCAGACTGTCTGTATCGATGTTCGCCTCTAAACTGTCAGGCAGATTCAGGGCGATAGCGTTGGCCATCTGCGCTAAGCGTGGCGTATGATAGGATGGGGCAGCAAAAGCCGTTGCTGCCGACATCCATAAGGCTGCTATGATCAGTTTCATTCTCATGTCTGAATCATTCTTGTTTCTCCTTTATGGCGCCAATAGCCGATGCCACCGGCAATCTTTCCATCGCGGAACTCACCTTCATACGAATCGCCTGGCTCTGCGATATACTCCTTAGAGGGAACAATCTTATGCTCCTCCCTGTAGGTCAGTATACCATGGCCATGAGGCTTGCCGTTCTTCAGGTCGCCCTTGTAAACACCATAGCCCAAGTCGACAGTACCTTTGGTGTAGACAGGTTTGGGGGGAGTGGGACTACCGCCACCAGTAGTGGTACCCTTCTCAACCACAGTTACTTCGATGCTGGCACTGACACCAGAGATTTCACCCATCAGTGTGATTTTGACTTTACCTGCCTTAACAGCTGTTATCAAGCCGTTATCTAAAACGGTTGCAACACTCTTGTCGGACGATACTGCCTTCACTTTCTCTGCATGTTTGGCAGGGTAGACCTCAAACTTTAATTCATGAATGGTGCCTACCTGCATCGTCAAGTTCTGCTCTCTAATAGTGATTTTCTCAATAAATGCAATCTTCTGTCCGAAGGCAGTGCTGGAGAATGTCACCATCATGAGCAATACCACTGTAAGGATACCTGTTCTTTTAGTCATAGTGCGCTATTTTACGATGTTCACAATGTACACTATGTCACTATCTGGAACCAGTAGAACATAGTTTCCCTCTTTAACGGTGTATGTCCATTCTGCTTCTTGACCATCCTGTTTAGTTGTCTCATAGGGGATTCCTCCCTTTTCAACATCTGCAAGAGAGTATGCATATCTCGTAATCTTGCCGGCAGCTGCCTTTTGGACTTCCAATAACATACATTTACGGTTGGTTGCATTGTCCTCTGTCTGAATGGTCAGCTTATCATCTGTGAGGTTGATAACCTGTGCATTGTTAACATCGTCATCGTTCAGCGCAGTCCAGTCTTTCTTCCATTTCTCACTCTTGACACCACTGACTACTGTCTTATTGAAATAGTAGTTTCCAGGTTCAGGATGGAATTCCTTGATGGGGGTATAGCCTTTATTCGGCTTACGACGAAGTTCAGTAATCTTATTCACCTTGAATTCCTTCTGTTCTCCGTTTTCCTGCTCCAGGAATAAGACGGGACTCTCACCTGTAAAATCCTGCTTGGTGATTATACCTGTGATGGATTCACCATCCTCTGGCACAACCACATCCAGAAATTCAGACTGGCTGAACAGAGAATAGTTCTTATTCAACTTCTCTTTCTTCTGTGTCAGAATCTCTGAATTCAGAACTTCTTCGGTTTCGCCATCATCTTTCATGATAAAGATGGATGGCCTTTCTCCTAATGTTCTCTTGAAGATTTGTCCTTTGATAGGGCCTCTACTGGTTTCGATGACATCCACAAGACCTACAATCAGCTCCTTATCACGAGTAGCCTGTTCAATGATGGCCACATCCTCAATATTAAAGCCTGGGGTGTCGTCATTGTCAGACATCAAGGTGATGCGCTTTCCAGGAATCTGGCTGGAAATATATCCCTGAACAATCTTTCCATTCTTCAGAACAATGAGATCTTCAGGATGAGCCTGTATGCCTAAGCATAACAATTGAAAAACTACAGAAATGATGAATACCTTTTTCATAAAACAAATGATGGTTTTAATGTTGTTGAAGTTGCACCTGATCCTCCTGCACATTTGGCAGTGATGGTGCATTTCAGTTCTCTAACGACTTTCGTTGTAATAGTAACAGAGCCGGTTTTGCCTGCTGCCAGTTTGATAGACTTACTGCCACCAACACTTAGGGATACCGTGATATTCTGGGCTGCCCCTGTCTTGTTTGTGACACGAACAGTAACGGCACATTCTCCTTTGGAGTTAGCCTTCACAACAGCTGGTGCTTTTAATGCTATTACACCCTTACCAGGTTGGTCTGGGGTAGGACCTGGCACTACGCCTGTTTTATATCTCCAGATGGTCAGGCCTTCGGCTTCTACCTCGTATCGCTTCTCTCCGCTTGCAGCTGGGACCTCTACCGATAGCGTCCTTTCACTGTCAAGTCCTTCCATCTCAAAACTCAGCTTGTCGGCTTTGTTAATGATACGCACCAGATAGGCACGGATATTATTCCACTCAGCAGGGAGCATACCCTTAGCCTCCAACTTGCCGCCCTTTTCCGTTACAGAAATCTGGGGAGAACCGCCAATCTGCTGGAGCAGACCGTACTTGTCGTTCTTCTTCACGATGGCAAAGCCTGACGAGAATCCTTTAGCCTCCTGGAACTGAGCCGGCAGCATAGTAACACCGTTAGCCCTGTATCCGCTCTTGCCGTCCTCAGTAAATACGGTGTAAGCATAGTTGTAGTTGGGCTTATAGGGAACATTGGCCTTTTCGGGTGTTCCTGATATCAGGGCAGCGTAGTCATCTTCCTTCAGTTGACTCATATCGGGGTTGGTCTGTACGACTTTTCCTTGTTGGTCAATAATAAACGACTTGTTGTCCTGGTTCATGACATAAGCCTTGCCATTGTGGAAGGAGGTACCTACTGCTACGACCCCAATCTCTGATGATAACTTCTTCTCAATGCCTTTGGCATCGATATAGATAGTAGGACCGTTGGACTTGCCGATAAAGCCTTTCAGGCCTTTCTTGACCTTACAGACTGAGGCCAGGCCTTCGCGGAATGGAAAGACTGAAACATAGTTACACTTGATAGCCAGTTTGCCGTCGGGGGTAATGAAGCCATATTTCCCTCTCTTGTTAACGACAGCACACTTATCTTCAGAAAAGAACGGATAGTCGCCCACATAGAGATCCTCTCTGACTTTGGTTATTTGCCCATTCTTGTCGATGATGGACGTCAATTTGTATTTATCAGTAGTAGAAGTGAGTCCAAGGGCATAACCATTGTTCAAGTAGGTGATAGAGTCTGCTTTGAGCAGCGTCTCCCCGTTGGTATTGATCAGGGACACATCGTTATAGGTCTTTGCCTTGTAGATATTCTCGGCAAAAGGCTCTATACTCTGATATTCCGGCTTGATCTGCCAACGGGCAGTCTGTGCCTGCCCCGAAAGGGACAGGCACAGGCCACCTATGAATAATATGAATATACTCTTAATATGATTCATTCATTAAAGATTTACTTCTTCATCATACATCTTCTTCAGGAATTTGGCATGAACGGCCTTGGTAGATCCACCAGCAATTGCATAACCACCATAGAGGACGCCAACCAACTGGCCCTTGTCGTTGAATACAGGAGAACCGCTGCTGCCGCCTACAGAATTAGCCTGGAACTCGAAGTCATACTTGCCAGGCTCCTTACTGCACTTGGTCTCACGGATATTGGGCTCCAGAGACTTCGTGTTTTCATCCTGTGCCCAAGCAATACCTGCAGGATAGCCGATTGTAACAAGCTGATCCTTAAGTGGTTCCAGTCTATCCTCAAAGAAACTGGCTGGATCAAAGACATACTGGATGTCCTTTGGTGTGGTCTTGTTATTCAGCTGCAGGATAGCCAGGTCGATATTTTCATCGTCAGAAACCTTCAGTACATTACAACGCTGGAACTCATCAGCATGTGTGTAGAAATTACCAGGATAACCGACAGTGATGTGGTCGATGACACCAGAGATCTTGATAGGAGACTTGCCAAGACGTGCGGTGATATTCAGCACGTTATTGACAAAGCGCTCTTGACTGTTGCCGGATTTGGCCATCGCATAGTTCAGAACTGCATTGGCCAGGATAGAGTTCTGGAGGAATTCGTTGACCGCCTCTATAGAGTTGCCTCTTGGCAGGTTGTCCTCAATATAGTTGCGGATGGTCTCCTTGTCATCCTCCGACATCTCCGTCCAAGGCATAGCCACGTGACGGTTGGTACCCATACGGCCTAAAGAGTCGAGGAAGAAAGCAGTGGCCTGAGAGCCTAACTGCATGTCGTTGAATGCCACAACACCATCCCAAGCACCCTGCATGGGGTTATCCTCAAAGGTAACGATCGGGTGGAAGATGGTACGTACATAAACCACAGCCGGACGATAGTTCTTCGGATCAAATGTGGGCTCCTTCGGACCAAACAATTTCGGCAACAGGAAGATAGCTGCAATGATGATAGCTGCTGCAGCGATAGCACCTCCAGCGATGGCAATAATCTTACCAATCCCACTCGAAGGAATCAGATTTGCAATCTGATCGGTCACATCATCAGCACCGCAGACTACATTATCACCCTTCTTGATGCGGACATCCGTATTGGGAGATACCTTGATACCATTGACCAGGGTTCCATTACGACTACCATTATCCCTGATATAAGCCTTACCGTCCTTACCAATACGGAGAGAGGCATGGTAGCGACTTACCGTCTGACTATTCAGGATGATGTCGTTACGGTAGTTAGAACCAATGTTGTAGACAGCCTTGTAGTTGGTGAGTCTCTCGGGAGAGGGGATACGAGCCCATACCAGTTGGACGTCAGCAAAAGTGATAAGATCACCGCGCTGAACTTCAATCTCCTTACCTGGGTCAATCCGTTTGTTGCCTACGGTTGTTCCGTTAGTACTGTTCTTGTCTTCAAGAATGATCTTGCCATCATCGAGGATGGTCATCTCTGCATGCAGTGCACTTACATAGTCACTGTCAAGCTTCAGGTCGCAAGATTGCGAATTACCGATTCTGATTAGTTTCATATTCTTTATTATTTTAAGTTGTTATACAATCGCTCCTTGATTTTTACCTTTTCCTTGATCCTGATTCTGATCCTTTCCTTTGTCGTTCTTATCAGGCTTGTTATTACCTTTTTGAGGAGTCTTACCCTTTTCGGCATCTTTCTTGGGAGCAGAAGGGAATAACTCCTGGACTTTCTTTCCAGACAAGTCCTTCTGGTCATCCTTCTTCTTCTCATCAGCCTTCTCTTCCTCCTTCTTGGCTTTGTCGTCAGAATTCTCAATTCTACCCTCAGTCTTTACGGGGGCAGCCTCAGTACCTTCGTTATATTCTATGGGGGCAGGTTCCTTGGCAAAGAACTTGTTATAGCAGAATGATCCAATGCCAAATAAGATGAGTAGTGCGAGGATAGCACCAATGATAATAGCCCCAATCTTGAAATATTTGGTATTGTCAGGCACCTGCGACCAGTTCAGTCTGCTTACTTCGGCAAAATTAACTACATCCTTACGTTTCACTGGGAATGGAACGTTGGGCTTCAGCTTGACACCATTGACAAAGGTACCGTTCTTACCCATGTCAACAATTTCCATCTTGCCGGAGGCATAGATTCTCAAAAGTGCATGTCGGCGACTGATCATCTCATCATCAATGAAGATGTCTACTCCATCGCCACGTCCAATTGTGATTGTCTTCATATTGAATTATTATTTGATTGCTTTTAATTTGTTAATACAAGCAGTATATTGTCCTCTGCCATTATCTTTCAGTGTAATAGGCTTCTTCAGTTCTGTAATACACCAATTATAATCAGATTTATGGGCAGCATCCATAGACGTAAGATTATTAAGTTTGTTAATGGCGTCAACGCGTAAACTTTCTCTATCTTTAGCTTTCGGGAATTTAGATGCTTTACCTAAAATAGCAATGACATCTTGTCGTGCATTGGCTACATTTGCAGGCTTGCTCTCTGACTGTTTTGCAGTAGCGTCAGCTTTGGCTTTCTCAGCTTCAGCTTTTGCACGTTCCGCAGCCTCTGCTTTAGCGTCAGCAGCCTTTTCTTTTGCGTCTGCGGCCTTTTCTTTAGCATCTACAGCCTTTTCTTTTTCATTAACAACATCCCCTCTTAATTTGCTGATAGAATCTGTTAACGTTTTTATCTGCTTGTCTTTTTCTGCCAATTCCTGTTTAGTAGTTTCGGTTTGCTGTTTGTCCTTGGGAGACCACAGGAAATAACCTAATACGAGGTTTGCGGCCATACTCATCAGGAATAATGCGGCCAGTATTCCAATAATAATTAATGATTTCTTGCTCATTTTCTCTTTTAGTTTTGAGTCTTTTTTCATTTCTAACATGGCAATCGTCAGATTATCGTGCGTATTGCCTTCGTTTCTGCCAATCTCGTCAACCTCAACAACGGTTCCGTCAACGGCTCCTGAAAGGGATGGGGTCTTTGCGGTTCTGCGAATGAGTTCTTTCTCAGGCATCATTCCCCATATACCATCTGAACAAATCATGAAACGGTCACCCTTTTCGTAAGGGCGTTCCGTCACTTCTGCAAGGTTGGTTAAGTTACCGCCTAATGCTTTGGTGATGATATTGGACTGGGATGACAGACGAGCCTGCTCTTCTGTCAAAGTGCCGTTACGTACCAGTTCACCTACCATCGAATGGTCTGCTGTACGGAAGATCTTCCGTTTCCAGCGGAACTGATAGACACGGCTGTCACCCACGTGCGCGATAATGGCAGAGTAGTCGTTCACCAGAACAGCGGCCACCGTTGTGCCCATGCCTCTCAATGCGGGTTTTTGGGTGCCCATCTGTAAGATGGTATGGTGCGCATATTCTATGGCATTCTTCATCACTTCCGATCGTGACATTCCTTCGGGCGCATTCATGATATACTCCACGATCTTTTGTACGGCCGTGCTTGATGCCAGCTGTCCTGAGGGACCACCACCCATTCCATCGCAGACGATGGCTGCCAAGCCCAATGGCGTGTCGATAAATCCACACGAGTCCTGGTTCTCAGCTCGACCACCCTGACGGGTGTCCCAGAAACCTGAAATGGGTAGGGATGTCTTAATTGGTTTCATTTATAATACAATCAATAATATAATTAGCAATACAATTAACAAGACGCCTCCGCCAATGCCCAGACCGACATATAGCCAGTTAACAGAGGGTGGGGGAGGTGCTGCCATGGCCATCTTAAGGGCCATTTTCATCTGGTTCGCATTCTGATAGCGCTGTTGGGGATCAATGGCGGTAGCCTTTCTAAGAACCTGATAAATGGGCTCTGAGAGGTTTTTTTTGTCCAAAATCAATCCCTTGTGCAGATCCTTGGCTTCTTCTACGGTTGGCGCAGAGAATGGGTTCTCTTTTGTCAGCAACTCATAGAGCGTCACACCAGCCTCGTAGATGTCGGTGGCAGCTGTCAGTTGCGGACGGGCTTCCTGATCGGAGAATTGTTCTGGAGCTGCATACTTCGGGGTACCCATCATACCTGATGTGGCTGTGTTGACGGTTTCAGAAACGTCGGCAATACCCAGATCCATCAGACGGACGTTACGTCCACTCTCCATCATGATGTTTGAGGGCTTGATATCCATGTGGATAATACCCTTCTGGTGGATATAGGCCAGTGCATCCAAGACAGGAAGGAAGAGTTCACAAATACGGTGCTCAGCATTGGGCAGCGAACGAACATGGGCGTTGATAAAGTCGTCGATGTTCTCTCCCTGAACGAAGTTACTGACAATGAAGATCGGACCCCAGTTGGGGGCAACCTCACAATAGCCGATCATCTCCACCAGATTAGGATGACGGAACATGAGTTCTGCTTCCTGATGGGCTCTGCGGCGGATTTCGGGATTGTTGGCGTAGCGGTCGATGACGCGTTTCACGGCCACCAACTCACCTGTCTGACAGTCATAGCCTCGATAGACAGTACCCATGGCACCGCCACCGATTTGATCTCTTTCCTGATACTGATACCAGTGGTTATCGATATTCAGGAAAATATCATCGCCTTGCTGTACTACATTCCCTACCATCTATTCTTCAGAGTTTGATTCGGATTTGCTTTGTTCGATTAAGCCCTTTACCTGTTCGATACGAGTTTTAAAGAGATCAATGTATTCGTCGTCCCCTTTCTGCTGTGCATACTGCTGCCCCTTTTCGAACAACTGCTTTGATTTTTCCAGATCAGTCGGGGTAGAGCCAGTTCTCGGTTCTCCTGTCATATAATCCGTAGCAAGTTCATACAGTGCCTGATAACATGCTGGGTCTGCCTCAACGGCTTTCTCTGCATAGCTGTGAGCCTTGGATGCACTTTTTTCTACAAAATCTGCAGTCTGTTCTCTGAGGATTTTAATCTTCTCAGGACTATAGAAAACATCCTGAGGTTGTAAAAGAGCTGCCATTAATGCCGTCACTTGAGCTGCACTTTTTGAAGAAGCATATTGAGAAACAATGTTCTCCATCTGTTTAAATCCTTCTTCAACAGTTGCGGGATCATCTAATGCTGCCAATGCCTTGGATACTAATGCCGAGGCCTTTTTTTCTTTTGCCTGTGCAGCTTGTTTGACAGCGGCAATGCTGTCTTGACGCTGTTGCTCCAGCTCAGCCTCAGAAAGACCGCTACTACCGCTAAAGATGAAGTATGCGCCAACACCGATGCCCACTAAAACAACGATTGCTGCTGCAGCGGCACCAATGATGAGCCCCAACTTCTTATTACCACCACCGCCAACAGCTACCTTTTTGTCGGTAGATGTCTTAGGGGTAGTATTACCAAAGAAAGTCTTTGAAGGGGTAGCGTCAGCCCTTGTCAGGTGCTCCATATCGACGCGCATTTCGGCAGCCGACTGGTAACGGTCGGCCTGCTTCTTGGCTGTAGCCTTCTCAATGATACGACGGATAGCCTTGAATGGCACCATTTTCAGTGGCATCTTGGCTTTCAACTGCTGATCGATCAGTTCTGCCATGGTGCCCTCGAAAGGAAGGGTACCCACGACAAACTGGAACAGCATGATACCAACGGCATAGATATCGGTGGTACGGTTCTGACTATGGACGTCGCCCAGTACCAATTCCGGTGCAGCGTAGGCAGCCTTACCGATAAACTGTCCCGTACTCGTCAGTTGCTGATCCTGAGTGTTCAGGCTGGTCAGTTGCTTGGCAATACCAAAGTCTATGATCTTCACCTTGCGATCATGGGTAATCATGATGTTGCTTGGGTCCAGATCACGATGGATATAGCCCTTGTCGTGCAATGCCATCAGACCAGAAAGGATGTTCTTGACGATAAAGACGGCAAAACCGAATCTGTCGTTTTGGTATTGGTTATACAGCTCCTGAGCAAACTCTACTTCATTGCCGTATTTGTCTGTTGTCTTTCCATTCAAGAGGTCAAAGAGCATCACACCCGACAGCAACTCACTCACCACATGGAAGTGCTTCGTCTGATTATCGGCAATCTCGATGAAGCCGAACATCTCCACCAGGTTCTCATTGTGAATCTGGATGGAAGCCTCACGACGGGCTCGTTCAATGGCATTGGGAGGCAGGTCATCGAACAAGAACTTGATTGCGACATCCTGCCGCAATCCGTTCTGTTCGTTGACTCTCACACCACGAAGTACCTGCCCCATACCTCCTTCGCCGAGTGCTGGGATGTCAGTGTCTACTTCGTAATGGATATGTTGTCTTTTCTCTTCTTCTCCTTGTATATATAATACAGACATTCTTACATGAATTTAGTTCCACCAGGTTTTGTGGGCTGAGAACCATTCAGGTCTACTGTTCCCGTGTCGACAACTCTCTTGGCCTCATACGGATTGAAGCGGCTCTGAGTAGCATCGCCAACAGCAAACTGCGGAGCTCCGAATTCTTCCTGTGGAGCTTCCTCTTCCTCTGCCACGAAATCCTCTGCGATAGACAGACCATAGTCGGCAGCATCGATCAGGAGCAGCAAGAGCTTATAGCATGAACCCACCGTAATAATATCATTCAACTTACAGGTGTGGTTGTCATAATCCAACTCCTCGTCGTTCAGGTACATACCGTTCTTAGAACCAACGTCACGGATACTGGCAATCAGCTTACCTGTTGACTTCATCTGCTTGATACTTAATACTGCATGGTGCTCAGAAATTGAACGCTCCAGCAATACGATATCGTTGTCGCTGGTACGACCGATGGTGTTGGTACCCAGATGCAGTGGCCAGTATTCGCCAATACCCTTACGGGAAATAGAATACAAGAATCCAATGACAGGTGTATTGTCCTTTGGCTTCGTACCGCTGTTTTCTGCTACTCCAGGTGCACTCTCCTGCATACCTGGTACAAATGTTTCACTTGCACTGTTTGGACGTGCATACGGACTTTTAGCTGGTCCCTGAGGGGCTCCTTGGGGGGCGCCCTTGACAAAAGTATCTCCTTGTCTCATCTTGTTATTGTTTTTAGAATAAGTAATTTTTTAGTTCTATAATTTGTCCCCAAAAGTACAAAGAATATTTTATTATCACGCTCTTTTTTCATATTTTAACATAAAATTATCCTATAATCCGATGTTTATTGCAGAAATCTTCTTATCTTTGCACAATCACAGACGATATACATTATTAATAATTTATATTATAAGGAATGAATCTAAGGGAAATAACTATTGGCCGCGCGGCAAATTGTGACATTTATCTGGATCATAATTGTCAATATGCCAGCAATCTGCATGGAACCATCTATTACGACGGTTTCCAGTTGATGTATAGAGACAGTAGCAGGAATGGTACGATGATCAATAATCTCAGGGTACATCAAAGGGCCGTACCAATCAATAGGGGCGACTCCATTCTGATAGCAGGTCAGTATCCCCTAAGCTGGAATGAGATAGATAGATACTTCCCTCCCACGCAGCCGTCTCGTCCTGCGCCTCAGGCTCCTGTACAACATTCGGCTCCTGCCTATACCCCACCACCACGACAGCCAAACTTGTCGAAGTGGAGTTGGGGTGCCTTTGCTATAGGCTGGATCTGGGGCCTGTTTAACGGATGCTGGTGGATTCTATTAGTACATATCGGTTTGATCATCATAAGTTTTATCCCGTTTGTGACGTTTGGCGTTCCCATTTTATCGATTGTATTTTATATCATTTGTGGTTTGAAAGGTACAGAATGGGCCTGGGAGAATAAATATTGGAGTAGCGTAGAGGAATTCGAACATACCCAGGATGTCTGGAATAAGGTTGGATTGATACTGTTTATCATCAGTATTGTTCTGATACCTGTACTTCTGTTCTTCTTCTTCGCAAGTTTCTTAGCATTCCTTGGGGGCTATTGAAAAAGTTTGTTCTGATAATCTGTCTGGTTATAATAGCCTTGGGCACTTGGGCACAAGTGTTCAGGGATCCCAAGTGTATTACCCTAATGGATGTTCCCTTGGAGGGACCGGACTCCGCTTTCATTCCTGCGTTGGAGTCGATTGGATTCCAACAGACCGTCTCAGAGGATGACGAACCGGATACCTATTATTTCACAGGTGATTATTACGGCATCAAATCTCTGCTGATGGTCAGTGTTAATGAGAAGACCAAACTGCTCTCTGAGGCATACGTAACCTGTGGCCCTTATCGCACCAGGGAGTTGTTCGACAGAAACCAGAAGTATCTTCTGGGTAAACTACAACGGGAGTGGGGAAACTTCAAGGCGAAGGGAGACGGTTCGCTCTACCTGATCAATGATTATGGTTATATCCAGCAGTCTACTTCGTTGAACTCAAACGGTACCCATGCCATCCATTATTATTACCTGAACTCCTCACCATATTATAAAGATGTGTCGAATATGGGCTTAAAAGGCTTTGTTCAGGAGGTGATCACTGAGAACCCTGTGGCAGAGGATGCTATCATTCATTTTAATGAGAACGGGAAATTGGAGGGCATGGATCTGATTGACCGCGTTTATAATGAGGCTGGCTATCTGGTAAAAGCTGCTATGACGGAGGAGGCAGGCGGTAAGAGTCTGCTGACCTACGAATACGACAGCGACTATAACCTGAAGCGTCGTACGTTGGTAAATGCGGCAACAGGCATCCGTTCTGTCAATGAGTATAAGTATAATGGTGATAATGAGATCACGCAACAGACTCAGAAGGTGTTCAATGACAAGAACGAGTGTGTGATGTCTATTACTATGAAGAATAGTTTCGAGGAGCATGACGATAATGGTAACTGGACCAAAAACACGCTGAGCCTTACCTATTGGGAGAAGGATCAGCGTGCTCAGATGGCTACCGTTCACCAAACACGCACCATCAGTTACTGGGACGAAGACTGAGGTGGTCTGATCAAGGGCTATTCAATCATTTTTAGGAATTCTTCCTCATCAACAATTTTAATCCCTAACTTTTCGGCTTTCTGTAGTTTCGAGGGGCCCATGTTCTCACCAGCTAAGATAAACGATGTCTTATTGCTGATAGAGCCAACGTTCTTTCCACCGTTCTGTTCGATGATGGCTTTATATTCATCGCGACTGTGATGGGTAAACACACCACTGATAACAATACTCTGGCCGGAGAGTTTAGTTGACAGTTGAGCGTTGAGCGTTGACAGTTCCATCTGCAGACCATAGCCGCGCAGGCGTTCCACGATACGAAGGTTCTCCTCGTTATGGAAATAGGTGATGATGCTTTTGGCCATGACCTCACCGACACCTTCAATCTCCTGCAGTTCCTCAAGACCAGCCTGCATCAGAGCGTCGATATTTTTAAAATGACGTGCCAGCAACTTAGCCGATGTCTCACCCACGAAACGGATGCCGAGGGCAAAGACCACCCGTTCAAAAGGTACTTCCTTCGAGGCAGCAATGCCATTCACGATACGCTGAGCAGATTTTGTTCGACTACCATCGCCATTGATCTGCTGCACGTCGATGTCGTAGAGATCGGCAATGTTGTGGATGAGTCCCTGACGGTAGTAATCGTCGATGGTCTCTGGTCCTAAGGAGTCGATATTCATGGCCTTGCGGGCAATGAAGTGTTCGATGCGCCCTTTGATCTGTGGCGGACAACCCGTATCGTTGGGACAATACCAGGCTGCTTCGCCCTCATAGCGCACCAACAGAGTACCACATTCTGGACAGCGTTTGATGAACTGTACAGGCTGGGCAATGATGGGGCGCTGGTCGATATCCACCCCTACAATCTTTGGGATAATCTCACCACCTTTCTCTACATAGACATAATCGCCGATATGGAGGTCGAAACTCTTGATGAAGTCTTCGTTGTTCAGGGTCGCACGTTTGACGGTGGTACCTGCCAGTTGCACAGGATCCATATTGGCCACAGGGGTGATGGCCCCAGTACGGCCCACCTGATAAGTCACCTCGTTCAAGCGGGTACAGACACGCTCAGCTTTAAACTTATAAGCGATGGCCCAACGAGGACTCTTGGCTGTAAATCCTAAGGAGCGCTGTTGTCTTAATGAGTTGACTTTCAGTACAATACCATCAGTCGCTACAGGAAGATTCTTACGCTCTTTATCCCAATAGTTGATGAAGTCGTAGATCTCTTGCAGCGTCTTTACCTTCTTCATGCCCTCACTGATTTTGAAGCCCCAACTGCGGGCTACTTCTAAGTTCTCAAAGTGTCCCTCAGCTGGCAGTTCCTCACCTAATAGATAATAGAGGTAGGCATCGAGCTGACGACTGGCCACGAGACTTGACTTCTGACTTTTCAATGTACCGCTGGCTGCATTACGGGGATTGGCAAACAGAGGCTCCTCTGCCTCCTCGCGTTCCTTGTTCAGTCGCTCAAACACAGCCCATGGCATCAGTATCTCACCACGGATCTCAAACTCACGAGGGTAGGCTGGTGCTGCAAACAGATCGTCAGCGGCTGGTGGAGTCAGCACCAGAGGTATCGCTCGTATCGTCCTCACATTCGCTGTCACATCGTCGCCATGCACACCATCACCACGGGTTACAGCTTGCGTCAACTTACCATCTACGTAAGTCAGCGAGATGGAGAGTCCGTCGTATTTCATTTCACAGCATACCTCAAAGTCCTCACCTGCCAAGCCTTTCTTCACACTCTCGTACCAGTCGGCCACATCCTGTTCGTTGTAGGTGTTGGCCAATGAGAGCATGGGGTACTTGTGCTCCACCTGACGGAACTCCTCATTCAGATCGCTGCCCACCCGCTGGGTAGGGGAGTTGGGGTCTGCCATCTCAGGGTGCTTCGCCTCCAGATCCTGTAACTCATGCATCAGGAAGTCAAAGTCCTGATCGCCAATCGTTGGCTGGTTCAGCACATAATACTTGTAGTTATGCTCGTGCAGTTCTTGTCGTAACTGTTCGATACGTTTGATTTCATCCATGATTGTTTCGTATTTTGAGGGCAAAGATACAAAAAAGTCGGGGGCATAGCAAAGAAAAAAGCATTTTTCTTTGGTTTTTCCAATAATTAGTACTACTTTTGTCTCTTGTCACCAGATAGTGCAAAACGATTCGTCATGGAAAGAAACAAACAAATATATAAGGTAACCCTGATTGGAGGAGCAGTGAATGTAATCCTGCTTCTCTTTAAGTTTGTGGCTGGTATCGTGGGCCATAGTGCTGCGATGGTGGCCGATGCCGTCCACTCCCTCAGCGACTTTGTGACAGATGTGATTGTCCTGGTGTTTGTCCGTATCAGTGGTAAACCCAAGGATAAGTCGCACGACTATGGTCATGGTAAGTACGAGACGCTGGCTATGACCATCATTGGTATGGCTTTGTTGGCTGTGGCTATCGGCATTATCTATAGTGGTGCTGTGAAGATTGCCTTCTGGGCTGGGGGAGGCTCGCTCGAAGCTCCAGGTATGCTGGCTCTCTGGGCTGCACTTTTGTCAATTGTTCTGAAAGAAGGTGTCTATCACTATTCGATGATCAAGGCCCGTCAACTGAACTCCCAAGCCGTTGAAGCCAATGCCTGGCATCATCGTAGCGATGCCCTTTCTTCCGTAGGTACTGCCTTAGGCATTGGTGGTGCCATCTTCTTAGGACAGAAGTGGACAGTACTCGATCCTATAGCCTCTGTAGTGGTGGGTGCTTTTATTGTGAAAGTGGCTGTCGATCTGTTGCGTAATGGCATTGGCGACCTGATGGAACAATCGCTGCCCGATGAGGTGGAACAAGAGATTCTGCAACTGGCTGGCTCTGTCTCTGGTATCGATGAACCCCACGATCTGCGCACTCGTCGTATTGGTAATCACTATGCCATCGAACTGCATATCCTCATGGATGGCAACGTTTCTCTGAACGATGCCCACGAAAAAGCCTCAGAAGTAGAAGAACTCCTGAGGCATCATTATGGGCCGGAAACTCATGTGGTTGTTCATGTAGAGCCCAAATAGGTGCTTACCATCCGCCAGGGAAGCCTCCGCCTCCACCTCCAGGCATGCCGCCTCCGCCACCCATCGAACCACTGATGGATGTTGAGGCTTTGGCATCTACCGACTGACTTCCACTACCTATCGTGCAACCTGTAACGAGGTTGTAGAAAGCGGTGCCACCACTGATGGCGCATCCTGACCTCAACGCATAGGAGCTACCGTTCTTAAACGAGGGTGAAGAAATCATAAGGGCTGTGCCACTGTTGGAGGATGGGGTGGTGTAGGCGAGGATGGCCTTTGTACCATCGAGTACGCCAATCGTGGTGCCCATCTGTACAGAAACAGCGATGCTGGCTTGTTTCGATGAGGAGTCGATGGCTTGCATACCACCACCAACAGCGATGATCGTTCCACCATTCACGTAGGCTTTGTATCGTTCTGCTGCATCGATGCCGCATTCTGGTTGTCCAGCACCCTCTGCAATCACCACGCCACCATTCAGGTAGAGGTTCATGTTGGCATCGATACCATCGTTGTTATAGCTGCGAGCATAAACGTAACCTCCGTCGATATAGAGATTGCCAGCCGAGTTGATGGCATCGTCGTAGCTGTAGCTCTCAACCGTTCCTGCCTCGATGTGTATCTCGCTTTTGCTCTCAATGCCTTCCGTACCATCACCACTTCCCTCCAGACGGACCTGCGTCTGTCCGCCATTGAAGGAGATATTGCCATTAGCCTTGATACCCTTGGGCGATACACTGCCCTTCGAGTCCTTCTGGCGCTTGCCTGTGGTGATGATGCGGATAACACCGTCGTTGATATTAATCCGATCGTCGCAGTTCAGACCTTTTCCACCAGTACCTGTACTCTTGATATTCAGCTCGCCCCCATTAATGGTAATAAGACTGTCTGCCTTGATACCTGAGCAAGCACTGTAATCCTTATCGTCAGAGTCGTATTCATAACCTCCGCTGGTGAGGATGGTGGTTCGTCCGCCATCGATGCGCACCTCACCGTCTGTAGAGATACCCTTATCGGCTGTACCAGTTATGTTGATGTTGATCACGCCACCAGTCACAATCACAGCATCGTTGCCTCGTATGCCATTGCCAGATGAGGCATCAACGAAGATATTGGTATTGGGCATGGTGCGCACATAGTCGTCGCTGCGGATACCAGCCTTGCAGTTGGCATCTACCTCCAGATAGCCTGAGCCACTGAACACCAGCTGACCCTCACTGAAGAAGCAGGCTTTCATGTCCTCGCTGTCGGTAGCGTCTTTGTTGTTAGTACCGTCTGTCAGATAGTTCTTTGTACCATCGCTGAGGACAATGAAGGTGCGCTTTTTGCTTTGGTTGTTGATGGCAGCCCCATCAGGGTTGGTGATGCTGACCCCATTCAGCACGATAGCCTGCTTCTTTGTAGAGTAGAGCTTGAAGAATCCATCACTGGTCGAACCAGTGAGCACATACTTGATGATCTTTTCTGTGGTGTTCGTCGCAATGACGTCATTGCCATTCACTGACACGATGCCTGCCTCGTCGCCACTCACGGTAGCTGAGCCGGAGGGGCTGAACGTAATGGTGATGGTCTGACTGAACGAGGTATTCTCGATGTAGTCATCATCGCTGGTGTCAACCTTCTGATTTTCAAGAAGTTCACTACTGTTCAGTGACACCGTAAACGAGGTCACGTCACCATCGCTCGATACCCCATTCGTCACCGTATCAGCAGTTGTCGTTGTAGGGGTGTTGTCATCTTCACTCTCCGTAGTCGAGTTGTACGATGGATTGTTCCATTCGTCTTCGTACCATTCTTCCGTTGAGCAGGCAGCAAGGGCGAAGAACGCCATCACGACCACCCAAAAATGATTCATCTTTTTCATATTTAACTGTTTAATTGTATTTTTTGATGGCGCAAAGATAGACTGTTTATCAACAAACCCCAACTTTTTTCAGCGAACGGCTCTTTTTTTTCAACGAATAAGAGCACTTTTCGCTATTCACTTTTCATTTTTCACTTTTCACTTTTCGTTTTTCACTTCTTTTTTGTACCTTTGCCCCCCGTTATGAGTATGATGTTTGGCGTGATACCAATCATTTGGCGAGCCGTCCGTCCCAGTAGGACGAAAGATATGGTGGCTGTCGTCAACTCCTTCTGGCTTCCTAAGGGCTACGAGGGGCTCACCTTCTTTGGCAAGATTCTGACCCCCAATCAGGAGCTGGCTGATCAGTTGAATCATCCTGATAATGAGGGGAATATGCCATTCTCTGCCTTGAAGAACCACGAGATGATCCATCTGCGTCAGGCTCAGTCGTGTGGCGACTCCTGGATCCGCTATTACCTATTATATATATGGTACTGGGTAAAGGGCCTCTGCAAGAGTCGCAAGCTGCGCAAAATCGCCAAGCCCACGAAACTGCCAAGTAACATCGCCTATCTGCTGAACCCCTTCGAGATGGAGGCTTACGCCAACATGTACAAGAAAGACTATCTTGCACAGTGCGAGGAGGGCGCCAGAGGTTGGCGGAAATATGCTGAGATGCCTATCGAAGAGCGGCTTCAGCTCTATATTAGGAATCATAAACTGTAGGATAACATGAACAAGAAACTTCAGGCGCATAGCGCCATCTTCTTCGCCAACACCATCTTCGGACTTGGCGTACCAGTTACAAAACTGCTGCTCGACGAGTGGGTTACCCCCATGGGTTATATGGCTTCGCGCTCACTTGGAGCCTGTATCCTGTTTTGGATCATTGCTGCCTTCCTGCCTAAGGAGCATGTAGAACGTAAAGACCTGATTACCATACTGATAGGTGGACTGCTGGGCTTTGTCATCTCACAAACCCTCACGGCTTGGTCACTCGACTATACCAGTCCTGTCTACTTCTCGCTCATCGCCACACTCACCCCAGTAGCTGTGATGCTCTGTGCGGCCCTGACCATTGGCGAGAAGATCACGCCGATGAAGTCACTGGGTGTGCTGTTGGGTATCGCTGGTGCTGTCTTGATGGTGCTGATGAGTCAGTCGCTGGGGTCAGGCAAGAACGATCTCATTGGTATCTCACTCGCCATTCTGAGTGTGCTCACGTGGGCTATCTATCTGATTATCACCCGCAATGTGGCCTCCAAGTACTCGCCTGTCACCCAGATGAAGTATGTGTTCCTGATCTCTGCCATCGTTACAGTGCCTATCGCCCTGCCAGAGCTCTCTGCCAACGCACTCTACACCCCAGCATGGGGTTGGGATGGTGTCGCTGAGATGGCCTTCATCGTCATTGGCGCCACAGCCCTTGGCTACTTCCTCATCCCCTTCGCCATGAAGTATCTCCAGGCCACTACCGTCTCTATCTATACCAACCTCCAGCCCGTCATCGCCTCGTTCGTCGCCATCATGCTGGGCCAGGACATCCTCACCTGGGACAAACCCGTCGCAGGTCTTCTGGTACTCCTAAGCGCCTACATCGTCACAGTTGTCACAGCCAAAGAGAGTAAGGTAAGCTAATGTATAAATATACATTATGGGCGGAACGGTTCAGAGTGGAAGTTTACTCGGAGTAAAGTGGAGGTTTACTCCGACTAAAGTCCGACTTTACTCCGAGTAAAGTCAAAAGATGCTGTTTTGGAAGCCAAAAGATATTGTTTCGCATACCAAAAGATACTGAATCGCCACCCAAAACAGTATCTTTTGCAAGTCGATGTGCATTCTTGAGTAGATTCACCACTAAAGGTTCGAATTCAATGAAAAAATAATCCCTCGTCAAAATTGGCGAGGGATTATGATATGTGAGAATCAAGCTTAGTTGGCTGATTCGAATTCTTCGAGGAAGCGGGTGTCGTTCTCTGAGAACATACGGAGGTCGGAGACGCGGTATTTCAGGTTGGTGATACGCTCTACACCCATGCCGAAGGCGTAGCCGCTGTAGATCTTCGAGTCGATGCCGCACTGTTCGAGGACGTTGGGATCGACCATGCCACAACCAAGGATCTCTACCCAGCCAGTGTGCTTGCAGAAGCCGCAACCTTCGCCACCACAGATGAAACAGCTGATGTCCATCTCGGCTGAGGGCTCTGTGAAGGGGAAGTAGCTGGGACGAAGACGGATCTTCGTATCGGCACCAAACATCTCCTTGGCAAACGAGAGCAGCACCTGCTTGAGATCGGTGAACGAGACGTTTTTGTCGATATACAGACCTTCTACCTGGTGGAAGAAGCAGTGGGCACGGGCTGTAATGGCCTCGTTGCGATAGACACGACCTGGACAGATAACGCGGATGGGCTCCGTCAGTTTGCCGTCTTCAGTATGCAAGTGCTCCATCACCCGGGCCTGTACTGAAGAGGTGTGCGAGCGGAGCAGAATGTTCTTGGTGACATCGTTGGGATGCTGGCTGACGAAGAACGTATCCTGCATATCGCGAGCAGGATGATCGGCAGCGAAGTTCATCTTGGTGAACACATGGAGATCGTCTTCCACCTCAGGACCATCGGCCAGCACAAAGCCCATACGAGAGAAAATGTCGATAATCTCATTGGTAACGATGGTGAGCGGATGGCGTGTGCCCAACTGGATGGGATAGGGCGTACGAGTGAGGTCGATGGTCTCATCGCCACTCTCCTGTGACTCACAAGCCTCGCGCAACTGGTTGATGCGCTCTGTGGCAAGCGTCTTGAGTTCGTTGATTTTCATACCAACCGCCTTCTTCTGGTCGGCAGGAACTTCACGGAAATCTTTCATCAAGGCCGTTATCTCACCATTCTTGCTGAGATATTTCAGGCGGAGCTGTTCTACTTCCTCTGCGTTCTTCGCATCTAAATTCTGTACTTCTTTCAGAAGTTCTTCTATCTTGTCAAGTATCATAAAACCGTTAAAATTGCAATTTTGCGTGCAAAGGTACAAAAAAAATGAGAATTAAGAATTAATAATTAAGAAATATTTTGTACCTTTGCCGAAATTTTTAAGAGAGAATTGATTAGGCGCTGCTTAAGTAGATGAAAAAGTGTTTATTTGCGGTTTTCGCATGTTTGCTTTTGATGTTCTCCTGTACGGGGAATAAGGTACGGCAGGATGTGGCTGTTTCTGTCGATTCTGTTGATTCCAACTCTGTGGATTCGACGGAGATGATGGACACGCTGGAGCTGCTGATTACGGAGACTCCCATGCCGAGGGCCGCCGATGCGATGTTCGACGACTTTATCTTCAACTTCGTGGCTAACAAGAAGCTGCAGAAGGAGCGTATCGTTTTCCCCCTTCGTAGGACGGAAAGCGGAAAGACTATCCAGATTGATAAAAGCAAGTGGCAGATGGAGCATTTCTTTATGCGCCAAGGGTATTACACGTTGCTTTTCAATGATGACAGTCAGATGGAACTGATGAAGGATACGGCCGTGAACGAGGCTATCGTAGAGAAGATCTATCTGGATGAGAAGAAGGTGGAGGATTATCTGTTTCAGCGTATCCGTGGGGCGTGGATGATGAAAGAGGTGAAGGTGACACCTTTGGAGGATAATCCGCATGGCTCGTTCCTGACGTTCTACCAGCATTTTGCGACTGATAGCGCTTTCCAGATGAAGAGTCTGACACCTACGGTACAGTTTGTGGGGCCTGATCCTGAGGATGATTTCAACCAGATGGAGGGTCTGATTACGCCTGATACCTGGGAGGCTTTCGCCCCAGAGTTGCCAACGGGATTGCTATACAATATTATATATGGTAAGCCCCAGCACGAGGGAAATGAGAAGATTTTCCTGATCAGAGGCGTTGCCAACGGCTACGAACTGGAACTGCATTTCAAGAAGACTGGTGGCAAGTGGCTTCTGGCGAAGATGATTACGTAGGAGTGAAAAGTGAAAAGCGAAAAGTGAAAGGTGAGGGATCTTAGGAATTATAGTCTGAAGGAGCATAACACATTTGGTATCGATGCCAAGTGCGCGCGGTTCTTGGAGTATGCCACTGATGAGGAAGCTCGTGAGGTGGCTGCAATTCTACACTCTGAAGATACACCTTATATAATAATAGGTGGAGGAAGCAATCTGCTTCTGACACAGGATTATGAAGGAATCGTTGTGCATTCTGCCTGTAAGGGCATAGAGCGTGAGGTCAACTACCTGGTCTGCGGAAGTGGTGAAGTGTGGGATGATGTGGTGGCAGAGAGTATCCGTATGGGACTCTATGGCGCTGAGAACCTTTCGCTGATTCCTGGTGATGTGGGGGCGAGTGCCGTTCAGAATATTGGTGCCTATGGTGCTGAGGCCAAGGATCTGATTCGTAGGATCCGTGTGGTTGAGATTGCCACAGGGGATATACGAGTAATCGAGCATACAGCATGCGAATATGGCTATCGTCAGAGTCGTTTCAAGCATGATTGGAAGAACCAGTATCTGATTCTGAGTGTAGCGTATGAGTTCTCAGAGGTATTCGAACCTCGACTCGATTATGGCAATATCCGTGCAGAACTGGAGAAGGCTGGAATCACCCAACCATCAGCCCAAGAACTTCGAGATACGATTATCCGTATCCGTGAGGCGAAATTACCAGATCCGAAGGTGCTTGGCAATGCCGGTAGTTTCTTTATGAACCCTATTGTGGCTCGTTCTAAATACAATGAACTTGCATCTCAATACGATGGAATGCCTCACTATGATGTGGATGCTGATAGTGTGAAGATACCTGCTGGTTGGATGATTGACCAGTGTGGTTGGAAAGGCAAGTCGTTAGGACGTGCTGGTGTTCACGATAAGCAGGCTTTGGTGCTGGTTAATCGTGGTGGTGCTACTGGGGCAGAGATTGTGGCGCTTTGCAAAGCAATTCAGGAAGACGTGAGAGCTACATTCGGCATCGATATCTATCCTGAAGTGAATATCATATGAAGCTGACTCTTTTAGGAACGGGAACATCGTGTGGCGTGCCAGTGATTGGTTGTCAGTGTGAGGTTTGCCAGAGCACAAACCCTCTGGACAAACGTACACGTTGCTCTGCACTTGTGGAGACAGAAAACACACGTCTGCTTATCGATTGTGGGCCTGATTTCCGTCAACAGATCTTGCCACAACCCTTCCGTAAGATTGATGGTATCCTGATTACCCACAGCCATTATGACCATGTGGGAGGCATGGATGATATCAGACCCTATTGTCAGTTTGGCGAGATTAACGTCTATGCAGATCCTCAGGCTCGCGAATCACTGCTTCAGATGATGCCGTATTGCTTTGCAGAGAACCGCTATCCTGGGGTGCCAGCTATCGGACTTCATGAGATTCTGCCTCATCAGCCATTACAGATAGGCGATTTCGAGATTACGCCTATTGAGGTGATGCATGGTCATCTGCCTATCCTCGGTTTTCGGATAGGGCCGCTTACCTATATAACAGACATGAAAACCATCGAGGACTCTGAATGGCCTTATCTTGAAGGTACAGAGTTGTTGGTGGTGAATGCTTTGCGTTTTGATAAGACGCATCACTCACATCAGTTAGTGGATGATGCGATAGCCTTTGCCCGTAGGGTAGGAGCCAAGCGCACATTGTTGATTCATGTCTGTCATGACATCGGCTTGCACGATGAGGTGAATCGTCGTCTGCCTGAGGGAATTGAGTTGGCATATGATGGACAGGTAATAAACCTCTAATGATACGGAAAACTATAGAAAACGGTTCGGTTTTGTTAAATAGGGTTAATGAAACGAACATTTCTAAGTAAAATACTTGCGGGTATTAATTAAATCCGTATCTTTGCATCGTGTTTTTCATAGTATTAGATTTAAGGTTAACAAAGGTTTGGGTCACGGCGGTGACCCTTTTTTTATGCCTTACTTCTTCTTTTTCTTCAGTCCGAAAAGGAATCCGTAGTTCTTTATCAACTTCCTGGCCATCAGGAATGCATCGACAGCAACAAACCCATTGCTGACTAATCCTGCGATATAGTCAGCCTTCGAGGTACTTTCCTGTTTGGTGAACAGATGATCCCATAACTTGGTAAACTTCTCGTTATCGCGTTGCAGGTCGTCCAACAACTCATCCTTGCGGAGCTGTATCTCTTCGAGTGTCCGATAGTGGGGAACAGGTTTCTTAACAGGTAGCATAGACGAATATGTTTGGAATTATTTATTGAGCAACAGTCCTGCGAGGAATCTGACAAGTGGTCTCTCAATCCACGGCTTACGGAAAATGAAGAACAGCAGGAGCAGAATGCTGTGTGCTCCAGCCACAATAGAGAATGCCATTGGCATACCGACATAATCTCCAAGCCAATAAGCAAGGCCGAAAGAGAAAAACATCAGCATGGCAATGATGATCAGGAAGAAAATCAGAAACAAGGCGGTAGCCGTCAATAAGCGTACCACCTTGTCTACCACATCGAGCTTCACATATTCTGTTTGAAGCCCGAGATAGTGCTTGAGCACCTCAATGAGTTGCGCAATGGTCTCGACGTTCTTGTCGCTGGAAAACATCTGAGGATGGATTTTCGGATTTATTCGTCTTCAGCTGCGTCCTGGATGTCATCTACGAGATCAACCATCTCTTTGCGACTGAGCTTGACATTGTGTTTCTTCAGGAAACCCTCCACTGCATCAGAGATCTTTACACGTGTATCCTTTCCCTTTTCAGGAGCTACCAGAATACCAAGGGCTGCGCCAGCAATTGCACCGCCAAGAAATGCGCCAATGTAACCTAAACTTTTCATAATCGTTTTGTTTTGTTGTTAATAATGTGGTAATGAATTGTTGTGCAAATATACAAAACTTTTTCGATTATAATGCAAAAAACACTCAAAAATTTTGTAAAATAGTTGTGATTTGCCTGATTTAACAAACTTTATGTGCCATTTTCGCTCAGATTTGCACGATTATTTGTAATTTCGCACCAAAATATGAATCAATAATTATTCAATTAATACAAACAACAATGAAAAAGTACACCCTTTTGTGCGTTGGATTATGCGCAGCAATGGCTTTTACAAGCTGTAAATCAAGTGAGAGTGCCTATAAAAAGGCATACGAAAAGGCAAAGCAGAATGAGACCCAGACCACTCAGCAGGCGCCCGCTGTTGAGCAGACTGCTGTTGTTGCTCCTGTAGAGGCTAAGCCTGCTACAGAGGTTCGTACGGTTGACAATCTTGACAACGTATCTGTACGTCCTGAGAATGTTTCGCTGATTAGCGGTGCTGGCCTGAAGGCTTACAGTGTCGTAGTTGGCTCATTCGGTCTTCAGTCGAATGCCGAGGGACTTCAGCAGCGCTTGAATGCAGCTGGTTACAGTGCACAGATCGTGAAGAACGAAGAGAAGAATATGTTCCGCGTTATTGCTACGACATTCGACGGAAAGGCTGATGCCGTTTCCAGTCGTGATCAGCTTCGCGCAACGTATCCCGACGCTTGGTTGCTGTTCTTCGGTCAATAAGAATCGGGAGTGGCTCGGATTTTATCCATCGACTACGGTAAGAAACGTACTGGTATAGCAGTCACCGACCCTTTGCAGATTATTGCGGGAGGGTTGGCGACTGTTTCTACTTCGGAGCTTTTTGACTGGTTGAAGGCATATCTGGCTAAAGAGTCTGTGGAGCGCATTATTATTGGTGAACCTCGTCAGCCTAATGGGCAGCCAAGTGAGAACCTACAGCGCGTCCAACAGTTTGTCAACCGTTGGAGAAAGGCAGTGCCTGACGTTCCTATTGAGTATTTCGATGAGCGGTTTACCTCAGTGTTAGCTCATCAGGCTATGCTTGAGGGTGGCTTGAAGAAGAAAGCTCGTCAGGACAAGGCTCTTGTCGATGAAATTTCTGCTACGATTATCCTGGAGGACTATCTCCGCTCCAGGAAGTAACTCTAAATTCTCAATTCTCAATTCGAATGATATTACCTATTTATATATTTGGTCAGCCTGTGCTTCGCAAAGTGGCTGAAGATATAACTCCCGACTATCCCCAGTTGAAGGAGTTGATTAGCGATATGTGGGAAACGCTTGCTGAGTCAGATGGCATAGGATTAGCTGCTCCCCAGATTGGTAAGGCTATCCGTTTGTCAGTGATTGACTTGGATGTTTTGTCGGATGATATGCCAGAATACAAGGGCTTCAGGAAAGTATATATTAATCCACATATCATTGAGTACGACGAGGATCATACGGATTCTTCGGAAGAGGGATGCCTTTCACTTCCTGCCATTCATGAAAAGGTGGTGCGCCCCACACGTATCCATGTGGAGTGGGATGATGAGGAGTTCCAGCATCATGACGAGTGGATTGAAGGTTATCTGGCCCGTGTGATGCAGCATGAGTTTGACCATCTTGACGGTAAGATGTTTGTGGATCGTATTTCTCCGCTTCGTAAACAACTTATCAAAAGTAAACTCCGCGCCCTGACATTAGGTCGCTACCGTTGTGGCTATAAGACCAAACCCGTTAGAAAATAATTAAAATGCGTCGCATTTTAATTATTTTCTTACTCTGGCCTTTGGTCGCGTTGGCTCAGTTCAATACCGACCGTCTGGTGATGATAGGGCGCTCGGCGCTCTATTATGAGGATTATGTCCTTTCCATTCAGTATTTCAATCAGGCCATCAGTCAGAAACCCTGGCTTTATGAACCTTGGTTCTTTCGTGGAGTGGCAAAGTTCTACCTTGATGATTATCGGGGAGCAGAGAATGATTGCTCCGAAGCTATCGAACGCAATCCGTACGTGGTGAGTGCCTATGAACTTCGTGGACTCTGTCGCATTAATCAGAAAAAATATGCAGAGGCGATTACTGATTATGATCGTGCCTTGCGCTATGATCCTGAGAATCAGGGAGTCTGGCACAACCGTATCCTTTGTCTGATTCAGGAGAAAGAATATGATCGTGCTTTGGCGCAGATTGATACGATGACCATTCGCTGGTCGAAGTATGCCAGAGCGTATTCCATGCAGGCAGAAGTTTATCTATTGCAGAAAGACACAACGAAAGCTGTTCAATCACTGGAAAAGAGTCTTGAACTTGACCCTTATGATGGAGGTATCTGGGCTGAGCGTGCTGTGATCAGTCTGGCTCGCGAGAACTGGAAGGAGGGTGAGGAGTTCCTCAGCAAGAGTATTCACCTGCTTCCGAAACATCCTGGCAATTATATTAATCGTGCCTTAGCTCGCTATAATCAGAATAATCTGCGTGGTGCGATGGCAGATTATGACACTGCTCTTGACTTGGATCCTAATAACTTCCTGGGGCATTATAATCGTGGACTTCTCAGGGCACAGGTTGGTGATGATAACAGAGGTATTGAAGATTTTGACTTCGTACTAAAACTTGAACCTGATAACCTGATGGCTCTTTTTAATCGTGCCCTTTTGCTGGAGCAGACCGGAAATCTGAGGGCTGCTATCCGTGATTATTCGAAAGTGATAGAAGAATACCCTAATTTCTGGTTCGGACTTCAACATCGTGCAGATTGCTATCGACGTTTGGGTAACACAAAACAGGCAGAACTCGATGAGTTTAGAATTCTGAAAGCACAAATAGATAAACGATATGGACACCAGCCTCGTCTTTCTAAGAAGCAGATGCGTAAACGAAGTGATGAGGATCTGGAGAAATACAACCAGATTGTTGTGGCTGATGAACAGGAGGTGGAGCATGATTATAAGAGCGACTATCGTGGAAGGGTTCAGAACCGGAAGGCTGATCTGGCCTGGCAACCGATGTATGGTCTTTCGTTCCGTCAGCCGCAGAGTGAGGTAAAGGCCGAAATCCCATATGAGACATCTGTTGATGCATTTAATCATCAGAGTCATTCGCGTACCATTTATGTTTCATGCGACCAGACGAATCTCAGTGAGGAACGGATGCGACAGACGTTTGCCTATATTGACTCATTGAGTAATGAAATTGATGCATCGAAGACGAGTGCCCGAGTGGTTCCCATGTTATTCTTGCGAGCTGTAGCCTATTGTGCTATCCAGAATTTCGACAACGCTATAGACGATTTGAGTATCTGTCTGCAGATAGATTCTACATCGTCACTGGCATATTGGCAAAGGGCTGTCTGTCAGGCAAAGATCAATGAATTTAATGCTTCAGAGGGAACAAATATAGATTTGAAGTCGGCAAATGTGTTGGGTGACCTCTCCGATGCTATCCGACTGAATCCAGATAATGCATACCTGTATTATAATAGAGGTAATCTCTATGCCAATCGGAATGACTATCAGCGGGCTATTGACGACTATAACCGCGCTATCTCCATGGAACAGGGACTTGCTGAGGCTTGGTTCAATCGTGGACTTGCCAAGATATACGCAAAACGGGTTTCTGAAGGTATTGAGGACCTGTCTAAGGCTGGTGAACTGGGGCTCTATCAGGCCTATAGCGTCATCAAAAAGTACCGAGAAAAGTAAGCGTGTATAAAGGAAAAAGGTAAAAAAGTAAGTGGCGGCAGCAAATTTTTTACTTTTCACTTTTCACTTTTCACTTTTTTTCGTACCTTTGCAGGCAATTTTAAATTCAAACATATATTGTAGATATGATGATTAACATTACATTTCCAGACGGATCTGTTCGTTCGTATGAGCAGGGCGTGACTGGTTTTCAGATTGCAGAGAGTATCTCTCCGGCTCTCGCACGCAGCGTTGTAAGCTGTGGTGTAAACGGTGAGACAGTAGAGCTGAACCGTCCTATCAATGAGGACGCTACCATCGAGCTCTATAAGTTTGAT
>JAEEGG010003506.1_pt1 | contig 39085 bp, 31 predicted proteins | sample 9134161 | NCBI WGS metagenome assembly JAEEGG01 (sample SAMN16246543, study PRJNA631951) | gut metagenome | biome: gut microbiome; feature: rumen; material: CR-attached | host: Bos | place: Iran: Karaj | collected 2018-10 | reverse complement strand
GTTATCACGCAATTCCTTGATCGCTTCTAAAAAGCAATAATCCACAATGCCCATAGTCTCAACGCCATTACTCGTCGACACCATCGTTACACCCTGGCACAGATTAACCATACCCATAAACTGCTCGTAAACCGAGTCTTCGATCTCTAAAACTAACTGTTTCATCAATTTTTTGTTTTGTGAAACAGCATAGGCCTACCTGTCTCTGGTTATACATAAATTATTTGCGGGTGCAAAAATAGAATATGATTTTCATAATACGTAAAAAAATCTCTGGCATTTTCTGGTATGCTAGAAAATACCAGAGATTGCCAGAGATTGCTAGAAATTGCTAGTTATTGCTAGAAATTGCCAGACTTTGCTAGCTTGTGCAAAAATTAAAGAAAATTATGCTAATATATTATAATCGAAGTTCTTTTCAATATCCTTATATTGTTCATCGTTAATATAGCACTCTTTATCTGTATTAGCATAGAAATTGAAAGAAGCCACACTAATTAACCCCTCTTTGTGATATCTCTTATTGAATGCATCTATAGTAGGTCTGTTCATAACCTCTATATCTTCGAGAAATCTTACTGGTCTCATAATGTCTATAGGAGAAACCATCCCCTTCTCTTCTTCGTCAAGCCATGCTATGACACGCTCTTTATGAGCAATTTTCTTCGAGATATAATTTTCTATATTATCCGACTTGATGATTCTCTTCTTCCCTTTCTTCTCCTTTTTAGCCTTCTCAGCCTCCATCTTCAGCATACGCTCTTTTAAGGCCTCTTCGAATCCCATACATAATTCGCCCATTTCAGGATGTTTATGGAGTTCTATGTCATAGGAGAATTCGCTATCGGCTACCCATTCGATGTTTTCTGCCACGGTATCCCAGGGCTCCAACATCACCTCTAAACCATATTTTTCGAGCACCCAATTGAAGGCGCGTGTTATCATTTCGCGCAGGATCTCTGGATTGCGGAAAGCTGGTGTGTAATGTTCCAGTACGATATAAGGCACCTTATAATAATGCGATCGGAGCGTTATTCTGACCTGGGCCATATCGAGGGCTCGTCGCATCTGACCTACCAACAGAATCGTATTGCCATTCATAGGGCATAACATATACCTTCGCTCATAGGTCACATCGCCATTCTTTGGATGCACAAACTTAAACACTTCTTTTTGATGGAGATCGTTCTCCAAGGCTTTAGCTATCACGTCCAATTCATCAGATGAAATGGGGTTGCCAAAAAAATCTCTCTCGCTTTTCACGAGTCTAATCTTATAAACAACGTACTTGTACGGTGCTTGTAGCATTTTCTTATAAAATTTAAAATTTATAATTTTGGTTTTATTCCTTCTTATCGAAGGAGTTCACGATAATTAGCGGGCTTCAACATCACTCTGCCCTCGGTTTAGTGGAGTTAATTTAGTTCTTTCTCTTAACTAACACCTCCTTTTTTAAGATGTTCATAATTCATATTCTTATCACGTAAATTTAAAACGAGCGCGAAATTACATCAAAACCATGATCCGGCAAAATTTTAAACCTTCAATTTTCGGCTCAAATGTTAATAATTCAAAACGGGAAAAATTTCGTCGATAAAATCCCGCTATTCGTCGATAAAATCCGTTAGTTTTCAATTTTTCACATATATTCACACTTGCATTTTCGCCCAAAATTTGTACCTTTGCACTCGGTAAACAAATTGTTGAACATTAAAGAAAATGGTATGAACGACATAGAGATCATACAATCAAAAATTTACGTCATCCGCGGCCAGCGTGTGATGCTCGATCGCGATTTGGCAAAAGCATATGGTGTAGAGACAAAGGCATTAAATCAAGCAGTCAAACGTAACATTAAACGCTTTGAAGGTGAAGATTATATGTTCCAACTTACGAAAGAAGAATGTTTAAGGTCACAAATTGTTACCTTAAACGAAGCGCAAGGGCAACATCTAAAATATATGCCTTACGCATTCACCATGTTAGGGACGGCTATGCTCAGTAGCGTGTTACGATCAGAAACAGCTATTCAAACCAATCGCAAGATTATGCGTGCATTCGTCGCTTATCGCCATTTAGCAGAATTGCCAATCGCAGCTACCTATCTGGAACTTCGAAAGGAAATAGAGAACGTCAAACAAGAAATGAACGATATTCTTGCTGATCAGAATGATATTAATGAGAGCACACGTGCTCAGCTCGATGCCATTAGCACCGCCTTGGCAGAACTCCAAGCCAAGTCCGCCGATAATAAGAATCGAAAGCCCATAGGCTTCATTCAACCAAAGGACTAACTGTTTTAGTTATTCATAGATTGCAAGCAATTGGGGCCCGCAGTGATGCGGATAGATTGTTGATTGTTTTATGATTGTAATTGGAGAGGTCGCTCTGTGAAGAGCCACCTCTTTCTTTACGCCCAACACCTTATTATATTAAAAAGGGGCACTTCATTGCTGAAGCACCCCTATGTTACGCTTGCGACGCAGTATCACAAAGTTAATTTGGATAACTTAATACGTAGCCTGTAGTGTGGGCTGCATTATCCTTGTAACAAACTTTATCGCCATATTTTACTTTCGGTTCATTGTCTCCGTATAAAACGTCAATATTCATTGTTGCCACAACAAGTTTTATATCATCACCTTCCGTGGCATCTTTAAGCAGAGGATTTCCAGCAATATCGTTATATCTCTTATTTACATCTGCCCACGTCTCACCATCAGCATAATACATAGAGAACACGTAATCAGTACCTCCTGTATTATAGAAATCGGCTTTTTTCGTGTAATCAGAAGTGAGCAAGTCTTTCTTTTCTACGCCATCAACAGAGATACCATTAAATTTAATCTTTGGTACACATGGATAGTAATATTCTGTATATGTATTCTTTGCAACATCAAAGACTATGGTTAAATATGGTATAATAGGATTACGCATTCGAGTAGTAGGAGCAATATTATAAGGACCAGTAAACGAGAACTTCAGTAGATTTGTATTCTTATCAAACGTCATATTAATAAGATTTAAAAAATCATCAAATCCTGCAGTTTCAGAAGTTACAGTTTGATCACCCACTTGAACAGTCTTTAACGTATAAGAATCATCCGTTTTCGTGTAGGTAACTATGTAACTAGAAGTTGTAGAATTCCGCGTGAGACTCAAATCAACGCTTACTTCTGCCCCTTCTTCAAGAGCTTCAGCCAAGGCGGAAATAACGGAGTTAGAGTTGCCATTAATAATCTCTTCTAACGCGTTATCGCCGTTACCACAACTAGCAAATAACATAGGGGTAGAAACAATCACCACACCCAGCAGATTGTAAAATAATCTCTTCATAATTGTACTTTTTAGTTTATAATTGATGTAAGTTTTATAATCAGTTGCAAAGGTACTGAAATAATGGCAAAATACCAAATAAAATCGCATAAAACTTGCATTCTTGGAGATAATTTATTATTCTCGCCCCCCAACACCTTATTTTATATTAAAAAGGGTTAGGTGTGAGAAGCCCCGCCGACCTGATGGTCAGCGGGGATGCTTGTTTGTGATCTATCTCGCCTCAGGGGCGGGGAAAAATCCCGCTTACTATATTTATGCAATAATTTACCCCAATTCGAACAAAAAACCGAAAAACGTTTGGTAGTTTCAAAAAATAGTTGTACCTTTGCATCGTGTTTTTCATAGTATTAGATTTAAGGTTAACAAAGGTTTGGGGGCTCGGCGGAGCTCCTTTTTCTATTTTATCCCCCCTTCTCCGCCTTCCCGAGCGTTAGTCGAGATAACAAAAATAAGAAACGGAAGCCACTGACTTCCGTTTCTCTATTCTCATCTTTGGGGAACTGGCACCCAGGTGCCTGACACCTTGATCTACTTGACTACTGGTCAGCAACGGCTTCCCATTTTTTGTCACTTCCGTTACCACTTGTATCGAGTTTCCAATCAGGATCTGTGGTGCTTAGTCCTCCTGCTTTGATGTGGAGGGTTCTGCTTGTTACAGAAGCATCAGTACCAGCACCATTGAGCCAGTTATTGCAGCCGTTGGAGTCGAGAGTGGTAGCCAAACAGGTCACAGAACTCAGTTTGCTGCAGCCGAAGAACATCTGGTTGTAGCAGGATGGTTTCAGCGTCTCGGCTTTCAGTTCGGGCGCAGTGGTCAGGCTGCTGCAATTCTGAAACATTAGGGCGCAACAAAAATTGGCCAGCGTTGTGGCGGACAGTGCGGGAGCTGTAGCCAGGTTGGTGCAGCCGTAGAACATGTAATAGTAGCAGTTATTTTGCAGCGTCGTGGCGGGCAACTCCTTGGGCGCAGTGATCAGGCTGGTGCAGCCGTAGAACATGCCGTTGTAGCAGTAATTTTGCAGCGTCGTGGCGGGCAGTTCCTTGGGCGCAGTGATCAGGCTGGTGCACCCATCGAACATGCCCATGTAACATTTTGCTTTCAGCGTCTTTGCGGGCAGCAGCAGGCCGCTGGCATCGGTCAGTCTTGCGTTATCTTTGAATAATTGATAGAAAGTATCATCCGCCGGCAGCTCTGTCCTATCGGCAAAGTCCTCATACAACAGACTCATGATATTGCCATATACCTTACACTTGAAAGTACCGCCATCGTCAGCGCCGCCAATTTTGGTGCCGGAATAACTGGTGGCTAAGCCGTAGAACGCCACCTTGTCGCCTGCAGCAACGGAGATGTCCGCATCACCTGAAATATTTATCTTGGTGACGCCGCCGTCCTTCGAGAACTTCATGCCGGACTTCGGACTGGTAACGGTAATCTTTCCTTGCGATATAGCCTCAATCGTCAGTGGCGTGCTCAGACCAGGCTGCACAGTCACTTCGACGGGTGTGGCAGCGATCTCACTGTCTGTATGCTGGGCGTCGGCAGCCTTGGCGTAGTACCATACGAAATAAGTGCCCATTGCAAGGGCTGCTGCCGTGGGCATCTCGGCGCTGAAGCCATCGGTAGATGTGGGCTGCGTGTTGTCAGAGGTCGCCTTGTACATCAAGGTGCCGCCGTCGGCCACGCCTGCTGTAACAAGGGCTGTTGTTGAGCCAGCGAGGATGTCGCCCGCTGTGGCTGTAGGAGCAGTGGTAATAGTAGCAGCAGTTACTTCTCCAGAACCTCCAGAACCACCACCATTGATGATCTCCTCTAACGCATTATCACCATTTCCGCAACTTGCGAACAACAACGGAAAGCTAAGCAGTACTCCTTCCAACAGTCGAAAATAACTTCTTCTCATAATAGATTAATTATAAACTAATTGGTAAATATTTAAATATCAGCTGCAAAGGTAGGCAAATAAACTGGAACGGATGTTTGAAATCCGTGATTATATGTTTAGAATCCGTTATTTCTGCCGATTTTTGTAAATTCTGAAACCTTTTTGTGAATTTTGAGAGTGCCGCCGTCCCGTTTTGGTTATGCCACTCTGTGAAAAGCCACCTCTTTTATGTCCAGAAGTTTGAAATATCATTAAGCTGAAATAGATATGCTAAAACAAGCCCCGCCGACCTGATGGTCAGCGGGGAAAGAAAAATCTGATATTTACGCTTATGTGGATATTAAACGGGATTAATTAATCGTTCCAGTCGGGATTGATAGTCCAGTTTGTACCTGGTTTGTTAGTATTCCAACTTGTTTCACTTGCAGTGGTGGTGTGCAAAACAGCACCATCTGCCGTGCAGCCATTGAACATATCATTACAATTTAAATTTTTTGCAGCCTTCACATAAGCAGTGGTCAGGCTGGTGCAGTTCTTGAACATACCATCGTAGCAGACACTGGCTGACGCCGACGTGGCAGGCAACTTTGGCGTTTCGGTCAGTTGGGAGCAGCCAAAGAACATGTAAGCGTAGCAGTTACTGGCCAGCGTCGTGGCAGGCAACTTAGGTGCAGTGGTTAGGGCTTTGCAGTCGGAGAACATGTACTCGTAGCAGTTGTCGGTCAGCTCCGTGGCGGGCAGCTCCTTGGGCGCAGCAGCCAGGCTGGTGCAGCCTTGGAACATGCCATCGTAGCAGTTATTGGTCAGCATCGGGGCGGGCAGCAGCAGACCGCTGGCGTCGGTCAGTTTTTCGTTACCTTTAAATAAGTTCTCGAAAGTACTATTCGCCGGCAGCGTGTTGTAGTTCGTGGCAAAGTTCTCCTCGTCCACCAGACTCATGATGTTGCCATATACCTTCACTTGCGCCGTACCGCCAATTTGGGTACCGGCATATTGGGTAATGCTGATACCTTGACCGTAGAACGCCACCTTGCCACCAACGGCTACGGTGATGGCATCAGTAGTAACGGCCTGCTTCGCACCACCGTTCAGCGAATACTGCATGCCAGCCTGCGGACCCGCAACCTTAATCGTTCCTGCCGTTATAGCCTCAATCGTCAGCGGCGTGCTGAGCGTAGGCAACACAGTCACTTCACAAGTAGCCGTCTTGTCGCCAGCCTTGGCAGTAACCTTAGTCGTTCCTGCCAGGAGGGCTTTTACTTTCTTTCCATCAATACTGACGATAGTAGGATCATCCGGGGTCAGCGTAACCTCGGTATCAGCTAATTCGTCAGGCTTGATGGTAAAACTTAAGGTTACTTCGTCACCCACCTTCAAATTCAGTTGGGTCTTTTCATCGTTGAGATACTTGGCATCAAGCGACGCTAAGTCGATTGTGATTTCGGTTACTGCAGTGGAACCTCCTCCAGAACCACCACCATTGATGATCTCCTCTAACGCGTTATCACCATTTCCGCAACTTGCGAACAACAATGGAAGACTAAACAGCACTCCTTCCAACAAACGAAAATAACTTCTTCTCATAATAGTTAATCAATTTAGATGTTTTTATTGGGTACAAAGATAGTAAAATAATTCGATTTTTCCAAATAAAATCGCATAAAACTTGCATGCTTGGAGATTATTCCTTATCTTTGTACGCCAAGAAATGCAATTATAGTTGAACAAAACATTAACATTGATTGATTTATGAAAAAGCAATTCAAACAACTCATGAAAGGTTGGGGCATTCTTTTTGCCTTACCATTCATGTTAACTTCATGCGGGGGAACCCTCGATGATATTATCGGCGAATCGAGTAATCCCACTACCAATCCAAGCCTCTCGCTCGACAAGACAGCTTTACCCATGAACTATGGCGCAGCAGATGTTACATTGGTAGCCACAGTTACTGCAAGCGATGCAACAGTAACATGGTCCAGTTCCGACGATGCTGTAGTCACAGTCGATGCTACAGGTAAAGTACATGCCAAGAAAACTGGCACAGCCACGATCACAGCCAAGGCAGGCACCCTAAAAGCCACCTGCGATGTAACTGTATCCATCGGCCTCGCCACCCCACTTACCTTCGAAGCTGAAGCTGATGGTGTAACAATTAAGTTTAACGACGATTGGGATAATTATGTTGCACCCAATGTACAATACTCTACTGACGATGGTGCTACATGGAAAGACGATCTTACAATTGCTGGCGTATCCCTATCAGCAGCAGGCGACAAGGTTTTATTCCGAGGTTCTAATTCAGAGTACTCATCTAATGGATGTCATTTTAAAGTCTCTGACAATTATAAGATCTATGGAAATATCATGAGTCTGGTGAATAAGGATGACTTTGCCACGAATTATGACGTGCTTACTGCTGATGGTACTTTCGCAGAGTTATTCCTTAACAACGCCAAACTGACAGATGCGAGCAACTTAATTCTACCTGCCACAACGCTTTCAGAGGGTTGCTATCAGAGCATGTTCTATGGCTGCACTTCACTAACCACTGCGCCAGAACTTCCTGCAGAAACGATGAAAGAAAGCTGTTACGGTCTGATGTTTCATGGCTGCAAAGCACTGACCGCTGCGCCCGTACTGCCCGCTAAAACACTGGCAAAAAAATGCTACCAAAGCATGTTCGAAGGTTGCACTGCTCTTACCACAGCACCTGAACTCCCCGCAACAACGCTTAAAGATGAGAATAATGCTGATGCTAACGACTGTTACGCCTTGATGTTCTATGGCTGCAAATCACTAACTACATCCCCAATACTCCCTGCAGCAACACTGGTTCTCGATTGCTACTATCATATGTTCTTTGAATGCACTAAGCTGGCCTCTGTAACTTGTTTGGCAACGAATATCAGTACAACCTGCCTAACAGGCTGGCTCGAGGATGCAGGTACAGATGTTACGTCACCAAAACTACATATATTAACAACAGGTGCACCTGATGATGCAACTTGGAATTTACCCTCGAATCCAACCACCTGGCAAATAGTACGCGATCAGTAACCCCCCACTCTCTATAATAGACCTGAGCTCCGCAACATAGGACAGTGACACAGTGACATAGTGACAAGTGACTTCTTGAAAAAACGATTTTTAGGTGGATTATTAGGAATTGAGCTATTAATTTATTATATATTATATATATATTATAATATATATATAATATATAATAAATATAGAGGGGTATTGAGGCAAAATGAAGAAACCAAATGTCACGGTGTCACTCTGTCACTGTGTCACACTCTTAAAATACTTTACATATTATTGGGTTGTGGATAGCGCTAAAATATGCTCTAAGTAAAGCCTGATTTTACGGCGACTAAAGTAGGATTTTACTCCGATTAAAACAAGACTTTAGCCGGAGTAAAGTGAAGGTCCCCAAAAGGGCACAGAAAAGGGCGGCTTATGGCCGCCCGAGGTGTTGATAAATAATGTTTACTTCTGCTGGGAGATAAGTGCGTCGTTTCTGCGTGGCGAGCGGAGTTAGCTCGGGATCATCGAGCATCAGGCTCTTTAATTTTTGCCATGCAGAACGTGGCAGAAGATAAGGGAAGTAGGCTTGCGCTAATTCCATTCGTCCGAAAGTTGATTGATTTTGGTTCATATTGCTTATTTATTGGTTAACGGGTACAAAGGTACGGAAATTATTCGAGATATCCTATTAATTTTGGCAAAATCTTTGGTATAAGTTGCAAAAAGTACTTATAAGTTTATATAAGTACTATTGGATGCAAAAAATATTTGGTTCGAATAAATATTTTTTGTATCTTTGCAGTGTGATTCAGATGAGGAAGCAGAACGAAGGCCAAGGGAAGCGGAAACGGATGATCACAACGAGAATTTTAAACCTAAGTCAAACAATTAAAACTTTAAATCAACTATGGCAAGTGAAGTAATTGCATTTCAAGTGAATCTTCGTAAGAACAACAACCGATTCAACAAAGGCTACGGCAAGTATTATCCCGAGGCTGACAGTAAGGAACCTCTGAACCTGAAGGGTTTCGCCCGACACATCAGTGAGCACGGCAAGCTCGTGGATTATCCGATGGCAGTACTGGTTCTCCAGAACATCGTGAACTGCTTGAAGGAGATGGTGACCCAGGGTCAGCCCGTGAAGTTAGACGGCTTCGGAACCTTCTCACCCAGCATCGAGAGTGATGGAACCAAGGCGGTGAACAGCGTGGAGGAGTCGATGAACGTGGGTATCGATAATCTTATTGCAGGCGTGCATCTGAGATTCACCCCCGAGAACTCCAAGGGCGAGGCGCTGACCAGCCGTGCGCTGAAGAAGGAGTGTCAGTTTAAGGCGGCCTACGTCGTGGCGTCGAAGAAGAAGGAAGTAAACGGGAAGACCGTTTCCTACCAGGAGAAGATTCCTATCTCCAGCTATGCGACAGCAACGTATGAGCCACAGGAAGGAGGTGAGTAATGGGAAAGAAAGAGACATTGAAATTTGCGCTGCAGATTGTGGCATCGATTGTGACGGCCATTCTGACGGCTTTGGGAGCAACATCGTGCGTGGCGTAAGAAGTGAAAAGTGAAAAGTAAAAAAATCAAAGAGAATCGAGGCATCCGATGAATTCGGGTGCCTCGGTTTTTTTATTTTATTTTGGATTCGTCGAGGGGGTACATGACGCGGGCGTGGTTGGTGCGGATGAGGTCGGAGGACAGGACACTACCGGTGGTGCGGTCGATGGTGTCGCGGAACACCTGGCCGTTGCGGAAGATGATGTCTTCGGTGCCCACCCGTTCGCGCGAGAAGTACTCGTTCTCGGCATGGATATGGAAGGTGTGGGGCTGGGCCTCGGTGGCACGGAGCTCGCCGTAGAGGTACTCGCCATCGACGCGGAGGCGCAGCTGGTAGTCCATCTGGGTGTCGTTGCGCAAGCGGTAGTCAATGTAGTTGTAGGAGATGCTGGTGCCCGTGCCGAATGGTATCTGACGGCCGAAGTCGGGGAAGAGGTCGAGGGCGTCGTGATGGTGGTGCTCGGTGATGGTGAGGTCGCTGTGGAGCACCATCCAGTGGATGAGGTTGGAGAGCTGACAGAGTCCGCCTCCGATGCCCTGCGAGGGTTGTCCCTTGGCGATGGTGAGTCCCTCTTTATAGCCTTTGGCAGCGGTGGTGCGCCCTATCTGGTGCCACACGGAGAAGGTCTCGCCCGGGTGGATGATGAGTCCGTCGATATGGGTGACGGCGAGGGCGAGGTTGGTGGCTTTGTTCTCCTGGAGTTGCATGTTGACATTACCCAGTCGGCGACGGATGAGCGAGTTGTGTCGGTAGATGACGACGGGGAGGGAGTCGGTGGTACGTTCGTGGGCGAAGGAGGTCCTGGAGCGCCAGTCTTTGAGGTGGCGCTTCAGGATTTCCTTTTCCGTGGAGAGTTTATAGGCGAACGGACAGAGTTCGCAAAACAACTTTCTGGACATTTATTTTGTTTACTGTTTACTGTTTACAGTTTACAGTTGATTACCTTTGTGGGGGGGGGCGGCCTTCAGTCATATCATCTGTAAACTGTAAACCGTCAACTGTAAACTATTCATTTTATAGTCCTCTGGCGCGGAGGAGGGCGGTAGGATTGGGTGACGGCATGCCGGTGAAGTCGGTGAACATCTGCATGAGGCTACCGGTGTTGCCTCGGCTGAGCACCTGGTCGCGGAAGGCCTGACCTGTTTCGGGCTTCAGTGGTCCACGGGCGGCAAAGACATCGGCGATGTTCACAGCCAGCACCTCGGTCCAGAGGTAACTGTAGTAGCCAGCGGCATAGCCACCGCCAAACACGTGGTTGAAGTAGCTGGTGCTATAACGCGGGGGGATCTGCGCATCGAGCAGACCGATCTGGCGCAGGGCCTCGGTCTCGAACTGGGCAGCCTGTTCGGCAGTGGGGATATCCTTCGAGGGGAGCATGTGCCAGGCGAGGTCGAGACAGGTGGCGGCGAGGTTCTCGCCCAGGGCATAGGCGCTCTGGAAGTTGGTGCTCTGGAGCACACGATCCTTCAGCTCCTGGGGCATGGGCTTATGCGTGTCGCAATGACGGGCGTAGTGGTCGAACACCTCGGGGATAGCCGCAAACGACTCGTTGAACTGCGACGGCATCTCCACGAAGTCGCGCGCCACACTGGTGCCGCTCAGACTATGATACTGGCAGTTGGAAAGGATGCCGTGGAGGGCGTGGCCGAACTCGTGGAACATGGTGGTCACCTCGTCCCAGCTGATGAGTGAGGGCTTGCCTTCGGGGGCCTTGGCCGAGTTGCACACATTGAAGATGATGGGTTTCTGATCCCACTGGCGACTCTGTTTCTGGAAGCCGTCCATCCACGCACCACCGCGCTTAGAGGGGCGACGGTAGTAGTCGCAGTAGAACAGGGCGAGCGGGGAGCCATCCTTGTCGATGACCTCGAACACCTTCATGTCGGGGTGGTAGGTGGGGATATCGGTACGCTGCTTGAAGGTGAGACCATACACGCGGTTGGCGGCATAGAACACACCATTCTCAAGCACGCTGTCGACGGTGAAGTATTGTTTCACTTCCTCGTCGGAGAAGTCGAACTGCTGCTTCTTCATCTTGGCGGAGTAGTAGAAGCGGTCGTAGGGTTCGAGCTTGAAATCAGCGCCAGCCGATTTCTGTGCGAACGCCTCGATCTCCTTGGTCTCGGCATCGGCCTTGGGACGATAGGCCTGGATGAGGTTCTTCAGGAAAGCATACACAGCATCGGAAGTCTGCGCCATGGTGTTCTCTAACGAGTAAGCGGCATAGTTCTCGTAGCCCATGAGCTCAGCCTGCTCAGCACGCAGTTTGGCAATCTCGCAGGCCAGGGCATAGGTGTTATGGCCCTTGATGGTGCCGTCGGCACGATGGATAGAGGCCTCATAGACACGACGGCGGAGGTCGCGGTTGTCGAGACTGGCCAGGAGGGGCTGCTGGGTGGTGTTGACGATGACGATGGCGTAAGGCGCCTTGCCGCCACGGCTCTTCGCATCGTTCTCGCACTGGGTGATATCGGCCTCACTGAGTCCGGAAAGGTCTTCTTTCTTGTCGACCCACACCACTGCGTCGTTAGTGGATTCCTGAAGCAGATCGCCCCACTGCGTCTGAAGCTCTGAGATACGGAGGTTGATCTTTTTCATGCGGTCCATCTTCTCGTCGGAGAGCAGGGCTCCCGCGCGCACAAAGTCCTTATACGTCTCTTCTAGCAGCTTCTGGTCTTCGCCCTGCAGAGTGGCGGAGTCGCGCTCGAAGACCTGCTTGATGCGGTCGAAGAGGGCCTTGTTGAAGGTGATCTCGTTGGAGAGGTCGGTGAGCATGGGTTGCACCTTCTTCTCGATCTCAGCGATCTCATCGCTCTTATCGGCCTCGGTGAGGGCGAAGAAGATACGCGCCACACGGTCGAGGGTGCGACCGCTGTTCTCGTAGGCGAGGATGGTGTTCTCGAAGGTGGCGGAGTCGGGATTGTCCACAATCTTCTGGATGTTCTCACGCTGCTCTGCGATGGCTGCCTCGAAGGCGGGCATGTAGTCGGAGGTCTGGATCTTGCTGAAGTCGGGGGCGCCAAAAGGCAGCTCGCTCTCTGTCAGCAAGGGGTTCTGCTCTGTTTGAGTGTTGTTACAGCTCGTAAATGGCATCGACATGGCGGATGCAATTGTTAAAGTCATAATTGTTTTTTTCATATCATTGTTGTTTTTTTCGGAATTCATAGAGTTCAATACTGTTGACGATATTCTGCCAGAGAACGTAGCAACCGGCACCGACGGAGGCCACGGGATTAAGGTAGGTGTACGCCACCCAGATGCTGAGGGCGGTATTCTTCTGGAATGAGGCCTGACCACCGTCGATCTCGTCGCCCAGATGACGCCCGATGGAACGTCCTAAGAGGAAGAGCACGAAACAGAGGATAAGACTCATCACAGCTATCATGAGAAGCGTGCGCAAGGCCGCCTCGCTATGCACGATGTTACGGACGGTGACTCCCGAGGTGACGCTGAGCTGGACAGACCAGAGGTAGAACGACAGATCGGGGATGCTGACGAGCCACGCACAGAACCGTTTGGCGTAGTGCTGCACGAGCCAACCCAGAATCAAAGGTGCCACCAGCACCAGACTGAGTTTCTGGAGGATGATGAAGAAGACCGTCCAGAAGTCGAGGTCGTTGCCGCGTTCGATGAGCGGGAAAGCGGCAGGGATCATGAGTGCCGAGGCGAAGGCGGAGATGACCACAAAGGCGGTCATGGTGTTGATGTTGCCGCCGATCTTCGCCGTCACTACGGGAGCCGCCGTAGCTGCCGGACCGATGATACAGGTGAGCACACTCTCCCACAGCAGTTTCTGTTCGGGATCGTCCTCTACACGGAAGATGATCCAGAGGTTCAGCGCCACCAGCGCCACCTGAGCCAGCAGAACACCCAGATGCCAGCGATGGGGGCGCATCTGGTGGAAGTCGATGCGGCAATAGGTGGAGAAGAGCGTGGAGAACACCATGAAGGGGAACACGGCATCGACCACACCGCCTAACACCTCACCAGCCGTATCGAGCTGGGGCACGAAGTAGAACGTGAGGTAGACCACCGTACCTACGGCAATAGCCACAGGGAGCGTCCAGTCCTTCAGAAATTGCTTTATATTCACCATTTTCGCTGCAAAGATAATAAAAAAATGAAGATTGAGAATTGAAAATTGAAAAAAATTCGTACCTTTGCCCCCAATTATGAGTGTAACAAATTATATTCCACAAGATAAAACTACCAAGCGCTTCTCGATAGAGGTGCTGCCACCGCTGAAGGGAACGGGCACGGACAAGCTGTTTGCCGACATCGACAAGATGCGTGCATTTGACCCAGCCTATATCAATATCACCACCCACCACTCGGAGTTTGTGTATAAGGAGCTGGCCAACGGACAGTTTGAGCGCCAGCGCATCCGTCGACGCCCTGGTACGGTGGCCATCGCAGCAGCTATCCAACAGCGTTATAACATCCCCGTTCAGCCCCATGTAATCTGTAGCGGATGCACCATCGAGGATATCGAGTACGAGCTGCTGGATCTTCAGTTCTTAGGCATCAGCGACCTGCTTTTGTTGCGTGGCGACAAGGCCAAGGAGGACAGTCGGTTTGTGGCTACCCCTGGGGGCCATGCCCACACCACGGAGCTGATGAAGCAGGTGAAGCGCTTCAACGAGGGATTCTTTGCCGATGGCACGCCCATCAAGAACCCTGGCAAGGCGTTCGACTACGGCGTGGCTTGTTATCCCGAGAAGCACGAGGAGGCGCCGAACCTGGAGATGGATATGCAATACCTGAAGGAGAAACAGGACTTGGGCGCGCAATATGCCGTGACCCAGCTGTTCTTCGACAACGAGAAATACTTCCAGTTTGTAGAGAAGGCCAGGGCGATGGGGATTACCATTCCCATTATCCCAGGTATCAAGCCGATGGCGAAACTGAGTCAGTTGACGGTGGTGCCGAAGACGTTCCATTGCGACATCCCAGAGCCATTGGCCAGAGAGATTGTGAAGTGTAAGACGGACGAGGATGCCCGTCAGTTGGGTATCGAGTGGACGACGGAGCAATGTCGCGAGCTGTATGCGCACGGGGTGAGTAATATTCATTTCTATACGGTTTCGGCCGTAGACAGCGTGTGCGAAGTCGCAAAGAGACTACTATAAGTGAAAAGTGAAGGTCGCGATTAAGTGAGAACAGAGTCAAGCTTGCTTGAGCTATGTCGAACGTGAGCGAGCTCGATGTGAAACATCAAAAGTGAAAAGTGAAATGTTTAGCGGGGTGATCGGACAGAAGGAGGCGCAGGAGCGGCTGGTGCAGATGGTGAAGGAAGACCGTCTGCCTCATGCGATGATGCTCTGCGGGCCCCAGGGGAGCGGCAAGCTGCCTCTGGCGGTTGGCTTTGCGCAATATCTGCTCGACAACGGCACGCCATCGGCCAAGGCCATGCTGGCCAAGCTGGAACATCCCGACCTGCACTTCACCTACCCCACCATCAAACTACCCTCGATGTCGACAGACCATAAGCCCGTGAGCGACGACTTCGCCAAGGAGTGGCGCGAGCTGATCGCGGGCGGACTCTACTTCACCATGGACGAGTGGATGCAGGCAATGGGGGGCGAGAACCAACAAGCCATCATCACCGCTGGCGAGAGCGACGACCTGGTGAAGAAACTCTCGCTGAAATCGAGTCAGGGCGGCTATAAGGTGAGCATTGTCTGGTTGCCCGAGCGCATGAATATCGAGTGCGCCAACAAACTACTGAAACTCATAGAGGAACCGCCCCAGCAGACCGTGTTTATCATGGTATGCGAGGAGCCTGACAAGCTGTTGGAGACCATCCGAAGCCGTGTGCAGAGGATCGACATCCGCAGGATAGACCAAGAAGATATCGAGCGCGCCCTGATTGAACAAAGGGGCGTGAACGAAGAGGATGCCCACCGCATCGCCCGACTGGCCAACGGCAACTGGCTGAAGGCGCTCGACGAGTTGCAGGTGGGATCGGAGAACGAGCTCTTCCTCGACCTTTATATCATGCTCATGCGACTGGCCTACCAGCGTAGGATCAAGGAGCTGCGTAAGTGGAGCGAACAGATGGCAGGCATGGGACGAGAGAAGCAGAAACGATGGCTCACCTATTTCATGCGTATGACCAGGGAGAGCTTTGTTTTCAACTTCCAGAACGAGGAGCTGAACTATATGACACAGAAGGAGGAGGAGTTTACGAAGAACTTCGCCCGATTTGTGAACGAGCAAAATATACTGCCCATCAGCGACTTGGCGAACTTAGCCATCCGCGACATCGGACAGAATGCCAATGCGAAGATCGTGTTCTTCGACTTAGCGTTGCAAATGATCGTACTGCTACTGCAGCAGAAGTGAAGGTCGCGAGTAAGCGAGAACAGAGCCAAGCTTGCTTGAGCTATGTCGAGCGTGAGCGAGCTCGATGTGAAACATCAAAAGTGAAAAGTGAAAAGTATAAAATAATATATGGACAAGACTCAAGAACGAATTGTGAAAGTGGGCTGTGGCAGAGGGTTATGCCATCAGGCCGTAGGACGACAGGACAAACAGCTGAACACCTACGACTGGTTGGCTGACGTACCTGGAAACACCGATACCACCGACCTCGTGGAGGTACAGTTCAAGCACACCCGCAAGGGATATTACCACAACGTGAACCACCTGGACCTGAAGAAGGGTGATATTGTAGCCGTAGAGGCCAGTCCCGGACATGATATCGGCGTGGTGACGCTGACGGGGCAGCTAGTGAACCTTCAGATTAAGAAGGCCAACCTGAAATCGGCCGACGACATCAAGCGCGTGTATCGCATCGCCCGTACGGTGGATCTGGACAAATATCGTGAGGCCAAGGCCCGTGAGCACTCGACGATGATCGAGAGCCGAAGGATTGCCAAAGGTCTCGGACTCGACATGAAGATCGGCGACGTGGAGTATCAGGGCGATGGCAACAAGGCCATCTTCTACTATATCGCCGATGAGCGTGTGGACTTCCGTCAGCTGATCAAGGATCTGGCTGCGGCCTTCCACGTACGTATCGAGATGAAACAGATCGGTGCGCGTCAGGAGGCAGGACGTATCGGAGGAACAGGCCCCTGTGGTCGTGAGCTCTGTTGCGCTACGTGGATGAAGAACTTCTCGAGCGTGAGCACCAACGCCGCCCGATTCCAGGATATCTCGCTGAACCCGCAGAAGCTGGCTGGTATGTGTGCAAAGCTGAAGTGCTGTCTGAACTACGAGGTAGACCAGTATGTGGAGGCTGGCAAGCGTTTGCCCAGCAAAGACATCGTGCTGGAGACACAGGATGCCGACTACCATTTGTTTAAGAGCGATATCCTGGCGGGACTTGTTACCTACTCGACCGATAAGAACATCGCCGCCAACTTAGAGACGATCAGCGCCCAGAGAGCCCAGGAGATTATCGAGATGAACCGAAGGGGTGAGAAACCGCTCTCGCTCTCGGAGGACGGTGGTAAGCAAGAGGAAGGCAATAAGCACATCGACCTGGCTGGTGGCGACATCAACCGCTTTGACAAGGCGAAGAAAAAGAAGAAAAAGAAGAAGAACAATAACCGTCCGAAAGACGGTGAACAACCAAATGCGAAGGAATAGCAGACGATGGACGGGCTATCTGCTGCTGTTGTTGCTGCTGGGCATCGTCTCGTGCAACAAAAACGTGGTATATAGCCATTACGAGCACACCCCTACCTCGGGCTGGGAGAAGAACGATACGTTGTTCTTCAAAGTACCGCCCGTAAAGGAGGCGGGGGTGTACGAGGAAGTGGTTGGGATGAGAATCCTCAGCGACTTCCCCTTCCAGAGGCTGACGCTGATGGTGAATCAGACGGTGTACCCCAGAAACGAGCATTTCCACGAATATCTCAAATGTAGTCTGATTGACGAGCAAGGTGAGATCATGGGGCACGGCATCGGTCATATCCAGTATGAGTTTCCCCTGAGGGAGGTCACACTGCAAGCGGGCGACTCGCTCAAGATCGAGATCAGACACAACATGAAACGTGAGGTGATGCCAAGCATCGCCGACATCGGCATCAAACTCGTTAAGAAGTGAAGAAGTGAAAAGTAAAAAGTGAAAAGTTTATCTTCTTATGAGGTTGCGGCCGGCGTCGATACGGAGGAAGATAAACAACAAGATGGTGAATCCCCACAATGAAGAACCACCGTAGCTGAAGAACGGCAGGGGGATGCCAATCACGGGCGTCAAGCCCAACACCATTCCCACATTAATAAACACATGGAAAAGGAAGATGCTGAGTACGCAATAGCCATAGACGCGTCCGAAGCGGTAGGGTTGTCGTTCTGACAGATGGATCAACCGCAGGATCAACGCCAGGAACAGGATGAGCACACCCGCTGAGCCCACGAAGCCTTCTTCCTCGCCCACCGTACAGAAGATAAAGTCGGTATCCTGCTCAGGCACGAATTTCAACTTCGTCTGGGTGCCATTCAGGAAGCCCTTACCCTCCAGACCACCAGAGCCAATGGCAATCTCACTCTGGTGAACATTATATCCCGCACCTTTCAAGTCTTCTTCCAAGCCCAGCAGCACGTTGATACGCACCCGCTGGTGGGGCTCCATCACCTCGTTGAGCACGTAATCGGCCACGTTGTAGAACAACAACGACCCCAAGGCGAAGCCACATATCCATAAATAGGTACGTATGCGCGTGGAAAGGAAGCGCCACGCCAGATAAAAGATCAGAAGACCACATACGGCAAACTCGACGTAGGCCAGATTGAAAGGCACCACAAAGAAAGAACCCAGCGAGGTAAGCAGAATCACACCCAGTCCGATACCCAGCACCTGATAGGTCTCGCGCTTATCCTGACGATACACATACAGCATCGCCGCAGAGAAGATAAAGATCAGCAAGAGCACGAAGAACTTTCCTACTGATGTGGGCGTATAGAGCAGCATGGTATCGGCATAGCGGATGCCCACGACGAAGTAGATGACCATCGCCACACCCGTAAACAGGATGCTTCCAGGCATACCCTCACGATAGAACATCAGGAAGAAGGCAAAGTAAACCAATGCCGAACCCGTCTCACGCTGGAGGATGATACAAACCATCGGCAAGAAGATGATGGCCAGCGTAGAGGCGAAATGCTTCCAGTTCTGGATATTATAGCCATAGGTACTCATGAACTTGGCCAAGGCCAAGGCCGTGGCAAACTTCGCGAACTCTGCAGGTTGCAGGCGAAGAGGACCCAAGACGAGCCAAGAGTGGGAGCCCTTGATGCTGTGGGGGTTGAAGATGGTTCCAAAGAGCAACAAGAGCATCGCTCCGAAGATGATAAAGGCGAACATATCGTAATAACGGTCGTCGAGCATCAGCAGCACAAAGCCCAGCACGATCGACGTGCCGATCCAGATAATCTGCATACCCGAACGGGTGTCGAGGCTGAAGATATCGGTATCGCCATAGGAATAGCTGGCACCACAGACACTGAACCATCCGAAGACGAGCAATCCCAAGTAGATCAGGATCGTCCACCAGTCGAGCGAACGGATGACGCCTTTTTCCTTATCTGTCCTCTGAACCATAACTGATACGACGTGACTGGAACTCCTTCGCCTTCGCCTCGGAAGCCTCGGAGAGTTTTCCGTTAATAAACTGTTCCATGATCAGACCACCGATGGGCACACCATAGGTAGCACCCCATCCACCGTTCTCTACATATACGGCGACAGCGATCTTGGGATGATCCATAGGGGCAAAACCCATAAAGACAGAGTGGTCGTGGCCTCGGTTCTGGGCTGTACCCGTCTTACCACAAGCCATGAACTCGTATTTTCCCAGGGCCTTACACGTACCACCCAAGACGGAGGAGCGCATACCCTGAACAATATAATCGTAGGCCTTACGATCGGCCTTGGTGTAATGTTTGCGTGTAAAGGCTGTGTCGAGGGGTTCGCCCTGCACTTTCTTCACCACGTGAGGCACGTAATAATAGCCGCGGTTGGCGATGGTAGCGCCTAAGTTGGCAATCTGGAGCGGAGTAGCGTTGACCTCACCCTGTCCGATGGCGATAGAGATGATGGTGAGTCCGTTCCACGAGCTCTTATAAGCCTTGTCGTAGAACTGGGCGTTAGGAATCAATCCGCGCTTCTCACCAGGGAGGTCGACACCCAGCTTATAGCCAAAGCCCATGCTGACCATATAGTCGCGCCAGGTGTTGAGCGCATTCTGCACGGTGCCGTATTTGGAGATGTTGGTATTGATCATGTGGTAGAGACCCCAACAGAAGTAACCATTACAGGAGGTGCTCAAGGCGGGCACCAAGGGCAGAGGGGCCGCATGACCGTGACATCCCACATGGAGGCCCTTGAAGTTAAAGCCATGGGCGCAGGGGTATAACGTAGACTGGTCGATAATCCCCTCGGTCATAAAGGTAAGACCTTGCGTCGTCTTGAAGGTAGAGCCCGGAGGATACTGACCCATGATACTACGGTTGAGCAAGGGTTTCCACACATCCTGCGAGAGCAGATGATGGTTCTTAGAACGTTGGCGACCTACCATCATACGCGGATCGTAAGAAGGCGACGACACCATACAGAGCACCTCGCCCGTAGAGGGTTCGATGGCCACGATACTACCGATCTTGCCTTCCATCAAGCGCTCGCCTAAGGCCTGTAGCTCCGCATCGATACCTAAGGTAAGGTTCTTGCCTGGAACAGCACGACGATCGAGCGCTCCATTCTGGTAACGCCCCTGAATACGTCCGTGTGCATCGCGCAGAAGAATCTGGATACCTTTCTCGCCACGCAACTGTTTCTCGTAAGAGCGTTCCACGCCCAACTTGCCGATATAGTCGCCTGGCTGGTAATAGTCGTCTTCCTCAATATCAGCGGGCGACACCTCAGCCACATCGCCCAGCACATGGGCCGCGATGGCACTCTGGTATTGGCGCAAGCTACGCTTCTGGACATAGAAGCCAGGGAAACGGAACATCTTCTCCTGGAAGATGCTAAAGTCCTTGTCGCTGAGCTGACTCATAAAGAGCTGTTGGGTAAAACGGGAGTAGCCAGGATTACGGGAGCGGTCCTGCATCACGGCCATACGCTTGTTGAACTCCTCTTTCGTGATACCCAGCGTCTGACAAAGTTCCAAGGTATCAAGATGCCCTCTGGCCTCGTTCATCACCACCATGATATCGTAAGACGGCTGGTTGTACACCAGCAGTTTACCATGACGATCGGAGATAATACCTCGGGAGGGATATTCTATTTTCTTGAGGAAAGCGTTGGAGTCGGCACTCTTCTTATAGTCGTCGGAGGTGATCTGGAGGGTAAACAGACGGATGATATAGACGACCACGATCACCACAGCCACCCCAGCAATTACGAAACGCCTATAATCCAGACTGTGCTCTTTCACTCTGAACGGACACTATCAATCGCAAGAACCAATACAACAGTCAGGACCGTACTGCCGACTACGCGTTCGAGCCAAAGCAGCCAGTCGAAGAAAGTGAAAGCCTCAAGGGCAAAGAACAGCAGACAATACAGCGATGTCAGGATGACGCTTAAAGTGGCAAACTTGCTGATACCCATAGCTGCTATCGAGGCGTTCAGATCCTCAGCGGAATCACGGGGTGCCAGAAGCTCCATCAGATAAGTCTGAAGAAGGGCTATGAGCGTCATCGTACCAGCAGCCAGACCAGGGGTGTTGGTAAACAGATCCATCACCAGACCCAGTGAGAAGCTCCAGACGAGCGCTTGCCATTTGGGGAAGTTGCGACGGAAAGTGATGGCAAAATAGACATACAACAACGGTGTGGCCACATCGAAGAGGTAGACATGGTTCAGGACAAACACCTGAGCCACGCACAAGCCAAAGAACAAGGCCAACCGTTTCAAGAAATCTATTGCCATCTGATTCTTTTATCGTTTCATTTCCATCGAGTCGCGGGCGGCCTTCATCAGCAGGGCACGCTCAGCAATACTCTTATCACTAATCACACAGACATCACGCAGATTGCCGAAGTCAGTACTCAGACGCACCTTCAGCTTATACGACAACCCGTCGGTAGAATTATATACCTGCTCAATCTGACCCACAAGCACACCAGAGGGGAAAATGGAGGAGAAACCACTGGTAACCACCCACTCGCCCAACTTGAACTTGGCATGACGGGGCACGTCCTCGACATAAGCAATCGAAGGATCGACACCATCCCAATGGAGATAGCCGAAATAGCCACGGTTGCGAATGGTGCAACTGATACGCGAAGACGACACATTCAGAACAGGTATCACCACGGCATAGTGTTCGGAAACGAGATAGACCACACCCACGACACCATTGCCACAGGCTACGCCCATATCTTTCTCTACCCCATCGGCCCTACCCTTGTCGATCGTCATCAGATTATCCGTCTTGTGCAAGGAGTTCTCCACCACCTTGGCAGGAATCACCTGATACTGGTTCAGGAACTCCAGCCCCTCCCGCTCCATCGCCGAAGTATCCTTCGTGGCCTCCGCATAGAGACGACGTAGCTGGTCGAGCTGACGTTCCTGATAGAAATTACGCATGGTCAACTGCTCGTTGGCCTTTTTCAGGGAGAGATAGGAAGTAAAGCTACTCTCTATCTCATAGATCTTCCCTGTAACCACATTGGCAGATGAGAGCCAGACACTATTCTGATAACTGTTGTACCGAAACAACAGAACACCACTGATCACTTCCAATAAAATGAAAACAAACCAGTGATGATACTTGATCAGGAAATCCAGCAGATTGCGCATCCGTCAACTCTCTATTGTCAATTGTCCGCTCGGCTTTGCCGCTTGGCTTGTCCAAGAACTACCTCATCAGGAAGTTGAAGCGGTCGATGTTCTTCAGTGCAACACCAGCACCCTTGGCCACACTGTGGAGGGGATCCTCAGGCACGTGGAACTGGATATGCATCTTATCGGTGAGACGCTTGTCGAGACCACGCAGGAGTGCACCACCACCAGCCAGATAGATACCATTCTTCACGATATCGGCATAGAGTTCAGGGGGTGTATTCTCCAAAGCGGAGAGAACAGCATTCTCAATCTTCGAAACCGTCTTATCCAGACAATGGGCTATCTCCTGATAGCATACGGGCACCTCCATAGGCAGGGCCGTGATACGGTTAGGACCATGAACCACGAAATCGTCGGGCGCATCATCACCCAGATCCGTCAGGGCAGATCCTACGTTGATCTTGATACGCTCAGCCATACGCTCGGAAACCTTCACGTTGTGCTGACGATACATATATTCCTGGATATCAGCAGTCAGATCATCGCCAGCAGTACGGATGGAGTTGTTGGAAACGATACCACCCAGAGAGATGACGGCAATCTCGGTAGAACCACCACCGATATCAACAATCATATTGCCCTCTGGAGCCTCCACATCGATACCAATACCGATAGCTGCTGCCATGGGTTCGAAAATCAGATATACATCACGGCCATCGGCATGTTCAGCAGAGTCGCGAACAGCACGAAGCTCAACCTCAGTAGAACCAGAAGGAACACCAATCACCATACGGAGCGAGGGAGAGAACAGACGGCTACCAGTATGTACCATCTTGATCAATCCACGCATCATCTGCTCACAAGCAGAGAAATCGGCAATCACACCATCGCGCAACGGACGGATGGTACGGATGTTCTCATGTGTTTTCTCATACATCATCTTCGCCTCATTACCAACGGCAATCATCTTGTCGGTACGGCGATCCAAAGCAACGACGGAGGGCTCATCAACCACAATCTTATCATCACTGATAATAATGGTATTGGCCGTTCCCAGGTCCATTGCAATTTCCTGGACAAAACTAAAAAATCCCATTTTTCTTTTTACCTTTTACTTTTTTACCTTTTTACTTCTTTTCGAACCAAGCATTAATCGCAGTGTCGTAGTGAGAGCTGACACCAAAGGCACGAGTAGCAAACATACGACGATCCTCAATATCCGTCTGGGCGCCCTTCTTGTTCAGGATATCCAGCAACACGCTATACTCAGCCTTACTCGGGATAATTACCACATCCTTGAAATTCTTGGCTCCAGCACGAATGAGCGAGATACCACCGATATCGATCTTCTCGATGATATCAGCCTCGGAAGCACCACTGGCTACCGTCTGCTCAAATGGATAAAGGTCTACGATGACAAGATCAATCTCTGGAATCTCATACTGCTTCATCTGCTCAATGTCGCCCTCATTCTCACGACGAGCCAGGATACCTCCGAACACTTTCGGATGCAAGGTCTTTACACGACCACCAAGAATAGAAGGATATGTTGTCACATCCTCAACTTTCTGGCAATCATAACCCAGAGACTCAATAAACTTCTGCGTTCCACCTGTAGACAAAAACTTAACGCCCTCCTCGTTCAGTTTCTTGAGAAGCTCGTCAAGGCCGTCTTTGTGGAACACTGACACCAAAGCGGTCTTAATTTTCTTAATTTCAGCCATTTTTAATCTTTATAACGTTATAAATTCGAATCAGGCTGCAAAGTTACAAAAAGAAAACGGATTAATCTTCATTTTCCTACCGAAAAATTAGATTAATCCGTGTTAAAATGACAATAGTCAACTGTCATCTGTCAACTAGTCAAGGTGGAACACCTCCTGAATGGGGATGGTAACGGGGGAATTATCAGGATTCACCTCCATGATATCGGCCATCATATCCCACCATTTCTGGGTGATAGGATCCACGTTCTCAGTATCCTGAGAGTTGCCCTCTCCAGAACATTCCTGATAGCCGAAAAGGATGTTGGTATCCTTATCCCAATAGATACTGTAGTTGCTCACGCCTCCGTCCTTGATCATCTTCACGAGTTCGGGCCAAATAGCGGCATGACGCTTCTCATACTCTTTCTCACAACCTGGTTTCAGGTACATTTTAAATGCAAATCGTTTCATATTTCTTACTCTTAAAATTGATGATTACATACTCTCATTTAAACTTTTTCCTAATATCCGTCTGGCTTTGTAACATCCTGTTTATTAGCAGGATACCAGATAAACGCATCTGGATCATCGGGATGTTTCGGATCAAAATCCTGCCACTCAGGACGTAGGTCGTTCACAATGGGCAAGCCCTCCTTTTTCATACCCATCACCACCATCTTCGCCACCTCGTAAGCACCATAGGGATTGAAGTGGGTATTATCCTCCAAGGCTTTATCCTGACCAGGGAAGGTGTTGGCGGGATAGTGAACTAATGATTTCTTACTGCCTTCGAAGCCAAGGGTTTCAAAGAAATCACGGGTCATATCGTGAAGTTCTATTACAGGAACTTGCTCACGTCTGGCCACCTCACGCATAGCATCGGGATAGTCGCCATGGGTTTCCTGAATCTTCGTATGGGTAGCCTCGTCAAAACGACGACGCTGGGTAGGCGTGACGAAGATAATCGTCGCCTCAGCATCGCGCACCTTATCAATGAAGATCATCAGCTGATACTGGAAATGATACCATGCGCCATCGCCCGACTGATGTTCTTTCTGATCGTTATGTCCGAACTCCACAAACACGTAATCGTGAGGCTTCAACATCGACAGGATCTTATCCAATCTGTTGCCATTGATAAACGTACGGGCTGTCAGTCCGCTCTCAGCATGATTTGAGATGGCGACCTTGTCCGTAAACCAACGAGTTATCATCTGACCCCAGCTGGCGTAGGGTTCCTGCTCCTGATCTACCACTGTAGAGTTGCCACAGAGGAAGACGGTAGGAACCGTCTCGTCGCGCTCTATCCGGATAGACATAACAGCTGGAGCAGAGCCGTTAAACTCAAGCGTCAACAAATCATCCCAATTCAAGTAATCGTGTTCGCGGGGTTTCAAGGCAACCTTTCTTCCATCAGGCAACTCCGGAGAACGTTTATTGACGATAAAGCTATAGGTGGTAAACTGACCTTTCTTCGTCGTACAATCCTCCACCATCAATCGGCGCGATTCTGCACGCACCACCGTCTGACCAGCCTTTTTCTTACTTCCCAAGGTTACTGTTACCTTGTAGTTGCCGTCCTCAACAGGTACGGAGAAGTAAAAAGGCTTATCGCTTACCTTATTTAATACAGTATCCGTCACCAGCGATTGAGCCACGCTGAATGACGAATGGAAAAGCATCATTGAGAGACCTATCAATAGTCGTTTCATCATTTTCATACCGTTATTCATATTTATGCTGCAAAGATAAGGCTTTTTAAGCAGAAAACGACTATAATTTTTGATAATCCACCCACATTATTTGACAAAGCGGCATTTAGCGTTTGGTAGGAAAGAAGAATTTCCGTATTTTTGCAAACAAAAACGGAATAATAAACTACAAAAACGACAGCTATATGAAACAAAGAATCTGCCTCTTACTCTTGGCAATCTTCCATCTCCAGATATCCGTAATCATCGCCCAGCCAGCGTATGATATGACGCGTCTGCATCATGAGCATCTCGATAGAGGTGTTGTCGCCTTCCGTCATGGGCAACAGGTCATTATCAGTTGGCGCACACTGGCCTCTGACGCTGTAGGACAGGCCTTTGATGTTTATCGTAATGGGGAGAAACTGAACCAGCAGCCTCTTACGAAAGGTGGCACTTTCTTCGTGGATGAGCATCCGCTCAACACCCCAGCCACCTATGAGATTCGCGGAGGTATTGAAAAGGGTTCCTATACCCTACCCGCTGATGCACCGGAAGACTATCTGCCCATTCCTTTGCAAAAACCAGTTGATGGCATCACCCCTGATGGTGAGACCTTCAGATATACCGCCAACGATGCCTCGGTAGCTGATGTCGATGGCGACGGACAATATGAGATCATCCTCAAGTGGGATCCCACAAATGCCCACGACAATGCCCACGACGGATATACAGGTCCTACCCTCTTCGATTGTTACCGCTTAGACGGCTCCCTCCTCTGGCGCATCGACATGGGGATTAATATCCGCTCGGGTGCTCATTATGTACCCTTCATCGTCTATGATCTCGATGGTGATGGAAAGGCAGAGTTCATTGTACGTACAGCCGATGGCACCCGCGATGCCAAAGGGAACGTGATTGGCGATGCCAAGGCTGATTATCGTCATCGTGCCCCAGCAGATGCCCAGACCCCGACACCAGAGCGCGAATGGGCAAAATACAACAAGAAAGGGCGCCCTATGACGGGACGAATCCTCACTGGTCCTGAGTTCATCACTGTCTTCAATGGTCTTACGGGCGAGGCCATGGATACCAAGCCCTATATCCCTGAACGTGGAAATCTGAAAGACTGGGGCGACGACTATGCCAACCGTTCCGACCGTATGCTGGCTGGTGTGGGCTATCTCGATGGAGCACACGCCTCGGCCATCTTCTGTCGAGGTTATTACACTCGAAGTGTGATAGCTGCCTGGGACTGGGATGGCCAAGAACTGAAAACCCACTGGGTGTTCGACACAAACAATCCCGAATGGGCCTCGTATGCAGGTCAGGGAAATCACAATCTGCGCGTGGCAGATGTCGATGGCGATGGTTGCGACGAAATTACCTATGGTTCTATGGCTGTAGACCACGACGGGCGCGGTCTTTATAACACGGGTATGGGACATGGTGACGCCCTCCATCTGATGGCCTTCGATCCCACCACCAAGGAACTACAGGTTTGGGATTGCCACGAAAACCGTCGTGATGGTTCCGAACTCCGCAATGCCCGTACTGGGGAAGTGATCTTCCAGATACCTTCCAAGAGCGATGTCGGACGTGCTATGGCAGCGGATATCGATCCTACCAATCCTGGTGTCGAGATGTGGAGTACGGATAGTCATGGTATTCGGAATATCAAGGGCGAGGTGCTCTATACGGCTTCTGATCCAGACGATCCGCAACACCAGCAACATCTGAAGCTGGGCGATCGTTATCTCTCTGTCAATTTCGGCATCTGGTGGGATGGCGACTTACTCCGTGAGTTGCTCGATCGCGAGACCGTATCGAAATACGATTGGAAAGAGCATTCCATCATCGACATCGTGAAATTCCCAGGGATTGTATTCAATAACTGGACGAAGTCGAACCCTTGTCTTGCTGCTGATATCTTAGGCGATTGGCGCGAGGAGGTGATCGCCCGCACACCAGACAGTAGCGAGTTACGCATCTTTGTCTCGCCCATTCCCACCGATTATCGTATCAATTGTCTGATGCAGGATATCCCTTACCGTCTCTCTACCGCTGCCCAGAATGTAGGCTACAACCAACCCTCAGAGCCAGGATTCTACCTCGGCCCCGACAAAACGGATTTCCTGAAATAAGAAGTTTGAATTACTTCAAGTAGTCTGCCAATGGAGAGTGAATGGCCTTCAAACCTTTCGCCACACTACGGGCATTCATCTGCGCACCCAATTTCGAGGTGTGCGTATGGTCGTGGTTAAAATACTTCGATGCCTTGCTCTTGTGCTTATCCAGAAAATCGGCACTGATGTTATGCACATACACAAAGGCCACGCCCGTCTCTTCTACAATCTCACGATACCATTTGCCATAGCTGTCGTTACGACGTTCTATCTTACCATCAGGCCACTCGTTGCGTGGTGTCAACGATAATAAAATGGGTGTCGCTCCTTTCTCACGCGTATCGTCGATCATCTTCTTCAGATTCCAGCCAAAGCTGTACACCAGTTCGTAGTCGCCATTGGGCATCTGATATACATGACTGGTGTCCTTCGTACAAGCGATGCAGGCACGTCCGCGCTGGTCTGTAATCTCACCGATATCGTTGTGTCCGAACTGAATCAGCACATAGTCACCTGGCTGAAGGGAATTATAGACCTTCTCCCAACGTCCCTCACGGATATAGCTGCGTGTGGAGCGTCCTGCCATAGCAGCATTGACCCATGATATCTTAGCAGGATCGAATATCAGACCTGCTTGGGAGCCCCAGCCCCACATGCCGTCCTCGTCCTTATCCAGATTCTTTACCGTTGAGTCGCCCGTGATAAACACGACGGGCTTGCCCTGTTGTCGTTCTACCTGGTACATCGGCAATTCCACACCTTGCATCATCGTCTGAAGCGGCCTCAGTTGTGGATCATGAGAATAATAGATGCCTTCTGCTGCAGAGCGCGCATTCATCTCAGCACCATACTTCGACGTATGAATCTTGTCGCCATAGAAATGGTAGTTCTTCTTCCAGGTACTATAGCTGTCAAGCTTTGCTCCGGAAAGTTCGTTCAAGTCTATAAAAGGTACACCCTCCGTAGCTGCCACATAGGCCGCCCACCCCGTCTGGGGCTTACGGATGGTCTTACCCTGTTCGTCGTAGGCATTGCGGGGTGTCAGCGACATCAGGATAGGGTTTGCCCCTTTGGCTCGTATCTCACAAATGTAACGACGCAGATAGTTACCATAACTATATACAGTATCGTTCTGCTGCTTACGTTCATTGAAACCAACAACCATCGTATCAAGATCCACGCCTGGTATCACCCCACGCGCCCTTTTCTGATCGAAGAAATCAGCCGTATCGTTATGACCGATACTGACGATGACCCAATCGCCTGGTTTCAGCGCTTGACGGACAGCCGGCCACAGATCGGTATAGAAGGTACGGGTGGACATGCCTCCCAAAGCCTGGTTCTCTACCGATATCTTCCGTCCGTCGAAATACTGGCTGGCATAGTAGCCCCACCCCCACTGACCGTTGTTGCCATTGCCCATGGTACCATTTCGCATAGTAGAGTTGCCAATCAGAAACAGCACGGGGTTCTCACCCTGACGCGTAGAGCCAGGTTGTGGGCGGTTCATCAATGCTTTGGCGATAGAGTCGGGCGTGTTGTCAATCACTTTTTCCTCTCCTGGGATAGGCAGGTTATCAAACTGCTGGGCATTCATCGCCAGCACCACGCCGCTCAGGGCCATCATCGTAAGTAGTCGTTTCATTTGTTCCTATTTTTAAAGAAAGCCCCACACTCGACGCAGTGAGGGAGTGCGGGGCTTGAAAATGCTATATGTATGAATCTTAATAGCCAGGGTTCTGCCATGCCTTCTTCTCGGCATCGGACAGATTGGTTCCATCCTCATGCTGAAGGGTATCGATGAACTTCTGAGGAATAGGACGATACTCATGCTTGTTAGCTGTGATGTTAGGACGTGCCTCGGGGTTGAAGGCCTTGGCGCGGGTGATCAACAGACCAGCACGTGCCAGCTCATCCCAACGATCCCACTCACCAAGCAGCTCACGAGTACGCTCGTTGAACACGAAGTTCAGCATACGGTCGTAGTCGCTGGTAGCACCAATTTCACTCAGGATAGCCTCGTCCTCAGCTGGCAACTTGGTGTAGCTCTTGATCTGCAGATCAGAAGCATCGGTAGTCTCGGCGATACCTGTAGAGAGGTAATAGGTGTTCTTGTGGGTCAGTGAAGCATAGTAAGCCTCGGTGTTATTGAGAATCTTACCTGCGAAGTCCTTATTCTTCTTCACTGACTGGGCAGTAGCGGTAGAGTTGTCCTTGTCACCACCGTCAGCCTTCAAGAAGGCCATAGAACCATCGGTGTAGTAAGAGCGATCCTCACCCTGCTTCCACTGACCACGGGCACGGAGCACGTTGATGGTGGTGATGGCACCCTGATAGTCGCCCTGACGAACCTGGCACTCAGCCTTAACGAGATAGGTCTCACCTGTACGGGCCATGATCACATCGCGGTGGGCATCGCCCTTCTCAGCGGTACGAGAGCCATCAGCAGTCTTGTTGATACCGCAGAACACGTTAGAGGTAGCTGTATTACCGCTGACACCATAGTTATAGAGCACGTATGTACCCTTCATGAATGTGGGGAATGCATTGGGCACCCACTTGCCAGTCAGAGGATTCACGAAGCTGTGGGCGACACCACCACGTCCGAAGGTACCGAAAGGCTCACCATCGAAACGGCGGTCACTTTTCTTGTTGAGGATGAAGATGATACCCTCATCACCGATGTTAGGCATCTGTTCAGCCTTGATACCATTGTCGGCAATCACCTTTTCGGGAGTAGCAGCTGCATGGTTCAGGCCATAGACAGTCTTGAAGGTCTTCCACATACGGGCGTCGTTCACGTTGTCGAATACAGAGTAGGTGTACTCCGTAGGACGGCAACGCTGGAAGTCCATACCACCAATATACTGACCACGCTGTACCCAACCTCCAGAGAAGTTAGAGAACTGAGGATCGAAATAGTTATAGGTACGGTTTCCGAAGCGGCCCTGAGTAGTGGCAGCATCATTGTGCTCAGCAGCCATCAGAATCTCAGAGAGACCTTCGTTCTTACAGTCTACACCCGTCCACTTGGCATACAGATCCCAGTAGTCAGATGCCAGCGGACAAGCCTGGATCACCTCGTCGCAAAGAGAGATGGCACGGCTCAGGTCAGCGCTCTTATCATACTTGGAAGCCCAAGAGGCACAACGCTCAGACTGACGATACAGCAGAGCCTTAGCCAGGAAGTGAGCAGCGGTATAACGTGTCCAAGTACCATTACCACGCCACTTGTCCTTCGGCAGCATGTTATAGGCATTCTCCAAGTCGGAGATAATCTGTGAAAGCACCTCATCCTCGGTAGCACGGGTATAATTCTTCTTGACTGTACCATCAGCGGGTTCGAGCTGGAGCACTACACCACCATATTGACAGAACAGACGGTAATAGTTGTAGCCACGGAGGAAATAAGCCTCGCCAAGGGCCTTGTTGCGGCTATCCTCATTCTCCACCTTGACAGCCTTGGAAATCACGAGGTTAGCGGTAGAAATACCATAGTACATCTCATCCCAAAGGGCTGACACAGCAGGGCAGTTCTTGTTGGCTGCACCCAGAGCAGGTGTACAGTCGAGGGGGTTCAGACGACTATCATAGGTATTCCAGGGCTCAGAGGTGAGGTCGGCACCGTTGGTGAACTCATCACAGCCATAGAGGGTGATACCGTAAGCCCACTCATATCCGAAGTGCCAGCGGAGGTTTGCATAAAGACCGGCGGCCATCTTCAAGGCACCTGTCTCATCCTCAAGCAGTGCATCTGTATAAAGGTGACCAGCATCCTCCTTCAGGAAGTCGTCGCCACAAGAGGTCGTACCCAGCAAAGCAAGCATCGACATCGCACCGCAAACTAATGTTTTACTGATATATCTCATAATATATATTCCTTATTTAATTGTTCACTTTTCAATTTACACTTCTCACTTCTTAGAACTCAACCTGCAGACCTACAGTGAAGCCACGGTTGAAGAACGTTGCACCTGTGTCGAGGTCCATGAAGTCAACTGAAGAGTAGAGCATACCGAGGTTCTTACCCTGCACATAGAGCTTAGCACCGTTGATACCGATGGCATTGCAGATGCTCTTATCGAAGTTGTAGCCTAAAGAGAGGTTGCGGATCTTGATGAACGAAGCATCCTTGAAGCCGAGCAGACCAGCGTATGGGTCACCACCAGCCTGGCTGTAAACAGGCTTCTGCCACTCAGCACCCGTATTATCCGGACGCCAGTAGTCGATCTCACGCTGCTGATACATACCGAGCTGACCCTCACCACCAGTACTGATGGTATAGCCGAAGCGGCCATGCAACTCAAGCATAAGTTCCAAGCCCTTCCAAGAGAAAGTGTTGGTCCAACCAGCGGTGAAACGCGGATTCTTGTTACCAATGATCACACGGTCGTCAGCGTCAATCTTATAGTCACCGTTCTGGTCAACGGGCTTCACGCTACCTGCGGTGAACTTCTGACCGTTCTCATTGAACTTAGCCATCTCAGCGGCATCGCTCTCCTGCCAGAGACCGTCGGCCTCATAACCATAGTGAACAGCGATTGACTCACCAATGAACCAAGCATTGTTGATATCGTCTTCCTTACCATTGGCCAGTTCAACGATCTCATCCTTCTGCCATGCGAAGTTCAGGTTCGAATTCCACATGAAGTCCTGAGTCATCACAGGGATAGCGTTGATGGTCACCTCGACACCCTTGTTCTTGGTCTGACCGACATTAGCCATCATAGAGGGATAACCCGAGAGTGAAGGTACGCTCATAGAGAGCAGCAGATCCTTGGTCTTAGAGAAATATACATCGATGGTACCACCGATACGGCCCTTCAGGAAGCTGAAGTCAACACCGAAGTTCCACTGAGTGGTCTTCTCCCAACCGAGGTTCTTGTTAGGCATAGCGTTCGAACCGCTTGTATAGTAAGGCTCATTGGTCACGAAGATCTGAGTGTTACCAGTGCTGAACGGCATCCAGTAAGAACTGATCACACCGAGTGTTCCATAAGGAGAAACGGCAGCATTACCAGTTACACCGACACCAACACGGAGCTTCAACTGATCCAACCAGGTAACATCCTTCAACCAGCTCTCCTGCTCCATGCGCCAACCTAAGGCCATTGAGGGGAAGAAGTCCCACTTGTTACCCTCAGCGAGTACAGAGGCACCATCCCAACGGGCAGAGGCGGTGAGCAGATAACGATCCATGAACGAGTAGTTGATACGGGCCATATAAGAGCTCAGAGCGCTCTCAGAGAAACCAGAACCCATAGAAGCCTGATACTGAGAGTCAGTGATGTCGATGGCACCCATATTGTTCCAGAGGAATGATGGGATGGGGAATTTCTGTCCGCTCATCGAACTGCTCTCGTTGTTCACCTTAGAGGCACTCTGCAACAGGGTGATACCGAAGGTGTGCTCCTTGATGCTCTTGTTATAGATCAGCATGTTATCGAGTGTCCAGGCAAAGTGGCGCTCGTCGCTACGGCTGGCGGTGTTGTTACCACCTGCGCGGCTGATAGAACTGCTATCGAGGAAGTTACCACGACGATAGTAGCGGAAGTCGGGACCGAACTGGGTCTTCCACTGCAGACCCTGCAGAGGCTCCAAGATCTGACCGAAGTCAATCTGTGCATAGAAGCTACCGAGTACGCGGAAGGTCTCACGGTTATCCTTCGACTTGTTCCACTCGTCTATAATAGAATAGGTATTAGTGGTTGATCCACCCGGCTGGGTAATGATATCACCATTCTCATCATAAGGAAGTGTATAGCGCAGAATGCTCTTGGCGGCACTGTAGAGCTCCTTGGCACCAGTAGATGTGCCGTAAGGTACAGAGTAACCATACTTCTGAACGCCATAAGAAGCGTTGAACGAACCACCTGTCTTGAACCACTTCGTACCCTGTACGTCAGCAGAAGCAGAGAAGTTATAACGCTCATAGCTCTGACCCTTCTGGGTACCCTTGTTGTTCAGGTAGCCGAAAGATACGAAACCAGCGAGGTTCTTCGTACCACCACGTGCACTGAGGGTGTGCTCCTGAGTAACACCAGTACGGGTTACAAAGTCGGTCCAGTCGGTATCTGTTACCTTAGAACCATCCCAAGTGCCACTGGCCCAACCCTTCATCACGTTGTCGAGAGCGGTCTGGTCGCCAGCGAAGAAAGCCATATCCTGCTCCTTAGTAGGCTGATCACCAGGGGTGTACTTATCGGGGGCTGAGTTGTAATAAGCCCAACGACGCCATGTGATATAGTCGCTAGCGTTCATAGCCGGACTCTTGTCGACGATCTTCTCGAAGGTCATAGAGCCGTTGTAGCTGAGCTGCATCTTACCCTCCTGACCACGCTTGGTTGTTACGAGAACAACACCGTTGGCACCACGGCTACCATAGATAGCGGTAGAAGAGGCATCCTTCAGAATGTCGATGCTCTCAATGTCGCGGGGGTTGATGGTCTCGATACCACCTGCCTGAAGGGGCACACCGTCTACAACATACAGAGGTGCACTCGAAGCAGAGATAGAACGGGTACCACGAATGGTAATGCTACCTACGGTACCAGGACGCTCACTGGTGGTTACATCCACACCAGCAGCCTTACCCTGCAGGGCTTCGAAGGCATTGCTCACGGGTTTTGCGTTCAGTTCCTTCTCACCTACGCGGGTCAGAGCACCTGTTACGTCGCTCTTGCGCTGAACACCATAACCTACGACTACCACCTCGTCGAGCAACTGCTTGTCCTCTTCGAGGGTTACGTCGAACTGACTCTTACCGGCAGCGGCAAGGGTCTGTGTGCGATAGCCTACGTAGCTGATGACGAGACTACCATTCTCTGGAACATTCTGGAGTACGAACTTACCATCGAGGTCAGTCACCGTACCTGTAGATGTTCCCTTAACCACGACACTGGCACCGATGATAGACTCACCAGCAGCGTCAACCACAGTTCCCGACACCTGTTTCTGGGCAAATGCACTTGAAGTGCAGAGCGCCATCAGAGCCAAGAACATCAGTCGTCGAAGTACTCCAGTACCCGACAACAGCTTGTCTGTAACTTGATCTTTTCTCATACAGTTTTAACAGTTAGTAAATGATTAATATGGAAATATTTGCCGCAAAGGTAGTGTTTTTTATCGTACATTGTACACTTTATGCCCACGAATCCTAAAAAATATCAAAAATCTAAGACGAATATCAAAAATTAGGGGTCGATTCGTTAAAAATCGGCCCCTAACTATCATATACCTAAAAATGATGATTTAAATCAAGCTCATTCCGAGTTGCTTGCATTGCTGTCGCATCTCGTCGGGCCAGATACTGGCCTGGATCTCTCCGATGTGTCCCTTATGAAGCAGCACCATACACAAACGACTCTGTCCGATACCGCCGCCAATGCTCAGCGGCAGTTTGTCGTTCAACAACTGCTGGTGGAAGTAAAGCTGTTCGCGCTCCTCCTTACCCTCAATCTTCAACTGGCGTAGCAGACTCTCCTTGTCCACACGGATACCCATCGACGAGAGTTCGAACGAACGACCCAGAATAGGATACCAGATGAGGATATCACCATTCAGTCCCATCTTACCGTTCTCGGCAATGGTGCTCCAGTCATCATAGTCGGGAGCACGTCCGTCGTGCTTCTCTCCGTTCGAGAGTTTGCCACCTATACCTATTACAAATACGGCTCCGTAAGCCTCGCAGATAGCATCCTCACGCTCCTTCGGTGTCTTGTCGGGATACATCTTCAACAGCTCCTCTGCATGGATAAAGTGAATCTTCTCTGGCAGGAAGGGCTTGATCTGCGGATAAGTCTCACACGTCAGATACTCCGTTCTGCGGATGGCGGCATAGATGCGCTCCACGATATTCTTCAGGAAAGCCAGCGTACGGTCTTCCCTGTTAATCACAGCCTCCCAGTCCCACTGGTCCACATACAGCGAGTGCAGGTTATCCAACTCCTCGTCCGCGCGTATCGCGTTCATATCTGTATAGATGCCATAGCCAGGCTCTATCTTATACTCTGCCAACGAGAGTCTCTTCCACTTGGCCAGCGAGTGTACCACCTCAGCCTTGGCATCGCCCAGATCCTTGATGGGGAAGGTGACGGCACGTTCCACACCATTCAGGTCGTCGTTGATACCAAGTCCTTTCAGCACGAACAAGGGAGCCGTCACACGTCTCAGTCTCAGCTCTGTAGAGAGGTTCTGCTGGAAGAAATCCTTAATCAGTTTGATACCCTGCTCCGTCTGCTTGGTGTCAAGCAGCGGTTCATACATCACAGGTTTAATTACTTGTCCCATATCATTGTTTATGATTCATTTGCGGCTGCAAAGGTACACATTTATTATTAATTTGCAAGTAAAATTGAAAATAATTTTGCAAAACGTCACATTTCGTTGATATATCCTATCACTTTGTATACCCAGACGCCCCGTTAACAAATTATAAAATCACTAAACTATTCACTTCTCACTTTTCGCTTTTCACTTTTTTGTCGTATCTTTGCATCCGCTTATGAATGAGCACGGCCCCGTAGCTTAGCTGAATAGAGCGTCAGATTCCGGTTCTGAAGGTCTTGGGTTTGAATCCCAACGGGGTCACTTCCTCAAAGAATCATAAAAAGGCTCAGTCCGAAAAACCTGTTGGACTTCTCGGACTGATCCTAAAAAAAGCAATACGTTTGTGTCACAAATATGAGTTTGTTGCGTATATAGGGTAAAAAGTAACACGAAAGAATGACAACAGAAGCGTTTCAACACGAAGCAGAAGCACTGAGAAATCAGCTTGTCAGTATCGCCCAGAGGTATCTGAGGGATAGTGAGGAGGCTGAGGACATTGCCCAAGACGCGATGGTGAAGCTCTGGCTGATGCACGACAGGCTGGTGGCTCCTATCGGAGGCATCGCCACTGTCCTGACCAGGAACCTCTGTATCGACCATCTGCGCAAGAAGCATCCTACCGTCGACATCTCACAGTTGCCAGAAGCGGAAGACCTCAGCGACAATGGTGAGCAGATTGAGCAGATGCTTCAGGTAATTGACACGCTGCCATCCACCCAACGGACCATTCTCAAGATGCGCCATCTGCAAGGCATGGAGATGTGCGAGATTGCTATGGTACTGGGGTCGACGGAGGTTGCCGTACGCAAGACTCTCAGCAGGGCCCGTAAGGCAGTACGCCAGCGTCTGATAGCCATCCTGGCCGCCGCCTGTATCGTTGGTGTGGTATCCATGATGGCTGTCCATTGGCTCAGCGTTGAAAGGCAGGAAGAATGTGTGGCTTACGTCTATGGCAAAAAGTACACCGACGAGACCGTCGTCTTTAGCGAGATGCGACGTACGATGGGAGAAATCACTGAGGATAATCCTCAGGATGAGATAGAGAATCAATTGAACGAATTATTTAGCAATGAATGATATGAGAAGGAGATTGTTGATCATGATGATATGGCTTGCGTTTGCAGCCATAGCAAAAGCCCAGAGCGGACTGAATGTCGCCCCGCTGTTCGATGGAAAGATCATTCCTCAGGAGCGAATGGTAGAGACACGTGTCAAGGGAAAAGCCTTGAGCAAATATCAGCTCAGTTTCTTCCGCAGTGTGCGCTTCGAGGCTAAGGACACGAAGGAGATCAAGCGCGTCAGGGAACTGATAGAGCAGGATCTCAGACATGTCGTAAGCAGCAGCCAGAGTCAGACGGGCCACTCCAAGGAGACGTTGATGATGCAGTTATCCCTGGAGAACGGCCAGAACCGTTTCCTCTGCTACAAGCGTCAGAACAGCGATATCACTGTTGTCTATATGGAGGGCTCGCTCTCCTCATTCGAAACATTGAAGAGTATTTTAAAATAAATAAGGTATAAAGGATATGAAAAAACTATTGTTTCTTTTATTGCTGGCTTCATCAGCCACAGTGAATGCTCAGGAAAACGACACCCTGACAATCATCAAGCCCCAGAAAGTGGACATCATCACAGGCGATTCCATCCAGAAAATCAAAGTATACGGAAAGGAGGGCAACGAGAAGTACACCTACGAGAGCACCATCCAACTCGTCGACTCCAACTACATCAGTTCCGTCGACATCAACAAGGATAGCTGGAACTTCGACTTCGCGAAGAGATACAGTAAAGATATGGGCTATCCCCTGGAACGTAAGGAATGGAGTACCCGCCCAGGCTTTGGTTTATGTCAGGCAGTGGGCGCCAAGTTCAACGGTTCGACATCCGTGGGCAGCTCATGGGAAATCATGTGGATCATCTCTGAATGGGAAAGATACGCCTACGGCTCGCGTCATGGCTATTCCATCGGCTTCGGCATCGACTGGCGTAACTTCCGTATTGACGATCGCCATTACTTTAAGAAGCTCGACGACGGAACCATTATCGAGGGCGAGCACCCCGCAGGCTTCGATCCGGAGTTCTCACGTTTCAAGGTATTCAGTCTGAATATTCCGATCATGTGGCGCTACCGCGGCAATAAGGTGTCCTTTGGACTAGGTCCTGTCATCAACTTCAATACCTATGCCAGCATCAAGAACAGATATCACGATGCCGATGGAAAGAAGCAGAAGGATCTCTATAAGCACATCCACCAGAGTCCTGTCACAGTCGACATCATGGGCGAGGTGAACATACACAACTGGTTCAGTCTCTACGTGAAATACTCGCCCATGAACATGCTGCGCTCTCCTTACGGCGATGATGTCAACTTCCAGCCACTCTCATTCGGCGTGATTCTGTAAGGGGTCACTTTCTTACCACTTTCCTGCCGTCTTGTATCACAATGCCTGTGGTATCGGCAGAGGCGGGAGTGCCGTCGAGGCGGAAGATGCGGGCGGTGGCCGCCTCATCAGAAGGCCTCGAGGTCTGAGGCACATTAATGGCCGTAGCCAGATCGTCGTACTGGGCGATGCGCTCACCAAGGAGCGCTTTCAGGTCGTCCAACTGATAGAGCCCGTCCTCATTAGGCGTCAGTGCATCGATCACCACACGGAACACGGTAGGTGGATTATCCAACGAGAGCAT
>JAEEGG010003505.1_pt1 | contig 39086 bp, 25 predicted proteins | sample 9134161 | NCBI WGS metagenome assembly JAEEGG01 (sample SAMN16246543, study PRJNA631951) | gut metagenome | biome: gut microbiome; feature: rumen; material: CR-attached | host: Bos | place: Iran: Karaj | collected 2018-10 | reverse complement strand
TCTGCTCCGATGTTCTGGAGCTTGCCGTCATTGGTCCAGTAGGCACCAAGTCCCGTCATATAGTTGTTCTCCTTAAGCGTCAGCAGGTTGCTTGTCTTCGACAGGAAGAAATCAACGCCTGCCTGAATGCGGTTGTTGAAGAAAGACCCGTTCAGTCCGGCGGTTAAGCGGCGGGTAGTCTCCCACTGAATCTCAGGATTTTCGATGTTCACCAGCTTCAGGGCTATGGCGGTCTTCATGAATTCCGAGCTCTGGAAATATGTGCGTGAGGCTGAATAAGGGATGGCGTCGTTACCGCTCTCGTCATAGCCCAACGTCAGCTTCAGGTAGTTCACCCCTTTCAGCGTGCGCATCCAGTCCTCGTTGGTGATGACCCATCCTAACTGCAGGCTCGGGAAGATACCCCATTTCACACCGAACAGCTTCAAGCCTTCGCTCGTCTCATGGCCGAAACGGGAGGAGGACTCAGCGCTGAGTGTTGCATTCACGAAATAGGTGTTCTTATAGTTGTAGTCTGCATTCAGGTAGTAAGCCAGATTACGCCAGGTGTCGTTGTTTCCATTCACGTTTCTGAACTGAAGAGAGTTCTTCACGTCTGGCATCTTGTCGTTACCTGAGTTATAAGCGGTGATGAAGTTGTCGGAATAGGAATTGTTGGTGAAACGGAATCCTCCGAACGCATGGATGGAGTGAGCACCATACTGATTCTTCCAGTCAATGCGGAAGTCGTTCAGCACGCTCGTCTCCTTGCCGAAGAAACTGCGGACGATAGAGGTGATGTCACCCATGCCTTCCAGATTGTAAACCGGAATACCCGCCTCAGGAAGATAGTATTTCTCGCTGGAGCGGTTGAGCTGATAAGCGAACCGGTTGGTCAACGTCAGATGACGGTTAATCTCCCATTTTGGCATCACGTTCAGGTTGAACTGGGTCACCTGCTGGTTGTTCTTGTTCACACCGTCACCGTTTTGAAGTATCCAGTATGGGTTGGCAAGTGCCGCGTTGTTACCGTATCTTGATGCGAAACCGAACGGGTAGTTGTCGTCGTCAACATATTTGCCTGCATACACGCTGCTCTGGTGGAGTTTCATGTCCTCGCCCGTGTAGTAGCCGTATTTCGACAGGAACGGAGCCTGAATCAGACCAAGAACGTTGGGGGAGGAGATGGAGCTTGCGTCGTAGCTCTCTGCCCAGCCGTTGTCGCGAAGGGAGTAGTTGATGCGAGAGTATGCCACATCGAGCTGAGTAGATAACTGGCTGAACAATTTGATATCGGTGTTGAAGCGGATGTTCAGACGGCTGAAGTCGGTTTCCTTTGCGGTGGAGTTGGCATTCGTGTAGCCCAGCGACAAGTTGTACATTGCTGCGTCGTCACCTCCCTGCACATTCACCTTGTAGTTCTGGGTAAAAGCGGTGCGGTAGAGTCCGTCGCTCCAGTCCGTGTTGTTATGGTACATCGGATACCAGTAATAGTTGGGGTTGTCGTTTAGGAAAGGGATGGTCGTGGCGGCAGATGGGTTCTTGATGCCAAATTCCGTCGTTCCGATGAGGTCGGACACATAATTCTTATACTGGTTACCGTTCATCATCTTTGTGTAGCTTGGAGAAGCCTCAAAGCCGCCGAAGATATTGACATTGATTTTCGTTGCCATGCTCTTGCCGCGCTTGGTGTTGATGATGACAACACCGTTCGCACCACGCGCACCATAAAGCGAGGTGGCGTTTTTCAGCACTTCAACGCTCTCAATGTCCTCAGGATCCAGCCCTGCGAGGATATTATTGAAGAAGCCGTCATGAATCGACGCGCGGTCAAGCTGCATATCGAGAAACATCCCGTCGAGGATAATCAGCGGTTGGGAGTTGAGGTTCAGGGAGTTCAGACCGCGGATAAACATCGCGGCTCCTTGACCTTGCATGCCTGTCCGGTTAATCGTACGGATATCGCCGGAGAGCTTTCCTTCAATCTCACCGTCGATGGTCGTTGAGCTGACAACATCCATCTCAGCTTTCACACCAGCTGTGATTCGCGTTTCAGGCTGATATACGGCATTAAATTTCGAGCTGTACATCTCCACGTTGGGAACACGCTGGTCTTTGCCGAATGCCACCTGGACATCATTATAGCCGGGAACGCTCACATAGAGGGATTTCACGAACACAGGAACTTTCAGCCAGTAGGTTCCGTCCTCGTCAGTCATGGCGGAATAGAGTGCATAGCCGTATGCCTGCACACGGGCACCGTCTATTGGTTGGTGGGTGGCGGCATCAACCACAAGTCCGCATACTTCCCTCATTTCATAATTCACTGCCTGTTTCACGGGGCGCTGAGGATGAGGCGTTACTGCCTCTTCAACTTCAACATCCTCGTCAACATCCTGACCGCTCACCATCATAGGAAAAGCGAGAAAGAGGGCCAAGGACAAGCATCTCAGCATATATGTCTGTATTTTTTTCATATTCTTTTTCATGTTACTGTTGAAATTAAGGAAAGTGATTACTCTTCGTTTTCTTTCGGAACGAGGATGATTTTGTCGATAATCAGCTCGTTCGTGTAGTTGTTACGCTGACTGGAGGTCATATACGATTGGAGCTCAAGTGTCACGTAGGCATCGCGTAAGCCGAAATAGCTCACGGGCAATTCAAAATTCTTGGCTAACAGCACACTGTCGGTGAATACGATACGGCCATCGTTGTCGTAGCGGAGACCTTGCGTCACATAGTTCTTTCCGTCTGCCGCTACACCTTCAGGTGGAACCAGCTGCACGTGCTCCTGGACCGGCTTCTGGTTGTGGTAGTTCAGATAGGCACGGAAATGGTACGGCTTGTTCTGGTCGAAATTATACACCATCACGGCTATGATGTCGTACTTGCAGGAGTAGGTGTTACGAAGCTCGAACTTCACACTGTTATTGGCTGTGGCACGGGTCGGAAGCAGTTTCAGATAGGTTAATTTCATCAATGTGTCAATCTGAGCCCCAGACTCTTCACCATTCAAAGGGTATGACAAGTGTTCTTCCACACTCTTGCGCTGAACGGAGCAGTAGTCGTACGACTCATACCGGAACTCGGCCTCGTAGGTGAACTTTTTCTCATCAAACCACGTGTCACGCATACGGTAGTTGAAATTATCCACAACGTATGCGTAGCCGTTACTCAGCTGAACTGGAGTGACGTTATCAAACAGACGGGAGCCCCATGGATCGTAGAACACAGTGCCGTAGCTGCTGCGGATGGAGTCACAGGCGCCTTCGGTAGCCATCTCAACGTAGTTGTGTCCGAACTGCCAGTTGTGGTTGAACGACAGGTTGCGGGCGATGGCATCGCAGGTGTAGAAATCTGTGATAGAGTCTATCTCCTCTTCCGTGTAGGTGGTGGTTAGATCCTCTGTCGATGTCTGAAGGTCGAGAGGGTTCACGGTAGTCACGCTCTGTTTGTAAGTGGGAAGATAGTGAAAGTAGTTCTTCATCTTATCGTATTGTATGTCCCAGCAGGCATCTGTTGGCATAATCATCACGTAAGAACTGTCCTCGCGGTTAAGATAAGCATCAAGATAAAAGAAATAGGTGTTTGTGGTATTGTTCACCGAATCCACCCATGTGATATTGCCGTCGATGGTAGGTCCCTGAGTGCTGGCTCGCTCATCAAATTCTATGGTCTCATATTTCTTCAGGAAAGCACTGAGCTTCGACAGGTTGCTGGTCTCATTGATGTATTCATACACATTGGGGAGATAAGCCACTGCGCCGTCGGTGATGTGAACCACGCCGTTGGATGAACCCAAATTGGGGTCAACGATTTTCACACCGTTGATGGTACGCTCTCCACAGTCGAATGTACCGTTCTTGCTGTTGAAGAACGTGATATCCTCCACTTTGTTGCCGCTCAGCACATGGCTGTAGCGGGTCATGCAGCTGCGGATAAGCTGATTTTCAACCTTATAAATCTGTTCTCTGTCACCGCTCTGAAGCATATCATTCCATTTCGTATAGTCGAACGTGCCGTTCTTCGGTGCCCACACAGTGAAGGTCTGGTCGTGGTTGAGCAAGTCGGAATAGGTCTGAGTGGTGACGTTCGACTCTGATGTGGAATAATATACCTTGCTGAGAATGGATGAGAACTCACTGAGGTCGCTGTTACGTGAAATATTCTCCCATATTGTCCCTTTGCCCGACAGGACGGGATCCACCGTGTAGTGGTCGTCGTCGCATGATGAGAGTAGAGGGAATGACAGGGCGGCAAGAACAACACCTGTAATCATTAATAATGTTTTCTTATTCATAGTCTTGTTTTTTTTACCGTTTGTGATTACCATTTATCCTCTGCGATGTCACCGTTATAGATGGACTTCGGAACAAATTCGAGATAATCGAAGAAGAACTCTGTCTGGGTGCTGCTTAGCACTGACTTGAATCTCACGTAGTAGGTCTCTCCGGCTTCAAGCTGGCCTGTGAAGATGATGCGGCGCAGACAGTCCTGACAGTTTCGTCCGGGAACACCTGCTGCAGGGCAGAAGTACTTAGGACCTTTCATGTAGCCGTTCAGACGGATAGTCTTGTCAAATTCGTTGATGGCATCTTCAGAGCCAAGCGACTCGTCACTCTTCCATCCAACAAGTGCGTTGCCGCCACCTATACGAAGGTCGAGTGGTATGCCGATGGCTGGAAGGTTATTTGGATTCTTACCGACATACACCTGTGCCATACCGCGGTTGTTGTTTGCGTTGATGCCATAGCGGATTTCGTATGTGCCAGTATAAGGCACTGGCGGCAGTTTCAGCACGAAGTCATAAACACCGCGGATATTGAACTCATCGGACTGGTAGTTGAGCCAAGAGCCGGAGGAGCCGGCGCCTGACGTGTTCGACAGATACTCAAATTCAGTCTGCTCCGACATCGACGGAATATTTTCAAAATAATCAGGGGTGAAATACCAGCTGGCATTGCGGTTTAGGCGGCAGCCGGCATTAATCATCTCAGGCAGCAGGGCGCAGATGTCGTAGCGCATACGCTCATTCAGTATCTTGTTAGGTACTCGCTGGTTCCACACCAGGATGCCGTTGATGGGGAAGTAATATCCGTTGAGCGACTCATTGTCAAAATTGCCGTTGCTCTGGCTCACCTCCAACCCATCTTCACACTGGCTCTGAATCTCGCGGTAGGTGTTCTGGTTGTAGTAGGAGTAACGGTTAATCTGCTTGCGGTTGCCGCGAAGACCGGTGATTTTGATACTGCGGCGGTGCTTACCGATTGTCTCCCAGTATTCCCACACGTTCACGCGGAACGTGCTGCCGTTGTTCAGATTTGCGTTACTGAATCCCGATTCGTTCGACCACATCACCATGTTGCTCCAGTTCAAACCTACATGAACGATGTGGTAAGCCACAAACTGGTTCACGGCATTGTCTTCGCTTTCGTAGTCGTCGCCATAGCTGGTGTTTGCGTCATAATAGGCATTCTCTTTCAGATAGGATTTCAAGCTCTGAAGGTCGGTGATGCCGTTAGCTGCAAACACAGAGTCGGGCTCCACAAACACAGTGTATTTAAGATAACGGTGCTCAGGATATTTGCCTTCCCAACTGCCAGAGGCTCCGAAATAGGTGATGCCTGCCTCGTCTTTTTCATCGTAACTGTAGTCACGGTAGTCGGTCATCTTCTCGTCCCAGCCTGTCACTTTCAGCAGGTCACCGAAGAACTGCGTGTTGTCGGTGGCGGTAATCAGGTCGGCTACGGTGGCATTGGAAGGTGAAATCACGTTGTTGATGGCATGGATGTAGCCGTTCTCAACCTCGATGTCCTTCTCGATGATTTTCGACTTGATGTTGATGTAGATTTCTGTGTTGCCCGACTCGTCTGTGCCGTAAGTCACACGGATAGGACGGTCGTTCATGTTGTTCGTCGGCATAGGGTCCTGGAATGCGGTCGATTCGTATGCCGGATTGTTGCCGTTCTCAATAATCGAGTTGAACACGATTGCCTGGGCAAGCGAGTCGCTTATCTGCTCCAGGTCTGTGGTGGTCTCCTCACCTATTTTGTATAAAGAGTCAACATAAGAGGTGATGGCATGGTTGTCGGGGGCGAAGCAGGTGTAGTTGCCGCGCGCCGACAGCAGCTCATACATGGTTGATACCGACTTGTTGCTCGGATGCACGCGCTTGAGCAGCGTCACGTAGCAACTGAATGTGTCGGGATGATTTACCAGATGGTCAATCATCATCTCACCTGTGAACGTATAGAGGTCGCTCTCGTCGATGTTTTCCTTGCAACTGCTCAGACTCGACAGACAGCCAGTCAGAACCAGTGCAACCATCAGCAGGTGATATTTTATTTTGTGGATTGTTTTCATATCTTATATAGGGTTTTATTTACTTTTGCCAATTTGTTTAGACTGTTTACTAAAAAAATCGTAAATCATAAATAAGTAAATCGGAAATTTCTACATGTCGTCTGTTCTCGATGTGTTCTCGGAGGTACCCCAGACTTCGTTCTGATGAAGAAGGCTGTTGTTCTTAATCTCATTGGTGTGGATTGGTGAGAACAGCGACTTCATAGAAGCCAGTTTAGCCTTAATCGCATTCTGGTTGTCGATGAATTTCCTCGACAGGAACTTCAGCATGTTCACAGTGCTGCCATCACGCTGCGCATATCTCACTAAGTCAAACCATCGTTTGCCTTCACCGATAAACTCACGCTGACGTTCGTTCAGAATCAGCTGATTCATGCTCTCGCGGGTGGAGTAGTTGTCGAACCTCAGAGAGTCGGCCGACGATGTGGCGTTCTGATAAGCGTAGGGATTTGAGCGTTTGAACACCTCACGGACGAGAGAGAATGGCTCCTGAAGACTTTCCTCATCAGATGAAAGCTGGGTGAGAGCCTCGGCTTTCATCAGAACCACATCGCTCAGACGGTAAACAATCCAGTTGGCACTGTTGGTCACACCTTGTAGCGAACCTTCCATTTTGAAGGTAGTAAGCGTGTTGTCACGCATGCCGGAGGAGGATGTTCCGTTGTATTGGTCTATGAGACGGTAGTTGTATTTGGCAAGAGGATATTCGGTCTGGTCGGCTTTGGTGAATCGGGCGGTTTCCCAACGGCGGTAGTCTGTCTTTGTGAAGATGCTGGCTGGGATGGCTGCACTTGGATTCGTCTCCACAGCACTGATCAGAGCGCTCGCACATTCGAAGGTGCCGGCTTTTGACTCTCTGGCATTCCAGAAATATTCAAGCTCCATGCTGTTGATGTTTGTCGTTCCGTCAAACTGAAGTTCAAAAATGCTCTCGCGGGAGTTGCCCGATCCGAAAATGCTGTTGAAGGCACCGAGGGACGACCTGCTGACAGTGCTGATTTTCGAGTTTGTGGAAACATTCTGGATAAAGAGGTCTTCCAGGCGGATGTCCTCTGCTGTCACGCCTCCAAGCACCTTGCCGTTTTTGTTCAAGTCCTCAATGTAGTCGTTGGTCATCGTGTTGATTACATAGTTGCAGCAGTCAACGCATTTCTGATAGTCGTCGGTAGCTGTGGTCTGACTGGCTTCGGCTATTTCTGAGTTGCCTTCTTTGTAACAGGCACGCCATAGATAGACATCTGCAAGCATTGTATATACAGCCTTCCGGGTTATACGGCCTTTATTGTCGGAGGTGTTACCATAATCTATCATGGCCTGGTCTTTTACACTCTCCAGGTCGGAGATGATGTTGTCGAGCACCTCAATTTGAGTGGACTGGCCTATCAGGAAATCCTGGCCGTCGTTGTTGTACTCTGTGGTCACGTAAGGAACCTCTCCGAACGTGCGTACAAGATAGTAATGGGCAAAGGCGCGGAGTGTGATGGCCTCGGCACGCATCGGAAGCCAGTCGCCATTGGAGAACGACTCGTCTTTTTGCACGATTTCCGGACCACGGACCAGAATCTTGTTACAGTAGTTTATCAGATTGTAGAAGCAGGTCCATGTGAAGATGTTATTGGTCGATAGCAGGTTGGCATTCATCAGGTTTGTGATGTTCGTGGCTGTCACACCGGTGGTCAGCTCGAAATTGTCGCTGCGTACCTCGCCCCACAGGATATATTTCTTCATCATGTCATTCTCAATCATCCTGCGGTAGCAGGCGGTGAGGGCATTCTTCAAGTCGTTCTTGTCCTCCCAGAACTCTTCCTCAACAATACGGTCGGTCGGAGTAATCGTCAGATAGTCCTCACAACTGCTGAAGGAAAGACTGCCTGCGGTCAGCAGCATGCCTGCAAGAATACTTTTATATATTATGTTCTTTTTCATAATCCTATGCTTTTGGTGGGTTAGAATCCTAAGTTAACGCTGAGTGTGAACGACTTTGCACGGGGGGTCTTGCTGTTGTCGTAGCATACGCCCCAAGAACCGTACGACACTTCTGGGTCAACGCCTGTGTATTTCGTCCAGCAGAACAGGTTGTTCGCGGAAGCTGACAGACGGAGGCTCGAGAATCCGAACTGCTTGCACACTTTCGGTGAAACGTTATAGTTCAGCTGACAGTACTGAAGACGGATGTAATCACCTTTCTCCACGTAGCGGTCGCTGCCAAGGGCATTGTAGGAGTCACCGATACCGGCATTCATGGCTCTCGGAATCTCGGTCTCGTCACCGTTCTTTCTCCAGCGCCATGCAACGGCCTGGCTCTGGTTGATGTTTGAGCGCATTGACTCGTTGTTCAGGCGGGCCATATTCACGATTTTGTTGCCCATGCGGTAGTTGAACGACAGTTTCAGCGACCACTGGCCATAGTTGAAGTTCAGTCCGAAACCACCGTTCAGCTTCGGGTTCGAGTTGCCTAAGTAAACGATGTCAAGCTCGTTGATCTGGCCGTCATGGTTCACGTCGTCATAAATCACGTCACCGCCCTTGAACTCATAGTTTGTTCCTCCGTAGTTGAAGTACATCTTCAGTGGATAGCCTTTCGAGTCGTAGAGGATGTTGCCGTTGGCGTCTTTCACAACGGGGCAGGTGGAGTTCTCACCTCGCTCTGCTGCTGCTGCGGCGGTGTTGTTGCCGTAGGTTTCACGCGACTCAGCCGTGAATCCGCTGTGCTCGTAGTCATATCTGTAGATACCCTTGAAACGGAAACCATAAATCGAACCTACGGCATTGCCAATCTGGATGCGCTGAAGATATTTTGCGTTTTTATAATCGTATTCACCATTCATTGAGTTCAGAACGGTGGGATCCATCTCTGTGATGGTGTTGATGTTTTGGGCGAGGTTGAAGTTGGCGGTCATGTAGAACTTGCCTTTTTTTAGGAATCTTCCGGTGTTGAGGAAGAGCTCCCATCCTTTGTTCTCAAGTGTGCCGACATTTTTCCATGACAGGCTTCCGAAACCGGTTGAGCCAGGAATGCCCACGTTTGCCATCAGCAGATCTTTGGTCTTTTTGTTATAGATGTTCAGGTCGAACTGCAGAAGGTCCTCAAGCAGGTTGAGGTTGAAACCAAGGTTCCAGGAGTCCGTCGTCTCCCATTTCAGGTCGGTCAGACGGAGATTGTCGGGATTGATGGCACTTGCCATGTGACCGGTACTTCCGTAACTTCCGTAACTTCCGTAGGTGTTGTACATCAAATACTGGCTGCCAGGCTGACGACCGACGCGGCCCCAGCCTGGACGGATGGCCAGACGGCTGATTATCTTGGTCAGCGGACGGAAGAACGGCTCGTCGCTGATGTTCCAGATTCCAGAGAAGGCAGGGAACGTACCCCATTTGCTGCCCTTACCGAACTTGGTGGAGCCGTCGCGGCGTACTGTCACGTCGAATGCATAACGACCGTCTTTGTAACCCACGTGGAGTGACCCCATGTATGCCATGCTGCGCCACTCGCTCGTGCCAGAGCTCGTGTTGTTCAGATAGGCTTCCGATGTGGATGATTCCAAGCCGGTCGGAAGGCCAGTCTTGCCGATATTCTGCGATGTTCCGTCACCCTGAGTCACCTCGAAGCGTCCCATGAGGCTGGCGGTCCAGTCTTCGTTGTTGAAGTGAGGCATGTAAATCAGGGTCTCACGGTTGGTCACAGCCAGACTCTTGTATTCAGGGTTGGTCGTGGTGTTCACACCAGTGTCCCATGCGTTGGTGGTCAGCGAGTTCGGGTAATAGGTGTTTACCGACTCGTTGTAGATGTCCATATACACCTCGGCGTTCAAGTCGAGCTGATGCTCGTTGTCGTGCGTGCCGAGCAGTTTATACTTGATGTTGAACTGGGGAGTGATACGGTAGGTCGATTGGTTGTTGTAAGCACGGTTAGCGATAGCTACAGGGTTGCCGTTGTTTTTCATGTCAGACAGATAACGGGAGGAGCGGCCGTCGGGGGTCACACCGTTATTATCGGCTGAAGGAAGCATCTTGTAGTAGTCGCCGGTACGGTATGCCTGCCCCGTATATGGGTCGTAGGCATATTCCCATACGCTCATGTTGGGCATGGCATTGTAGGCTTTTCCTAATATGGAGGTGGTGCTTCCGCCGTCCCAGTTGCGGTGGTTATCGGTGTAAGTGAGGGCGAAGTTCGTGGAGAAACGGATACGGTCACTTACGTCATAGTCGAGCACCAGACGGGTAGAGAAGCGGTCGAGCACCTGCTTGATAATCGTACCGGTCTCATGGTCATAGCCGCCCGACACGCGGAACTTGGCTTTCTCACCACCACCCGACAGGGTGATGTAGTAGTTGTGGCGCTGGCCGAACTGGTTTACCTCATCAACCCAGTCAGTGTTCTTGTTGAAGTTGTAGTAATACACCGGGCGGCTCTGGTCGTAGTTCAACTCAACCATGTTGCTCGTAGCAGAACTCTGCTGAGGGTTGAAATACGCCTCTTTTAACATCATCGTGTAGCCGTCGCCGTCAAGCATCTTCAGACCGCTCGGAGCCCATGAGCCGGTGAAACGGTAAGAGAAGTTGATTTTCGTCTTGCCTGCCACACCGCGCTTGGTCGTGATTTCAATCACACCGTTTGCACCCTGGGCACCCCAGATGGCACTGGCGGCTGCGTCCTTCAACACCTTGATTTCCTTGATGTCCTCAGGGTTCACAGAAAGGAGGGTTGCGAACTGCTCTTCGTTGTCCAAATCCTCAAAGTTCACGTTCGACACATCGTCAGGAAGGTCGAATATGTTGCCATCGACAACGATAAGCGGCTCTGCACTACCATTGATTGTGCTCACACCACGCATACGCATGGATGTTCCGGCTCCAAGGTTTCCTGAGTTGGAGATAATATCAAGACCGGCGATTTTACCCTGAAGTGCCTCATCGGCAGATGCAAACGACAGGCCTTCAACCTCTTCCATGCTCAGCGTCTGGGTGGCAACGGAGATTTCCTTCACGGGAATCGACATACCATTGCTCTCCTGCTTGCGCTTTGCCTTAATCACAACCTCCTTGATGGTGTTGCGCTCTTTCATTTTGATGTTGAACTTGGTTTGGGAGCCAATCTGAACTTTATAGGGTTCATAGCCCACGTATGTCACCTCCAAAAAGTTCTTGGTGTTTTGAATCGTCATGGAGAAGTTACCGTTCATATCGGTCTGCGCATGCGACACGATACGGTTGTTGGCATCTCTCTCCACCACGTTCACCATCATCAGCACGTCGATGTCGTCGGATACGTTTCCTGAGATTCGATGCTGGGCACTCGCGCCGACGAAGGTCAGCACTGCCAGCATGATAAGTAATAGATATCTTCTCTTATTCATAATGGTGGAGATTTAATGTGTGATACGGTATTTCTTCATATAACGCTGGGCTGCGCCGGCATTCGACCAGTCGGAATCGTAACGACCGCCAGCAAGTTTCTTATAGTTCAGCACGTTGTTGATACCGTGCATCACTGCCGATGATGAGGCGCTGATCGTGATAGTGTTTGTGGAGCCTTTGAGCACGTAGTCGCGTGCTATCAGGTTCTTATAGCCGTCAAGCACCTGGCTGCTGTTGCCTTCCACGTCCTTCACGGTCAGGCTGTTGTTGCCTGTTGACGACACTGTCACTTTGCAATACACACCTGTCTCGCTGTCCATCGTGGCTGTCTCATATTCGGTGCTGCTCATTGCAGGACTGTCAGCGAATACGGAGTTGTCCTGGAAATGATATTTCAGGAAGTTAATCAGCGAAGTCACCATGGCGGCGGCTATCGGACCGCGTTCCTCAAGCTCAGCGTCTTCGAGTGACGTGGCGCCTGTCTCATCGTCTATTTTCAGATATTCCTTGATGCTGTCCCACGTGGGAAGACCTTTGCTGAATGCTGCGGTCATGGCATCATCGCTCGGCATATAAACCGTGTAGCGGTAGTTGCTGAAGAAACGTACGTTTGTAGCGGTCGACACCTGGTCGCCGGTCTCATGGTTATAGCAGGGGATTCCGCCGTTATTCACGAAAATCGTGTAGCGGTTCATGTAGTCGGCATTGCTTGTGAAGATTTCTTCCTTCACACCGTCAATTATCTGATAGTTCAGATAGGGCTTCAGCAAAGTCAGGATAGCCTCGTTGTCGGTCAGACACTGCTCGAAGAACAAGCCGAACTTGTCGCGGTTATTGTAGAAGATGCTGTAAATCGATTCGAATGTCGGCACAATCGGCTTCTCAACCTGATATGCCATACCGTTTCCGTTACCGTTCTTCTCTTTGGTCTTGTCGTCGAAGCGGATTACTTTGGCGTTCTCATCGTGGAGAAGGTCCCATCCGCCCTGGACTTTCATGCCGTTCTCACGGAGTGTGGCATTGTCAATATATACGGGTGTGCCATTCTTTGAGAGGAAATAGTGCTTGTCGCATTCCACACCAGTGGCAGTCTCGTCAATGCCGTAGATGTCGCTCTGGTCTTCATGCACGATAGTGTGTGTCTCAAGCATGTCGTTCAGACGGTCATAGAGTATGTTGTCGGCATAGGCACCGGTTGACACCGGGTTTTCGCCTATCGTGTAGGTATTGCTTGCAAAGTCGTAGGTCACAGGGTATGTGGCACCGCGTGGACGGCTGTTGCTCTCGTTCCAGTCGAAATAGATGGCTCTGAGGTTGGCAAGTCCATTCTTGAACGATGCCGGGTCGATATACCAGAAACCGTCTTTCGGAACGAAAAGGCTGAAACGTGAGCTCATGGCGAGCAGGTAAGCGTAGAAGTTCTTGTCTGTGCCGTTCCACTGCAGCTTCTGGATAGCGTAGTTAAACACCTTCATGTCGTTGCCCACGTAGGCGGGAGCGGACACTGCAGCATACTGGGCTGGAGTAATCACCTCGTCCATCAGGAATATCACGCCGTTGTTGGCCTGAAGCACCTTTTCTATGTATTGCACGTGCGTTTCGTCAAGCATCGGATCCTGTGCGTCGTCCTTGATGGTCTCGAATTTGCTCGGAACGGAGTTGCAGAACTGCTCTTTCATCAGGTTGTTGAGCAAAGCCTGGATCACTGACAGCGGAATCTGGTCGAGCGCACGGTACATACCCTCATAGTCGCTAGCGTTTTTCACATTGCTCAATTCTTCTGGAGCATATGCCTCCAATAGGAAACGGCCGCCGCCACCAGGACTGAAGAAGTATTCATACAGCTTTGCATCGGTGGGCACAAACATCACGGCCATGTCCTGCTCTTTGACGATTTTATCGCTCGGCTGGAACTGGTTCCAGCCTGGATCGTATGCCAGACCGAAGGCAACAGAACTTCCGTTTGGATTGCCTACCGGGTCCGTTCCTCTGTCGGATTTGAGCGGACGGAAGTCATGGGTGTTGAAATAACGTTTTTCAAAAACAGAGTCCACATCGTTGCCGTACAGGAGCTGATAGCTGTGGGTCAATGCCTCGTTGTAGAATGGAGCAGAGAACCGGTCGAGCATGTGGCTGAACATCTGTGTCTGGTTGTTTGTGCGGAGAACCTCTGCCATGTTCTGGGGAGTTATCAGCACCTTGTCCAAACGGTTGATATAGCCGTTCTGGCATACGATGTCGCCCTCAACAACCTTACAGTCGTAGATGTATGCGTCGTTTTTGTCGCGGTCAATTCCCATGATGATGGAAAAGTCCTTGTCGGTGATGTTCTTGTTCTTCATCTGAGTGGCAAGGTAGTGGGTCATCATCGGGCTTGTGTTGTCGAGTGCCATACGGATGCCTCCCTTTCCTGGCTGACGGAAACGATACCAGTAGTCTTTGTCAGTTGGGTTGTAGGTTACAGGCAGCTCGTCTGGATTGAAATGCGGAACGGAGTCAAGAACTGTCGATGAGGTCACACGACGCAGACACTGACCGGCGTTAGGACCTTCGGTGCTCGACATCATCTCAAGCAGGTAGGCGTTGTTCAGCATCGAGCTGTAAAGAAGCAGTTTCTTCTGGCTTGTGGTCAGGTCGTTGTAGCTGCTCACACCCCAGGGGTTGCTGGCGTAGAAGTCTCTGAACGCGTTGTCGTCGGCTACAAAAAGGGTCTTGCTTCCCGTTTTGCCCAACACCTCGGCATAATCCAGATCGTCAATCAGCTTGACATAGTTGGTGTAATTGCCGTTGCTCTGCAGATACTCGTAGATGCTTGAGTTCAGATAGCCGGGAGTGGTGTCGTCCCATTTGTAGTCATCCTTACATCCAAACAGAGCACCTGCCAACAACAAGCCGCAAATGCCTTTTGAGCAAATGCGTGCAACTTTGGTTAAGCGTTTGTTCATAATGGATTAATAATTTTTTGGTTATTGTATTTTTGATTGGATAGTAGCTTGTCAGTCTCTTCTTGCAAGATAGTTTAGTTGCTTAAATTCCATTATTGGTTGTTAAAGGCGTTATTATTCCATTCTTTCTTGCTTTCTTATAGATTAATTTACAAATCTACAGATTTTTTTAATAATATTAAATATTAAGAAAATGTTTTAACCAAATTATTAAAACAATTTAACATTTTTCGGGGAGAATATAGAATTTCATACCATCATTCAGACATAATGGTATGAAATAAACAAAAAAAAGGAATTTTAAATCATCCTTAATCCATAGGATAACGCACTCCCCATTGCTGTCGGAGACCATCCATGAGTTTCATGATGTAGAGGGTCTCTTCATGGGGCATCTCTACTGGTTCAAGTAGGCCTTTGAGTAAGCATTGGCGACATGTCTCAAACTGATATTCATAACCAGTAATCTGACGGGGAACTGGGATGTCCTCAACAAACACACGGTCTGGACCATTCACACGGATGACTTGCGGGTTGTTGATGTTGTCGATTATCAAGTTGCCTTCAGTGCCGGCTATCACGCCGATATTGTCACCGACGCAGCAGGCGGATGACTGCATGTTGGCAAGCAGACCACCTTTCAACGTGAGACTGATGGCATTGGTCAAATCCATGCCAGTGGGAGATTTTACGCATTGTGACTGAATGTCAATAATATCATTATCGAAAAACATCCTGACAAAGTTCAACGCATACACGCCGAGGTCGAGTAGTGCGCCTCCGCAGAGCTCAGGAAGCATGATGCGCGGCTTATTGCCCATCGAGTAGCCGAGTGTGGCGGTTATCAGGCGGGGAATACCGATTCTGCCGTCGGACAGCAGTTTTCTCACGATGCCTACTGCTGGCTGATAGCGGGTCCAGATGGCTTCAGCGAGAAACACCTGCTTTTTGTGGGCGAGTTCTACTATTTCAGCTGCCTGACGATGGTTAGCCATAAAGGCTTTCTCCACTAAACATGCTTTGCCGGCATGTAATGCTTCGAGTGTAATATCGTAATGATGGGAGTGGGGTGTGCCAACATAAACAAGATCTACATCTGGGTCGTTTATCAGATCTATGTAGCTGCCGTATGCTTTGGGGATATTCCAACACTTGGCAAATTCCGAACCTCTCGATGAGGTACGTGAACCTACAGCGTATGCCACGCAGGTATCCATTCCTTGCAATGTGAGGGCTGCTTTCTCCGCTATCCATCCTGTGCCGATGATGCCCACACGCATCTTTTCATTCGCTTTCATTTGGGAATATTTGATTATTGTTAATACATGATTTCTTCGCAAATGTATAATTTTTATTTAACATTTGAAAATATAATAGCTTGTTTTTTCAATATGTTTTTGATGAAAGTCTGTCCTATATATTCTTCCTCAAGTTTCTGAGTCATTATTTATTGTTTTACAACACATTATCAGTTGTGTTCTGGCAATCACACCGGATGGCTTTCTGCTAAGCGAAGCGTTTTTTTCTTTTTTTGTTGATTGAACATCCGAAACTTGAAATTCTTCCTTTTTGTTTAACAAAAGATTTTATTCAGTCAGAGGTTTGGGATACTCAGCATTATTTATTAACTTTGTTTCCCACTTTAAAAGTTCATCCGTAAAAAACTTCATTTTTTCTTCTATTTAAAAGCATGATTCCAACCATACCATACATAGAGCAGAAATTTGATGAGTTTAACCAATTGATGTTTGAAGGCAAACTCCCAAAGCTGCCGATTGTACTTAGTAATGCGAAAACATTTCTGGGAAAGTGTGTTTGCAAACAACGGATGAGAAAAGACGGCACATTAGAAAATTATGATTTCAAGCTGAGAATCAACACCCGATGCGACTTGCCGGAGCAGGAGGTCGAGGACACGATTATTCATGAGATGATACATTATTACATTTGTGTCAATCAGCTGAAGGACTCGTCAGCCCACGGAAAGCTGTTTTTGCATTTCATGAATGCCATCAACGAGAAGTTCGGACGACATATCACAGTCTCTTTCAAAAGCTCCAGTGAGCAGAAAGAGCAGCTTGCGGATAAGCGGCCGCGTTACCATGTGATTGCCGTTGTGAAATTCCGTAATGGCAGGACGGGAATCAAGGTGCTGCCAAGAATTGTTGACAGAATTCTTTACTATTATATTAATGTGTCTGCTGCAAGAGATGTGGAGTCTGTGAAACTCTACATGAGCAACAACATTTTCTTTAACCGGTATCCAAACTCCAGTGCTTTGAATGCGGTATTTTTAGAGGAGAGTGTCATCACCCAGCAACTTGCAGGAGCGGAGAAGATGGAATGCGACGGAAGACAGATTGTCAGAGGAAGACGAAACTGAAAAAACCTCATTATTTATGATGAATTATGCTGTATCCTAAATAAATAGTTTACTTTTTCAAAAAAAAGATGTATCTTTGCACAACTTTTGATACATGTGAATCGAAAGTGAGAATTATATAAACATTTCTAATTTTATTCAGAATCATTATGAGAATAAGTTTACTGACCACGACATTACTCATTTGTGGGATGACTTCGTTTGCCCAGACTAATCCGGCAGACACAACCAGTCTTCAGGATGTGGTGGTTACAGGCTCACGCAATGCAGTGGATGTACGTCATATTCCTTTTACCGTGAATGTGGTGGGAAGAGAAACACTTACAGAGAATGAGCAGCCGGCAATTCTGCCGACACTCAACCAGCAGATTCCGGGATTGTTTGTAACAAGCCGCGGACTGATGGGCTACGGTGTGAGCGGAGGTGCTGCCGGGGGTATTATGCTCCGTGGTATCAGCGGAGGTACTGGGCAGCTGATGGTCCTCATCGACGGACATCCACAATACAATGGTGTTTATGGACACCCTATCGCCGACAGCTATCAGACGATGATGGCGGAACGTGTGGAAGTGCTGCGCGGACCGGCTTCCATGCTTTATGGCTCTAATGCCATGGGGGGAGTCATCAACATCGTGACAAGAGGCATGCATAAAGACGGAGTGGAGACAAACATCAATCTTGGAGCCGGCAGCTACGGCACTTTCCAGGCGGAGGCGGCAAACCAGCTGAAGAGTGGACGCTTCTCATCCACAGTGGCTGCCCAATACAACCGAACCGACAACCACCGCCCCCGCATGGGATTTGAGCAATACGGTGCCCATCTGAAACTGGGATATGAATTGTCGGAACACTGGAACACGTTCCTTGACGGTGAAGTCAACCATTTCAACGCATCTTATCCTGGCTCCGTGGATGTACCGATGTGGGAGGCAAATCAGTGGATCACCCGTGGTTCTTTGTCAGCAGGAGTGGAAAACCATTTTGATAACACAAGCGGAGCACTGAGCGTCTATTCTAATTTCGGACGGCATAAAATCGACGACGGAACGAAAGACCCATCAAACCCTACTGCACGTTATTTTCGTTCAAAAGACAATCTGGCTGGTGTGTCGTGGTATCAGAGCGCAAGGCTCTTTGAAGGCAACCGCACGACTGTGGGCATCGATTATCAGCATATCTACGGAAGGGCTTACTACACATCGAAAGAGTCGGGCAAGACCTTGGAAACTCCCAATAAGCAGAGCGGACATTCCCACCGCAACGAGCTGGCCGGTTATGTTGATTTCCGCCAGGATCTCACAGACTGGCTGACTATTGATGCAGGATTGCGTGTGGATCACCATAATGTCACAGGAACAGAATGGATTCCGCAGGCGGGACTGGTGTTCCGTCCGGTTGAGAGTGGAGCATTGAAAGCCATGGTCAGCAAAGGATTCCGTAATCCCACGATGCGTGAGATGTATCTCTATCCGCCGTCAAACACCGACTTGGAGCCAGAGCGCATTATGAACTATGAACTGTCATGGAAACATAAGATTTGCAGTCTGACATACGGACTGAACCTCTACTATCTCAAAGGCGATAACATGATTCAGACTGTTCCAGTGGAAGGTGGTATGCGCAATATCAACACAGGGGAAATCGAGAACTACGGACTTGAACTGGAGGGTAATTACCGCATCAACAGCCACTGGGGTGTCAGCACCAATCACAGCTTCCTCCACATGGAGAACAAAATCGTGGCAGCTCCTCAATACAAGGGGTTTGCGGGTGCTAACTTCACTCAGGGGAAATGGAGTGTGGTTGCAGGGCTGCAGTATATCGACGGACTTTACACCATTGTGGGCGAAAACTCAAAAAAGGAGAACTTCTGGCTGCTCAACACCACTGTGAATTATTCTGTGCTGAAGAATTTACGCTTCTGGGTGAAGGGTGAGAACCTCCTCGCACAGCGCTATGAAATCAACGCCGGATATCCCATGCCGAAAGCAACCTTCATGGGTGGTGTGAATTTTAAGTTTTGATGCCCGAAGTAGAGACGCTTTAGTTCGTCTTGAATAGTTCATGCTGTTTGTGCAGTGGAGATCCGCAACTGTTTGTCTAAAACAACAAAGCGAGGTTTGTTATTTCCGACAAGCCTCGCTTTGTTGTTCGCTACTATTATGTTACACCTTGAAGAAATCCACTTCTGTCCAATCGAAATGCGGAATTGGCTTCATCTTGAAGAGATTCATTTTGTGTTTGTAGTCTATGCGTGCTTTCACTTCAGGATCCTCACAAATGCCTGTGCGGATATACCTGTCGAGTGCTGCGTATGTGAATCCGAGGTTATCCTCATCGCTCTTTCCGCAAAGACCGTCTGAAGGGGTCTTGATAACCAGCTCACGGGGCAGGCCCAATTCTATGCCTACAGCTATCACTTCCTGTACTGTCAAGCCTCCAAGAGGGGCGAAGTCGCCGGCTGCGTCGCCGTAACGGGTGGAATAGCCTACCCAGTCCTCCGATAGATTACATGTATTTGCCACACGGCCGTTCATCGATTGTGAAACAGCATAAAGAGTGGTCATGCGCAAACGGGGAGGCATGTTAATGATGGTCTGGTTACTAACCTCCTTGTCAAGTGTGCCCAGTTGCTCTTTCACAGCTCCTAAAAGCGCCTGATAAGTCTCACCGATATTTACGCAGCAATGGTGGATACCGAGATGATTAATCAGCAGCATACTGTCGCTGATGTCTGGTTGAACACCATTTGGCATTGTCACGCCAACGACGCGGTCTTTTCCCAGTGCCTCTGCGCATAATCCGGCTACAACGCTGCTGTCCTTACCTCCTGATATGCCGATGACAGCATTACAACCCGGACCATTCGCCTCAAACCAGTCTCTGATCCACTTCACCACCAGATTCTTCACTTGTTTTGCATTGAATTCTTTCATATTAAGTTATTTGAGAGTGTTATTTCGTCTGCACAAAATTAATCATTTTTTCTGAAAAGACCAAGTGATAGAGAAAAAAACACGGATGATAAACGTAAACAAATCAATAATCAGTTTTTTTTGAATGGGAACTCAGCTTGTACTTTGACAATGGGCATTGAGAACTTATTTCAGAAAAAGCCAGAAACAAAGAACCTCTTAGTATATGTGGAATAAGAATGAATAAAAGCCATAAAAAAGTTGTATTTGGATATTTTTCAGTTTGTCTCATTAATAATTGGTGAAAATTATTTATATTTGCAAGTGGAATCGTTATTTCATGGCTTTTAATCAGTTGTTGGCTGTACTTATATTATTGTTTATCGTATGGAAAAAGTTAAATTGAAATATATACTTTATGTAGTGGCTGCCATCTTTTCTGTATTGGTTTTTTATGAACTGACAAAATCTAAAGGTCAGAAAGTTGATTTTTCGACCACACCGGTTGGGCAGAAATCAATGCCGGAAAAGAAAACTGCGAAGAAGAAAACTGAGGTTTTCAGGGTAAAACCGGTAAAGGCTGATATCTCTGGACCGTTACATGGTTTTTTTGAGGTGGTGGAACGTAGCTATAAGATTGTGGACAGAAAGTTGTATGTGGAGATAAAACGTTTGAAAGATGGCTTCCCAAATCCATGGAAACAGGGGATGGAACTGGGCTATGCTGATGGACGATTTGAGCTGGGGTTCTATATAGAGGTGCTTGATGCTGACCGAGATATTGTAGGAAAAGCAGAGACAAGCATCATCTACGACCGTAATGCTTTGGAGACGATTACAAACCTTAACATTGGAGAGGCTGCTTCTGTTATGTTTGATGTCAGATCCGATAGCCCAGTGTCCTTCAGAATGGGAAGCTCGTTCATTGTGCATGAGATTCAACAGACTGCTGAACAGCCCAAGAATGATGATTGGAAGAAATCTGAATCGCAGCATGATGTAACACAAAAGCGGTCTTCACTGCCTGTTATTGCTGACAACAACGGGGATGAGGATGAATATGAAGAGGGAGAACTTGTTGAGAAAGAGCAATCTGACGATGTTGTTACTGACGAAGAGTCCAGTCTTGGTGAACGCTCGACATGGCAGAAGGTGAAGGATAAATCAAAAAAAATATACCGCAAGTCGAAAGAATACACGAAAAACACTTACCGAAAGGCAAAACAAAAGGTCCTGGAATGGCTCGACAAGTGATTGTCTGTATGTGGATTGGGAAAAAGATAATTTTGTTTTGGGTGGATAGTTGCTGTGATTAATAAATGAGATTAGTTTCAGGTGGTTGTAGCTTGTCTAATTAAAGATGTTTAAAACTAAAAAAACGTTAAAATGCGATTTCTGGACTTTACTTTTTCTTTTTATGCCTGTCAAACAAATGTGAGTGCTCAAAAAAACGAAGTAATCAATTACAAACAAAAATAAAAATCATGAATAAGAAGATATTATTTACATTGGTATTTGGAGCACTCATGCTGACTGCAAGTGCACAGAACGACAACAACGGTTCAAGTCATGGACAAGGTATGAAATCGCAGAGACAGGAACTCACTCCTGAACAGCGTGCAGAGCGCACGGCAAACCGCATAGCTGGTGAGTTGATGCTTGACGACAATGGAGCAGCGAAATTTAAGTCGATTTACACTGATTATCAGAAAGAACTTGCTGAGGTGAACAAGAAGTATATGCCTGAGAAGCCAAAAAAACAGGAAGGAGCAAAGCCTGAAAGAAAAGAGCGTACAGACAAGGATATTGAGGAAGGAATAAAGAATCAGTTTGCTCATCGCCGTGCTGTCCTCGATGTGGAAGAGAAATACTATACGAAGTTCAAATCAGTGCTGACTCCAAGACAGATTGAAAGAGTGTATTGGAGTTCGGGAAAAGGAGGACGAGGATTTGGAGGCAGAGGACATGGTCCACGTGGCGGACGCGCATTCGGTCGTCCAGGAAGACATGGAAATAATATGCAAGGTGGTCAGGTATTCAGGCCACAAGGAAAACCTGGATTCGGACCGCAGGGAGGTAGAGGATTTGGTCCGCAGGGTGGCAGGGGATTCAGGCCAGGCAGCCAGAATGGACCGAATAATCCAGACAATTCCACAGGTGAGAACAACAAATAAAACAGAAGTTTTCTATCTGTAACATTATCAAAAACTCTTACCTGTTGTTAGGGATAAAAGAAAAATGCAATTCATATAAAATTTCTTAGTTAATAAATTGGTTGTTAAGATGTGAGAGGGTGCTTCACGTGATGTGACGCACCCTCTTATTTGTTATAACCCTCTTCTGTTAGGAAGCGATGGCTACCTTGGTTTCGCAATAATGGTTATATATTAAACGCTTTTTTCGTCTCCTCTTCTTCTCTTCTTCTCTTCTTCTTTTTATATACTAAAATATCCAAATTACCAAATACAGTAAATCGTAAATTAATATTTCTTTTCGTCTTCAATCATTGAACTTTATAGTTCAGCCTGGACTCAGCGTCCATACGGAGGAAAATGAACAGCAGGATAGTGAAGCCAAAGAGAGAGGAACCGCCGTAGGAGAAGAAGGGTAGGGGAATTCCAATCACAGGTGTCATCCCTAAAACCATTCCTATGTTGATGAACAGATGGAATATGAAAATCGACACCACACTGTAACCATAGACCCTGCCGGGAGTGTCGGGCTGGCGTTCTGCAAGATGTATAAGCCTCCAGATAAAGAGCAGATAAACAATGAGCAACAGCGATGACCAAAGAAAACCACCCTCTTCGCCTATAGTGCAGTAAATGAAGTCCGTCTCCTGTTCAGGCACAAACGAAAGCTTGGTCTGGGTGCCGTTAAGATACCCTTTACCGCTCAGACCTCCCGAACCGATGGCGATGATAGCCTGGTTTACGTTATATTCTGCACCGCTTATGTCGGATTTCTTTCCTAGAAGAACCTCAATTCGGGTACGCTGATGCGGACTCAGTCTGTTGAGCAGGAAACCGCTGATATAGAAGAAAATAGTTGATAAAAAGGCAAAAGCTGCAATGGCGAAATAGCGGTGAAAACGTGTGTTGATGCCTAAATAAATGAGATACCCCACTTGGGCAAGGTTCACAATGATGAGAATCCATGTGAAATTAAATGGGATAACAAAAAATGAGAAAAGCACTACCAGTAGCGAGATGCCAAGTCCGATACATGCCATCCATTTTGCTGTTTTCTTATCGTGACAGGCAAATAACACCAGTCCCGTGGTGAAAACTTGTGCGAGAATGAGTACTGCAAATTCGCCAATGCATATATTCATCTGCTCGATGAAATCCTCATTGAATCTGATTCCGACAACGAAATAGACTACTGCTGCAAAGATGCAGAAGAGTATAGATCCAGACATTCCCTCGCGGTAAAGCACAAGCAGGAAAGCGAGATATACGAGTGCTGTTCCTGTTTCCTTCTGAAGGATAATGATGATGAGCGGTATCAGGATGAGAGCCAGTGCTTTCATCAGATCAGAATTCTTTTTCAGTGAGAATCCAAGCTTGTCGATTGTATGACCCAGTATGAGTGCAACGCTGAACTTAGCGAATTCTGCAGGCTGGAGTTTCATGAAGCCTAGGGGAATCCACGACCTTGATCCTTTGGTGTCGGGAGCGAACATCATCGTGAGAATCAATACGAGAATAAAAGCTCCGTAAATGAATACGGCATACATCTCGTATATCCGTTTTTCTATCGCAAGAAGGATGCAGGCGAGCAGAAAACCCAGTCCAATCCACAACAGTTGCTTACCTGAATTATAGTCAAAGCTAAAGATATTCGGCTCATCAAATTTGTATGAGGCGCTGTAGATGGTGAACCAGCCCCACACCACAAAAATGATGTAAAACCCTACGGTCATCCAGTCAAGACTCCTGAATATATTTTTCCCTGCATTAGAGGTCATGTTTTTTTGTTCTTAGCTTGTAGAAAGTTACTTTTGCTGGCATTGTCATTTTGTAGTTCGGAGGAGTGGTTGCTGCTCTAAGAACGAAACTGTCGGTTCCTATCACTTCCATCTGAAATTATTTATTCATTTTAAAGATTTCCATTCGATGAATTTAATTCCTTTTCAGCATGAATAAAACTCCCTTTCGCAGAATTAATTATGTTTCTGCAAGAAATATAAATTCCCAATGAAAACAGGAACTCAATAATGACTATAAACTATTGATTATTAATTAATTGAAAACCAAGTCCAAGAGATTACTGTCCTTTTAAAGACGGAATCCAGGTCTGAAGCAGTTTCGAGTTACAATAAGGTGTGATTACTGCAGATGCGGCATTTGCCGGAAGTAGGAGAGAATGACCTTTGCGAATTGTGGCAGTGTTGGGCAGGATGCCGTCGTGCTGCTCAATATCCACCTCACCTTCCATGCAGATGATGATGGAGAATGAGTCGTGTATGGCGATGGGAATTTCCATGGTGTTCTCAACCGTCAGCAGCTTAGTCTTGAAATAGTTGCATTTGGCTAGTTGAGCTGTTCCATCGGGCAGGGTGGAGTAGTGTGTACGGTCGTTGTCTGCACAGTCGAAGTCTATTGCGGGTTTGGCAAGTTCTGTGTGCAGCTCGCGTGTATGTCCTTCTTTGTCGGTCCGTCCGTAGTCGAAGATACGGTAAGTGATGTCGCTGCTTTGCTGGATTTCTGCAAGTAGCACCCCCGATCCGATGGCATGGACTCTGCCGGGAGGAAGGAAAAACACGTCGCCGCTTTTCACGTCGTAGGTGCGCATCAGGCGGGCTATGCTCCCGTCGTTCACAGCTTGGTCATATTCATCAAGAGTCAGGTGACGGTTGAATCCCACGAGCAGTCTTGAGTTCGGCAGCACATCCATCACATACCACATCTCTGTCTTTCCGAAGGCATGTCCGCGTGCGCGGGCCAGCTCATCGTCTGGATGCACCTGAATCGACAGGTCGTCGTGGGCATCAATAAATTTCACCAGAAGCGGGAATTCTGTCCCGAACCGTTCCATCACATGTCTGCCCAGCAGGTCTGCGCCGTATTTGTCAGCCAGTTCCTTCAGACTTTTTCCTTTCTCCGGTCCTTCGCTCACTAGGGTCTCATGTCCTGGAATGCCCGAAATCTCCCAGCTCTCACCAATGGAGTGCGATGTCGGCTGCTGGTCTTTCATCCTGAGTATGCGGTCGCCACCCCAGATAGTCTCCTTAAATACTTCCTTAAATAAAAACATTTATACCTTTTTCTGTAATTAACCCTTTTCCCGATGCTTCCTTAATTGTATTATAGTTGCTCAAGCTGAATTTTGTCTAAAATAGACAGAAATAGACACTTCTTCGAACTTGTTCTGTCTTAATTTTTGTCTAAAATAGACAAAAATAGATAATTCTCAAAGTATGTTCTGTCTTAATTGATGTCTAAAATAGATAAAAAACTTTTTCTTTTAAAACAATAGTCTTTTCTAAAATAGACAAAAATAGACATGTTAAAATGAAGAATATATAATGAAAATAGATGAATTTTAAAATGAAAGAAGTCTGTCCCAAATTCTTGTTTTACGGAAAGTTCAGAATGTGGGACAGACCCTTTTGCTTATTGCCCTGCGATGATATTGATGATAGCCACAACATCGCTGATGTCAACTTTCGTGTCGCCGTTCACATCCGCATATCTCCATACACTTTCATTCGGGTTTGCCATTGTGTTGATGGTAGCCACAACATCACTGATATCTACTGTAAGATCCTCATTCACGTCGCCCCGGATATTTTCCTCATACACGCCGCCTTTGAATACTTCGTCAGTCCAGCCGTTGCTGGTATAGCTTTCTTTTGTACCTTTCGGTACGAACAGCACGCACTTGTCACCGATTCCTGGGAACGCATTGGCCGTTACCTCAAATGGTGTGGCAGTCTCAGTCTTCACCGCTTTCAGATTTTCTGCAAACGCACCGTCGGCAATGCCGCTCACCGTGTAGTCGTTCTCATTTACAGGGTCGGTCACAGCCTCTGCTATGGTTACAATTCCGTTTGCATCCTCGCCAGCTTTAACGCTTACGATTTCAGCCTTCATTTCGTCCACGTCGGTCACGCGGTATGTCGTAACTGTTCCGTCCTCATCAGTAAGTTCGAACGTGTCGCCCTTCACGAGCGTGTCGTCACCTTCCACGACACCGCCAGGGAACACATCCTCAGTCCAGCCCTTTTCGATGTACGTAGCCTTTGTTCCAGCCGGCACATGCAATGCACAGTTTTCTGCCACGTCGGCAAATGCTTCTGGATTAAGCACGAACGGGTCTTCAATTCTTGACAGAACCTTTGTCACGCTGCTTCCGAACGCTTTGTCCGCAATGTTGCTCACAGTGTACGTGTTCTTTGCCACAGGGTCAGTAGCCTGTGGTTGGATTGTAACACATCCGTTGGCCTCTTCCCCAACAGTCACGCCGGTGATTTCCACCAACATATCGTTCACGTCGGTCACCTTATAGGTCATTATCGTGCCGTCAGTCTCTGTCAGCTCAAATGTCTGACCTTTATGAAGAGTGGAGTCGCCATACACGATGCCACCAGGGAAAACATCCTCAGTCCATCCTTTCTCGATGTAAGCCTCCTTGGTTCCTTCCGGCACATGTAGTCCGCAAGTCTTTGAGATTTGGTAGAATGCCTCTGTGCCAAATTCAATAGGTTCCTCAATTCTTGAAATCACCTTGTCAAGCTGTTCGCATGAGGTGAAGGAGTTCTTGCCGATATATGTAACGCTCTTAGGTATTTCCAGACACTTGATAGCCGCCACGCTGAACGAGTAGTTGCCGATGATCTCAGTTCCCTCATGCAGTGTCAGTTCTTCCAAGGCAAAACATTTGTAGAAGGAGGCGGTTTCCATCTCCTTCACGCTGCCCGGGATGTCGATTTTTTTAAGGCCTTCCATGTTTCCGAATCCGTATCGTCCGATGTGTGTCACCGATTCCGGGATTCTGACCTCAGTCACGTTGTTGGCATATCTGAATGCATAGCCACCGATAGTTGTGATAACGTATTTGCTGCCAAAAGCCTCTACAGTGTCTGGCAGTGTCACGATGCCCTCCGTTGCCTGGTCGATTGCTGGGTTGCCGGTCGTTCCTATGCCGACCTGTATGTAGTTGTTCTCGATGTCAGTCAGCACAGCAGTCACTTCTACGCCCTCCTGAGTAGTGAATGTGAACTTCTCGTTCAGTGTCGGAGTGTCGTCTCCATATACGATTCCGCCAGGGAACATGTCTGTCAGCCATCCTGCTGCCACGTATCTGTCGTATGTGCCATCTGGAATGTGCAGTGAGATGGTGTTAGTGCATTCTCCGAACATCTCACTTGGCATTTGGAACGGATCCTCCATCCGTGCGTACACTTTGTTCAGGTTTGAGCATGCATAGAAAGCCCTTGTCTCGGCAGAGGTCAGTGTTGAGGGAAGAGTCACCTCTTTCAGTCTCGGACAGTCGTAGAATGCGAAATAGGCAATGCTTGTCACGCCTTCTGGAATATCTATCGACCTAAGACTTAGGTTGTGTCTGAACATTTCCCTTGGAATTTTTTTCAATGTGCTTGGCAGATGAACTTCCTCTAAGTAGTAGCAGTCTGCAAACATGTAATTGGGAATTGTGCTCAGACCTTCAGGAATTGTAATGGACGTAATGGCTGTGAACCCGAAAGCAAAATCTTTGATAGTCTGAATACTTTCAGGTAATTTTATGGTCGTTAAATTTGAACATTGATAGAAACACCAGCCTCCAATTGAGGTCAAACCTTCTGGTAGAATAGCAGAAGTAATACCAGAACTGTTAAAAGCATCTTGAGCAATAGAAGTGATACCGTCAGGAAAATTAATTTCAGTTAGTGAACTGCACTTTTTAAAAGTGCCAAAAGGAATAGTTGTTAAAGCAGAGGGTAAATGAACTGATTTAAGTGATGAACAACCGCAAAAAACATTTTTTCCTAATGTGTTAATGCTTTCAGGAATATGGATTGATTCCAAATTGGTACATTCATAAAAAGCAGCCTCTCCAATAGATGTTACAGTCTCTCCAATTTCTACATCATTAATGCCCGAACATCCGTAAAACGCATTTGTTGATACATATTTGACTGTATATGGAATTTCTTCATACATTACTTCAGAAGGAATCGAAACTTTGCCAGATGTTGCTATGTTTATAGCAGGATTTGTGCTGTCTCCAGTTTTTACAATCTTGTTGTCTGCATCTGTCACTACATACGTAATATTAACACCATTCACGTCAGCCACAACAAATGAGTCGCCTTTCAACAAGGTATTATCTCCTTCTACAACACCGCCTTTGAATACACTCTCAGTCCATCCTGCTTCTAGATAGGCACTCTTAGTTCCTTCAGGGACATGCAGACCACATCGTGCATTTGTACCCGAGAAAGCATTGGCTGTCAGTTTAAATGGAGTGGCTATTCTTGAAATCACTTTTGATAGATTAGTACATCCACTGAATGCATTGGAGCCTATGGCAGTAACAGAGGCAGGAATGGTAACTTCCGTAATACCTGTGCAGTCCTTAAACGCATTTGCTCCAATGGTTTCTAATGATTCAGACAATGTGACATTGGTCAGTCCTTCTATTCCAGCAAAAGCATTGTTTCCAATTGTTTTTACACTATAAACTACACCATCATATTCCACGCTTTCTGGTATATTCACTGTTCCTGTTGTTTCAGAGCTTACAGCTTTCTCAGTATCATCTCCTATCTGAACTGTCTTTTCGTCAATATCAACAATCACGTAGGTGATTTCCACGCCATCAGCATTTGCTTGGGTAAATTTGAAGCCGCCGGTCAGTGCGTCATCCCCTTCTACAACGCCACCTTTAAACACATCCTTTGTCCATCCTGCCTCGATATATGCGTCTTTGGTGCCTTCTGGTACATGGAGTCCGCAGTAATTGGAGATGTTGCTGAATGCGTTGGCTCCGAATGTGAATGGTGTTTCTATTCGTGCAAATACAGATTTCAAGCCTGTACATCCGTCGAATGCCTGCGAACCGATAGCAGTTATGCCGGAAGGAAGTACCACCTCGTTGATTCCTGTACAGTTCAGGAATGCCTTTGATGCTATAGTCGTCACGTTGTATATTAATTCGCCGTATGTTACATTTGAGGGTATTGTTAATCTTTCAGATGTTACTGAGGCATCTATAGCCGTGTTTGTACTATTTCCAACTTTTACCTTCCATTCGTCAACATCAGTCACAACGTATGTTACTTCTATGCCTTCATCCGTCATAGCTGTAAAGGAGTCTCCGATAACGGGTGTGTCATCTCCCTCAACCACGCCGGCCTTAAAAATACTGTTTGTCCAGCCAGCTGCGATATATTCATCTTTTGTTCCTTCAGGCACATGAAGACTGCATTTATCTGCAAGATTTGAAAATGCTCCTGAGCCAAATCTGAAAGCATTATTCATTCTGCAATAAACAACGTTTAGTTTTTTACAACTAGAGAATGCATAACTTTTAATAGATGATAATGATGCCGGAAGTGTAATAGAACTTAATCCGGTTGAATTGAAAGCATCACTTGCAATTGTTTTTAGGGTTTGAGGCAATACAATAGTTTGCAATGAAGAACAGCTTTGAAACCCTTTACTGCTAATAATAGTAATTCCTTCTGGCAAATATGCTTCACTCAATGCTGTACATCCTAGGAATGCTTCATTTGGAATAGATGAAATCCCTTCAGGCAGATGAATTGATTTAAGAGCTTTACATCCATTGAATGCACCTGTTCCTAAAGTTTTTATTGTTTTTGGAAGGCTTACTGATTGAAGTTTTGTACAACTACTGAAGGCATATTGTCCTAAAATTGTCACACCGTCTTCAATTGTCACACTTACTATGCCTGTACATCCCTTAAATGCATTGTTAGCTACGGCAGTCACATTATAAATATTGTCTTCATGCTCAACACTGGCTGGAATTGTCAACAATCCGGCAGTCGTAACACCCACAGCAGGATTCGTACTGTCTCCAACTTTCACAGTGTGGTTCTCTTCACTTGTTATGACAAATGTCATCTCAACACCTTCCGCAGTCGTTGCGGTGAAGCTGTCACCGTCAGCCGCCCTCATCTGTATGCCTGTTAGCATACATAAAATCAATAGTAGAATTTTTGTTCTCATAATGTGAATTATTTTTTCTTGTTTTTTGATTCTGTTTATTTTAATTTGTGCTGTTTTTTTTCTGTATCCATCGCCTTATCCTTGTTGGAAGAAAACTTCTCACCTCTGATGGTGCGATTTTTCTCATTCTCAGCAGATGCTTCATATATAGCATCATATTGGAGATGTTCCCTCTCAATGAGTGGCTGTCTTTCTTTTTGTTTTGTTTTCTGCCGAAATTCCCGCTCTCAAAAATGTAGTTCAGAAGACTATCTGCTCTTTTTTTTGCCTTGTTGTTTATTCTGTTGTCCCAAACATTCCCTGACAGTGAGAACCATTTCATGCCAAGTGCAAGGAAGGTGGTATAAGCCTTTTGCAGTCTGAATCCGTTCAGATGCGTCAGGATTTCAGATTTTAGTTCTGGGATATTTCCATATTCCCCGTTTTCAATTCTTTTCATCAGCATCATCCAGTCGCACACTTGTCTCAGTCCAAGTCCCTCGGTCAGCAGATGATGAACCATGTGGCTGAGCATATATACGCAGTTAATTGCTGGTCTAAAACAAGGTACAGTTATTCCTACCAATTCCTTGTCTTCTTTCAGTGAACTGAGACTCAAGTTTTGGATATAATGGATAGCTTTCTTGTTGCTCAGATCAATCATGGTGTGATGTAGCTCAATCACCACATGGTGGAAGATGAATTCCGTATGCTTCTCCGGGGCAATCTCGCCGGCATTGGCACCAGTTGCTTCAAACACCTTGCATGCTTTTGTAAAATCATTGCTTGTGACTAACACATCAATATCGCCGGGTTGGCGGTGCAGTGGTTCAGGATAAAGGTTAGCTACCGTCTGTCCTTTCATGATGACGAATGGGATGTTGTTTTTGTTCAGCAGTTCAGTAATCTCACCCATCACATGGTTTACTTTCAGGTTCTGCCGTTCAATCATCATCACATGACCGTACCACTGAAGCATCAGTTGCTTGTCAATCTCACCAAGCCCGTCCTCAATCCATCTTTGCATTCCGTCGAACACTACTGCGCTGACTGCTTGCGCTTGTGCCTCTTTGATGATTAGTTTCCACATCTCAGATGAAAACCTTTCTTTTTCTATATGAGGTGGGTCAGTCAGTTTAAGCCCGCTTCTTATAAATGCAAAGAAAATATCAATATCTGTCATTCTCTTCTCTAATTCAGAAAAACATATTATAAGTCCTTCCTGCCAAATAATTTGTTTTTGCCTCTTCTCATCAGCTGTTTAACCCGTCTCCATGCGAATTTTGTGATGTAGATTTTTTTACTGTGACGACTGATGTGGAATTGTCCGCAGAATGGGCTGAGTTCTTCCTTTTTTTTGATCAGTTTTGTGTGAAGAGTCATCTTCACATCGTTGTCCACATTCTCCTCATGCACCACTTCCACCCACATAGGTTCGCTGTCGATATATTTTATCTCGCAGTTCTTAATCCGTTCGATATAAAAATGACTGCCAAATCCATATACAGTCATCAAGGGGTTAAAAGCGTTAATTTCTTCTGCGAATGAGATAAAATGATTGTTTTTATAGCGAATGCGTGTTGCAATCTGTAGCTCTGTGAAATACTGGATGCCATTGATGAACGAGATAAAAGTCCTGGGCTTCAGCTTTGCCGCATACTCTTGTACAATCTCTACAAAGTCACTCCTCAGTGCGTCGTCATTGTCCAGGTAGGTAGTGATAAGTGTTTCTTCATCAGGATGCAGCTTCAAGTGTTCCTTAGCGAAATCTTTCACCACATCCTGAATAATGCTGATGAGTTGTAACGCGGATGTCGGTTGTATGGCAATCAATTGGATTTGCGGACATCTGTCCTTGTAGCTGGTGACCCGTTCCTTGTATTTCTCAGGAGTCTTATTGTCGAATAGTAGGAACCACGTGAAATCCTGACAGGTCTGAGCACACAGAGACGGAAAACAATAGCGTTCAAAGAGATCCAACCGTCTTTCAAGCCATTGTTCCCGGTCAATTGCCTGGCCTTTTTTATCGTGTGTCCACAGTTGCAGGTTGAATCTGGTGATGATGTAATGGAGCATGTTTGTATTATCCGATTCTGATGATGTTCCATAGAAACTTCATATTGCCAATAATATAGCGTTTCCACATCCGTCTGGGCTCCTTTAGCAGCCGGTATAACCATTCAAGCGAATGGTTCTGCCACCATACTGGTGCGCGCTTCACAGTGCCGGCAAAGAAATCAAACACAGCTCCGATAGTCCCCACATGGCAATGGATGTTTAGTTCGTTCCAGTGGCTGTACGTCCATTTCTCCTGCTTCGGTGCTGTCATGCCAATCCACAGCAGGTCGGGATTAGCCCTGTTGATTGCTTCGATGATCTTGCGGTTATCCTCATCTGAAAAGTCAGGCTTGTAGGGTGGGGAATAGGTGACAATATCCAGTATCGGATAATCCTTAGTGCATCGGTCACGTATCAGACCCAGCACCTTTTCCGAGCTACCCATGAACATCACTGTCTTCTTTTTTCTATTATCCTCAATTCCCGAAGAATCCGGTTTCTTATTCTTCATTCTAAATTCTTCATTATTCAACCTTTCCATCTCCAGCTCAAACAAGTCCCAACCGGCAATCCGTTCCTTTGGCTTCGACATACTTTTACGCCATTTACATGCCTTTACAATGCTCGCTCCGTCGGGGATAAGATAATCACCCTTTGTCAGAGCCTCAGCAAAGAGCGGGTCTTTCTGTGCCACATTGTATGAGTGAGCGTTGATGGTATTAATCAGCACCTTCCCATTAGGAATTGTTTTCAGTTCTTCTTTCGATTCAACGATTTTCAGATTCCTCAGTTTTAGCATAATCCAAATGATTATTTCTGAATATTACTTGCAGACAGTATGTTTTCGTAAATCCAGTTCAACTTTTCCACATAATTTTCAGGGGAGAATTGCGTGAATATGGTTTCTCTTGCATTTTTACTAAGCTTACACAAAAGTTTACGGTCATTGTTGAGGCTTTGGACGGCATCCACAATCGAAAGGCTGTCTCTTACTTTGATAAACAAACCGTTCAAACTGTCTTCCACCACTTCTGGGATGCTGCCAACAGGAGTTACCACAGGCACAGCCCCAAAGCTCATACATTCCAACAGTGAAATAGGAAGCCCCTCAAAATAAGATGGCAACATGAATACATCAACCATTTTCAGGAAATCAGATTTTTTCTTGCCGGAAACAACACCAACATACCGAAAACACCCTTCTGGCAGCTGTTCAAAAAGAGGCAGAAATTCCCCTGTCTTTTGTTCTTTCCCAGCTATGAGTAGTTGATAAGGTACACCGTTTTTGAGTAATTGCCTGCATGCTTCCATAAGTTCTGTCATGCCCTTGTTTGGTTCAATCCTGCCAATATAGCCAAGAACAAGTGGCTCGTTCTTCATTTTTCCAGGTCTTTCAAATCGCATTGCCTCATTCAGGTCAACTGTATTCGGCAGAATATGAACGTTCTTAGCCCCAAAACGTTTTTTCACTGTCTCCCGTTCCTTCTCACTCAGTACGATAAAAGGAACATTCCATGAAAACACTTTCCTTAACATCCCGTTTAAAACAGCAGGAATCGTCTTTGCTGTCATATAGTTACCGCCATGAATATGAACCACCATTTCCCGTCCTTTTTTGTAGGCATGGCGCATAAAGAAGAAGTCTCGGAGAATCGACATTGCCGACAAGGGAAAGCTGTAATGTATAATGGCTTCTGGATGGTCGGCCAATGCCATTTTCCATCTTTTGTATGCCTTTATTATCGCGAAAATCCTGAATATGCCACCCCGCTCATTGTCCTTCTTGCCAAGTTCAAAATGAATGTATCGGTGCCTTTTATTGTTGTCGATAATAAAATTAACAACAGACGAAACACCGCTAACATTCTGTGTAGGGTCAAGAGATGGAGATGTTATGATAAAAAGCATTTCACGCTTTGATTTCAGTTAGGTTATAAAATGTTCGGAATGAAAAGCAATCCCAATGGATTACTTACTTTTCACAAAAAACTTATTAGAAATTTGATTCCATATCATAAATCTGATTTTATCCAACAATATCGAAATAATGAAAACGCAAACAACGACAATAATAATACCAAAGACATGATAGGAATTATATGATAATTTGACAAGGTTACAATACTCTCCAAGAATATTCCTAGTGCAATGTAAAAGATATACAGCAAAACAAGAACTTGCAATCCAGTTAATAAGCTTATTTTTAAATGAGAGTTTTGCGAAAAACAATAATAGGAATAAAGACTCAATAATAACCAAAGGATATGCATACGACCCCCATTGTATTTGTTGCAATAGATTAAATCTAATTAATAAGTATTCAACTATTGCTCCTGTGAGTACAATACTAGTAAAAATATATAAACAGGATGCTGCTGAAACAGGAGCCAGTTTTCCTGGATATTTACGAGCGTATTGAGCTAATAAATATAATAAAATAAAACTAAGAGGTGAGTATCCATCATTTATATAATTAACCGAGACAAACAACCATCCATATAATGTCTGAAATGAAAACAAAGCTATCAGTGTGAGCAAGAATTGCCGTTGACTAACGTTTTGGGTATATGCATTTAAAGCAGGTGATATTAAATATAAAAAGATGTAAGCCTTTACAAACCATAAATCTTTTGTAAGCAGAAATATGCTTTTAATATCTTTGAAATCGATACTGTGTTCCCCAAACAGAGAATATAAAATGAGCGTGATAGAACAGATAAAGAATACTTGAAATAATAAACCGGCAAACCGTTTGATTTTAGGACGAATTCCAAACCAACCAGATATAAGAACAAAACAATTCACACAAATAATGGAGAGGGAATTTATTCCAGTTCTAAACAGACAATTGAATGGTGAGTTAATTGCATCTTCTTGAAGTGGCCTTCCAAAAGTCAGATAATCGGTATGATAAACAAGTACTAATAACATGGAAACAATTCTAAACAGTTCCATGTTAGAATCCCTATTAATGATTTTTTGCATTAGTTGATATGTTGTAAAGAGTCTTTGCTTGACTTTTTATTTTGTCAATTTTTCAAGTAAATTGTCATTCATCCTTATCTCTTCTTCCGTGAATCTCATTTTCAGCAGTTTTGCAGGCACGCCGCCAATAATCGAATAAGGTGGAAAAGATTTTGTTACCACAGCCCCTGCAGCCACCACGCTTCCATGACCAATTGTCACACCTTTCAAAATCGTCACATTTGCCCCACACCACACATCATCTTCTATGATAACTTCTTCATCATTTTCTGGTAGTTTCTCCTCTGGTGTTACATCTATCATGAATTTTCCGATGATGTCAATCCTATGGTCACCCGTTATTATGGTTGGCTTTGGTCCGAATACCACCTTCTTCCCAATGGTCAGAGGTGCCTCAGTGCAATAAATCGTGCTACCCTTAGGAATAGAAGTGCCATCTCCAACCGATAGGTTTTCCAGTCCTTTGAAATCAGATGAGGATGGACGAAGATAAACACCTTTTCCACATTTTCTCATACAACTTTTGTAAAAAAAGGAAAGAAATTTGTCCCAGAGATAGGGCATGGATAATGTAGTTTTTATGACGAAACAACCGATTTTTTTTTTTAGATTCATTGGAATACAATTGGAATAACTTGAAATGTTTATGCCTAGGAGTATTTTGTGGTTTGCGGTTTATTCCTAAGTCTTCAGTTTTGAAATTTGATTTTGTCTGCATTTAGACATAATGCAAGAATCATAAAATAGCCCATTCCTTTACCAGAAAGGTATGATGAATCGGCTGTCTGCTCTATTGCTAAAGCTAATATGCACATTAGAGCCATGCGGTAATAGACAATATTATTAATCTTGTTAGTCTCATTCACTCGTCGTTTCCAGAATATGAAAAACAATATTACGCCAAATATCCCAAACTGAGCGATATAAATGGGATAGAATGCGTCAGCAAGGAACATCGGATTATTAGGATACAACCCCCAAATAGTACTCAGATTATATGTATAATACAATGGTGAATATTCCTTTGCTGCTGCAGCACATGCAAATGTTCCGAATCCACTTCCAAATGGGATATAGTCGGTCATAATTATAAAACTAGTCTTGTAGGTTTCTGGTCTCGCCTTCCTCTCTGTATCATCTTGCATACCTTCCACGTAATATGCATTGAATTTTGTCCAAGTAAAATAGAGAACAACAGCGGCTAATGTGGCTACTTGGAAGATGATTTTAGGGGAATTAAATTGAATTTTCTTTTCTACAAAGAAAATGAGAGCTACAAATGTCACTAACTCGCCGTAATATTTAGATTTTCCCCCAAGAAGACCTATAACCATGATGGTAAGTGCAATGTAACTGTTCCTTTTTGTCTGTTTGGAAAAAAGATAATATATCATTGCACAACAAAGTGCCAATTGACCTAATTCTGCGGATTCAGCAATACCTGTTTCGTTTTGGGTCACATATTTGTTGATTATGGTTTGGTAAAATATAGTTAGTATTAGAAACAGGCCAAACGTGAGTAACATCATAATCTTAATGGTCTTTTTTTGCCGGTATGTGAATTCTGGAGCAAGGATCCATGTCATGTAAAATACAAGGTATGGCCGTGCTTCTTGGGTAATATCAAGAAAGATAGCTTTTTCGGTATTAATCATTAATATCCATGAATAAATCAAATAGAAAACAAAAACACCGGCACAGAACTTAATTTCTTGTTTTCTTCTGTTGGAAATATTAAGTAATTTATTTTTGCTGAAAGCATATAACACCATCAATAATGTCAAAAACTCATCACTATAGTCAAATCGGATAATATTAGTGAATGCAATGCATACAGGGAAATAGATAACCCAGAAGATTGTATAGAATTTTGCAATTTGTTTCATGTATGATCTTTGATATTATAAACCAGTTTGCGGAATTATTGATTGCGATATATTATGCATAACTAAAAGGAAAAATAATTCATTTAAACATGCCTCAATTATCTTAAATATATATTATCTACATGGGCAATCCTTTGCTCTTCGGGAGGAAGTTGCATATAATCTCCGTACATTTGTGTTAGATACTTGTCATAATCCTTAAAGCCGCAAAGCTTCAAATGTTCAAAATCATATCTGACGTTTGTTCCGTACCAATTCTTATCAACACTTTCTTTAATTCCCCATCTTCCAAACACGTTATAGATGTCGCTTCCTGTCTTCATTGAGGATAATATAGACAGCATTTTCATGGGCAAGTATTGCTTTTTGAATGAAGTTATCAACCGAAGAGTCATTTTAATGATTGTTTTTATTATTCCTTTATCAGGTGAATCCACAAAAAGCAGTGTCTGAAGACGTAGAAGTTTTCTGGCATGTGCAGCATCCTTGCTGTTCTTGTCACAAGCCGCCAATGGAAAAACATCGACGTTAATGCCCAATTTCTCCTCAACTGGAAGAACAATTCTTGGGTCATCGATGCAGGTTTCTGTGTCTTCAATTTTCATAAAAGGATAGACGACAGCCTTACAATTTGAATATGTGCAGCAACGCATCCCCTCTGGAAGATTTGTCTCAAGAATCCCTGTCAACTTTTGGAAGTACTCAAAAGGGACACCGAAGTCCATATCATCATCCCAGGGGATGAAGCCTTTATGACGTATTGCACCGAGCATGGTACCTCCAAGCATATAATACGGAATGCCATGCTCTGTGCATATCCTGTCAAAAACTTCAGCGATATGAAGGATTCGTTGATGCTGTTCTTCTAAATTAATTCTTTTCATTTCAATCTGTCATAAAAATGATTCAATGCTGTGCTGTTCTTCATTACAGGATTCTATGTCCCATTTGTGTCTGGTTGTTGATTCCGTATGCTTCTACATTTATTGTCTCCAGTAATTCTTGTGAAAAGAGTGATTCTGGCGTTTCTCCACTGGTGGCATAGCCATATAATTTCCATACAGCGATTTCAGAAAAATGTCATACCCATTCATGGTCTTAAACTTGAATCCTTCAAAAATAACATTTACTGTACTTTCAAAATCTGAGATGTTAAAGTATTCACGCTCTTTATATTGAGGAGCTGTGAGATTCATGCATTTTGTGGTTCTTCCAAGTTCTATTTTTTTCAAAAGACGAATATATTTATCAATTGGGTCATAATGAGAAAACAATATCTTTTTAACCACTAATTTAAGTTTTGAGTATAAACCATGAACCATACTTGTTGGAACTTTCGAGTTTCTCCACTTAAAACAGTAATTGTTCAGATTAAAAATCTTGTTAACACGTTTTTTGAATATGTCAAAATCTTCTTCTGCACCATCCAAGGGGAAAATGTCAATCCATACTCCTGTGTCTTCATTACACCATGGTATGTTATCCTCATGGACATAGGTTCTCTTCATTTCACACACTCTTGCATAAGGGACATAACACTCTTTGTTTGTAATCCTTGATATTACCTTAAATCCTTTCTCACTTTTGTATTCTTTGCAAAAACGTTCATAATCAGGGCGTGGCATTAGTAAATCCATGTCATCGTCCCAAGGTATGAATCCCTTGTGACGAAGTGCACCAATTAGGGAACCGTATGCCAGGTAGTATGTTATATTGTTTCGGGTGCAGAATTCATGTACATTTTTCGCTATGTCAAGAGTCATCATTTGCACCTCCCTTAAGGTCATTTCTCTCATAATAATTTCTTATATTCGTCAAAATATTTTTTTGCGGAAATGGAAATATCATAATGTGATTTAACATATTCGAATGCGGGTTCTATCATCTTGTAATCATATCCGCCTTTCAATATAGTTTCCAACTTGTTGGCTAGGTCAACAACGTTTCCATTCCTGAAATGCATCCCATATTTCCCATAGTCAATCACCTCCATCGGACCGTTGATGTCGCTGACAAGAACTGGCAGCTTTGCT
>JAEEGG010003503.1_pt1 | contig 39088 bp, 39 predicted proteins | sample 9134161 | NCBI WGS metagenome assembly JAEEGG01 (sample SAMN16246543, study PRJNA631951) | gut metagenome | biome: gut microbiome; feature: rumen; material: CR-attached | host: Bos | place: Iran: Karaj | collected 2018-10 | reverse complement strand
AATCAGTCGCTGGGCAATATGACATCAATCATATCCAAATAGTATATCATGTGATTCGTCGCAATAGTGATGCCTCCATGAGTGATTTTGTTTCAGCATTCAACGGCATCCTGACGCAAAAGCAAGTGCGTAACCTCATCGAAGGTCTCTGCAAAACGCCACTGATTGCTTCACATGGTAATGCACGGGCAACGAGATATAACTGGGTGGATAGATAGCTTAGGTCCCGCCTCAGTGGCAAAGCCGAGCTAGGAGAGGTACTATCTATTTCCCCTCCTAAGTTCTTGCGTCCCTCCGGTAGCAAGCCAGCAGAGCTGGAGCCACACTATTTTTAAATACTAACTAACCATTACTTATGTTTGCATCAGCAAGTATGGAATGTCATTATGAGGTATAATGATACTATAATCAAATTTTATAATTTTCCAGTACGTCCAAAGGTTCCCATGCGAGTTCCATCCGAGCCTTTTTATTACTGAAAGTGAGACTGTTCGTCATTCTTTCCAACTTATAGCTGTTAATCGGGAACCTGTTGCCGACGAGGTCACCAAGTTTTGCCAGACACCAGGCAGTCCAATATGGCAGACTTATAGGCTTGCGCCTTCCCATCTGTTGAGCCACAGAAGCAGACAACTCCCCCAAAGTGGGCTGATAAGTGTCACAGACATTATATACGCCCCCCTTCTCTTCCACCAAAGGCAGAAGTCGCGCTATATCTACAGCCATCAGCACACTCTTCCGCACCTTACCGCTTGCAATGTTCATATATAGTCCTTTCCGGATGCCCTCCACCATGGCTCCAAGATTACCTGGTGCCTTGTGGCCTGCGATCAACGAAGGTCGCAGAATCCCAAGCACGACATCATTCTCAGCACACCACTCCGTCAGGTACCTCTCTGCCATGATCTTGCTCTTCGCATAAGGTGAAGTACCTCTTAGCGGACACTCCTCAGTAATAAGTTCGCCTGACTCACAACCATATACAGCCACAGTACTGACAAATACTATTGCCCTTGGAACACCTGCATTCTCCATCGCCTTACAAAGGTTCACCGTCCCCTGATAGTTTATATCGTAGAAAGCCTGTCTCTCCGCCTCGGTCTTAGGCACTGTGTGAGCCTTACCTGCCGCATGAAGGACCAGATCGTAGCGGGTGTTGAGAAGAGGCACCTCCTCAGCAAGATTACATTTGAAGTCATTTTCGTCAGTCAAGCCAATGGTATATACATCGTAAGTATCTTTTAGAATTGAACGAATATTATACCCTAAGAAACCTGATGCTCCAGTAAATAGTAATTTCTCCATTGCCACAACTTTAAATCAAGCTTTAATTAACCGGGGTAACAAGCAGGAATATCTTGATTTCTTTAACCAGATAAAGAACAAAGATGCCGTAACGTAATAAAGACTCTCTACCGCAGACAGTTCAACCTCACGACGCATAATATGCCAGCGCCATCTCATGGCTTTCATCTTATCAGAAGACGTAGACTGGCTGGTTACCCTGTAATATGCCTCTATCGTATTGGAACTCTTGGCGATTCCCCCATCCTTCAGCACCTCCATCCACATCATATAGTCTTCATGCCCACAAGCCCTCTGATAAACCTTACCTCTTTTCCCAGCGTCATACATCCCCGTCAGATTGCCTATAAAGTTATCATAAAAAAGATGATGGTAGGAAAGAGTTGCAGGAGTTCTTACCAATCCATCCACATGCCCATTTCCATCTATTATGCTATACCACGAAAAAGCTGCAACCACACCACTGCCGCCTTCAAATACTTTAAGAAGATTTTCAAGATGCGACTCCTTCCACAGGTCATCGCAGTCCAGGAATGCGATATAGTCCCCTTGCGCACGAGCTATACCAAAGTTCCTTGGGGCATAAGGAAGCCCTTGGGGATTATCATTAATCAGCAACTTGACACGGACGTCCTCCTGACAGATTGCCTGAACGATATCAACAGAAGCGTCAGTTGAGGCATCGTCAATCACTAATAGTTCCCAGTTCTGATAGGTTTGTGCTAAAACAGACCTGACAGATAGCTCTAAATAGCGCTCTCCATTATGACATGGCATAATGACGGATACAAGATGATGCTTCATACGACAAAGGGTTGAATAGACTTGAGTCTGTCAAACAATAATTGCGGGTTATCAATACAGTCATCCTTGCTAATGGCCTTGATGGCTGCTACTTTTTCGTCAAAATCGGCTTGATTGATAGAAGTAATGAAATCATGAAGAGAAGCGGCATCTCCCCTCTCTATCGTATAGCCGACATGGAGCTGTCTCACCCTTCCGCCCACGTAAGTATCATCTGCGACAATGATGGGGCAATCAAAATGGATAGCCTCATAAAGTTTATTAGGCTCTAAGTACAGGTCATTTTCCGATGACTTGTAATAACATAACACAATGTCTATCTGACTATAGATTTTCGGGAGATCATCAGGATTCCTGAAAGGACCGTGGTAGAACACATTCTTATACTGACCTACCAGACTCCTGATTGAATATCTGCCATTATTCTCATCAGTAAAGATACCATATAGATGAACCTCATGTTTTCCGCACTCACCAATAGCTTTTATGAGGTTATATGTGGTCTCTGTTCTAATGGCGCCAACGAAGCCGAAACGAATGTGATTCATATCCGCAGGGCTTTCCTTTGCCAACAGTTTATTCCTGCAACTGGCATTCAGTTTATTGGGAAGCACCACTGACTTTTTGGGATCTGCCCCTTTGGGGTTTAGGAACTGAACGAAACCTTCAGATGTATAAACTGATAATATGGCGTGCTTAACTGTTTCTCGGTTCATCCGGGCCAAAAGACGTGACAGAAACTTATTATTAATCGTCAGTTCCATCAAATCGGATATCTCATATATGTATTTAATATTCCGGCATGCCAACCTTGCCACAATGGCATTATCCAAACTAAACAAATAATACAAACACCCCCTCCCCTCTCGTCTGATTACCTTTGAAATGCCGCCCCAGATTATGAACAAGCGTTTCAGATAAGAAGTCTCACTCGACACCACCCCGATACATTCATGCGCGAAAGGAGGAAGTACCCTACAGTCTCCGCCTCTGTCAAATCCATAGACTTTCACCCCGTAACCTCTGTCGATAAAGTCTTGAATCCTTCTGATGCACCGAGGTTGCCTAAGTATGTTAGTTATAAATACCACCTTTGTTTTCATGCAGATGATAAAACTTCTTCATAAATAAGATATACATCACCGTCAGGACTCCGAATATAGCAAAGAATGCGGGGTAGCCTGGCCACACAATATAAACAGCACAGCAGACTGACTGTAAAGCCATATAGATGCAAGAAACCACCAGATGCGGAATCTCCAGTTCATTTGCCATAATCTGATAGGCATGCTTCTTATGAGGTTTCATCAGATTCTCCCGTAACAGTATGCGATGCAGAATAGTCTGGCCTCCATCCACCAAATAGACCGACAGCATCGCTATCCAACTCATAGACTCCCCTCGCAGGCACAATCTCAGTACGAGATACACGAAAATAAACCCTATCGCAAGCGATCCGACATCCCCGGCAAAACATATTGTACGCTGCCTAAAATTGAAAAGATTAAAGACTACCAGCGAAAGGATCATCGTGACAATAAGATCTGAGGAAGCAAAATGCACAACACTGGTATTAACATAAAGCAGCGCCAGTGCAACAACAAGAGAATAGCCACCTGTCATCCCGTTTATGCCGTCCATAAAGTTAAATATGTTTACTGTGCCAACACAAAAGAAAGATAGTAATAATATGACATGCGGTGAGTTCCTGACAAGACCTGAGTGATAAAGCATCAGTATGATAGCAACAAACTGACACACTAATCTGATCTTTGGATTAACATCACGAATATCATCGATAAAACTTACTCCTGCCAAAACTGTTAGCCCTATCATGCCACCCAGCCATTGGAAATCATGAGAAAATGGCCAAAGCAGGTATGCAACAAAGAAAATAATACCTCCCCCTCTCACCACGTCCTCGGTATGAGAACTCTGGCGATGCGGACTGTCCACTATTCCCATTCTCTTAGCAAATAGAATGTATGCGCATTCTAATCCTAACAGAAAGATGAATATCATCAAATAATAACCTGCCATCTGCATTCTGATTCAAAAGAGATTTATATTTGGCGCCATAGATACGAAAAAAAGGGGAATTAAAACAAATATGCCTTAAACTAATTAGAAATCGTTTTTATTCTGCTGTACAGGTATCGAATCATGAAGGCCGGAAATTTTGGAATATGCGTAACAACAAACAAGCAAATATCTCGTAATGCCGACCATTTTGACGGATAAATCTCATCAAGCTTGAAGTAATAACATTTGAACAGCCTCCAGTCCTGTCTCAACATTATCAACAGGAAATACGTCAACCTCCGCTCTCTGCAAAATCCATTTTGCAACTTAAACTTATCCATCCGAAAAGCCACCTCTGCTCTTTGCGCCAACTCGCCTGGTTTTGAGCAAAAATTGGCTATTGATGAATTAGCACGATAAGTCACAACATAAAGGACACTATCGACAACCTGAATATGTTTCGCATAATAACCAATCAATAAAGAACAATAAGCATCTTCACCATATTTCACTTCGTCAAAACGAATATTGTGTTTACCGACCAAACTGCCTTTGATCATCTTGCCCCATGGTGCAGGCAGTTTAAACCTTACAGGCCATTCGTCACTATCAGTTAGATATTGATCAATTATTTTATTTACATGGCGATCTCGATAAGACGCTATGCTTATATCGTCAGAAAGAACTGCTTTGTTTTTGAAGTATATCACATCTGCTTCCGAATCAGCGTATGAGCAGATGATATCATACACATCCTCGACAAAAAAGTCATCGGCATCGGCAAACAATATCCATTTGCCTTTGGCATACTCCAGTCCAACATTCCTGGCATAGCCAGCACCTCCGCCTTTGGTTGTTCGGATGAATTCCAAATAGGGACGCGACAGCTCTGGATACTTATCCAAATAAGTGTCAGCATCAGCACTGTTGTCATCCACCACTACCACCTGAATATCCTCAGACATAGGGATTGACCTCAGGCACCGCATCAGCAGATCCGGGATGTCTTTATGGGGTATGATGATACTAAACGTAGGAATCATAATCATTTTTATCACAGAAGTCTGATCCAGACCAATAAAGAGTAGACATAGTAGAACAATCTGAATTTCCAGGAAGTTCTTTTGCTAATGCCCCTCAATGCCGATAATTTGGAGGGAAACAGTCCATTTAGTCTCCCATAATAATGTCTTAATAAAGACCGGTCTTTACGGAGCATTTCCTTCATAAACCTAGGTGTGTACATCTCTCTACAGGCATCATGCTGAAGCAGGAAAACATCCTGTCGGAAAGCCACCTCTGCCCTCATCTCAAGCTCACCTGGTTTAGAGCAAAAATCTGCGGCCAGAGAATTGGAGCGACAAGTCAGAATATATATGACCCTATCAGCCACTACAATTTTTTCAGCATAATAGCCAACGAGCAAAGAAAAATGCGCATCATTTGAATACTTTATTTCGTCAAAACGAATATTGTTTTTGACTATCAGACTTCTTTTAATCATTTTACCCCATGGCACATACATCTTAGCCCTTATAGGCCATTCATCGCCATAAGCCAGATATTTGTCGATATTTTTATTTATATAAGAACATCTGTCTGATTTTATATTGGTATTATCTGAAAGAACAGCCTTATTCTTGAAGTATATGACATCCGCTTCAGAATCGAGGTATGAGCAGATAATAACATACATATCATCAACATAAAAGTCATCAGCATCGGCAAACAGCAGCCACTTCCCTTTTGCACGATCCAATCCTACATTCCTGGCATAGCCAGCCCCTCCTCCTGTTTTCGTCCTGATAAATTCCAGATAGGGTCGCGACAATTCTGGGTACGTATCTAAATAAGTATCAGCATCCGCGCTGTTGTCATCAACTACTATCACCTGAATATCCTCAGACACAGGAATTGACCTCAAGCACCGCATCAGCAGATCCGGTATTTCCTTATGAGGAATGATGATACTAAATAATGGGCAATCCATAGGTTTCTATTTTAGTAGAGGAATCCTACGATCCATATAGGTAGTTTCTTGCCAATAGGAAACTCCATTGAGTCTGCTAAGACATACGAGTCGGGTATATCTGCTATCTGGTCGAAAGTCTTATCCTTACCACCAACCTCCAATATTATCTTACCGTCTATTTTGAAATCACCTTGTGTCTTACCATATTCTACGGTATGACTTGCTGACAATTGATTTACTACAAAGCACTCACGTATCGTACCTATCTTCTCCTCCGAACTCAAAGCATAGTGCATGTTAGGATTATGAAGATAAACTTTATCAGGTTTTTGCATCTTAGTCACTGACTTATTATCAGTGTAGAGCAAATTCAGTAATTCTGCCTTCTGCATACTGGCAAGGTAACTCAGCACGGTGGTTTTGTTTATTTCAAGGTAAGATGAGAGTTTGGCGATGCTGACATCGTATGGCACATTATTGGCCAAAAAGAGAAGCATTGCCTTGAGTTTACGAGTATAGGCAGGTTCAACCCCGCAGAACTGAGTCATTTCCTGATCGATGATAAAACTGACCACATTTTCAATACGGCTATAGTAGTCCTGATCATCTCCGTCATAGAAAGGATAGTATCCTACTCGCAGATAATCCTCGAAAAGCGCCTGAGGACGACATGCCTCACAGACCTTCTGGCAGATGGAGTCGGCATTACTCAATATTTCCTCTAATGAATAGGAAGGCAACTCAATGCCTTTGTAGAATTGCAGATATTCACGGAATGAGAGCCCTGCCATATCATAGTTGAGTACACGACGAGACAAGTCCGCGTCAGCATTTAGTATCTGTAACAGCGACGAGCCCGTAAAAGTAATCCTTAAGTCGGGCCATAAGTCGATAATCTCCTTCACTTCCTTACTCCAAGTAGGATATTTGTGCACCTCATCCAGAAACAAATGCTTGCCTCCCACCAAATGAAAACGTTCTGCCACCTCAAGCAGAGTATGATTAGTAAAATACATACTGTCCATCACCAGATAGAGAGCCTCGCCTGCGTTTATGCCATACTTCTGTCGAATATACTGACGCATCAGTGTCGTCTTGCCAACGCCACGAGAACCGCGGATTGACACTAATTGCCGCTCCCATTTGACAGTATGCATCATTTGGCGGACAATAGTCATACTAACTTGCGATATCAATATCCGATGTTTCCTAAAGAGAGTTTCCATTCCTTTATATACTCAAGATTATTACGTGCAAAAATACAAAAACTTAATGAAACAACCAAATTTATCGCAAAAAAGTTTATTACAGCAACCTAAAATTAATAAATTTCGTATATTACAGCAAACGATTTTGCGGCATTTCATCTGTAAAACCTATCTTACACATTAAATATTTCTATATTCACAAAACTCTTAGCCATACCAATAATGAATATAAACAGAATTTGATTTTAAACCTTAGGGATCTGTTTTTACTAATATCACGTAATGCCGATAACTTTGATGGATAAATCTCATCAAGTTTGAAGAAGTAGTATTTGAACAGTTTCCGGTCTTTATTGAGCATTAGCACCAAATATTGTTTCATGGACCTTTCCTTACACATTTGATGCTGATGTAAAAATAGATCTGAACGATAATGCACTTCTGCCCTTATTCTTAACTCATTTGGTTTAGAACAATAATTAGCCGCTAACGAATCGGGGCGGGAAGTCAATACATAAAGGACTTTATTAACTACCTCAATAGCTTCAGCATGGTATCCTACCAACAAAGAGAAAAACACATCATTTGAGTATCTTATTTCTTCAAAGCGGATGTTAAATTTATTAATCAAATCTCTTTTAATCATCTTACCCCATGTAGGACAATACATAAATCTTAAAGGCCATTCGTCACCATTCGCATAATAATCATTAATCATTCTATCAATATAAATATCCCTATCTGTTTTTTGGATAATATTTTCTGAATATACAGATTCTTTCTTGAAATAAATGACATCTGCTTCTGAGTCTGAATTTGAAGTAATGATATCATACATGTCTTCCACAAAGAAGTCATCTGCATCAGCGAATAACAGCCATTGCCCTTTGGCATGATCTAAACCTACATTCCTGGCATAGCCCGCACCTCCGCCTTTTGTCGTTCTGATAAACTCCAAATAAGGCCGAGATAGTTCTGGATATTTTTCCAAATAGGTGTCTGCCTCTGGGCTGTTGTCATCCACCACAATGACCTGTATTTCTTTAGATACAGGTATCGACTTCAGACAGCGCATCAGCAAGTCTGGAATATCGTAATGAGGAATTATGATACTAAACAGCGGCTTATCCATATTTTAAACGAATAAAAATACAATTTGATTTTGAATCTACAAGAACAACTTTTACTGATGTCTTTGAGCGCGGCTATCTTTGATGTATAGATTTCGTCTAATCTTGTGAAGTAGTACTTAAATAAATTCCTGTCCTGGCTTAACATCCTTATTATGTAAGATACAATTTCTCTTCCTTGGCTCATATTGTGTTGAAATAAAAAAGAATCATATCTGAATGCAGCTCCTGCTCTAATTCTTAATTCATCAGGTTTTTTACAAAATTCATAAGTCGCTGAACCTTCATGAGATGTCACGACATATAGAACAGTATCAATGGCTTCGATCTTCTTTGCTAAACAACCTACATGTACGGAAAAAAGAATGTCATTAGAATACTTGATTTCTTCAAAACGAATGTGATGATTCTCTACCAGACTTTTCTTAATCATTTTACCCCATGGTACATTATATCTGGTTCTTACTGGCACCTCATCACCCGTTTTGAGATAAATATCCATTATTTTATCAATATAGCCACTTCTGGATGATTTGCAGTTCAGATTATCAGAATAAACTGCCCGTTTCTGGAAATAGATAACATCGGCGTCAGATTCTACATGCGTATTAATAATATCATACATATTGCCCACAAAGAAGTCATCTGCATCTGCAAACAACAGCCATTTCCCTTTTGCATGATCTAATCCTACATTCCTGGCATAGCCAGCTCCTCCGCCCTTAGTCGTTCTGACAAACTCCAGATAAGGGCGTGACAGCTCTGAGTATCTTTCCAAATAGGTGTCAGCACCCACACTGTTGTCATCCACCACAATCACCTGGATATCCTCAGATACAGGTATTGACCTCAAGCATCGCATCAGCAAATCCGGAATGCCTTTATGGGGTATGATGATACTATACGTTGGAGTCATCGTTTTAATATTTGCGACAATACTTACAGAATCCTTGTCCATACTAAAAATGAATATAAATAGAATTTGATTTTAAACCTTAGGGATCTGTTTTTACTAATATCACGTAATGCCGATAACTTTGACGGATAAATCTCATCAAGTTTAAAGAAGTAGTATTTGAACAGTTTCCGGTCATTATTGAACATGAGTAACAAATATTTTTTCATGGACCTTTCCTTACACATTTGATGCTGATGCAAAAATAGATCAGAACGATAATGCACTTCTGCCCTTATTCTTAACTCATTTGGTTTTGAACAATAATTAGCTGCCAGCGAATCGGGGCGAGAAGTTAAGACATAAAGGACTTTATTAACTACCTTAATTGTTTCTGCATGGTATCCTACAAGCAAAGAGAAAAACACATCATTTGAGTATCTTATTTCTTCAAAGCGGATGTTAAATTTATTAATCAAATCTCTTTTGATCATCTTGCCCCATGTAGGACAATACATAAATCTTAAAGGCCATTCGTCACCATTCGCATAATAATCATTAATCATTCTATCAATATAAATACCCCTATCTGTTTTTTGGATAATATTTTCTGAATATACAGATTCTTTCTTGAAATATATGACATCCGCTTCCGAGTCTGCATTTGAAGAAATGATATCATACATATCTTCCACAAAAAAATCATCGGCGTCAGCAAACAGCAACCATTCACCCTTTGCATGATCCAATCCTATATTGCGAGCATAGCCAGCGCCTCCGCCTTTTGTCGTTCTGATAAACTCCAAATAAGGACGCGACAGTTCAGGATACCTCTCTAAATATGTATCGGCATCTGGACTGTTATCATCCACCACAATCACCTGTATATCTTCAGATACAGGTATCGACTTCAGACAGCGCATCAGCAAGTCCGGAATATCATAATGTGGTATTATAATAGAAAACAATGGATTCATATTCGCAATTAATCTACGGGAGGTAATTCAATGTAACACGATTTCAAAGGTGGAAGAATTTTTATATAGCGTAAAAAATCTTCCATACAATTCCTTATCCTTTTTCATAAAGAACGTTTTTCTGTTTTAATACCCTTCCATTTTGTCTGGTTTTGATATTTTACAAAAGAATTCTTATAAGGATGCGGATCACACATATATACATACCAGGGCTTTTCACGAGACGCAAAGTGTATGATAACAGGATCAGCAATGGCCTCTTTTATCTCATCCTCATATTTCCAATAATAAAATCTTGGAGTACGTCTTAACATACCTGATTGAAGATTATATTTAGGATGAAGTGACCTTTTTGATTCTTTCAATACAGCGTTCATCACATCCTGGTCTTCAAAAACAATTCTTTCAGGATAGTTGGAAATATATTCTGTAAGAGAATTGACTATATGGTGCTTGCGCCAATATTCTATATTAATGAGCAAAACACCCGCGTTAAAATAGCCAAATTCTGGTGAATACCGTAAACGATTATATCTCTCAATTTTACCTTCGTATGCATTAAATACTGTTCCGATTGCTATTTCTGATATATCTGTACTCCATAGCGGCAGGAGCGAATGTCTTACAATACAATCTCCGTCTATATATATTACCTTACTAACAGACTCCGGCAGAATCTCCGGGAGGTATAATCGATAATATGTGGCGCGAGTTAACCATTTGGAATTCGTAAGAGGTAAATTCTTATATACATGACTGGTTACATTATAAAACAGGGCTCTTTTCCCTTCAAATTGAGAAATTGCATCTATCAGGTTTTTTATATCATTGTCCGATACGCTTTCATCAACGACCAAATGAAAGTCTATGTCTGAATCAGGAGTGTTTGCACAGACCGAGTATATCATTACGCCCGTTGGCATAACGTAGCCCTTATCAAGGCAAGCTGCAATATGTATCTTTTCTTTCTCCATCATACTGTCTCCATCATACTGAGTGATCTTTATATATAACGATCCGACCATCACTCAAAATCAGAAAATCTTGTTAACCATAGCCATAAAGAATACAAATACATCTTGATTGTGAACCTGATTCTCTTACCGGAACAATGAGAACGAATGGCAGTGGGTATAGATGGATAAATCTCAGGTAATTTAAAGAAATAATAACGAAACAAATCCCTGTCTTGCCTCAACATTCTTTGTAGATACCATTTGAACGGCTTTTGCTGTTCTATATCAACATTCAGTTGCTTAAACATTTTTTCTACACGAAACGAGACTTCTGCCCGAACCTTAAATTCATGGGGGGTAGAGCAAAATTTACCCGTCAAAGAGTTTTCACGGTACGTGTAAATATAAAGGATCTGATCTGCCACCTCTATTTTTTTCGCATAATAGCCGGTGCAGACGGAAAAATAATAATCATTGGAATACTCTACTTCATCAAATCGAAAATGATGGTTCTCGACAAATTCTCTCTTTATCATCTTCCCCCATGGTGAACAATATCTTAATCTAACATACTTTTCATAACCCGTTTCAAAATATTGATCAATATATTCATTTAAATATTGGACTCGTTTAATGGTTTTATCAATATCAGAAGACAATACACTTTTTTCCTTAAAATAAATCACATCAGCTTCTGAATCAATATACGATTGGATGATTTCGTACATATTATCCACATACAAATCATCTGCGTCTGCGAATAACAGCCACTTTCCTTTTGCATGATCTAAGCCTACATTCCTGGCATAACCGGCCCCTCCGCCTTTTGTGGTAAGGATAAACTCCAGGTATGGACGAGACAGCTCTGGATATCTCTCCAAATAGGTATCTGCATCCGGACTGTTGTCGTCCACCACAATTACCTGTATATCTTCTGATATAGGTATCGATTTCAGACAGCGCATCAGCAAGTCTGGAATATCGTAATGAGGTATGATGATACTATATACAGGATTTACCATGTTAACTCAATGAAATATCACTCTACAAGATAATCGCCCGCTTTGCAATTCTCCACTAATGATTTAAACTGGGTATCATTGGCTAGTATATTTGTTTTAAATAATGCAATATCCTGCACTTCGTCCATACAAATGGTATCATGACCGTATCTCTCATGTGTATAAACTTTTGATGCCACATATCCATTTTTTTTTGCCATCAGCCAGAACCACAAATCATCATTTGTTGGACAATACTTCATGAAACTATCTTCATCAAAAACTTCAGCAGACAAACTGCCTGGAGGATATAATATGCCTGCTTCTCCTATGGCAAGATTTAGATTTGACGGAGGAGTGCCATTAGGAACATGTTTCCATTTCCTATATGGCTCAACTGCACCATCATTGTTTAAAGCTATTCTTCTTATTCTTGATGCATATATATAATGAGGATTTTTGTTATATGCGCCCACTAAACGGTCAAGGGTATCAACCTCGTACATCACATCATCATCTATAGTAACAATCACACTGTTTGGACACAATTTTAATGTGGGGATCAATTTTTTATATTGACGTATATCCTTGGTATAGCGCACTTCTAATCCTCTTTTCATTTGAAGGCGTAATGAATAAGGAAGAGGCTCGTCTTTTAATTCCTCTTCCAACCATAAAATCAAGCGATTCGGCTTCATTGTTCCTTGCATGATTGATTCTATCGCAAGATAAACAGAATACAGACGCTTACCATAGGTGGTCAATGACAAGACGACCTCTTTGTCAGCGATTCTGTCTGTTGTAACCCCACTATCTTTACAAGTGCTTGTGGTATTCTTTAACATCTCAGATTTTATTTTGAATAACATCTCAGATTTTAACTTCACAAACAACTTGTCTTCATGACTTATCATGAAAGCATCTATTTTTCTTTTAATTATTTCTTTGAATATCATAGCTTATATTTATATTCATTGGTGATGTACTATCCTCTAAATTGTGAAGAAGCATTTATATCAAGTTTAAGAATACCAGGTAAAGATCTTCCCAAATACGGATCCTCATCTAAAAATTCATCGACCATAAATGGATGCATATAAGGATTACATATTCTATATTTGTTATTTTCACCAAACCAAATATTCATATAGTACTTGCCACGATTGAGGAATAAGGGTGGCAGAGAAAAATCAACAATATATTCACCAATCTTAGAATCGTGTTGAGGACTAACAACTTTACCACTATGAAAGATAGTGATGTTGTCAGCAGTATGCAATTCAAAAACTGCATCCAAATGGATATCCGGGACATAGTTCATAAATGTCAAACGGAAATGGATACCCGAGGCGACACTCACCACATCCCCTTTTATCGGCATAACTTCAAATGACTTGATTCTCACTTTATCGTTACCTGGTGCCGTTGACAAATCATCAAAATACACGCTTTGTGAAGGTATGGTGCCATCATCAATGTACATTCGGATGGTGTCTTCTATATTCCCAGAATACTTCACTTCCCCATTTTCTAATAGGATACCGCTCTTGCATAGCTTCTTAACAGCAGCCATATTGTGACTTACAAATAGAACAGTTCTTCCTTCTCCCTTCGCAACATCCTGCATCTTTCCGATGGCTTTCTTCTGGAATTCGGCATCGCCTACAGCCAACACTTCATCAACCACCAGAATCTCTGGCTCCAGATGAGCGGCAACAGCAAAACCTAAGCGTACCTTCATACCAGAAGAATAGCGTTTCACAGGCGTATCGATATATCGTTCGCAACCAGAGAAATCGACAATCTCGTCGAGTTTGCGTGTAATCTCTGTCTTGGTCATGCCCATGATGGCACCATTCATATAGATGTTCTCACGCCCAGTCATCTCAGGATGAAAGCCCGTTCCCACCTCAAGCAGCGAAGCGATGCGCCCACAGACGTTGATCTCGCCAACGGTGGGGGCTGTCACACGAGAGAGCAACTTCAGCAAGGTACTCTTACCAGCACCATTCTTGCCGATAATGCCCACCACATCGCCTTGCTCCACACTGAAATTGATATCCTTAAGCGCCCATACGAATTCGTTCTCGCCCTTCGTGGAACGTATGTTGGTATCACCAATCTTCAGGAAGGGGTCTTCCTTGCCCAGGACATTCATGGCCCACCAACGACTCAAGTCGCGGCTGAAGGTACCAGTGGATACCAGTCCCAAGCGATATTGCTTGCCTACATGAATAAACTCAATAGCCTTCATTATTCACTATTCACTTTTAGACGGTATCCATGAAATTACGTTGTACCTTATTAAATATAACGACGCTGAATAGCACCAGCACACTCATAAACAGAAAACTATAGCCTAAGGCAAACCAAGAGAAATAGCCCTGTCCCAACGTGGCATACTTGAATGCCTCGATGATAGAGGTCATCGGGTTGACCATAATCAGTGTGCGCAAAGGACCTTCTTCCACCATGCTGAGTGGATAGACAATAGGCGTAGCATACATCCAGAGTTGGACAATAAAGGTGAAGAGTATCGTAAAGTCACGATACTTCGTGGTAAGCGAGGAGATCAGAATTCCAAAGCCAAGACCCAGTCCTGCCAGCATCACGACCAAAAGGGGCGTAAGCAGGATGGCGAGATTGGGTGCAATCGGTGCACCTGCCATAAAGAAATAGAGATAGAGCACCACAAAAAGCCCTAGCTGAATGACAAATCGCAACAGATTGGATATCACCACAGCGATGGGCACCACCAGACGGGGGAAATATACCTTGCCAAACATATTCTGGTTGGCTATGAAAGTGTTTGACGACTGGTTCAGGCAGTCAGAGAAATAAAACCAGCAGATGTTGCCAGCCATATAAAACAGAGCCTGGGGCATCCCGTCTGTACTCATCTTGGCTATGCCGCCAAACACCACCATATTCATGATGACGGTCATTACGGGCTGTATCAGATACCAAAGCGGACCCAGGATGGTCTGCTTATACTGCACCACGATATTGCGCCTGACGAACAACTCTATCAAGTCGCGATAACGCCAGATTTCCTTGAAATCAATATGCCACAGTTTTTCATGCGGCCTTATTTTCATTGTCCAGACTTGCTGTTGCATATAATTGTTTAAACTGATTCTTCTTTTCCAACCTTTTCAAGACAATAAGATGGAATATAAGCGGTGGTCAAGCAGGATTGCAGGCCTTTGATGGTAATGACCACCCTCCTTTGTCCTGCTATACGGGCGACACGGCCTGTTATATCTTTAAAAGGACCATCGGTGACACGCACCAAATCGTCAGAAATAAACCTACAGGACTTGATATCAACCGCCATCACATGCTCATCCTGCAAGGATGATGCCTTGATTAATGGTTTCAGATCACTGAAACTGACTGTCAACGGAGGGTTATAGCCGTTCTCGTCCGTGATGAAATGATTGTAATAGTAAGTGGTGTATTGCGACATTTTGGAATGCCTGACATACTTTTCCGCTTCTTGCTCCGTCATATAGGCAAAAAGAAGGTTCATGAAGGGGAACAGCTTTCTTTGTTTCTTGCCCATCTCTTTGTTCCTGATGTCTTTCCAGACCTTCGCCAGATAGACGTAGGTGCCGTCTTCAATGAGGGCATCTGCAACCGTCTGTGCCTGCCCATATTTGATGCGGAGGACATACCATGCTTTGTCTTCACACGGGACATATCTTACCGACACCCCTGTTTTTGAGCTTTTCGCTTCGGGGAAGGCAAAGGAGGCAAATCCTGAGCAATTCTCGTCTTTGATATTAGCATTATCCAATGTGTTCATATCCGACGATCTATTGCATAGCGCAATACAAATCCTTATGTTGGTATTTGTGGGTGCAAAGGTACTAATTTTTTAGCAAATCACAACGCAACCATAGTGTTATTTGTTTTGAGCAAGCTGTTTATGCTGGTGCAAAGGTACTATTTTTTTACAATCGCTATTCCTTATACACGATCATATCTGCCAGCTTAAGGAAGTAGTCGTTCGACCAGATGTCGAGTTCAGACTCGTCAAAGACATAGCGAAGCACATCCTCTTTCACAACACTTATATCTGTCTCGGAAAGACGCTGCCTCAAAGTCTCAAGAAAGTCATCCATAGACATTTCAATACCATTGAACTCGCTGATCCTCTTTTGCAGATGAGCAAAGTTCAGGGGGATGCGATTTCGTACATACCACTCAAAATCGTACCAGTCGCGACCTTTCACTCTGGTTTTCCAATTTCGCAGCAAAAGTGCATGCATCTTACCAGCAAACAAGTCTGGAAGACTCACGCAACGTACCATAGATGAATAAGGCTTGACCAGCATCTTTTCTTCAGTGAGGAAGCCAAGCGGAGGGTTGGTGTCGAGTTCAATCTTCACCTTTGGGGTCTTTTCCGTTTGGAACGCGATGTCATAGACATCTGTATTGCCTTTTGGAAAGGCGGATTCCACCTTTCCGAAAGTCTTCTTGTCCTTCTTCTTAATGGTTACCTCTCTACCAGTGAGTTTAAATGTCTCAACAATCGATTTGAAAAAATCTTCAAGATGTACGTCTGGGTTCTTCTCTGTCTGAGTGAAGTCCATATCCTCAGAAAAACGTCGAAGATCGTGGAATATACGAAGGCATGTGCCCCCATAGAATGCTGCATGCATAAAGAAGCCTCCACGAAAAAGGCCTGCAAGGACAATTTCCTGCATAACCTCACGTTGGGCATTCTCCCGCTCTATCTTATTTTGTGGATGTAGCTCATCCACCATCTTCTCATATAATGTCATCTTTCCAATAGTTTTAATAAGTTTGCTAGAATCTGCTTTTTCTTTCCCTTTTCCATGCATTGTTTGATGATACTACGATCCATTGTCTTTAAGTCATCGAGCTCAATTCGCATATCCTCCTCAAAAAACACTTCAAGCGCAGATAGCGATTGCGAAGGAATATGGTGTTCTACCATCAGCATGTCGCATAAGGCTTTCTCAGGAGAAGCTATCATAAAAGAGATTTCACCCTCTGTGGCCATAGTTATGCCGATAGGAAAATAATCATCTGAAAAGTTACGGAAAGTAAAACGACCTATCGGCGTCAGAAACGACTGGGTATGCATCGTAGTGGCCGATGTAATTGTTACCACCCGTTCAGGAATAAGACCATAGTAATGAAGAGCATAATGCAGGGATACATAAGACGGTCCATAAAGATGATTTGCAATCAGTTCCTGCGAGAGGGGCTTTCCGCTAATTTCTGGTGAAACGACATACAAATCCTTTTTAATCCATAAGCCTTCTCAAGAGCTTCTCGCTTGGCTTTTGAGTCTGCATTAAAAAGGTCATCTCGTGAAACCTTGATAAATTTACCCATAATACTGATAGTTTTACAGAACAGCGACGTTGCTGCCCTTAACTATAATAACGGGATTTACCTCCGTTTCATGATACTATTATCAAAAGAATGTTATCGCAAGTAGTCCTGATTTGTAGAAACTTACATTGGCATACCAAATATTACTTTTGATTACCATTTAGTTGTGAATACTCCGTTAATCACAATCTTTTGATAAAAAGAATATGCATCTCTGAACAGGTTCTGACCTCTGTGCAGCATATCAGCGGGACTAAGACATCTACGAACGGATGATTACTGTAGTCATAACGAAAACTGCATGATATAGGTGCAACAATAACGACAGCAGCTACAACTTTTTCAAGTTGTAGCTGCTGTTGTTAGTAACATATAGGTTGTTACACCTATAGTCGATTGAAAACCTCACACAGATCTTAACCATCTATGGGATATTCGGCCTTCTTTTTTTACCTATTTCTTATATCCCTCGATTTCGAGATTTTCCATATTCTTATAGCCCATGAAAAGAGGACCGTCCATAAGACGTCTCATCAACCGCCAGAACCTCTTGTCCTCGCGATGCGTATAGCCGCCCAGCTTCACCATCATGTGCCATAGCTCGGTTCCCTGAGGATACTTTTCCTCGTCCAAGGGACCACCGTTCTGTTGTCCCTTCATCAGCTTGTAGAACCCAAAGGTAACGGCGAATCCCAGAACCGCAACAACGTACATCTGTACGTCTACAGAAGCACCGATCTTCCATGACGCAAACCATGCCAGCACCACCAGGAAATTGATCAATAATATGAACAATGCTGCGCCCAGGTGCGAGAAACCCATGTCGATGAACAGATGATGCAAGTGCGTCTTGTCAGGTTTGAAGGGCGAACGTCCGCGTAGTATTCTCATTGTCATCACCCTCAACGTGTCAAACACGGGAATGCACAGCACAGACAACGTAAACGCAGCTAATCCTATTCCTTGACGTGACAGTGCCTCACAGTTCTGCTTGGAACTCATGGCAAAGAACACCAACACAGTCATCAGCATCCCCAACATCAGCGTCCCCCCGTCACCAATGAACATTTTTGAGCGGGTACCGAAAACGTTATGCAGGAAGAACGGTATCAGTGCACCGATCACAATCAGAGTCAGGCATACCATCACTTGGCTCCATACTGTCCAAAAGGCAAATCCGAAACAAACGCAGGCCAACATGCCATAGCCACTTGAATAGCCGTCCACACCGTCTATCAGGTTTACTGCATTAATAATACCCACTCCGGAAACGATGCTAAGCGGAATGCCTATCCAAGGTTCCAGTTCGTTTACTCCCCACAGGCCGTGGAAATCATCAATATAAGTGCCGGTCAAAACGATGAAGATCCCTACCAGGGCAATCTCTATCAGCAAGCGCAATAAAGGCGAGATGTCCTTCACATCGTCCCAAACACCAATCATCATCATCACAGTCATACCAATCAGTCCGAACGTCAGCACATCGCTGTACATAAACACGTTCAGCATCAGCCCACCGGCCAGGATACCGGCATATACCACCACACCTCCCATGACAGGTATTGGCACACGTTGCAGTTTCCTGGCATTAGGATTGTCCACAATCCCATACTTCCTGGCATACCTCAGTACCACTGGATAGAGCAATGTGCTCACCGCCAATGACACCAGTGCTACCAGGACTCCTATTTGAGTATTCTCCATACTGTCAATTCATAGTTGTCATTTATCCACGCACCTCTAAGTACTTCTTCAAGACAGTCTGGACCCACCGTTCATACCCGGCTTTGCCCAGTACAGTCCTTGTCTGAAACTGATAATACTGCTTCTTTGTATGCTTCACCTTTTTCAGGCTCTGTCTCAGATACAGTATATGTTCCCTTCTGAGCAATGCCACAGGCATCTGCATCTCTTCAGAGTACGACATGTAGGGTTCTGTCACCATCGTCGTATAATACGCTGACAAGCCATAGGCCAGGTACACCCCAGCCATGGCATCATAGTAAAGGAAAACACTCTGTCCGTCGTTTCCAACCTCTCTTAAGGTAATCTCTTTTTTATCCATATTTGTAAATTCTCCTACATTTCACCTTGCTATAACAGAAGTCCATGTCGTCGAGTAGTTCATCACACAAGTCTTCTGGCATGTCGCCTGCATACCCTGCAGCAACGATAGAGATGGCAGCAAGTTTACGAGCATCTTTCTCTGTTCTCAAATGCGTCCCCATCAATATCGTGGGCAGCGTCTCATATATTTAGAGTCCCTCTGGTATCGTCCACCGCCTAAGCAGCAAACGATTACTGTATCTATAAACAGCCAAGCGCCCCGTCAAGGGTACAAGTAAAAGTGGATTAAGGAACCATACCCCGATCCTTTGGTTCTTCAACTCTTTCTTCGAGCCTTCTTCCACTCTCCAACATACAGTTTTGGCAAAGTCGCCACTATCCAGAAGCAACGATTTAACTGCTTCTTCGGATCCTGATATATCCTATAAACGAACTCTAAATGATGCTTCTGTATCCATTCTGGGCAGCGACTCTCATCAGTTCCACTGTAGAATTTAAACACTGCGCCAACTGCAATCATTACCCCACTCTTCAAATGAGGCAACAGTCGATTCATAAATCGTTCTTGTTTGGGAGCACCCAAGGCAATCCAGATTATCTTTGCACCATCTTCTTCAATCATCTTAGCGATGCCTGGGTAGTAAAACTCCTCAACATTCAAGAATGGAAGCTCAACAAACTTCATATCAACGACATCAGGATTCATCTTTGACAACTCACGCTTAAGCCCCTCCAAAGTTCCTTTACTCGTTCCCATAAAAATCATACGATACTTACGTGATGACACTATATCTTTAAAGATATCAGCCCCACAATATTGTTCGTATTTGACGCCATAGATAGACTTTAAGTACAAAGGAACCCAACTGCTGTCACAAATTGCGAACAGCCCCCCATTCACAACCTTCAGATATTCCTCGTCTCGATTTGCATTATTCAATACAACACCATCAGCAACACAGATATACCCCTTCTGCGCTGCTTCAATCGCCCGATGCACTTCCTGCTTATCAAATTCGTATTTTATATTGAAATAGGTTCTCATTTATATTAAAAATTTTTCAACACCTTTCTTCCAGCACCATATTCTCATCTTATCAAGACTGCATGCAGTCATAAAGAAAAGGACAATATACAACATCGATGCAAAGAATGGTAAAGGAATATTGTCATCTATCCAATATAGTCCTTTATAATATAGTTCACTTCCATCATTCCACGAATGCATCAACAATGCTGCAAACGCTGAAGTTGAAAAAAAGAATATAATTTTCTCTGTATGTAATACTTTTAATGATTTACAAAACAAGAAAAGATAAATTGTTTGCAATATTTGTATAGGCGAAATGTAGGAATATATAGTTTTACTTACACCCATGTATGCAGCAATTATACTGACAATTAAGCATAAGATACCCAACCCTAAATACACGGACAGGTTAAAGACAGCTCCCCAATGAAAACAACTAAGGGAACTCTTTCTCAAATAGGCTCCAAGCAGATATAGTCCAGCAAAACTAACAAAAGACATACCACTAAAGAATTCATGACATTCCGATGAAATCCATCCAAACAATGTTTGAAAGAGATAAAATGTCAGAACCATCTGTCCCAATTCCTTCTCGGAACTCTTATCTATGAAAGCATTTAAAATCGGTGCTATCATATACAATCCAAGGTATGCAGTAAAAAACCAATTAACACCAAACAAGAAGCATGTCATTTGTTTAAGCATTACCATTGGGTTGAAACCATGAAATCCTAGCGCCCAACAGATCAAGTATATCATGCCACCCCAGAAACTTATTTGAAATAAGAAAGAAAGCACCCCCCCCAACTTCCATCGTATTCCGAAATAACCCGATATAATAATAAAACAATTGACGCAGACAAAATCTACACTGCAAAGGCTAGCGACTCCAATATATTTCGGTAATGACTCCTGAAACATCTCTAAACTAAGTTTTCCATTTAATGGAAAATTGTAATGAACGAGCAAAACTAGAATCATAGAAATGATTCGTAATAGCTCAACATTTGCAAGTCTCTTTCTTTTTTCAACGGAATAAACCTTCATCTTTCTATGGCTTATTAAAATCTATGAAATTCGCGATACTGAATATATTTACATAAACCCCGCCAAACGAGTGAAGAGTGCGAACAAAACATCATAAGCTGTGAAAGTATTCCTGATGGGAAGAATTTTCCATAGCGTAAAGTTTCTTCGCGTGATAAACATAGTCTTCCCGACATGATTTGGCTATAAACTAACATCGATGCTATTCGCCCCCTCGCTTTTTGATAACCTTGGGGTAGTAATGTATCTTCACGAAAGCCTAACCGCTCTATAATACGCTTTTGCCATTCGTCTACTGATGGTGCGCTCTGCCATCGTGGCTGCATCTTTCTTATCCACGTCTGTTGATCTTTGACCAATTCTGTCCCATCGCTAACAAAGAGTAATTCAGGTATAACCCCCCACTTGCCATAGGTACTGACCATTGCCCAGAATTCCAAGTCCTCAGTTACGCGTAAATCTGTTCGTTGACCACCAATTTGTCTGATGATATCCGTCTTGATACAAGCACTGCCAGTACAAACATGCATATACTCTCCCCAAAACGTCCAAAAATCATCTAAGACAAAAGGCTCATCATAACTATCAAGACATTTAGGAGAAAAATTATCTCCAGAAACTGTCAGATGCTTTTGCCCCACATTCACAGCCACACAATCAGGATTGCTGTCAAGAAAAGAGATGGATTTTTCTATGAATCCATTAATCCAGAAATCATCGGAATCTAAGAATGCGCTATATCGCCCATGCGCATGGGCAATACCATTGTTCCGAGCCGCAGCAGGTCCAGCATTTTCTTGACTAAGGATAATTACAGATTCACCATACCCCTTGCTGGCCACATAATCCCTTACAAATTGCAAAGATTTATCCCGGCTGCCATCATCTACTATTATAATCTCATAAGAATAATGCGTCTTTTGGGAGAAAACAGATTCCAACGTACGCTCTATCAGAGGCATCGCATTATAAAGAGGAATTACTACAGAAAGATCAATCATAATTAAATGTAATTCATTAGTTTAATTCTATAGCTCGTGCGTAGATTTCCATCAGCATCTTGTATATTTGTTCTCGAGAATAAGATGTTTCAGCCCTTATCCTTCCTGCCTTACCAAATTCCACACATTTCCGAATATCTGGATATAATTGACGAATCGCATTTGCCAAGGCAACGGAATCACCCGCCTCAACTAAAAGACCGTTTTGCTCATTATCTACGATAGAAGGCATTGCTCCTATATTTGTTGTAATGACTGGTCTTTCTAATATAAATGCACGAAGAATGACATTTGGAAATCCTTCATACCATTTACTTGGTACGACAATAATTCTTGAATTTTGATAGAATGCATCTAGCTCCACTCCTTTCTTAAATCCTACAAATTCTACATTTTGTGGACAATCTCCCGGTATGGAGAAGTTCCTGTCTAAACTTCCAGCAACTTTAAACGGCAAACAGGGATTCATTCTTGCTGCTTCTAAAAATTCATAGATTCCTTTTTCAATACTAACACGGCCGACAAAACTGACACAGTCACCTATATCCGTCAATTCTTCCTTCATTTTAATATCCGGGGAGATACCAGGTAATATAGCTAATTTATTCGCAGGAATCCCTTGTTCTTCAAACTTTTTCTTTTGGAATTCTGACTGAACGATAAAAACATCCACCCCGTCTCTAATATTATGAGAGATCCGGGAATACGTATTTCGCAATGCATAGCCTATGCTCTTCATAATATTCTCCTCACAATTATTCAGAACGCAATGCCACTCTTTTCCACCAAAACATGCTTCACAAACCTTTCCTTCAGGCCTTAGGCAAAGACCATTTGGACAGAATAGCCGATAATTAGGACAGCGCATCACCACAGGTATACCTCTTTGCTTTAAGGGTCTAAAAATGGATGAAGAAAGAAGAGGGTACAAATTCTGCACCTGAACGATGTCCGGCTCGTATTCATCGACCATCCTCGCCAAACTTTTCGCACTCTGTGGATTATATATCCCCGTAAAGAATGCTTGGAATGGACCTATCCCTTTCCTCACCTCGTCAGAGCTTCGTTTAAACCACTTTACAGTATGCCCATGTTCCTCAAGTAATGTCGCTAATTCTCGAGAAGCATGTTCCTCTCCCGTTGGTGTCGTGTCACTATACGAATTGTGTATGAATAGTATTTTCAATTTATATTTCTTGTATTTATAAATAATTGAGGTATGTTTAACCAATCCCCCATTGTTATTTTATCAAATTCTGCCGGTTTAGTATATTCCATTCCACTACCATGAAAAAAGGTCAATTCGCCAAAATAAATATCATACCTGGGAAGATTTTTTATAAATTACTTCCCCTACGTTTGCCTGGTAGTGTCAACCAGTCACCAAAGTGTTTGTCCCATTCTTCAGGTTCAAATGGCATCATTCCACTAAAATGGAAAAAAGTCAGCTCACCAAACATTACCTTATCCCCGAGATCATAAAGATCAACCCTTACATGTGGCATTCCCTTTGACAACCTTTCTGCTGTTTGCTTCATCAGCTCGAAATTTTCAGGCTTCTTAGGCGATATACTTGCATGATCGTGTCCCTGTCGGAACGGCAGATGGGTAAAGTTCTCATCATAAAAATCAAATTTCACCTCTTCGTTTGGATTCTGACGTTCTGTGGCGACAAACAACCCCTTAACCTTTCCATCAAAACAGAAAAACTTATAGTCTGCCAAATCTTTAATATCCGGTCTAGGCTCAATAAACTTTTCTGCTATGATGCGTTTAGGTACGTTCTTATATGGCCATTCGCGCCATACTTTGTAGAGATCTGTATTTAGGCTCTCTTTTAATAGACGAATGGCTTTTTGTTTATCAAAAGTTTCCTTATCGCGACAGATGGCGACTCCTTCGTTACCACCACCGTGAGTCGTTTTCAACACAAATTGATCTGGCAATTTGTCCCACTCAATATTCTCCGGTTTGTCCCATACGCCAAGCGTCGGAATCACATACTCTTCGCCTATAATATCAGCAACATACTCCTTCGCCGCATATTTATCCACCATTTTCGTGTATTCGGGATTCCTGTCGTATAATTTCAACCACTGGAGTTTCTCACTAAAAGTCTGAGGGTTCTTCCAATTCATCCAACGCCCAAAAATCCTATGATACTTCAATGACAAGTAAAGCTTGTCAGGTAACAAACGAGATAATCTAACTAAAATGCTATTATTCATAAAATACAGGTATGACAAAAAAGATTATTTTTGTTTACATGAAGAGAATATCGTTGCAGCAACATTCCCTGGAGAAAACTTTTCCACAAGTTCACTTGATCTTTTACCCATTATATCGAAAGCATGTCTCTGACTATAGCTTTCATTTAGCTTTTCTAAAGTTGAATGCCGGTCTAAAGGGTCAAATGTCCAACCATTATCATCACGAACCAATTCAGGCCAGCAACCGTTATAGACAGAACAGAGGACAGGCAAACTGCACGACATAGCCTCAGGAACTACCAAACTCCAGTTGTCTTGTAAAGTAGGAATAACAAAGACTGATGATGAAGAATAATATAGCGGCAAATTAGAATAAGAAATCTTACCTACAAGAACCACATTGGTCAGATTTTTTTCAAGACAGTACTTTTCAAGTGATTCTTTCTCTGGCCCATCACCTATTAAAAGTAATGACACCTCTTGTTCCTTACCTTTAGTAAAAAATGCCCATGCCTCTAATAGCTCTGCTATACCTTTCAACTGCACCAATCGCCCCGAAAACACATATACCAGTTCATTTAAATGATTCTTCTTGCGAAACTCTGCTTTCTCTTCTTCAGATATTCTTTCTGATTCTTTTTTGAAGAATTGAGTATCTGCCGCCATATTACCCAAGCTGATTTTTTCATCTGGATACCCTAGACTCATGACATAATCACGAGAGAGCGTACCATTACAACAAATTCTATCCATATAAAACTTAGCAAATTTCCGATACAATGTGTTTAATTTACCCACATTCCTTTCGGTATGGTGCCATCCTTCATAACACATGACATGCTTGACACTTCTGTGGAACATCTTATATATAATGCACGGGAAAGTCCACTGAAAAAAGCCATCTGTTATAATGGCATCCGGTTCTGAGGCTTTCAGTGCTTTATACAAACCCGGTTGTATCGGTATTCTTGAGCCATTCTTTTTTGAACTGGAAATCGGGTTTTGTGCCTTGCCTATTAAACGTATTTCTCCTTTCAAAGGTAAGCATCTTGCCCCCAACACATTACGCATTTTATCAGTAAGGCTTTCAGGAACCACGTCTCCATTAAAAATTAGGGATAGATTATTCCCACATAGCTTATCTAATTCCTGGTAAACAGGCACACGGTAATCCAAAAAACTTCTAGTTACCCAAGTTATCTTCATTGTTTTCAAATTTATACTTATTATACACATAAACAACGCTTATCATAACGGCAACAAGCGTTGAAGCTATCCATGAACCATACACACGCATTCCTATTCCCGGATTGCCAAAGCTCTCAATAAAGGCTCCTGCAAGCAAAGCTATGAATAAAGGTTTTATATCTTTAGGTATATGCCGCGACAAAGTAGTGCGAAGCAATGACCACCAAAACAAAAACATGAGAGTCACTCCAATTAATCCACAACCTACAAATGCAGACATAAAACAGTTATGCATACCTATCACACCCATTAGCTCATTTTCTTCAACGAGAGTGCGCTCACCTGCTGCAAATCCCCAACCGACCATCGGTCTTTCCATTCCTCTTTCAATTCCATAAAGCCATATTACGTCACGACCTGTTGTCTCTTCAAAACTAACGCTCGTCTTATCTGCAAAGATTGTCTTAAGAAGAATCGTTTCCGCACCAAAGGTAAAAGACAAAGCCAAAAGAATAATTGTAGCTAATATTGCCATGGCTCGAACAATCTTATTAGACCAAAAAGCCGAAATCGCTCCCAAAGTCATGCCTATATAACCAACTGTCGACATACTAACAATGGCGAATCCACATATAATATATTTAATTATCCTAGGCGTTTGAACGTAAAGGGGAAGATAAAAAAAAATGGGAGCTATCATCTGTGCACAATTGAAAACAGTTCCATCACCAATATTCAAGCCAATTTCCGCCCCCCCCCTTATATACGATAAAAACCTAATGAGTATGCTTAAAAAAACAAATACAGAAGACCACATTAACAATTCTGATAAGCCACGTTTCATGACCAATTGTTCTGCTACCGCTATCATAATTAAAAGCATTCCGATGCATTCTATAGATCTATAGGCTGTCATGGGTAGGCTCGTACTCCATAAAGAGGTTACCCCTCCCCATATCGAATACAATAAAAACCATTTTATCGGTGAGTTAGATAGAATCTTAGTTGTAAGCTTCTTATATTGTGTAGAAAAGCATATTATAAATGCCAAATACAAGCATGTAAAAGCATAAACTATAAAAATTAAAGCTGATGCATCAACTGAAGCTTGTTGAGACGCATCGCGCTGGCGGCTAAAAAACAACTCAATCAGATAATATGACAGCAACAAAATGCCAATCACTCCACCAGCCTTCAAAGCATGTTTTATGTAAGGGACCGTTCTCACTTTAAAATACCTTTTTCTAATTTTTCACATCTAATAAATGAAAGTTCGCATCACGCTATATTTTCATTATTGCTTAATTCAACAGAACTTTAAATTTCTTAATAATTTCATCAGTAATTACCTGCTGCCCCTTTACGTTCAAATGTAAGCGATCAAGAAACAATTCATGTCGCGAGGCATACGCCGGATTAAAGTCCCAATATTCCACCATTGGGTTTTGCTCAGCATAATGGGTATACCATGCCACAATCTGCCGATATTTCTCTGGTTCAAAATCGTTCAGAAGATCAAGCGTTGGCGTGTTCACAAGAACGACTTTTACACCACGAGACGTCAACAAAGCAACCGTCCGTTGAAACTCATTCATTAATTCAGCATTCATTGTGATATGACGTTCATCATCATTGGTCAACCGCTGCTTATAAACCTCTATATCTATTACTCCTGTCTTTCTGTTACTCCAATCATGCCTCCATCCTCTGATAGCAGCATTCTTCAGTCCATCATCGTTGTACCGACTACTACGTATCAGTTTATGAGTCCAATAATCCACATTACTTGCCTGCTGGCGGATATACTGAGAGATATTTGGATCGTCAATAAAAGGATAAAACAACATGTAGCTGTTCTGACTCAAACCCTCACCAGTAAAAGTACAAAGATCAACCCCATATAAACAGAATTTCAGCGAATCGCTATACGGTGAATCTAGAAATTGTTTCACCATTATTTTACGGTCATAAACATTCACCCCTTCGCGTGTATATTTGGATATTTTCATGCCCAGTCCCTTCTCCATCCGAGGTTTGTCGGTTGCAAGCATCAAATGCGAATGTCCCACTAACAATATCTGAGAATGCTGTTGCAAACCATAGATCTCATTCACACCATGGAGCATCAATCGCTCTAAAACAAAGTCTACTGTAGCAAAAGCAACTAAAACTGCAAGAAAAAATAAAAAATACCTTTTCATTACCGCACCCTCTTCTTAAAATTGGAAATAAACGAAATGATCTGTCTGCACACCGAACATGGCTACCATCAGCAGTAATAACACAGTCAAAACCACATCTTTCCAATGGATAAACAATTCTTTACGCTCATCCAAAAGAAATTTCCTGTACGCTAACACTTCTATAACCATAAAAAACAAAAGTAACGCCATATTGCAGGTAAATGAGAATGCAGAAGAACCTATCGCCACGCTGAAAGTCTTAAAAGTGAGCATCTTTCCTATAATGGCAGCGGCTTGTTCCATATCACTAACGCGAAAAAAAATCCAAGCTAGTGTAACCAAAGCAAAAACAACAATTCCTGAGGGTAGTCGTAGTACCTTAGGCAATTCGAACTCTTTCTTTTGCAAGCCTAAAAAATGCTCTATCAGGTAATACAAGGCATGAAGACCACCCCATACCAGAAAATTCCATGCCGCTCCATGCCATAACCCACTCAGCACAAAAACCATTGAGATATTGAACACCCAACGGGCTTTTAACCTCACACGATTGCCACCAAGAGAAAAGTAAACGTATTCCGTAAACCACGACGTAAGCGACACATGCCACCTATGCCAGAATTCTTTGACACTTACAGCAAAGTAAGGAAAACTGAAATTTCGAGTGATATTGAAACCAAGACACTTTGCAACACCCAAGGCCATGTCACTATAGCCACTGAAATCGCAATAAATCTGAATACTATAGAACACTGCAGCCAAGCATAATGTTCCACCATACATATAGTCGTAGCTTCCATAAGCCCAATCAACATAACTTGACAAACGATCAGCAATTACCACCTTCTTGAATAAACCATAAATAAATACCATCGCTCCTTCAGTGATATTTTTCAGAGAGACACCAGACGGCCGTTCTATCTGAGGTAGCAAATTGCGAGCTTTCTCAATGGGGCCACTAAGAATTGTAGGAAAGAATGACACAAACAGGGCAACATCAATAAAGTTCTGACGATCATCTATCTTCCCCCTATACACATCTATGGTGTAGGTCAGTGCTTGCAAAGTGAAGAACGAAATTCCCATTGGTAAAACCAAATTGCCAACCCACTCTAACTGTGAAGGATAATGTGACACGCCGACCACGCATTTCAAAAAGAAATCAAGGTATTTATAGGTAAATAACGGAATCAAAGACAGCACGACTGCAACTAACAAAATCCTCTTCCTTGACTCATTGTTTCGACTAATCTCAATTGGTGCTATGTAGTTCACAATAGTCACATACAGCAATATCAACAGAAATGTTGCATTAAACGAGCCATACAGAAAGTAGCTCGCAACAAGTAATAAGATATTACGTAATCGAATACTATGAATAGTCTTATCAACAGAGCTGATTATTATCAGCACTGCAACAAAAAAACACACAAATGAAAGGCTATTAAAAATCATTTTTTTACCTCTTATGAATAAGTGACATCCAAATTATGGGTGAATAGCCGCTACCAACTTATTTTGCCCATACAATCTCTTTCTTTAATACTGTACAATGTCCACCATGACCACCAATTAATACGTTTTGATCTTGGTAATTATGCCTTATAAGTGTGGAATTGGCACATACGACGCTATTATCAGAAATACAAACGCCTTTTAGGATTGTACTCCTGCAACCTATCCATACATTATTACCAATTACAACAGGTAAAGGTGCATTAACCTGTTTTCCTGCGTTATTTAATATCTTATGGAAATCAGTATCCATAATCAAAATATCCCATGATAGAAGGCTGTTATCGCCGAAAGACATTGAGAGTGAGCAAATAAACTCACAGCGTCCTGTAATCATAATATTATCACCAAAAGACAACACTCCTTCTCGATTTACACAGATTTTACATCCCCTACCAATGCTTGCTTTTCCTCTAAAAATCACTTCTCCCTGACAATCCCATATTGTGCGAGAATAATATGAATCTTGAATCCCCAAACCATATCCCCCAATCTGAATCATCCCCGTACGAATACCCTTTTTGGGAGGGATAATTTTACCTATAGACTTTATCTTAGTCCTCCTAAACACAAAGACAGGAAATAGCATTGCCTGCCTAATAGGGAAACAATTAAAATTAAAAAGTAGCGTTTTACAAAAGTCTATCTTTAGTAATATAGACATTTTTGAAAATAAATTCATCTCGCAACAAACTGTATCAAGAAGTCAAAAGTGTTTCCAACCAATTATCCAATCTAAACTTTTCAACAATTAGCGTATGTTCTTTCGAGAGAGAAATCTGAGCATTTATAAAATTCTTAATTACATCTTTCTCGGATTCAGTAAACAAAGTGTCTTTTAGAACCAGTATTTGTTCTGGATTATAAAAAACATAATTATAGACAGAGCTATTCGTTGTTATTATTTTTTTGCCCGCTCCCAACGCCCACATAAAACGAGCCGTCAATCCATCCTGATTTAAAACATTTGTATCCAAAATAACATCAGCCATATGTACATACCGTCGGAACTCATCTGTCGGGATTAGTTGGGACGTAAAAAGATCACTTTGATATATTTTATATGGTACATAGTCATGCCTACCTAAAAGTTCCTTCACTCTATTTTTCATTTTTCGCGATATAGAATAATTTTGCTGAGGCGCATATAATTTTATGAAACTTTTTTTACCCATATCATCAGATATTTTTTTTACCTGATGATAAAGGCGATAACGATTAGCGCTATATGCACCTAAGCCGAAAACTGCTATTTGAGGAACATTTGATTTTTCCATTTCAGATTTATCCCAATAAATCGGAAGTAATTTAATATTGTAATTAGAAGCGTCTTTGTTATCAAAAGTATAAACACGATTGAAATAGCAGAAATTTTCTTCAAAATGATACATACTATAAGTGGTATCATAGAGGTAATTCACCATATAAATATTTTCATTTCGTTTTCTCAACTCCTCAAACACCGTGCGATTCACGCCCTGACCATCAACAACTATAAGTAAATCAAAAAACGTTGCTGTATTACTAAACAAATTTTCCCAGTAAATGCTTTTTTTTATTTCCGCTTTACTTTTTCTCATCGGGAAAAAACTATGAGCTTTTATTCTCAAGGGATCATCTTTAAAGGAAAATTCCGGAAAATATTCTACATGATATCCTTTTGCCGTTAATCCATTAATAATATCCAAATGTAAACCATTCCAAGAAGGTGCTATTAGCAATACATTTTTCATATTTTATAAATCAAAAAAACTATCTTCTTATTATCTGCAATCTTGATTACATTTAATATTATCGATCAAACACGCGCTTTTATTATCGTATCCGCACAATATAAATTCATAATAGATTGAATTTTTGACGCATCTCCATACTCACAAGGAGAGTCATATGGTCTGTCAGGGAAAACGCCATATTCCAACTTTATATTCAATTTTTTCTCCTTTATAAACTGCTCTACCCTATCAGCCAGACTCATTGGCTTACCTGTGCAGCAGTTGATAATTCCCTTCACTTCTTTCTGCATCACAACAGCAGATAGTTGATTTGCCAACTCATTAACTGTTATGAAATCATATTGGTTTTTGCCTGTGTTGAATGGGAATGTCTTCTTACCTTCTTCTGCAGCAATCAGGAGTTTACAGAATATGGAGTTGTTCTTCTTGTCATCTCCTAAAATGTAATAGCAGCGAAGCCACTGGAGAATGCAATCCTTTTGCTGACAATAAAGTATCATGGATCTGCGCAATGCATCCTTTGCAATGCCATACATTGAAATAGGGTTACAAGGTGTATTTTCGTCAATAGCACCTTCCCAGTAGCCTATCTCATGCATGGTTCCCATCGCAGCCAATTGCTTCAATCCACTATCTATCATAGCCGTCAAGAACTTATAGTGAGCTGAAAGGTCACCTATCTGTGTAGGGGAATTATGAACAAATCCATTTCGCCAAGCCATATGCAGACAAACATCTGGCGAACCCAGTTGTACATACACATTGTCTTCCGGCAATTCAAAAATATTCAGTTCTTTACATTCTGCACGTTTATCGACATCAGTTATTACTATATCGCAGGCAATAACATCAGCTCCCTTATCCAAAAGTGCCTTAACCACGTGACGTCCTATATAACCATTTGCGCCTGTTACTAATACTTTCATAAGTTATCTTTTATTTGAAAAGGCCTTTCTGCTTCATTTCTTCAAGTGAGGCCTCGTAATTATCTGTTTGTAATTCCTGCCGTTTTACCCATTCCGCAAACCGTTTGATCCCATCATCGAATGTCCACTTAGGTAAGAATCCAAGAATCTGTTTGGCAAGGGTTATATCTGCGAAGTTATGGCGAATGTCTCCCAAACGGTAATTACCTGATACAATTAAAGGTACATCTATACCATAATGCTTGCAAAGAGTTTGAGCAACCGTAAGGACATCAGTAGCAACACCTGTTCCCACATTAAAGACATGTCCATTAGCCTCGGGCACTTCCATTCCTGCAATGGTTGCATCAACCACATCGTCGATATAAACAAAGTCACGAGTTTCCTTACCATCTTCAAAGATGTTGATACCCTTATGGCTCTTGATACGGTTGGAGAAAATGCTAAGGATGCCTGTATATGGATTGGTCAATGACTGACCAGGACCATAAACATTCTGATAACGGAAGGAAACGGATTGAATGCCAATCTTCTTGCAAATCAAGTGCACCAGTTGACCTTGCACTTGTTTTCCAATACCATAAACAGATGACGGATGAACAGCGCTGTCTTCGGTAGTCGCTACTAAGGTCAGTTTCCCACCACACTTGGGACAATGGCATTCAAAGTCGCCCTTGGCCATATCCTCATCCTTGCGTTCAGTAGGATATACTTCGCCACAATTTTCACAATGGTATTTGCCTTCTCCATAAATAGCCCTTGATTCTGCAACGACAACCCGCTTTACATGATGTTTAGTATTCGTGAGTATATCAAGCAACAAAGCTGTACCACCAATATTTACATCAATGTATCGTTTTATTTCATACATCGACTGTCCAGTACCTGTCTCTGCAGCAAGGTGTATTACATAGTCAGCATCATCAAGTGCACCTACCAACTTTTCACGGTCCCTAACATCACCTTTCACAAAGTGCACCTTATCCTTGATACTACAATACAAAGGTGAGGTTTTTTCCGGTTCTACACCATGTATCTGCTCTAACAGATTGTCAAGCACCGTTACCTCATAGTCCTTCTCTATCAACTTTATCGCAATATGTGAGCCAATAAACCCAGCTCCACCGGTTATAAGGACTTTCATTGCTTTTCTTTTATCCATTCTTTTTTCTCAAAATCATATTTCTTTATTATCTTAGCTGGTGACCCCGCCAAAACACAATAATCTCCAAATTCTCCTGATACTGTACTATTGGCCTCCAATCGCAGGTTGTTTCCAAATGAGCAATAATCTCCTATTTCAATACATTCTGGCCCAATAAGTCTATTCATACTGCCAAAGACAACACGCTTGCCACACTTTCTAAATCGCCAGCGATATAGAAGTAATTCTCTCAGCAATCGTCATACATACACTAAATATGATAAATGAAAAAACCTCATCATACACTCACCCAACTCTTCTTTACAAAATCGTACTTTTTAATTACCCTTGCAGGACTCCCGACAGCCACACAATAGTCAGGTATATCCTTTGTCACGACACTGTTTGCACCTATTACACAATGCTTACCAATCTTTGCCCCTAATACACATACATTTTCTCCAAGCCAGCTTCCTTCTCCTATCTCCACACATCTATTCTGAACTATTGGCTGATGAAGTATAGGTATATCAACATCTTCATACCCGTGTAAGTTATCAGATATATACACCTTATCTGCAGTCAGAACATTCTTATGGATTATTATAGACTTGGTAGAATAAATATGATTATAATGCCCGATCATGCAACCATCTTCAATTACGAGTTTGCATGTCCCTTCTCCAGTCAAAGGCAAACATGCCAACCACGTTCGATGCAGTATATTAACATCCCTACCTATATAAATATTGCGTGCCCCATCAACCTTTAGAGGATTATCAATTATTGATTTTTCCCCAAATTCTGCCATTGTTAAACGGAGAATTAAATCCCTATATAGACGTAAAGGATGTATTATTTGATACAAAATTTTAACAATCATTTTTCTCATAACACATTTACCTCCATCAGCGACTATTATTTAATAATATCTTATATCGCCATTAATATACAAAAAGATTAATCACATAGGAAGATTATCTCCCGAATCTACAAAGGTAGCATATTGAACACACGTATCACTTCACAATTTTACAATCTTAACGGATTATTGATTCTATGAATGTCTAAAAACCTAAATAATGGTACTATGACTGATATCACTATAAGGGATACTTTTCATTATTTGAATTAATATTATGGAAATGTAGTATCTTTAAGGCAACATTCTGGGCAAATTTCCGTTCTTTTGCATCTAGAGCAAAGATAAAGGTAGTAAGAGCAATCGTTAGTAATGAGATAACTACTACTATACACGAATTAAGAATGCTATGCTCTAATAATTGTTTTATAACTGTGCACAATAATGAAGATATGGCGATGACTGGCATAATCTTCAGCAACACAAATCGACTATAATCCCCAAGTGTTACTCCTGCATGCCTTTTATTCATCGCTATCCGCCAGGGCAATGTCAACAATTCCAATGCAATACCCACAATTAGCACCGAATAAGGGCTTTGCCCCGCTTTCAGCAACACATAGCCGATTGGTATTACCAAGAATTGCGCAAAGCTACTAACAATTTGGAACATTTTAATATCACCAGTAGCCTGATTAATAAAGCCAATTGGTGTAAGCAGCGTCTCCACTAAAGAGAGGATAATTGTTAATTGCACAAAGACTGCAGTATATTGTGGTACCTCTACAAGCCATACTTCAAGGAAGGTCTTAACTTCCAACATTATCGGCAATCCTATTACAAATAAGAGTAGAAATGCATATTTTGTTCCCGTATACGTTAACATCCGAGAACGTTCCAAATCTCTCTCTGCATATGTTTTAGTAATTTGGGGATAAATAGCGAAAAGGAAGTTCTTGCTAAAAGAACGCACGTGACCCTCTAATTGTCGAGCAACACCATAGGCAGCATTAACTACCGTTCCGAAGAACATATTTAGCATAATGTTAACTCCATGACTCCGTATCACCGAACTTACTCCTGTGAGTAAGGTCCATCCCCCAAAAGAGAACATTTCACGAAACAGTTTCTTATCATGTACCCAATGGTATGAACACTCAGAAAACTTGCGATGGCAATATATGATATATATAGAACGACTAATGATGGTAACCAAGAACACGCCAGCAGCATAAAATATCAGTCCATCAAAGGGAGATATAATTATACACCAAGCAAGCAGGCAAAGCAAAACAGTATTAAATATTGCCACAAAGGCATATAAATCCATCTTTTCATGAGCTATGACAAGGGCAACATAAGGAATAGCTATCAATTCCATGATAAAGGAAAAAAGTGCAAAGTGGAAGACCATGTTGGCGGCTATCATGCGACTAGGTTCTATTTCCAATTGACTATTTACAAACCAAAGGCCAAAAGTTTCACCAAAGACAATGACTACTGCCGAAAATAACAGTTGAATATTAATTGAAACACAGAATATGTCGGTTAAACGCTTAGCATTCCCTACTCCTATTTCAACAGTTAAGAAACGACTAATACTACCGCTCATTGCCGTGGTGATGATATAAAACATCGAAACGAATCCACCAACCACATCATATACGCCATAGTCGGATACTCCGAGATTCTTGAGCACCAAACGCGAAGAATAGAAACTGATACCCACGGTAATAAACATCCGCAGGTACAGTATCAGCGTATTCTTTGCCAAACGTCTATTATTGCTACTATAGTCAGCCATGATTATATGTTTAAAGATCATCAGGATCTGGGGGAATCTATGGGAACGGTTGGACTAATTTTCACTTTGGTGAAAAAGCTAAAGCCGTGCGACCATTGTAATATTCTTCTTTGTGGACAGATTCATTATGTCCGTATATGCCATAAACACTGTATTCTGTATCATTTTTGACCAGCTTTGAGGTCTGAGCATCGACCTTATATTATATAAAGCATGGCAATACCTCAGATTTTTCAAACATGAGAAGTCACCTACTTCCTGATAACCATGTAAAAACCAACATCTTTTCCCATAATATTTACTCTACTGCGGAAGTCCAACCAACTGCTCCATATTCGCCAGCTCATACGAAGCCTATATCGTTAATATCAAAGGGACTATTGAAATCTTTCAGCAAGGAATGCTTCGTATCCTTCTCAGAGAGGATAGCTTTGTCTTTAGGTATATGCCAATCTATTTTAAGTAAGTCATCAAGAATGCTGATACCGCCCTCAGATTCAGGATGATAGAATTCATCGCATTTATACTGAAATACAGCCGTTTGGGAGAGAACTGCAAAGCCATGAGCAAAACCCTTTGGAATAAAGAACTGACGGTGGTTTTCTTCCGTCAATTCAACAGACACATGGTGACCGTACGTAGGGCTGCCCTTACGAATATCCAGAGCAACATCGAGCACTGCGCCTTTTACACAACGAACTAACTTACTTTGGGTGAAAGGAGGCCTCTGAAAATGAAGTCCTCGCATAACGCCATAGCTTGATTTACTTTCATTGTCTTGAACGAAAATGATAGGACAGACCTTTTCATCAAACTCTCGCTGAGAAAAAGATTCAAAGAAGTATCCTCTTGAGTCTTCGAATATTCGTGGTTCAATTATAACCACGCCATCAATTGCTGTTTTTATTACGTTCATTTTTATATTATATGTTACTTACCATACCTTTTTGCTTTTTGGTTTAACAGCGCAAGGGTACTATCTTTTTCTCAGAATGCCTTTGAACACTTTTGGACACTTACCCTGTACAGGGATTGGTTAGTGACTGTCCCAGTCCATAAACATTTTGATATCTAAACGATACAGATTCAACACCTATCGTAGGACATACCAAATGCACAAGCTGCCCTTGCACCTGCTTAGTGACGCCATAAACGGAAGAGGGATGAATGGCGGAATCCTCGGTTGTTGCTACCAATCTAATCGGTTTACCACATTTGGGACAATGGCATTCATAATCTCCCTGCGACATATCTTCATCTCTTCGGTCTAAAGGATATACCTCTCCACAACTATCACACAGATACTTTCCTTCACCATAAACAGCACGAGGCTCAGCTACAAGCATACGTTTTACATGGTGCTGGGTATTTGTAAGGATATCAAGCAATAAAGCAGTTCCTGCGATATTCGTTTTTACATATTTTTCTATTTCATACATTGACTGCCCAGTGCCAGTCTCAGCAGCCAAATGGATTACCGCATCTTGATCGTTAAGCGCTTTTTCCCAATCTTCACGGGAAGTTACAGTTCCTTTTTTAAAAATTACCTTTTTCTTTATTTACTGATAGAGTGGTGATGTCTTTTCGGGTTCATTACCATGTATTTGTGGTGACAAAGAATCTAAAATAGTCACTTCATATCCCTTTTCTATTAATTTCAAAGACACATTAGACCCAATAAAACCAGCACCACCGGTTATTAATAGTTTTTTCTTCATATTTTTTCCTTCTTTTCAAAAATTCCTCCATTAAGATGGATAAGATCTAAGTATTCTGCACTTATCTCCTCAATAGACTTATCCCACCACTTTAACTTTAACAACTTCTCTATTATAGCTCTATCAAATCGGTACTTGATTATCGTTGCAGGAACACCTCCTACAACACCATAAGGTTCAACATCTTTTGTGACCACAGATCCTGCAGCAATTACTGCGCCATCGCCGATTTTCACTCCCCCTAATATTATGACATGACTTCCAATCCAGACATCGTTGCCTATTATTACTTGATATTCCTTTTCTGGAGTTGGAAATTTATATATTCTATCATACAAAGGCGAACCTTCATGAAATGTAAATCCAATTTGGGATGTAGTATCATAATAAAAAGCTGGATATGTAGAAATAAAGTGAATTGGATGATTGCCTAAACAAATATAGACATGATCTGCAATACTACAAAATTTACCAATTTTCGTATATAACAAACTGGAATTATTATTTATATATGTTCCTATACCAACTTTACAATTACCAATAGATACATTATTTGCAAGAGCATTATACCCCTCAAAAGAACAGGCACTTATTCTAACATTACTTCCTACTTTAGTCAAATGATATTTCTTTTTGTAATATAAACATTTTAAAAAAGAGAGAATTCTCATATACTTCAATGAAATCTTTAAAATCTTGTACAGAACTTTCGCAAGTGAAGGGTTATTCATCACGCTGCGTATAAATTATACATTTGATAGAATTTATGGAACTTAGGATTGACATCAATAACCGCAGAAATCAGTTCACTGGCATCGGCAGAGATAATCTCTGCGATTTCCAGTATGGTGTCCAATATAAGTTCCCATATCCTGTCCGTTACAGACAGCTCGAGAGTATTGCCGGTGACATCACGGAAGAGTGCCCCAAGAGTCTCGTATGCCTCAAACCGCTTCACCGTGCAAAGGATGTTGTACTGCATCATGGTCAGTGTAAAACTGGCAATCTGTGCAGAGA
>JAEEGG010003502.1_pt1 | contig 39091 bp, 30 predicted proteins | sample 9134161 | NCBI WGS metagenome assembly JAEEGG01 (sample SAMN16246543, study PRJNA631951) | gut metagenome | biome: gut microbiome; feature: rumen; material: CR-attached | host: Bos | place: Iran: Karaj | collected 2018-10 | reverse complement strand
AAGGACCAGAAGCAAAGTTGCATCTGTGAGGGAGTGACTCTCTCCCTCAACCCTCCACTCAGATTTCACCCGAGACCCGATAAACAATTATACATTAACTTCAAAACACAATGAGTAAAACCAGAAACAACATTCCCCGTGCCGCCATCCATGTCGGCGCACCGGCAAAGTCCTTTTCAGCCGCGGAAGGCTATGAGCCTGAACGCAGAGGATGGGACGAGAACACCTATCAACTGAAAAACCAGGACACCAACAACCATTACGATTTCTCACGTAAGCATCTCAACTTTGAGATTAACAGCCAAGGCGAAGTCGTTCCTCTTGGTTCCAATCCCGTGCCACTTCATGAGCGTTTGCAGAAACGTTTAGATGCGCTTGGCTTCAAGCCATACATGGACAAGAACACCCCCCTGGGCATCTCCGATAACAGTCCGAACTGCACTGTTGGCATTATTGTCAGTGGTGATCATGATGTGTTGACCCGACTTGCTTTCGGTGACCAAGATGTGGACTTTACCCTGCAAAAGAGTAACGCTGATGTCGTACTGAAACAGGGCATCAAGGACTGGGCATTGGACACCTACCATTGGGCATGTGACCGTTGGGGAGCGGAGAACATCGTCGGCTTCGATGTCCATCTCGACGAGACCACACCTCACATTCAAATCCAGACCATTCCTGTTGCCAAGACAAAAAGCAGAGGCCGTGCATCTATCAAGTATGTGCATAAGGATGACAAATCGAAGGTACTCTCACATAAGGAGTGGAAGAAACTACCTGAAGAAATCCGCTCGAACTTCGTAAGAACTGAAGACGAACGGAGGGAAAAGGAATGTGTATCTTATGCCCGTGTATGGGGCGAGGACAAATATGCCGTAGGAAACACCTATAAACAGATGCATACTGACTACTACAATGAGGTGGGACACAAGTATGGTCTGGAGCGTGGTGACGACATCGCCATGCTGCCAGGTGAGGAACGGCGTGAGCGTGTCCACAAGAGCAAAGCTGTGTTAGAGGCTGAGCGCCAGGCCAAGGATGCCATAGCCAGGAACCAGATGGAAAATGAACGTCTGGAAAGTCAGAAGGAGAAGATGGCAGGCGAGGTGCAAGACATAAAGAAGCAAAAGGAAAGTTTGGAAGAGCAGAATGACAAGTTAGCGGGTGAGATACAAAACAAGGAGTACCGTAAGGAAAAACTGGAAGGCAACATCTCTCAGCTGGAAAACTATGCTGCGGCATTGGACATCAAGGAAGAAGACCTCATTGTGCCGACCTTAAAGACAGACCCACTTGTAAAGGATGCTTGGGATGCCATAAAAGAAGAATTGGGTAAGCCCATCCCCGCCTTCGGACAGAAGGAATGGAGAGAGGAACGGCGCAAGGCGATTAAGGGCATCCTCACAAACATGCAGACTGCACTCATGCAAGCCAAGGATGTCCAGAAGCAGGATATACTTAAACTGGGGAAGGCACTCTACAATAAAGCCATGCAGAATGTAAGAGCCATCATTGAGCAGAACAAGCAGCTGCAAAAGGAGAACGGTCGATTGACTGAAGAAAACGACATCCTTAGAAAGCGAATTGCTTCGATGGACGAGAATGCCATCACCCGACTTCGGGAGAAGAAGGATGCAGAAATCAAGGAACTACAGGAGCGACTTGGCAAAATCGAGTCTGAGGCCGTCCGTTCAGGTAACAAGGCATATAGTGAGCATCAGAGAGCCGAAAACGCCGAGAAAAAACTCCGAGGAATGCTGGACATCCCTGAAATCAAAGAACTATGGGAGAGCATACAGCAGAACAAGGAAAACTTCTCGAAGCAGATTGACCAATGGATTGAAGATGGCGTTGCAGCTATCATGGAGTATGCAAACGGCAAAGACAATGACTTCCAACCCAAGGCAGGTAACGCAGTTGCATGGGGCATCATTGCTGAAGCATTCAAGTATGGCCTTGACACAACTGATGAAAAGCAACGCAAGATGGCTGCCGCCTATCTGTTAGAAAAGGTGTCATGGACTGGCATCTCATCAGATTTCAAAATCAGTCTTACTGCTTCTCGTACCCAACAACTTTGCGATGCGATGACGGTTTCCAAAGATTTGATGGCAAATTTACTCCTTGCTGCTGGTGGCCGTGGTAGTATCAGCACAGGTGGTGGAGGTTCCACAAGTGAGCTTACCAATTGGGACGGCACGAAGAAGAATACAGGTTGGGGAATATAAGCGGTGTTTTTTTGCTCACAACATCAAGATGGAAGGTGTTATTTTTGACACCCCCCCATCGATAATTTGTCGCTTTTGAATCTCTACGGATGGCAAAATCCCTAAAAAAACATAAACCAAGTTGATTTACTGCAAAGTTTTGTTCAAAATCGCGAGAAAGTGAAATAAATTCACTACCTTTGTAGCATTAAACTGAAATATATGGAAGATGTAAATCGTATCAAGTTGGTATTGGTCGAAAAGAAGCGAACCAACAAATGGTTGTCAGAGCAGATGGGGGTGACACCTTCTACTGTTTCAAAATGGTGTACCAATTCTTCTCAACCAGACCTCCCAAGTCTGTTAAAGATTGCTGACTTGCTTGAAGTTGATATTAAAGAATTGATAGTACGCGAGTATAAGCAGTTTCTTATCTCGACAAGTTCTAAATGACCTACATGGCACAATGTATAACCTCATATCAAGCAAAGTATTTTGCACACTCGTTGACAAGGAGACTTCCTGCCAATGACGGTGCAAAATTTACTGCGACCCTACAGGATGCACGTGTTGACCTTACTCCACACCAGATAGATGCTGCCTTGTTTGCATTCAAATCTCCGTTATCAAAAGGAGCAATTTTGGCAGATGAGGTGGGACTTGGCAAAACAATTGAAGCTGGAATCATATTATCTCAAAACTGGGCAGAACACAAGAGGAAGCTAATAGTCATTTGCCCTGCAAACCTGAGAATGCAATGGTGCGAAGAACTTCATTCAAAATTTTACCTGCCAACAATACTTCTGGAAGGTAAAAGTTTTAATGCTATCATCAATGAGGGTAATTTTAATCCATTCAATCAAGAAAAGATTGTTATCTGCTCCTACCAGTTTGCAAAGGCAAAAGCTGCATACCTTAGACAGACCGAATGGGACTTAGTTGTTATAGACGAAGCTCATCGTCTGAGGAATGTCTATCGTCCTACAAACAAAATCTCTAACATCATTAAGGATGCATTAGAAAGCCGGAAAAAAATTTTGATGACTGCAACACCACTTCAAAACTCGATATTGGAGATGTTTGGTCTTGTTTCCATTATTGACGGCTATCTTTTTGGTGACTTAAAAAGCTTCAAGGAGCGGTATAGTCATAATCTTGATGATGCTGCTTATCTTGAATTAAGGAATCGCCTTAAACCTGTATGTAAACGTACACTTCGTAGGCAGGTTCTCGAATATATACGATACACTAAGCGTATTGCCATACTTGAGGAATTCTACCCAACAGCAGATGAACAAGCTCTTTATGAGTTGGTTTCTGATTACCTTCAGAGACCAACCCTTTATGCTCTTCCCAATAGCCAGCGACAATTGATGACCATGATTCTGCGAAAGTTGTTGGCATCATCAACTTATGCTATTTATGGGACATTCTGCACTCTTATTGATAGATTGAAACTTGTCTTACAGAAGAACAATGCTGATTTTCCAACAGAATCATTCTCTCAGGATTACGAATCTATTGATGATGAACGAGATGAATGGATTGATGACGATGAGGAGTTTAGTGAAATGTGTAGTGAACCACTTTCACCATATCAACTTGACGGTATTCAAAAAGAGATAGATGAACTTGAAGCTTTTCGGGATTTAGCAAAAAGAATCAAGAAAAACAGCAAGGCAGAACATTTATTCCAAGCTCTCGACAAAGGTTTTGAACAACTGGCAAAGCTTGGGGCAGGAAGAAAAGCGTTGATTTTCACAGAGTCTCGGAGGACACAAGAATTTCTTTATGAGCTTCTTGAAGAAAGGGGTTATAAAGGTGAAGTGGTACTGTTTAACGGTTCAAATTCTGACAAGTTATCGACTGCGATTTATAATAAATGGAAAGAAAAATATGCTGGAACTGATAAGGTGACAGGTTCTGCCACTGCAGACAAGCGACAGGCTCTTGTTGATTATTTCCGAGAAGAGGCAACTATTATGATTGCAACAGAAGCAGCAGCCGAAGGTATCAATCTTCAGTTTTGTTCTCTTATTGTTAATTATGATATGCCTTGGAATCCACAGCGCATAGAACAACGTATTGGGCGATGTCACCGATACGGACAACAGTTCGATGTTGTTGTTATTAACTTCCTTAACAAGGCTAACGAAGCAGACGTTCGTGTTTATGAATTGCTCGACCAAAAGTTCCAGCTCTTTAATGGCATCTTCGGAACAAGTGATGAGGTTCTTGGTAGCATTGGCAATGGAGTCGATTTTGAGAAACGTATCGCTGAGATTTATAACTCTTGCCGTACAAAAGAAGAAATCACTAAGGCATTTGACAACCTGCAATCTGAACTTCAAACAAAGATTTCTGACAAAATGATTGCTGCTCGTTCAACCCTTCTTGAAAACTTTGATACTGACGTTGCTGATAAGTTGCGTGTTAATCTCGCAAATACGATTAGTAACCTTAGTACCTTTGAACGTCAAATGTGGCTTTTGTTTAAGTATGCTCTTTCCAATGAAGCAGTCTTTGATGAGGAAAAGAAAATGTTTAGCATTCCCCAGAATCATCCTTTTTCAGGAACATACTATCTATCCAAGAACGAGAATGGTAAAAGGGTTTCATCCAACGACGGGAAGGGCCTCTTACTCCGAGTCGGTCACCCTCTTACACAGCAAATAATTGGTAATGTTATAAATAACACCTCTTTGAATCATGAGGTCGTAATTGACTATACTGGTTCAGCAGACAAAGTAGCCTATATTGAAGAAAACTTAATAGGCAAAAGTGGTTGGATGCACGTTGAGAAAGTTTCTATTGACTCTTTTGAAGCAGAAGATCATCTATTGATTAGTTGCTTCACTGAAGATTGTGAGACAGTTCCAACAGATATTGCAGAACGTCTGTTGTGGTTAAATGCATCAGAGGGGAAAGACATAATTAAAATTCCATCTTTTGTTATTAGCCAATATAATAAGAGTATCAACGAACAGCGTGGCTGTATCATAGAAGAAAGTAGCCTGAGAAATCAAACTTTCTTCGATGATGAAATGGATAAGCTTGACACTTGGGCTGATGACATGAAGCTTAGTCTCGAAAGAGAAATCAAAGATTTAGATGCAGAAATCAAGCTAAAAAAAGGCGAAGCAAAAAAGCTAACAGCATTGGCAGAAAAGGTGGCAATACAGCGTAAAATCAAAGATCTTGAAGTCAAACGTAAACAAAAGCGTCAAAATCTCTTTGAAGCTCAGGACGAGATAGATAACAAAAAAGAGAAGTTAATATCAAAAGTAGAAAGAATGCTTGACCAGAAAGTTGAGCAGATTTCTCTTTTCACTTTTAGATGGACAATAAAATAACACTATATATGCAACAGAAACTTGAACTTACATGGGTTGGTAAAAATGACCCGAGGGAGCATATCGAGCCAAGAATCCTAATTGAGGATCCTTCTCGCAGTTACGGAGATAAGAACACCGAGAATATGATTATCCACGGTGACAACCTTCTTGCTTTGAAAGCATTGGAAGATAAATACACCAATAGCATAAAGTGCATGTATCTTGACCCTCCATATAACACAGGTAATGCTTTTGAGTTCTACGATGATGGACTGGAGCATTCAATCTGGCTTGACCTTATGCGTTCACGTCTTGAAATTCTACGCAAATTGCTTCGTGAAGACGGCACTATGTGGATTCAAATAGATGATGACGAACAAGCATATTTGAAAGTACTTTGTGACGAAATATTCGGCAGAAGTAATTTTGTCAATATGGTTTCTGTCAACATGAAAAATATTGCAGGTGCTTCTGGTGGCGGCGAAGACAAACGCATGAAAAAGAACTGCGAGTATATTCTTGTATATGCCAAGAATTACTCTCTTTTGCCATTATTTAATGGGCCATATGAATATACAGAGATGTCAGAGTTAATCCAACAATATATCGATGAAGGTAAAAGTTGGAAATATACAACTGTTCTTGTCAATCCGGGAACAAAAGAATATATTGGGTCCACTGTAGATGGTGATGGAAATGAAATCAAGGTTTATGCAAGACGTAATCCAGAAATGGTTTCAATTAAGCAGATGGCTAAACGTGATAACATTACAGAGAAGGAAGCATATCAAAAGTATGGAATCTCTATTTTCCAAACTACAAATGCCCAAACATCAATTCGTACCCGTGTAATAGATTTCCGTTTAGAGAATTCAATTACGGAGGATTTACTTTCAATAGAATACATCCCTAAAACAGGAAAGAACAAAGGAAAGGTTTATGAGCAATTCTACAAGGGTGACAAGTGCCGTTTGTTTGTATGGTTAAGAGACACCGCAGAAGTTAGGGATGGAGAGTTGTTTAAGAAAGATCTACAAGGAACGTATTGGGATATGAATGCCTGGATGAAAAACCTCACAAAAGAAGGCCAAGTGGCATTTCCTAATGGAAAGAAACCAGAAAAACTTGTAAGTCAGATATTAAGTATGACTACAGAACCTGGTGACATAGTATTTGATAGCTTCCTTGGTAGCGGAACAACGGCTGCAGTTGCTCATAAAATGGGACGTTCGTATATTGGTATAGAACTTGGTGAACAAGCATACACACATTGTTGCCCTCGTTTACAACATGTTATAGATGGTGAAGATCAAGGTGGTATCACCATACCTGAGAAATGGGAAGGTGGCGGTGGCTTCAAATTCTACGAATTAGCCCCAAGCCTTTTACAAAAAGACTCTCATGGTCAGTTGGTAATCAATAAGGAGTATAATGCTAATATGCTTGCAGCCGCAATGGCAAAGCATGAAGGGTTTGATTATGAACCTTCTTCTGAATTCTATTGGAAACAAGGAAATAGTTCAGAAAATGACTATATCTACACAACAACCCAATTCCTAACCAAACAGTCATTGGAAAAAATCCATGATGAAATGATGGAGGAAGAATCTCTTCTGATTTGTTGTAAAGCGTTCCAGCCGGAGTGTGAATCTGCATTTAAGAACATTACAATAAAGAAGATTCCAAAGATGCTTCTCGGTAGATGTGAATTTGACAAGAATAATTATAACCTCAACATCATTTCTCTCCCAGAGATTGATGAATGTGAAGAAAATGAAGATTAACATGAATAAAAATTGTTCATATATCAATCAGCGTCTTTCATTGCGCAAGCCTTTGGGCGAAGCACTTGAAATGGTAGAACGAATTACAGATGTTATGCCATTGGAAAAACCTGATGCCAATGATTTACAGGGATTTCTTGCAAAGAAATTGGCAGAAGTTCAAGGTGTTTGTCCTCAATGTACGGATTTTGAACGAGATTTCCCTTCGCTGTCATTCTCTATAGCAACAGGTATTGGCAAAACAAGATTGATGGCGGCTATCATCACATATTTATATCTGCAACATAATGTACGGCATTTCTTTATTCTTGCTCCCAACCTGCCAATATATCAGAAGTTGAACAAGGATTTTGGAGATTCTTCGTATGTCAAGTATGTATTCAAGGGGATAGCAGAGTTCGTTACACACCAACCTTACATCGTAAATGGTGAAAACTATAATCAGCAGGGAAGCCGAATCATTTTTGATAAGGATGAGATTGAAATCAACATTTTCAACATATCAAAATTTAACACAGACAATAAGACGACGAAAAAAGATGGTAAATCCCTTGCACCAAAGATGAAACGACTGTCTGAATATCTTGGGCAATCCTACTACGAGTACTTAGCAGGACTGGACGATCTCGTTGTTCTTATGGATGAAGCACACCGTTATCATGCAGATGCTTCCAAGAAGGCAATCAATGAGCTGCGCCCGGTACTTGGCTTGGAAATGACAGCTACCCCATTCGATGAAAATGGAAAGTCGTTCAAAAACATTGTTTATGAATATAATCTTGCAAAGGCATTGGATGATGGGTTGTATGTAAAGAACCCAACAGTAGCAAGCAGAAGGAACTTTGAAAAAGGCAATCTTACAGAAGAAGAATTAGATATTCTGAAACTGGAGGATGCTGTTAGTATTCATGAGCAGACAAAGATACATTTGGAGTTGTACGCAAAGAACAATAATGTCCAAATGGTCAAGCCGTTCATTCTCGTTATATGTAAGAATATCAATCACGCACAAGAAACGAAGGAAAGGATTGAGAGCAACAACTTTTTCGAAGGACGCTATCAAGGTAAAGTTTTGCAAATTGATAGCTCCACAAAGAAAGATGAAGAAGTCGAAGAACTCTTTATGTCTCTCGACACTCCTGACAATGAAATTGAAGTTGTAATTCATGTGAACATGCTCAAAGAAGGATGGGACGTAAGTAATCTCTATACGATAGTGCCTTTACGAGCAGCAGATGCCCCAATTCTCGTGGAACAGTCAATAGGTCGTGGTCTTCGTCTTCCTTATGGAGGCAGAAGAACAGGTGAGCCAGAAGTTGACAAGCTCACTGTCATTGCACATGAAAATTTCAAAAAGGTAATAGAGGCTGCAAAGGATCCTAATTCAGTCCTTAATAAAGTTAGTTTTGTTGAATATGACCCTGCTACGACTAAGGAGAAAGTTAAAGTTGTAACAGCGGTTACACAACAAGAGCAGAAAATTCAACAGCAGCAGACGCAAGCTCAGACACAAAACTGGTCTATCGAAAAACAAAAGGAGTCTCAGGCTAACATTGATGCGCAAAAAGCGGTTTGGGCTGTACTACCCAAACTCAACACAAAAGTAGAATCACAACAGCAACTTACTCAAACTGAGAATATTGAAAAGGTAAAAGAAGCTGCCATCACTTTTATCAAGCAGAAAGCCAAGGAAGCCAATACGCTTTTTGCAGACCAAGAAGCAGAGGAACAGATTGCACAAGTTGAGAAGGTCGTACAAATGGTAGTAAAGGATTATGTTCAAAATGTGATACCTATACCCCGTATGACTATTCAACAGGGCGAAACTCATGTAGTTTACAACGATTTTGACCTTGATACGAAATCAGGCTTCTCACTTCCATATCTTAATGAAGAAATCGTTCGTGTTGGACTCGTTGATAACAGTTATGAAATCATTCAGGCTCAGTCAAGTGGTGCTTTCGGTAATCCAGTGGAGCAATTAGTTAGTGAACTCATTAACTACGATGATATTGATTATGATTTATGTTCCGATTTGCTTTTCAAACTGAGTGAGCAAGCCGTAACTGCGGTTCAAAGTCAATTGTCTGCCGATGCAGATATTACACGTGTCATTCATCAATTCAAGAAAATACTTGGGCAAAGAATACATGAGCAGATAGTAAAGCATATTACGTTGGAATCGGATGGTTTCGCAATTCCTAATATACTTCCTTTTGTCGAGATATTGCCACAACATATGACTGAAACTGAAGGATATGGAAGGAAAGATTACAGAGATGTAATTACCCCCAAGAATGCTGTATCAAAATACATCTTTACAGGATTCATGAAGTCATATTATGTCGAGAATAAGTTTGATAGCACAACAGAACAAGATTTTGCTTATGTGCTTGAAAATGATAATGATGTGTTGAAATGGTTGCGCCCTGTAACAAATCAATTCAATATTTATTGGGGAAACGGAGCGCATAAATACGAGCCAGACTTCATCGTAGAAACTGCTGACACAATCTATATGGTTGAAACAAAGAAAGCTAAAGATGTGAATGATGCAGACGTTCAATCTAAAAAAGCAGCCGCAGAAGAGTATTGTAAGTACGCTTCAGAATATAATAGTCAACACGGAGGAAAGCAATGGAAGTATGTTCTGTTACCTCACGATTCCGTAGAACGTAGTAACTCTTTTATGTATGTTATTCATTTAGGTAGAAACTAAAAACTTGCTCAATGATTAGACAAGAGATTTGGGAAGAAATGAAGAAAGCTAAGACTTACCAGCTTAGTTGTCTCTATTATGTTGACAAAAAGCGAAAGTTCAACAGAAACTATAATATGTGCATAATCGGTGTGGCAGCATTGGGCGCACCGACCTTCTTCATTTCGCATTGGTGCGCATTTGTTACAACCATTGCTGCATCTGTATTGGAAGTTATAAAAAGCTTTCTCCCTGCGGTGTGCCAATCAGAAGAAGAATTGTCAAAGATTGATGGACTTGCCATCTACTTCGGAGAAACACTACAAAAAATCGAAGGTCTTTGGAATTTGCACGAAAATACAGAGTCTCCAGATGAGCTATCATTAAACAAGGAATTGTCGAAAGTTCTAAAGAAATCACCAGAAAATGAAACTTTGATGAACAAGCTGATTCATTCATTGAGCGAAAAGGAGGATGATAAAATCCGCAAACAGGCAGACGACTATTTAATTCAAAAATTTTATGAGCAAAAATAATTCAACATCAAGAGGAAAAGTGACAAATGTGCCACCTAAAGCGGTTCCACAAAGTCATCAAACGACAACAAGTAAACTTCCACCTCCACCTCCTAAAAACAATTAGCATGAGTAATAACGACCCACATCAAAGGGAGCTACCACAGGTTTCAAAGTTGCCCCCACCACCGCCACCCAAGAAATAAAAACAGTCTAATGTCTAAAATTACTATACCAGAAATGGAGGCAACTGGTCATACTCCTGAATCTGCCTTCTCACAAATAATGTTACTCGCAGAAAGTGCAACGAAACGTTTATCTGTCGGACATCGAAAGAATGATCTGACAGATGCTGTTGGTACACTATTAGATATGGGACAGAATTTCCTCAAACAAGCAAAGTCTTTACAGACTTTAGCCGAACAGGAACAGGATGCAGTATCTTGTTACGGACTGATACGAATGCAAGCAGATAATCTCTGTGTCATGTATCGCATTTATGCCAATAAGGACGAAGTTGAGACGACATTCAGGTATTTGCTTTATTTTTTGGACGGAAACAGGAAACGCAAGGAGGCTCTCAGTTTTGACTATCAATATGATGGTTACTGTACAAAGGAGGAATACGATTCTATTCATAATCAAGTTAATTCTGCCAGAGCAAATGCAGAAAGTATGATTGAAACATGCATTAGGTTGCTTGATAATCATCCTTATAAGACTCTCAACCCTACTCTCTTTCAGAAAATTGTCGATAATAGTAACTGGAAGTTTGAAACCTTCGATGCTACTCTGACAAAACCGAAAACACAGAATTGGAAAGACTTGTATGCTTTGATAGATATTCGACCGAACATACAATCATTCTACTCATATACTTCACAATACGTTCATGGGTTGAGCAATTCTTTGTTACTTGGTGAATCCCCAGATGATTTCTATTCAATAAAATGTTTCGGAATCTCATTGCTTGGCAAGTATTGGGAACTTTTGAATTTACTATTCGGTAAACAGATTGTCATTAATGCAGCTGCACCAACTGTGATGGTCTTTATTCGACAATGCATGGATGAGTATATGTCAGGGAAAAAGAGTAAAGAATGACGATACAGTGAGGTATTTATAAAATCTGAAAAGGACACAAAGTGTATTGCTATCGAAATAATCATCTTATCAAGATTAACAACACATCATATAAACCCACTGATCTTTAGCAACAATGCCGATTGTCAGTGGGTTCGTTGTTCCCAAAATGTTCCCACTTATCCATAGTTTGGGAAATGTATACATGCCACAATAAGCCGTTATTGTATTCCATGTGCTCCCAAGTAATTACACTAAATTACAGAAGGTCACCCCAAGGTCACTTTGAGAGCTCTATGTTCACCTCATGTTCACCAAGAAAAGAAAAAGCACCTACAAAATCTTTGTAAGTGCTTGATTTTCAGTGTGGACCAGCCAGGGCTTGAACCTGGGACCTCCAGATTATGAGTCTGTTGCTCTAACCAACTGAGCTACAAGTCCAGTGCATTGTCATTTGGCATATGAAATACCTCTCCTAACTTTTGCGGGTGCAAAGTTAGGAAGAAATGAGGAAAATAGAAAGCGAAATGAGAAAAAAATTAGTTTTGAGATGTATTTTTACTTGTTTTGATAGTGCGTCAGCGAAAGCAGGCTTGTCATAATAACTCATTTGTGAACCCTATAGGTCATCGAGGTGAGCCAGGGTTTGCAGTCGCCGCATCGCTGCTGCATCATCCTTGGGACAGATCATGATGACACCGTCGGTTTCAACTACGGCAAAGCCTTTGAGACCACTAATGGCGGCTATGTGACCTTTGGGCAGGCGAACAATATTGTCGGAAGCATTGTCGAACAGGGCTTCAGAGTGTATGGCTATATTATTGCGCCCATCGATGTGGAGGTCTGTTGGGGGCTGTGGTGAGTTGTGCAATGGAGCATAGAGCGCATCGGCGGCAATGCTTTGCCAAGTGCCGAGGTCTGCCCAACCGAAACGGCAGCGTTGGACGTAGTTGTGTCCAGTATGTTCGAGCACGGCAAACTCCAACGATAGGTTAGGCAGTGCGTTGTAGAGTTGTGGAGGGGTGAGGGTTGTAAGGTGGTTCTCGTTCTTGGTAAGTTCGGGGAACATATCTGTATACTGGGGCACGTGCTTGATAATATTGTGTAGCATATAGTGCGCCCCGAACACGAAGAGACCTGTGTTCCAAAGGAATTCACCGCTGTCCATAAACATTTGTGCGAACTCTTGATTAGGTTTCTCGGTAAATGTCTTGACGTGGAAGATCTGGTTTTCGAGGTCCTTGGGTTCGCCCATTTGCACATAGCCATATCCCATTTCGGGGCGCGTGGGTTGCACTCCGAGCGTCACCACTCCTTGGTGATGACTTACGTGATTAAGTGCCTGAAGCAGGTTGTTGACGAAGAGCTCATCGGAATAAATGACCTGATCAGAAGGCGTCACGGCGATACAGGCATCGGGGTTGATGTGGCTTATGGCGCTTGTGGCCCAGGTAACTGGGGCGAGCGTTCCCCGTCGCACCGGCTCGGCGAGTATTTGCTGCCTTGTCAGCTGTGGCAACTGTTCATGTACTAATCCGAGGTAGCTTTCCTGGGTACTTACGAAAATGTTTTCAGGATCTATGAATTGAGCGAAACGATTGTAGGTTTGTTGCAGAAGTGTCAAGCCTGAGCCTTCGAAGTCTAGGAATTGTTTGGGCTTGTGTTCACGGCTTGCCGGCCATAGTCTGCTGCCTAATCCGCCAGCGAGGATAAGGCAATAGTAATTGGGGTATTGATTCATGGATTTTGGTTGGTTTTACTCTTTCAGCGTGCTAAGTTAAGCCTATTTTCTTTTATCGCAAAACTTATTTCTGCTTTTTTTATTAAAAACGAGATAATTTCAGAATAAATAACTACTTTTGTGGCGAGTAATATCACGAAAAGTTCATAATGCATGAATGTACGCATTGAAGAGAGTTGGCGTCAGCGCCTTCAGTCAGAGTTCGATAAGCCTTACTTCACAGAACTTGTTTCCTTCGTCCGCTCGGAGTATTCGCAGGGGGCGTGCTATCCTCCTGGGAGTAAGATTTTCAATGCCTTCAACACCACTCCGTTCGACGATGTGAAGGTAGTCATTCTGGGGCAGGATCCATATCATGAGCCGGGGCAGGCCATGGGCTTGTCGTTTTCGGTTCCAGAAGGCGTGCTGTTGCCTCCTTCGCTGAAGAACATCTACGCAGAGATTCACGATGAGTTGGGGGCTCCTGTACCCTCGTCGGGCGATTTAACCCGTTGGGCGCGCCAAGGTGTGCTGTTGCTTAATGCCACACTTACTGTGCGTCGCGGTCAGGCCGGTTCCCATCAGCGTCGTGGTTGGGAAACGTTTACAGATGCTGCCATTAACCGTTTGGCTGCAGAGCGTGAGCATCTGGTGTTTATGCTTTGGGGCTCTTATGCAGGGCAGAAGGCTTCGTTTATTGATTCCAATCGTCATCTTGTCCTGCGTTCCGCTCATCCGTCGCCTCTCTCTGCCTATCGTGGTTTCTTCGGCAATCATCATTTCCAACTGTGTAACGACTACCTTTCGCGCAACGGGGTAAAGCCTATTGAATGGTGATATGCCGGGTGTTAAGATTTATAGTAGAAAGATTGAAGGGTTAATACATCGTAGTAATGAAACAGATTCCGATACTTGAGGTCGGTGGCGTGCTAATATCCACTTCTATATTAACTGAGAAGTTTTGTTGTGACCTCACGGTGTGCCGTGGCGCATGCTGCATAGAAGGTGATGCCGGTGCGCCTGTCACCCTTGATGAAGTCGGCGAGATAGAGGCTTTGCTCGATGATGCATGGCCTTTGATGTCGGCTTCCGCCCAAAGTGTTATCGATCGTCAGGGTGTGGCTTACACTGATCCTGAGGGCGAACTCGTGACATCGATAGTTAATGGCAAGGACTGTGTGTTTACCTATTATAACTACGCGCCCGCGCGTGTAGAATCACTTCCCGAGGGTTGTTGCCTGTGTGCTTTAGAGAAGGTATGCCGCGACAAGCATCTATCGCGACAAGAATCCCCTCAAGATGGTGCTTCAGATTTCGTAAAGCCAATCTCGTGTGCTCTTTATCCTATTCGTGAAAAGCATTTTGGCGGCGGGCTCATTGGGCTGAACCTTCACCATTGGGATGTTTGTGATGCCGCTTATAAGAAAGGCCTTGAACTAGACTTGCCCGTTTACCGATTCCTGCGCGAGCCACTTATCCGCCGTTTTGGCAAAGAGTGGTACGCCGAACTTGAACAGACTGCAGAAGAGTTCTTTAAAGAATACGAAGGCCTTAAAGATTAATTCTCACAACGACTCTTTCCCTTACCTGCCAATCCAAGCTTCGGGATTGAGCTTCGCTGTTTCTTTGCGTAGCTGGAAGTGGAGTATATAGTTGCCGCTTTCATCAGCAGCTACTGTGCCGAGGATATCGCGGGCTTTCACTTTCTGCCCGCGTGCTACTATGGTGGAGGATAGGTTGCAATAGACAGAAATATATGAGCCGTGGCGTACGAGAACGTTCTTTAACGAACCCAGTTGGAATACCGCCGACACTTCGCCATCAAAGATAGAGCGAGCATGAGCTCCGGCCTGCCCCATGTAGTTGACGCCTTTGTTGTCGAGAACTACAGTGGAAGAAATACGGTTCAATCCAAAACGGCGCTCAATACGATAAGGACCTGTGATAGGCACGGGCAGGCGTCCCTTGTTCTGCTCCAGATTGCCGTTGAGCTGCCGGTCCTCGGCAGTGAGCCAGCGTGTAGCCGTCTTTGAGGTTTTGCTGTCGCTATCGCTCTTGGTCTTGCCTTTATCTTTGTCGCTCTTTGTGTCCTTTGTGCCTTTCTTGGTTTTACTGCTTTTGGCAGCTTCCTCCCTGGCTTTGGCAGCACGTTCCTCAGCTTCACGTTTGCGTTTGGCTTCGGCCTCAGCACGCTTTCGTGCCTGCTCTATCTCATAAGCTACAAGCTCATCGATTTTCTTGTTCAGGGCTGTCAGTTGCTTTTGTTGCTCTGCAACCTGCTTCTCTATTTCTTTTTCTTGCTTGCGTAGCTCGCGGGCATTGGCCTGTACCACAGCGTGTTGTGCCGAAAGTTGTTTCCGCTCGCGTATCACTTCCTGCACAGCTACGCTCATCTGTTGTTTCGTGTCGAGCAATTCGTTTTGCTTGTCGCGAGCCTCGTTCTGCTTGCTCATCAGTTGGAGCCCGAGATTTTTCTGTAGTGCAGCGAACTCTTTGGCATAGCGCATTCGTCGATATATTTGAGGAAACGACTTAGCCGAGAAAATAAACATCACAGGGTTCTTCAGGTTTTGCGAATTCCTTGCGGCACGTAGGCTCTGCACATATTTGTCGCGTTTGTCGGCTACCTGCATGTTGAGTTGCTTGAGCTCGAGTGTGAGTCGGTCTATCTGGCTCTGCATGCTATCGATATCTGTCTCAAGACGATGTATGTACCGCAGTCGTCCCTCAATTTGTTCCTCGAGGAAGTCGGCCGTCTGTTCTTTTTTCACAGCCTCGTGCTTAGTGGCATTGAGCTTGGTTTTGGCTTTCTTGATGCCCTGCTCAATTTTCGTCTTCTCGTTTTTGAGCGCATTAATCTTCTTCGTCTGTGCCGATGCAGGTGCACTGACGATACAAATAAGGAATAATGAAAAGTGGATAAAGAATAATAAACGTCTCATAAACGATGAACGGTCAATAATACAAATTACTTGATGAGTTGTTTGATGATGTCGTCGAAGCTGACGCGACGATAGCTGCTGTTGGGCTTGGTTACCAAGTCCTTCATGTTCTCGTCGACCTGCGGGCCCGACAGGTCTATGTTGGCTGAGTAGCGCTTGGCTCCGGCAGTGATAGCGAGATTCATGCCGTTCGGGAAGCTCTTGCCCTCGAGCTTGTTGAAGTCGCTGTAGTCGCAAGTCACGTTGAGGTTCTGCGACTTTGCCGTCGACAGTTTGGCTTGTTCAATCAGGTTTAGCGATGTGTTTACGATAAATTGTAAGGCCTCTTGGTTGACGGCAGTGTGCTGGTTCTTGGGCATCAGTGTGGCCCGCTTACCAGATGTCTCAGTGCGAAAGTCATCTTGCGAAGGCATGTTCTTGCTGCCGAGTACAAAGAGTTGGTTCCAAAACAAGGCTTGGAAGGTGTAGAAGTCGGCTCCTACGGCGCGCAGTGGCTCTATGTCGCTCCATCGCACCTGAACATATTGCTTGTTGACGCGGTCAAGGACAAAGAGGTAGTCGGGCGTGAGTTCCATTCGTCCTATCTCGAAGAGGCCTAGTGCTGTGAGCGTTAGCTGGACTACTTCATCGCGTTTCATTTTGAGTGTGCCTCCTACCGATGCGCTTTTGCCCCCTGCTGCAAGCTTTATATTCATTCGAGAACGCAGGCCGGTAGCGCTCTGTCGGTTCTGGTTCACGAGCGTCACCACCTGAGGCTCCTGTCTGCGCTCACCGGTAGGCTTGGTAGTTACTGCCGTTGCAGATGTCGTACCATCGGCAGAGTCTTTTACGGCCTTACGCTTGGAGGCGCAGGATGTGAGCAGCGTTGAAGTGCAGACGCTGAATATAAGGCAAATAGTGAATAGTAAAGAATAATAACGTCGCATATGCTCTAATCTTTAATCCTTAATCTTTATTCTCTAATCTCATTTCTACTCAACATACTTTTTCATCTGTATTTTCTTGGGCAACAAAGCTGTGAGGCCGTCGCCGCCGGCTTGCTGGGCAAGTCGCCAGAACCGAAGGGCCTGTTCCAACTTGCCGTTCTTGGCTGCGATGTCGCCGGCATGTTCCAGCACTACACCTGAAACTCCGTCCATCACCAACAGTACTGAATCGGTAGAGTCAGGTGGACAAACGCGGTCTATGTAGTGGGCGGCCTCGGCGTAACGCTCTTTCATGAATAGTATCCAGGCGTAAGTGTCGAGGTACGTTTTATTATCGGGTTCGAGGCGTATTGTTCGGTAACTCATCTCTTCAGCCCGGTCGAGGTCTCGTTTCTTGAGCGAGAGGTAGTAGGCGTAGTTGTTGAGGCATCCCACGTTGTCATCCTGATAGACAAGACACGAGTCGTAAGCCGCAAAGGCATCGCGGTCGCGCCCTATTTCGTGGTAAATATCGCCGAGTATGCTGTAGAGGTCTGCCACCATTGACGGGCGGCTCTCGTCGGTCTTCTGCACGATGCCATCCTGAAAAGCCTTCATGGCTTCGATTTTCTTGCCTTGTTGGTACAAGGCAACCCCGAGGTAGAAGTGGCATACCAGTTCTTCCGGATGCGTCAGAACTGCTCGCCGGCATAGATCCTCAAGCTGTTGGAACTGCTGGTGCTCGCCATAATATTGAATAAGGTAGAATATGGCTTGGGTGTTGGCTGGCTCTACTTCGATGACTCGGTCCATCACAGCCACGAAGTCGCTGTCGTTCTGCTTGTCGTAGGTTGCAAGGAAGGCGGCGCGTAGCTGAAGTAAGTCGAGATCATTGCCGAATCGGTTGTCGAGGCTGTCGAATGTTTGTATCACATTATGTCGCCCTAAGCTGTCGTTGCGCATCTCAGAGGCAATGAGGTCGCGCATAAGTGTCACGCGCACATCTGTGTCGGTCTTGGGAGCAAAGAGGAGCGAGTCGCGTGTAGTGGTGAAGAGCGAGTCGTTGCCTGTGTGGCGATAGTATTGGAGCATAGACAAGTGCAGATGGTTGTTGTCGGGCTCGGCTCGGCGTACCTCATCGTATATCTTCAAAGCATCAGTCTCGCGGTCGGCGTCGAGCATCTGGTCTGCAATGGCGAGTCGGTAGCTCATTTCGTGAGGGTACTCCTTACTTAGGCTTTCGAGCTCCTTAAATCCCTTGTCTATCTCCCCCATCTGTTTGTATAGTACGAATTTCTGATGACTCACGCTTGGCATTTTGCCTTCGAGCACTTCTATGCGGTCCAGCGCGCGAATAGCTTCTGATGGTCGGTCGAGGCCTGTGTAGATACGCGTCAGCTGAGCTAATATATCACTTCGTGTAGGTCGTAGTTCGGCAATCGCTTCCAAGTATGGCAGCGCTTTTTCCACTTGGTTTCGGTTGAGGTGGTAAGTGGCCAGCGCCTCTTTGTAGAACGTGTTGCGCGGGTCAAGCTGAGCAGCGCGCTCGAGCATGTCTATGGCTACACTGTCGTGACGGAAGTAGAGCTCGTAGAGTGATAGCTCATAGAGCACTTCCGGAGCGTCGGGGGCTATGTTGTGGCAGTGTCGCAGCAAGTCGAGAGCTTCGCTATGGCGCTCTTGCAACTTCATTTTCGCAGCTTCCTGGAACAGGTAGTCGAGGCGGGACTGGTTATTCTCCGACGCTGTCAAACGCCACGAAGGAACTATGGCAACCGTTCCGGCCGTCATTTCAGTCTTGGCTGTCTTATTGCCGGCGCCACATGCTGTGAGCACAATCGCCAGAGCGAAAGCTAATGAAAGGTGAGTAATGAATATAGATTTCTTCACTCGTGGTAAATGTCTAAAAGTTCCTAAACGCCTGAATGCCCGAAACCGCCTGCGCCTCGCTCGGTGTCGTCAAGTTCGTCCACGACCTGCCATTCTACACGCTCGTGGCGTGCCACCACCATCTGTGCCACACGCTCGCCGTCGTTGATTGTGAACGGTTGGTCGGATAGGTTGGCAAGTATTACGCATACTTCCCCGCGGTAGTCGGCATCGATGGTGCCTGGAGAGTTAAGTACTGTAAGTCCGTGCTTCAGGGCCAGGCCACTGCGCGGTCGCACCTGTGCCTCGTAGCCCTCGGGCAGTGCCATGAAGAGACCTGTGGGCACCAGTACTCGCTTCAGTGGTTGCACTACTATCGGTTCGTCAATATTAGCCCGCAGGTCCATGCCTGCCGACAGCGGTGTTGCGTAGGCGGGCAGTTGGTGATGCGAGCGGTTGATAATCTTCACTTCCATCTTATTGTGAGTTCCGTTTAACCCCGTTTTATCGTAGTGATGTAGGGGCTTAATTGTTGTGGATACCTTGTGTAACTCTAATTTTCGGCACAAAAGTACAAAAATATTATTGAACGGACGCGCGTTATAAGTTTTTTTAGCTACTTTTGCAACGTTATGATGAATTGGAAACAACTTTTAAGCAGCCAGAGGCTCGGACTGGAGGGTCAGCAGGGTCAACGTGATGACCGCACCGAGTTTCAGCGCGACTACGATCGCCTCATCTTTTCTGCCCCTTTCCGACGTCTACAGAACAAGACTCAAGTGTTCCCGCTGCCAGGTAGTATCTTCGTGCACAACCGTCTCACCCACAGCCTCGAGGTGTCGAGCGTAGGGCGTTCGTTAGGCAACGATAGTGCTCGCCTTCTGCTTGAGCGTCATCCAGAATTGGCAGACACGCATTTGTCTGAACTTGGGGCCATTGTCAGCGCTGCCTGTCTGGCCCATGATCTTGGTAACCCGCCTTTCGGACATTCCGGCGAACGAGCTATTGGTACTTACTTCAGCGAAGGTGATGGACGTTGGCTCCAGACATATGTCGACCCCGAAACCGGCGACCGGCTTACACCTTTGGAGTGGGACGACCTCACACATTTCGAAGGCAATGCTAACGCTTTCCGTCTGCTTACCCATCATTTCGACGGCCGTAGGCCTGGCGGTTTCGTGATGACCTATAGCACATTGGCAAGCATCGTAAAGTATCCGTTCTCAAGCAACCTCGCCGGTGACCATCAGAAGTTCGGGTTCTTTGAGGCCGAGCGCCCTAGCTATGAGCGTATAGCACGCACATTAGGCATAACCCAAAAGGAGTCCGCTCCCGGCACGCTGCGCTATGCCCGTTTTCCCCTTGTATATCTTGTTGAGGCTGCAGATGATATATGTTATGAGATTATGGACATCGAGGATGCTCACAAACTGCGCATCCTATCCACCGCCGACACACGTGAACTGCTTATGGCTTATTTTGAGCCTCAGCGCCGCGACGAGATAGCGCGTCACCTCTCATTGCTTGATGTGCGCGACGTCAACGAACAAATCGTATACTTGCGGTCGTGCGTTATCAATTGCCTTGAAAATGAATGCGTTCGGGCATTCGTCGATGCAGAACAGCAAATCCTTGAAGGCAAGTATGAGGGAACGCTCATTGAGCATATCTCTGATACGCCTCGTCAAGCGTACAACGAATGTGTACGCACCAGCTATGGACATATATACCATTCTAAGGACGTTGTAGATATCGAATTGGCGGGTTTCCGTGTAATGACTTTCCTCACTGGTCTGATGGTGGAAGCAGTGATGCACCCTGAAAGGGCATATTCTGAGCTGTTGATGAACCGTGTGTCGCGGCAGTATCAGATTCGCGCCCCACACCTCTATGACAGGCTGCTTGCTGTACTCGATTATATCTCTGGCATGACCGATGTTTATGCCCTTGACCTCTATCGAAAGATCAACGGCATGAGCTTCCCAATAATATGAATATTCCTACCGAAGGCATCCTATCTCTCATTTTTTATGAGTGGATGCTATGGGGAGGCTGTTCACCTGCCAAAAGAAAAGAGCCTTGAAGCTTTATGTAAGTGCTTCGAGGCTCCTTTTTTAGTTATCATGCCTATGGCGGCTGTCCTTTTCTTGCTTAGCGTATTATCCTGTCAGCTCCTGAGATACCTTTGGCAATGGCTACGGCTTCGGGGTGCTCTTGTGCAAAGCTGTCGATATGGCGTATGCGCTTCTCATCGAGTATCTCATCCACAGCAATAAGGATACCAGTCTCTTCAACGTCGCCGAAACCATCGTTGATAGCGGTGCCGAACATTCGCATTGTAGGCGAAAGTCCCATATAAGCATTCACCAGTGGTGGGATATTGTAGCCGCGTGCTCGAACCTCGCGGTTGAGAATGCGGTAGTCGGCCTTGAAGTCATCTTCACAGAACAGCTCGGCGAGCTGTTTGCGGTCGGCTTCTATCTCCAAGGGGTGCATTGGAATAATAAGGCGGTCGGGGTCACCGAAATGTTTCTGCAAGAAGAACAGAATCATGTCGCGTGCCACACGGTCGTAGCTGGGGTACATCGTCACCTTGCCGAAGAGGTAGCGTACATTGGGCTTCACCACAGTGAGGGCTCCCAGTCCGTCCCACAGGTTGTCGAGAGCGAAAATAGCTTTTGCACCAGCTCTCGTGCTTTGGTATTCGCGAGATACCCAACTGCGGCCGAGCTCTATGGTGTAGGGTAGGTAGTCGTTGATAAATCGGTCAGAGAAATGAAACATGTGCGAGGTCGCAAGAATTGGCTGTCCTTCGGCATTAAAGCGTACCTCAGGTCCCAGAAGATAGCGATAACCACCTACTATGGCTTCGGCATCGGGATCCCATACGAGGAGCTGTTTGTACGGCTCCTCCATAGTGTCGAACTCATCGAGGTCAAGGGCCTTGCCAGTGCCGCCGCCGGCAGCGCGAAACGCTATCTCGCGCAGGCGGCCTATCTCGCGGCATACATTGGGCGCCTCTTGCCAAGTTACGACATAAACTTCGTTGCCTGACTTGTTTGTCAGGCGCAGCCGACGGTCCTCAGTGAGCTCACTGCGGAGTATGTCAACTGGTACGGGAGCTATAATTTGTTCCATAAATATGATTTAATCAAATCTTATACACCTCATCTTCAACCCATAATGCCCATTCCGCCGGTGTGCGGCTTTTGTCGAAATGCTGATAGGGTATAGGCTGCCCGAAGCGCACTGTGTAATGGCGACCTCGTGAGCGGTACATCTCATCAGGTAGGGTGAGCATGGCGAAGTTGAATTTCAGGTGCAGCCGTTTGCACCATTTAGCTATCTTATAGAAGCGTGGAGAGTTCTCGCCGATGAAGTGGACTGGCACAATGTCACGTTGTGCCTGCACACTCTTCGTAACGAACGCTTTGCTCCAGGGTATATCGTGAATCTGTCCGTTGATAAGTCGTGAACACAGGCCGGCGGGGAACATGATGATGTGGTTGTCGCTCGCAAACACCTCGGCTACCTGCTTGGGGAAGTTGCGTGCCTGCCCGCCGAACTTGTTGATGCCTACACACAGGGGGGCTAAACCCTTAAGGTTCATAAGTAGGTCGTTGACTAGGTATTTAACATGGCCGTGGTAGCGGCGTCCTATTACGCCACCGAGTGTTACACCGTCTATGGCTCCGAGCGGATGATTGCTAACGAAAGTCATTGGGCGGGCGTCCTCAGGCAGGTTCTCTAGACCTTCCACGTTGACCGTCACGCCGAGGTACTCAATCCCCTTTTCGCAGAAGTCCACACCTTCATGACCTCTGACGAGGAACTCGTTGATAAAGTCCTGATGGATGAAACGCTCTAACCAACGCGTTACGAAACGCGGAATCCAATGTGCACGTTTGCCGACTCTTTCGCGTACTATTCGGTCTATGTCAATTGTCAAGTCCTCGTTCATCATTCGCTGCTAATTAATTGTGAATTTGCGATTGTTGATGAAATATGAGCCGCGGGGTAGGCCGTTGAGCCAGTTGGTGCCTTTGCTCAGGCGGAACGACGAATAGAGCGTACCGCTTGCGCTGTACACGGGAAGCAGTTGAGCATGGCGGCTAGTGACGCATAGATAACGTCCCTGTTGGCGTATCTCCACCGGCTGTGCCGACGAGAGCATGCGGTGGCGCATATCTGGCAGTTCGTGCTGAGCCTGAAGACGCAGTTCTGTGGTCAGTGTCTTGTGCGTTGTGCTGTCGCGTCGCTGAGCATCAGCGCGCATTGTCTGCGGCACGAGCAACAATGCCAGCATGCTCAGCATGAACAGTAGCGCTTGATTGATATGGTTATGTAAAGTTCTTTGAACGCTCATAATTTAAGGCTTATTTGGGGCAAAAATAGATATTTTTGTACTTTTAGCCAAATTTTTTTGCATTTTTCTTTTTCCGAAGCAGTTTTAATATCTATTTGTCAACACAGTTTCGTTAGTTTGGTCATTTTCCTTCGGCTTCACGATTCCACCTAATGCCAGGCCCGCGGCAGTACCTATAGCTACACCTATGCTGTTGGCTGCGAAGTCCAACCAGTCGCCCGAACGGCAGGTTGTGGCATAAGCTTGCAGCAATTCCATGGCGCCGCCCAGCGCCAATGGACATAATATGGCGGCTACTGCTAACTTCTGGAAGTTGCTCTTAATATGGTTTATCGTGTTGATATGGTCATGTCTGTGCCAATATTCAGCCCAGATGATAATGCATAGAGTGGCATACATCAGCATGTGCACCCATTTGTCCATGAGCGGAACCTCTATTTCAGGCGGCACTTCGGGCGTGGGTATCAGCGATAGTATAACAATGGTGGTTGCCATGACCAGTGTGCACGGGTATTTTGTAACAAATGATAGCATATAGGATAAATAAATTAAATGATTGTAGCAGAATGTTAGGATTTTGTTGCAAAAGTACAACAATTATGCATAACTTTGCACACGAATATGGAAAAAAGAGCAAATTTCAGTAGTAAACTCGGCATTGTGTTGGCCTCGGCGGGCTCTGCCGTCGGCCTTGGCAATGTATGGCGCTTTCCCACTGAGGTAGGCACAGGGGGCGGCGCTGCCTTCATACTTATTTATATATTATGTGTAGTCTTGATTGGTATGCCGCTCATGGTTGCGGAGTTTGTCATCGGGCGCCATACACACAAGAATCCTGCAGATGCCTATCGTCAGTTGGCACCGCGCTCAGGTTGGATAGCGCAGGGCTATTTAGGCGTCTTCACTGCTTGGTTCATCCTTTGTTACTACGGCGTTGTGGCGGGTTGGACCATGAAATACCTCGTTGAGGCTCTCACTACTCGGCTTGATGATGTAAGTGACAGTGCTGCCTATTTTTCTGCCTTCTCGGGTGCCACTTGGGAACCTTTGATCTACTTGGTTATAGTGATGCTTATGTGTCATTTCATCATCATCCGTGGTGTACAGGCAGGCATAGAGCGTTCATCCAAACTTATGATGCCCCTGCTACTGCTGATTATTGCCGTATTAGTGGTGTTTTCGTTCTCCATGCCAGGCTCAAGTGAAGGCCTTAAGTTCCTGCTAAAACCAGATTTCTCAAAACTCTCGTCGTCGGTGGTGCTCAGTGCCATGGGTCAGGCATTTTTCTCGCTGTCCATAGCCATGGGCTGCCTCTGCACCTACGCAAGCTATTTCACCGATGATGCACGTCTGATGAAAACAGCATGTAGCGTCGCTTCCATCGACACCGTTGTAGCTGTCATGGCAGGCTTCATACTCTTCCCAGCCGTATTCTCAGTAGAGGCCGTTACACCAGATGCAGGGCCTGGCTTGGTGTTCATTACCCTGCCTCATGTGTTCCGCATAGCATTTGGCAGCGTGCCCATCATTGGTTGGTTCTTCTCAGTGATGTTCTACTTATTGCTGCTGTTGGCAGCCCTTACGAGCATGGTCAGCATTCACGAACCGCCCACGGCTTTCCTGCTCGAACATTTCAAACTGAGTCGTCCTGTGGCCACCACCATCGTTACTGTTATCAGCATTGGTATGGGCATCCTATGCTCGCTTTCCTTCGGCCCGTTGGCCGACGTCAAGCCTCTGTTTGGTCTTACATTCTTCGATTTCTTCGACTTCGTGTCCGCCAAGGTTTTCCTGCCTGTGGGTGGCATAATCGTCTCGTTGTTCGTGGGATGGCGCCTTGACAAGCAGATAGTGGTAGACCAGCTCACCAATCGTGGCTCCCTTCATGTCCCCGCTTCGGTTATCAGTGTCTTCATATTCCTGCTTCGCTGGCTCATCCCTATCGCCATGATTAGCATCTTCATCAAGGAACTGGGCATCCTGTAGAGTATTGACACTATCAGATAACACTTACAGGCCAAATAGCTTTTTGCCAGTAATCACATGTAATGCAAGTCATATTTAACCATAACGCAAAATGAACACGAATCGAGGCCATTTCGCCACGCGCTTAGGCATCATCATGGCTACTGCAGGCAGCTCCGTGGGGCTTGGTAATGTCTGGCGTTTCCCTGTTGAGACAGGCGAAAACGGTGGTGCAGCCTTTATTCTCATCTATCTTCTTTGTGTTGTATTCCTAGGCGTTCCCATGATGACCGCTGAGTTCATTATAGGTCGCCGCACGCATACAGATATTGCCTCCGCCTACAAGCAACTTGTGCTCCAAAACCCCACTTCTCCTGGTCGCTTCGCATGGCTGCACAGACGGTTCAACAAGCTGTGGCCGATGACCGGTTATGCCGGTATGGTGTGTGTTACCCTCGTCCTCAGCTACTATGCCGTGGTTGCAGGTTGGGTGCTAAAGTACGCTGTGGATGCCGCTACGGGTACGCTCGCACACGTCAGCGACGCTTCAGCTTATTTCTATGCTTTCAGCTCGTCCACCTGGACTCCGCTGGTCTGGGCACTGGTGTTCATCATCATCACACATATCATCATCCAGAGGGGAGTGCAGAATGGTATCGAACGGTTCTCCAAGCTCCTCATGCCGTTACTCTTCCTGATTATGCTGCTGCTTGCTGTAGGGTCGTTCGCTATGCCGGGGGCGTCTCGTGGTGTTGAGTTCTTGCTGAAACCAGACTTCTCAAAGATAAACTCCACGGTGGTTCTCAGTGCTTTGGGTCAGGCCTTCTTTTCGCTATCGATAGCTATAGGATGTCTTGCCACTTATGCCAGCTATTTCAAGCCTGACGTTCCATTGATGAAGACAGCTGCCAATGTTGTGGGTATTGACACTATGGTAGCCATTCTCAGTGGCTTCATCATCTTCCCTGCCGTATTCTCGGTTGAGGGGGTCGGTCCCGATGCCGGGCCCGGATTGGTTTTTGTCACGCTGCCCAGTATCTTCAACAGCCTCTTCGGTCAGGCACCCGTCCTGGGCTACATCTTCTCGCTGATGTTCTATATTCTGCTAATCCTTGCGGCTTTAACCAGTGCCATCTCTATGCATGAGGAGGTTACAGCTTTCTTTGTTGATCATTACCACACATCCCGTCGTCGTGCAGCCACTTACATGACTCTCACAACCATTGTTCTAAGTTCGTTGTGCGCTTTAAGCTTCGGTCCGCTTGCTAATTTCAAACCTTTTGTAGGCCGCGGTTTCTTCGATGCCTTCGATGATGTCACCGCCCTGTGGATTATGCCTTTAAGTGGAATCGTCCTAAGTGTGTTTGTAGGTTGGCGTCTGCCTAAAGCACTGGTTATTGAGGAACTGACTAATAACCACACCCTGCATTTCCCTCGCTGGCTCTTCGTGTCCTTCTTCTTCCTCATCCGCTGGGTAGCCCCCATCGCCATCACCCTCATTTTCATCAATGAGTTGGTCGGATGAGTACCATAAATATGTTTGCTAAACGTATTGCCTAAAATGGATTCTTAAAATACGTCCAGTTGTAAGTGGCTACACATACGGTCAAAGTGAACCGCACGTACGGTCATAGATGGCTATACGTGCGGTCATAGGTGGCTATACTAGCGTTCAGTTTATTGTGATAAATTCGCAGCGATATATGAAATCGGTTTGACTGTACCCTTCACAGGTCAGGCGCAGAGAACCGTTACTAATCATTAGTCAAAGGGTAATTCTCTATCAAATAGAGGCTTGAAAAAGGAGGCATTTTGATTATCAGGGAGTTACAGTGAAGTGTGAAGCCTTTTTTTTAAAACATTTTTTTTGTGAGCGCTGTTCGCTTGAGCTTGCAGACTCATACTAACGTTGTGAGTTTGGAGAACTCTCAACTGTCAACTTCCCATTAAACCTACTTAATTCCATCAACCCAGCGGAATAGGCGGTTCCAACGCATTCGTCCGTCGGTCCATGAGCGATCCTTGTCGATAGAGAGCCAAATCATGATGGGCTTGCCTACGACGTGATCCTCGGGTACGAAGCCCCAGTAGCGGCTATCTGCCGAGCAGTGGCGGTTGTCGCCCATCATCCAATAGTAATCCATGCTGAAAGTGTAGCTTGTAGCTACAGTGTCGTTGATGAAGATGGTGCCGTTGTCGTCTACACGCAGTTTGTTGCCTTCGTAGACGCTAATGGGACGCTCATAGAGAGGCAGGTTGTCGAGTGTGAGTTTGATACTTTCGCCCCGCTTTGGTATCCAGATGGGGCCGTAGTTATCGCGTGTCCATCCAGTGAATCCGTTGAGCGGGTAAAGGTCTTCGGTGACGGCAGTGGTGTCGACGTCGATGCTTTGGACGTAGTCCTCTTGTAGCAGGCGCTCACGTGCGGCTGCAGTGAGCGGCATTATGCCTGTCTGGTGTAAGTCGCGGAGATCCTCGCTGCGTAGGCGCAGCTCATGTGCTACGGCTTCGCTGATGTCGCGTCGGCCGTCGCGCATGGTGATGCGGTAGTTGTACTGTACGTTGTCGGGCTCTTTGTTGGGCTGCCCATCAAGGTAGATAATGCGGTCGCGTATCTCGAGCGTTTGTCCAGGAAGGCCTACGCAACGCTTGACGTAGTTCTCGCGGCGGTCTACAGGTCGGCTGATAATCTGTCCGAACTCGGATTGGTTCTCAACGATGTACTGACGTCCTACGTTGTAGAAGATGTCTGCCAATTGGCGGCGCTGTATTTGGTTGAGGCTGTCTATGACGGGCATATTTGGTGAGTTCTGCTTGATGATTTGGCGTCCGTAGCCGTAGCAGAGGCCGTAGTAGTCGGCAGCCTGGTAGATGGGGTTGGCCACTACGGAGTCGCCTGAGGGGTAGTTGAAGACAACGATATCGTTGAGCTGCACAGGTTTAGGTGACACTCGTTTGTAGTCCCAGCGTATGAGCTCTGAATAGCTCTTCATGCCGTTAGGTAGTGTGTGCTGCACGAGCGGCAGTGAGAGTGGTGTCTGTGGCACGCGCGGACCGTAGCTCATCTTTGACACGAAGAGATAATCGCCCACGAGGAGGCTTTTCTCGAGCGATGACGAGGGTATGGTGTAGTTCTGGAAGAAATAGATGTTGACGAAGTAAACGGCCACGAGTGCGAAGACAATGGCGTCGACCCACGACATGATGGTTCGTGTGACGGGGTTCTCGAGCTCCTTCCACCAAGACCATGGTATTTTCTTGGTGATATAGGCATCGAAGATGAATGGTACTATGATGAGGCCCCACCAGGCATCGACCCACGCGAGGAACCAGATGTAGAGCCCTACCACTATGAGCATCTTTGCCCAGTCTTTCCAGGTGAGGGGTTTCTTGTCCAGCTGTTTCATGCTGATTATTCTTTTTTGAGAGGATTTTTATTGATAGTTCTTCTAACTCGTCATTGCTCACTGAACAGATTGTCCATGGTGAGTAGGCCGGTGTGAGAGGCGGTGTACTCGGCGGCGAGCACGGCTCCGAGGGCGAATCCGCGGCGTGAGTGTGCATCGTGGGTGATGGTGATTTGGTCGGCGTCGCTGTCCCAAGTGATGGAGTGTATGCCTGGTACTTCGCCTCGGCGTATGCTGTTAATAGCCAGCTCGTCAGCTGAAGGCTCGTGCTCGGTGGTGACGCTGCCGTCGGGCTGAGTAATAGAACCTGTTGTCCAGCTGCTTTTACGTTCTACTTCGTCGATAATCTGCTCGGCCAGAGTAATGGCTGTGCCGCTTGGATGATCGAGCTTGTGTATGTGGTGCACCTCGCTCATACTGGCGTCGTATTGCGGGAAGCGGTTCATGATGTGTGCTAGGTAGCGGTTGACTAGACCGAAGATATAGACACCGACGGAGAAATTGGAACTCCAGAACAGTGTGCAGCCCTCATCGGTGCAGCGGCGGCTCATCTCTTCGGCGTGGCCGGCATACCATCCTGTACTGCCTGAAACTACTTTGACTCCAGCATCGAAGGCACGGCAGATGTTGGCATAGGCCACGGTGGGGGCTGTGAATTCTATAGCTACGTCGGCCGAGCGGAATGCGGGGCTGGCGAAGTCTTCCTGATTGTCGATATCTATGCGGCACACTATCTGGTGCCCACGGCTGAGGGCTATCTCCTCAATCATACGGCCCATCTTGCCGTATCCTATGAGTGCTATTTTCATTGTTCGGGTTTTAAAACGCGGCAAATATAGCACTTTTCGTTGACGCGGCATTAATATGACCTCACTTTTTCACATTCTTTACGAAAAATGCCTGCCAACCCATAATGGGCAGGCAGGCAGATATGGATATCTTAATAAGGATTTTAAAAGCGGAGTGGTTATTCGGCGATGGCTATTGTGACGCGGTTCTTGTCATTCTCGGCGAAGGGCTGAACGGTGTCGCCCTTGGCGTCGACGGTGATGCGTGAGGCGTCGATGCCGGCATCAGTGAGTGCGCGTGCTACGTTTTCTGCACGTCCCTTGGAATAGCCGAGGTTAATGCGCGGGTTGCCGGTGCCTACGTCAGCATAACCAGTTACTGCAACCTTGGTTGATGGGTTCTCCTTGAGGAACTGTATGAGGCGGTCTACCTTAGCTTTTTCGGCTCCCACTGGGATAGTCTCGCGGATGGCATAGAAAATCTCTGTGCGGAGTTCGGGTTTCTTGACTACGGGCACGGGCTTGGGTTCCTCTTTCTTGACGATGGGAGCAGGCTCAGGCGTGGGTTCGGGTGCAACAACTACAGGTGGAGGCACTACGACGGGTTTTTTCTTGAATCCGAACTTGTAGGCGAGGCCAAGCTGGGCAGTAAGCTGCCAATCGTCCTTCTGGTTGACCTGTGAGTTGTAACGATCGCTAAGGCTGTTGGCGCTCACTTCTAGGTTTACGCTCCAGTGCTTGGCGAGGTTGTAGTCGAGCATGGCACCCACGCGTGCATTGTGGCTGAGGCGGTAGTCGTCCCATGCGAAAGGCAGACGGTATGCGCTATTGGTAAGGTCGTCGTTGTTGAAGGCATAGTTAAGACCTATACCGCCGATGAGGTAAACGTTCAATGGGTAGTAGTCCTTACGTCCGAAGAGAGTGCAAAGGTTCAACAACAGGTCGAGGTCAGTGGTGACGTAGTTGTAGTTGTACTCGAAATCGGGCTTGATACCGCTCTTGTTCCATATGCCGTTTACATGCAGGCGGGCGCCAACGACGGGAGTGAAGAAGGCACCGAAGCTGACGCTGGCAGTGGGGGTGATGAGCTTGAACATGTCATAGTCCTCGGCAAGAGTGGTCTGCAGACCGCCCTGTAGACCAATGAACATGTAAGGCGCGGGTTTGTAGTCAATTTGAGCCTCCTGAGCAGAGACTGATAACACAGAAGTGAAGGCCATGACGGCCAAGAGTAGGATTTTTTTCATTTCAGGGTTAGATTATGATTGATTGTTGTCTGCAAAAATACTACTTTTGGGCGCATGCGCAAAGGTTTTTGCCGTTTTTTTTAACTTTTTGGGCTATAATTTTCTAAAAAAAGGTATAAACATGCATCTTGTCGGTAAAAAAAGCTATCTTTGCGCCAATTATGGTAACCATCAAGAAAGTAGAAGGCCGACGCGACTTGCGCGCCTTCGCAAGATTCAATTATCGGTTGTATAAAGACAACCCGTATGCTGTCCCCGATTTTTTGGAGGACATGCTGGACACGTTCAACCGCGAAAAGAATGCAGCTTATGAGTTCTGCGAGGCAGACTTGTTCCTCGCCTACAGGGACAAGGAGGTGGTAGGCCGCGTAGCGGCCATCATTAACCACAAGGCCAACAAGAAGTGGCAGACACGCAATGTGCGTTTCGGATGGATCGACTTTATCGACGATGCCGAAGTGGTGGATGCTCTAATCAAGACTGTGGAGGACTGGGGCCGCGAGCGTGGTATGAAGAAAATAGTTGGTCCATTAGGATTTACGGATATGGATCCCGAGGGCATGCTCACCGATGGCTTCGACCAACTCAGCACGATGAGCACCATCTACAACTATCCATATTACCCCAAGCACATGGAACGCCTCGGCTTTGGCAAGGAAGTGGACTGGGTGGAGCGTAAGGTGATGGTGCCTACTCCAGAGCATCAGGCCGACATACAAAAGTACTTCCGCGTGGCCGAACTGAGCATGAGGCGCTACAATCTGCACATGCGACATTTCAAGAACCACAAGGAGATTCTGCATGCAGCCAACGGGCAGTACATATTGAAGGTCTTCAATGTGATCAACCGCTCGTATTCAGAGCTTTACGGCTATTCTGAGATGAACGAGCGTCAGATAATGCAGTATGCAAAGATGTACCTGCCGTTCCTTGACATGAGGCTGTTGGCTATCGTGGAAGACGAGAACGACGAACCTATTGCCGTGGGCATTACTATGGGTTCTCTTTCCTACGCCCTGCAGAAAGCCAAGGGCAAGTTGTTCCCGTTCGGATGGTGGCATTTGGCCAAGGCGATATACGTGAAACCGGCTCCCGTGTTGGATATGCTACTGATAGGCGTGCTACCCGAGTGGCAGAACAAGGGCGTGAATGCACCGCTCTTTGCGCAGATCATAGAGGTGGCCATGAAGATGGGCTTTGTATGGGCTGAGACACATGTACAGCTTGAGGAGAACGAGAAGAGCCAGACGCAGTGGTCGCATTTGGACGCTTCGATACACAAGCGCCGCCGTTGCTGGCAGAAGAGTCTTTGAATTAAGAGAAAAGATTAGGAATATAACGTGGAAGAAGAATTGAGAACGCTCCCGGAAGGGGAAGTGGCGGAGAACGAACTCTCTGCCGGCTACGATAAGGACTCCATTCGTCACCTCACCGATATGGAACACGTGAGGATGCGCCCAGGTATGTACATCGGCAAACTGGGCGACGGCACGCATTCCGAGGATGGTATCTATGTGCTGCTGAAGGAGGTGATAGACAATAGTATCGATGAGTTTAAGATGAATGCCGGCAAGCGCATTGAGGTAGATATTGAAGATAACCTGCGAGTGCGAGTGCGCGACTATGGACGTGGTATACCTCTCGAGAGTATTGTGGACGCTGTGTCGATGCTTAACACCGGCGGTAAGTTCGATAGCAAAGCCTTCAAGAAAAGCGTAGGACTTAATGGCGTGGGCCTCAAGGCCGTCAACGCCCTGTCCACTCATTTCGTAGCACAGAGTTTCCGCGATGGAGCAACGCGTCGTGCTGAGTTTGAGAAGGGGCAATTGGTTAAGGACGAGAGTTCAGCCACGGGCGGGTCGGAAGAGAATGGAACGCTCATCTGCTTCGAACCCGACGATTCCCTTTTCAAGAACTACCGCTTTCAGAATGAGTTCGTTGAGACTCTGCTGCGCAACTACACGTACTTGAACACGGGACTTACTATAATGTTCAATGGTAGCCGCATTCTCTCGCGCAACGGCTTGGAGGACCTGCTTGTGGATACTATGACCACACAGCCTCTCTATCCCATCGTGCATCTCAAGGGCGAAGACATTGAGATTGCCTTCACCCACACCAACGGGCAGTATGGAGAGGAATACCATAGCTTCGTCAACGGACAGCATACCACGCAGGGCGGAACACACCAAAGCGCCTTCAAGAAATACATAGCTGAGACCATCAAGGACTTCTCGGGCAAGAACTTCGACTATTCCGACATTCGCAACGGTATCGTGGCAGCTATCTCCATTGATATTCAAGAGCCTCTCTTCGAGAGCCAGACTAAGATCAAGCTCGGTTCGCTATCCACGGAGCCCAACGGCAAAGGTATCTCAATAGACAAATTTGTGGGCGACTTCGTAAAACAGCAGGTCGACAACTATCTACGCCGCACACCTGACGTGGCAGATATAATCCTGCAGAAAGTAGGGGAGAGCGAGCGTGAGCGCAAGGCCATGGCAGGCGTGGCGAAACTGGCACGCGAGCGGTCGAAGAAAGCAAATTTGCACAACCGCAAGCTGCGCGACTGTCGCATTCACTTCAACGATCCCAAGGGCGATAGGCAGGAAGACTCGTGCATCTTCATCACCGAGGGCGACTCGGCTTCGGGATCTATTACCAAAAGCCGCGATGTGCTCACCCAGGCTGTGTTCAGCCTGCGAGGCAAGCCCCTCAACTGCTATGGACTCACAAAAAAGGTAGTTTACGAAAACGAGGAGTTCAACCTCCTGCAAGCGGCCCTCAACATCGAGGACGGCCTTGATGGACTGCGCTACAACAAAGTCATCGTAGCCACAGATGCGGATGTCGACGGCATGCATATACGTTTGCTCATGATAACCTTCTTCCTGCAGTTCTTTCCTGAATTGATAAAGAAAGGGCATGTATATATCCTTCAGACACCACTTTTCCGCGTGCGCCAGCGTCGCAAGCGCCTCTCTCGGACGCGCCTCGAAGCATTGGGCGAAACCGACACCAAGGGCGACTTCATCACCCGCTACTGCTATTCCGAGGAGGAACGGCTGCAAAGTATAGAAGCCTTAGGGCCAGAACCCGAGATAACACGCTTCAAAGGTCTCGGCGAGATAAGCCCCGACGAATTCCGTGCTTTCATTGGACCGGATATGCGCCTCGAGCAAGTGAGCCTGCACAAAAGCGATCAGGTGGCTGAACTGCTTGAATACTATATGGGCAAGAACACCATGGAGCGCCAGAACTTCATTATTGACAACCTTGTCATTGAAGAGGACCGTCCAGAGGAAGAGGAGGAAGAACACGAATATAAGGAGCTGGAGGACGTGGCTACTTGAAAAGAATTGATTCATGGAAAAACAACCGTTTTCTCAAATACATTCTACCCTTCCCATAGAGGGGAAGAGGAGAGGAGGCTCTCTCATATTATTTCCTGGCTCCTTCGACCCTTTCACACTGGGCCATGCTGATCTCGTGAAGCGAGCATTGCAGCTCTTCGACCAGGTGGTGGTGGCAGTTGGCGTCAACGAGCTAAAACCGGGGTGGATACCAGTGGTGCAACGTGTTGAGGCTTTGAAGGACTTTTATAAAGAGGAACCGCGAGTGCACGTAGACCAGTACGCGGGTCTCACCATAGACTTTGCTGCAAGCATAGGCGCAACGGCCATCCTGCGAGGACTCCGTTCGGTCAAGGACTATGAATATGAGCTGCAGATGGCCGACGTCAACCGTCAGCTGTCGGGCATTGAGACCGTAATTCTTTTTGCAGACCCCGAACTTGCCGCTATTTCGAGTTCTGTGGTGCGTGAACTGGCGGCTTTCGGTCATGATATCAGTGCCTTTCTGCCCGAGGGCTATATGCCAACCAATAAATAATAACTGATTATGAAAGCAATGAACACGACACGTTTTTTATCTACACTCATATTATCTCTCGGATGTTTGTTCATCTCGCCACTGGGAACGGGAGCAAATCTGTCGGCCCAGCAGAATGACCCGCGTGAAGCAGCTATACGTAAGCTGTTGCAGTCTACTGTTATGATAAACCAGATGTACGTCGACACCGTAAACATTGACCGTCAGATAGAGGATGCCATCACTGGTATGCTCACCAAATTAGACCCACATTCTCAGTACACTAACGCTGCCGACACAAAGAAACTCAACGAACCGCTTAAAGGCAATTTCGAGGGGATAGGCGTGCAGTTCAATATGCTTGAGGATACGCTCGTGGTTATACAAACTATAGCAAAGGGACCATCTGAGAAAGCCGGCATTGTAGCCGGCGACCGCATCGTGAGCGTCAACGATACAGCCATTGCAGGCGTCAAGATGAGCCGTGAGAATATCATGTCCAAGTTGCGCGGTCCGAAAGGTTCGAAGGTGAACCTCGGAGTGGTGCGGCGTGGCATAAAGGGCAAGCTTCAGTTCACAGTGAAGCGTGATAAGATTCCCGTGAACTCGCTCGATGCAGCATATATGGTGGAGCCGGGCATTGGTCTGGTGCGTTTCTCAAACTTCGCAGCAACAACCTGCGACGAGGTTGTGGAAGCCGTTAAGAAACTGCAGCAGCAAGGCATGCGTGACCTTATCATAGACTTGCAGGGCAATGGGGGCGGCTACCTTGGAGCTGCAGCAGAACTTGGGAGCGAGTTCCTTGACAAGGGACTGATGATAGTGTACACTCGTGGGCGCGGAGGCATAAACATGGGTGAGTTCCGGAGCCGTGGCGGTGGACTCTTCACCGAAGGGCGGTTGGTGGTCCTTGTGGATGAGTATTCAGCTTCGGCGTCCGAGATTCTTGCAGGAGCTATCCAGGATCATGACCGCGGCACCATCGTAGGACGTCGCACATTCGGCAAGGGCCTCGTGCAGAGACCTATAGAACTTGAAGATGGGTCAATGATACGTCTGACCACGGCACGTTACTATACACCTTCGGGCCGCTGTATTCAGAAACCTTATGAAAAAGGCGATGCGAAAACTTATGCCCACGATGTCATTGACCGTTACAACCGCGGAGAACTGACCAATGCCGACAGTATACACTTCCCGGATTCGCTGCGTTATAAGACTTTGAAGCTCGGTCGCACCGTCTATGGCGGAGGCGGCATTATGCCCGACATCTTCGTGCCGCTTGACACTACTCGGTATACCAAGCTATATCGAGAACTGAGCGCTCGCTCTTATATTGTGAACACAAATCTCCACTTCATGGACAAGCAGCGCAAGCAGCTTACCCGCCAGTACAAGGATTTCAATACTTTCCGTCGTGATTTCACAATCCCTGACGATGTCATCAGCGATATGCTGGCCGAGGCTGAGAAGAAGGATAGCCTACGGGCGAAGGACGATGCAGAACTGCAGAAAACGCGAGCTGACGTAGCGCTTATTTTGAAAGCTCTCGTGGCCCGCGACCTATGGGATATCAGCGAGTATTTCCAGATTATTTATGCCGACGATCCTGTAGTGCAACAGGCACTGGCAGTGCTTAGGAAAGAAGAGTAAACGCTTTATAAACAAGAATATCTACGCTTGCAGACGTAATTCGCCCGAGCCGTAGCAGCGGTGATGTTGTAAATCGTATAGCACACCGAACTGACCTGGAGCAACGCCCTGTAAGGGCTGTTCGGTGTGGACGTCGAGTGAACCGTCTTCTTGCAACTTCACATGCGCCGGGCAGAAGTCCGGCGTATGGCGTATCTTGAGGGTGACATTGCTGCCACTCGTGCATGCTTCGCCGTCTATCAAACCAGCTGTAAACGGGTCTACTGTCAGCCAATGGGGGGCAACGATGCGGAAATGGTCGCAGTACGACTCTTCAGGATCGTAGCCGTTTACTACCCACAGGATGTTACGTCGCATATCCTTCTCAACCACATACCAGGGGCCGCCACTGAAACCGAGGCCTTTGCGCTGGCCGATAGTGTGAAACCATAAGCCTCTATGCAGGCCAAGCACGCGACCAGTGGCTCGGTCGATAACCTGTCCTGGTTTCTCGCCTAGGAAGTTTCGGATATAATCGTTGTAGTCAATCTTGCCTAGGAAACAAATGCCTTGGCTGTCCTTGCGGTGGGCGGCAGCCAAGTGCTCCCGCTCAGCAACGGCTCGTACCTCAGCCTTTGACAAATGACCGATGGGGAAACGGGCCTTCTTGAGTTGCCAAGGCTCTATCTGAGCAAGAAAATCAGTCTGGTCCTTAACGGGGTCAGGGCTTGTACACAGCCACTTACGTCCTTCGAGGTCGACCTCTGTGCAAGCATAATGTCCGGTAGCGATGATGTCATAGTCCTTGCCCACACGCTCATCGAAGACCCCGAACTTAATCAGCCGGTTGCACATAACGTCGGGATTTGGTGTCAGACCTCCGCGAACGCGGGTCATGGTATAGTCTACAACCTTTTCCCAGTAGTCCTTGTGCAAGTCCACAACCTGTAGGGGCAACTTATACTTGTAGGCTACAGCTCGTGCCATTTCCAAGTCTTCCTCGATAGTGCATGTGTAGTCAGTGGAATCACGGTCGGGACCTATCTGAATGTACCACAAGTCTGGCCGTACGCCAGCCTCTACAAGTAAGGCCACGGCAACCGAACTGTCAACACCGCCAGATAGGAGAGTTGCTACACGCTTATCTCGTAATTCTTTCAAATCGCTCATTGCACTTTCGTCTCTTATACTTTAGTTTTCGACCGCAAAAGTATAAAAAATAATGCATCATCACTTATTTTTTTCCTTTTCTCTTTCCCTTTTTTTGTTTTTTGTGTTATCTTTGCATTACCGTAAAAACATTTTTAGCCTTATGAACAAACTCATCTTAGCAATCAACATCTCAATTGTTGTAGTTTTATTCGCGCTATTCTTTACTTCGTGCGAAAAACCATATGTAGGCTTACAGCCCGATCAACAAGAAACGCCAAACGCCATTTTTCGCATAACATCCTTTGAACAAATTGATTTCGAAGGACCATCTTCCCGTGCAGTTGCTGATGTCAGTCAAATATGTTCGCGCATTAATCTTGTCGTTTACGATGGAGAAACCAAAGTTAAGTCAATCGCCCAAAAAGCTTCCGATGAAGACTTTGGCACGCTCGCCCTTACGCTAAGCCAGGGATCATACAGTGTTGCCATCATAGCTCACAGCACCGATGCTTCGGCTTCTATTCCATCACTTGACAAAATCGCTTTCAACCACAACGTAATCTCCGACACTTTCCTTTACTTTGGAGAAATAACCGTTGGCGAACAACCGCAATCCTATGATGTTCAGCTTAGAAGAGTGGTGGCCATGTTCCGTCTAAATCTCACGAAACCACTGCCGGAATCTATAGCACAACTGAAATTTTATTATACCGGTGGTTCAAGCACGCTTAGTGCCATTACTGGATATGGTAGCGTAAACAGCAAGCAAACAGTGGTCCTCGAGGCCAGTCCCGACAAACAAACATATGAGGTCTATACCTTCCCTCACGCTGAAAGCGGAAAACTCAAAATGACTATCACTGCACTCGACGCCAGTCAGAATTCAATCTTCGAGCGCATCTTTGAGGAAGTACCCGTGACTCGAAACAAGATAACACAATACCAAGGCGACCTTTTCGACGGCAACACCCCCGAAAGCTCCGCCTCCAGTTTTGCCATTAAAGCTGAAACCGATTGGGACGAAGAGACTCTTTACACATTCTAACTCCTTCCCCCTTACCGTTTCATTCCCTTTTCCACTTTTTTTGCAAGCCCAACCTTTTGAGCCTCCAGCCCTAACCTATTACGCCTGCAAGGCCTACCTAATTGGCGTATTAGGCCTACTTAATTGGCTCATAAGGTAAACCTATTTTGCACGTAAGCTTAACCTAATATGCTCTTAAGAGCCCAGGATGTATGCAATCAATGCTAATGACTGTCTTTTCTGTGGCGCAGATAATATATATTAATGTACGCGCGCGCGTACTTAAACCAAGGCCTCAGTGTTGCCATTCCTTTTTCGTTCATTCCGGATAATTCTTACGTCATCCATTGCCTTCATCTGCACTTTTTCCCTGTTTTCCTGTCCCATTCCGCCCCCGCCAGCTCCTCCGGCGGCCTTTTTCCCACCTTTTTTGCGTTATTTTGAAAAAAAGTTCATAAAACGTTTGGCGGAATGGAAAAGTCGCCGTACCTTTGCACCCGCAAACGAGAGGAGTACACCCCTGCGGTGCAGGGGCTGTAAGTTACGCTCGCTCGTGAGCGCCATTGAAATCGTTCTTTGAAA
>JAEEGG010003501.1_pt1 | contig 39095 bp, 21 predicted proteins | sample 9134161 | NCBI WGS metagenome assembly JAEEGG01 (sample SAMN16246543, study PRJNA631951) | gut metagenome | biome: gut microbiome; feature: rumen; material: CR-attached | host: Bos | place: Iran: Karaj | collected 2018-10 | reverse complement strand
AGCTACTGTCACCACGTCGTTATCCTGCAGTCGCACGTCGCCTGACAGCTTGCCGTTCAGCAGGAAGTCGTAAACATCGACGTTCGACAACAGTTTGCCGTTACGATAGACCTTCACGTTGCGCAGCGTACCGATTTCGTTCGGACCACCAGCCATATAAAGGGCGTTATACACGGTGGCAAAGGCCGACATCGTGTAAGTACCGGGTGTCTTTACCTCACCAATCACACTGATGGTGATGGTACGGGTTTGACCTACCGTCAAATCAATCTTCGAACCCTGATAGCGGGGCCCCAGTTCGCGCTTCAGACGGGCTTTCGCCTGGCTGACGCTGAGACCGCCTAACTGGATGACGCCGATGCCATCGATGGTGATGGTACCGTCGGGCGAGATGGTCTCACTGACGCTTTCCTGAGAGGCGCCCCAGACATCTACGTTCACCACGTCGCCAGGGCCCAGACGGTAGTTCTGTGGCGTGGCGAGGTTCATCGAACTCTCAAATGTCAGTTTTTTGTTGTTGAATACGTCGTGACCGAAGATCTTACGCTTGTCTTCGTCCTTGTCCTTCATGAACGTTTCGTCATAGTATTTCAGCGAGTCGGGCATCATGAAGTCCATGGCGTCGTCCATCTCCACGAAGTCGGCATCATCGTCGTCGTATGTATGCTTCTGGATCTGGTTTTTCTTCTTGGTATCCTTGAGGCGGAACTGCGACGCTTTCTTCTTGTCCAGCGCCTTCTGCTCCTGGCGTTTCTCGCCGTTCTGCTCTCTCATGCGGGTCTTGACCTCTTTCGACCCCGCTGTGATGTCTTCAGCACCCAGCGCGCCGTTCTTGATTTGTTTCTGGTATTTCTTCTGGATACGGCGTATCTGCTCGATAGTCACACCACGCTGCATCAGTTGTGTCACTATCTGCTGGCGCGACACACCATTCGCGTTCTGTTCTATCACGTAGTCCATTACCTGGTTGTCGGTCATACCCGACTGAGCCCAGCTCATTGTGGCACATACCACAACGCTGGCTATGAGAGTAGCAAGTCGTTTCATAGACATCTATTAATGCATTAATATATTATATTAACCCATTTTCGGGCGAAATATTGCGCAAAGGTACGAAAAATTAATGAAATTAGTATATAGTTTCAAAAAAAATATGTATCTTTGCATCCGAAATGCGAAAAATCGCTCCTGGGGTTGACTGGATTTGACAGCAGGATGAGATGGTACGTAAGCATGCGGAGTGATGACTGTGGACTCCATAATCACGTCGGTCGAAAAATTAATTGGCAACAATGAGTATGCTCTCGCTGCCTAATCGAAGTATAGTAGATTACTGGCTTTATTCTTTTACAAGGTAGAAGAACGAGACGTCGCTCCGAGGATGTTGTTCCGAATCCGGAGATTCAGCGGCGCAGGTTAAATCGGAAATAGTCTTGTCAGGCCTCGATGGCAGGATGAAATTTTAGAGGATAAGGGTGCGATTGGTGGTCCGGGTCTTGTCGCATCACGAAAATGAAGGCCGGAATAAGCATGTAGAAAGCGTATGGTTTCCCTGTTTGGACGAGGGTTCGACTCCCTCCAGCTCCACAATATATTATTACAAAAGACCGACGATATGAAGAAAGTATTCCTACAATTAGTCATGTGCATGGTTGCCATGTGCATGAGTGCGCAGAACATCAAGGTTACCAAGTTTGAACGGTTGGAGACAGACTTGACGGCCAACACGCATGGAACGGAGAAACTGGACCAGAACGGTGAGAAGGCAGCCCTGATTAAGATTCAAGCACCGGAGCGCGGATTTACCTTTGATGGTGGTTCGCTGGGTATTGTTGCCCGCGAGGAACATGAGGGTGAGATATGGCTCTATGTGCCCCGTCGCGCAAAAAAACTTACCATCCAGCATAAGGACTATGGTGTGCTGCGTGACTATTACTATCCAGTACCAGTCGAAGGAGCCCGTACTTATGAGATGTATCTCGACATTGGTATAGGCCGTTACGTGACGATTGCTTCGGAGATGGCTAGTTCTACCATCTACATCGATGGCGAGAATGTTGGCCAGTCCCCCATCAGCCACAAGTATCTTACCTATGGCCATCATACGGTACGTGCCTTGAAGGACCGCTTTGAAGGTGAGCAGACATTTACGCTTTCTACGAATGATCCTGATGGTTTGAGGCTGATTAACGTTCCACAGCGTGACATGTCCGACCACTTTGGCGACGTCGTTATCAACGTTGACAACCGCGCGGAGATTTGGTTTGAAGACAAGTACGTGGCTACGGGTTCGTGGAGAACTCAGTTGCGCGAAGGTTCATACGTTGTAGAGACCCGCAAGACGGACTGCGACCCGCAGCAGACTTCGTTTACCGTCGTGGCCCAGCAGACCAACAACGTACAGGCCGGCCAGCCCACACCCCATACTGGTCGTCTGAGCCTCTATACTCGTCCGCGTGACGCCAAGGCCACCTACAATGGTTCGAACCCCATTGACTTGACGGAGGTACATACGTTGCCTGTAGGTACTTATCAGTTTGATATCAGCCGCAAGGGCTATGTATCCAAGAATGGTCTGGAATATAAGGTGAAGCATAACGAGCTGACGCGTGATACCATCACATTGGACCGCGTAAAGTATATCAAGTCAAAGGCCTTCTACTTCGGAGCAGCTTATACCTTCCGCCAGCTGGGCGGTATCACGGCATTGGCTGGCGTGACCTATAATGATTTTGATTTGCAGGCATCCTATACGTTTGGAATGAATAAATCCGACGAGGTGCCCTGGTACTCTGTCGATGGTAACGACACCTATCTGAGTAGTATGACCTACAAGCGCTCGACAATAGCAGTGAAACTGGGCTATCAGTTTGTGCTGACCGAGCGTCTGGCTATTATTCCGCAGTTAGGCTACGAAATAGAGCAACTCTCTGCGACGGTGGCAGACGGTACGAATTCCTATGGTGACAAGGCTAAGGCGAACTGTGTGTCGGTAGGTGCCAAATTGATGTATGCTCCTCTGAACAGAGTCAACCTGTTCTATAACCCTGCATTCTCTGTGGCTGTCAGCAAAGACGACAATTTTACACGCATCAGTGACAACAGCGATATCACCGGCGGTGGCTTCATGATGTCGGTTGGCGCCATTTTCAATTTCTAATATACACCTTATTATATTATATATAAAGACGACGCAATATGAAGACAAGAAATATCATAGCCCTACTGGCTGCATTACCCATCATAGCAGGTTTCACAGGCTGTAAGTCGGACGATGAGAGCGAGGCAAAACCCGCCAAGGAGATACTGAGAGTTCAGGGTGGAGACATTGAGTTCCGCGCTGACGAAGAAGGCACAGTAGTCAATGTTACGGCTGACTGCCATTGGAAGGTACAAGACTTGGATGCCGGTGACTTCGGCGGTGAACTGACCATCCAACCACGTGAGGGTAGCGGTAACGGAACACTGGTCATCGGTACAGACCAGAATACGACAACAGCAGGCCGTCATGCCTCGTTCATACTGATTTCCGATGGTGGTCTGAAACAGAAAGTCAATATCACTCAGACAGGCTCTGGTGACGGTCTGAATTTGTCGAGGGCGACGTTCAAGTTTGAGGCTCAGCCAACTGCTGCTAAGGCTTTGACCATTACCAGTAATACCAATTGGACCATCCAGATTCCTTCGGGTGTTGACTGGCTTCACATTGACAAGACATCGGGCAGTGCTGGTGCTGAGGTTGTACAGTTGACTGTTGACGATGCTGTGAACGATGTGGAACGTACAACTCAGATGATAGTGCTCTATGGCTCAGGCAAGAGTGCTGAGGTAAGCGTTACTCAGGAAGGTATGAATAGTGAAGACATCATCCTCTTTGCCGAACCCGAACAGCTGACTTTCGAAGCCCATCCTGGTGAGAATATGATGTTTATTGAGAGCAATGCCCAGTGGCAGGCTCGCATACCGTCATCCGTTACTTGGGCTCGCATCGAGGGAGGTCAGAGCGGTCGAGACGGTGCCACCATAGGTGTCGGCAACAGTGAATTGCGCATCTTCTGCGAAGAGAATCCTAACCAACAGGACCGTACAACTGCTATTGTCATCATGGCTGGCACAAAGAATCCTAAGCAGTGTGTTGTCGTTATCGAACAGCGGGGTACAGGCGTTCCTGAGCCTCAGACGACTGTCGGTGAACTGTATTCGCTTTATGTGAGCAACAAGACTGCTGAATTCCACTATAGCTTTGTTTCCGACGATCAGGTGGAGGATTACGGACTGGTGTATAGTAGGGACAACGACAGACCTTCTCGCGACAATAGTGAATCGGTGGTTTCGGGCCATGGTGGGCTGTCGAAGAGCGTTCTTGCTGAACTGGAAGGACTTGAACCATCTACTACTTATTATGTCCGTGCATGGGTTCAGAGTCGTACGAAAGGTGTCGTCTATAGTCCTAACATGGTGACTATCAAGACTTCTGCCTCTGACCGTGAGCCTGGAGAAAGCGATAATCCTAATCCGACGCTATCACCAAAACGCTGATACACAATCTGAGTTTTCTCGCTATATAAAAAGTCGAGGCTGCAAAGGAAATCCCTTCGCAGCCTCGACTTTTTATGTACTAATGTTTGGTTAACTATTTTCCAGCAGGATAACCGTCGTGTCGGTTCCTTTCATGCTGGGCATGGTCTCGCCCACATTTGATCCGATATAAGTTGGGTCACATACGACGAACTTTAATCCATCTTTCATGATGTAGTCGCCTGGCACATCATCGTGGAAGTTGACAGCCATAGCCAGATGTCCTGGATAGTAGATCAGGATGACTTTCAGTCCCAGCAGGTCGCGCACCAGATGAGAAAGTAAGATGGAACGGTCTTCACAGTCGCAGTAGGGATAGAATACGGATTCCTCGCCGAAGAACGCACGGTCACGTCCCCATACTTTTTCGTCATATTCATATTTGAATCCAGTCTGTACCCACCAGAGTAATTGCTGTACTGCATCCTTTTCCGTCAGTCCCTCCAGTTTCTTCTTCATGGCAGGATACAACTGCTGTGTCAGACCTTTCTCCAATGGGGTATTGGCATACATGGCCCAACGTGTCATGAAGTTGTCGTTGATGCACGACGATGGGTAGGTGTCGAAAAAGTCCATGTAGTTTTTGTTGGAGGTGACGGTAAAGGAGAAATCCGGATTCTTCACCGATGTAATAGTCCTTTCCGGAGCTGCTGCCATGTCTAAGTCCTGAGCGGCAGTTATTCGTAACGACATCGGTCCCTCCTTGGGGAACTTGGCCTGACAGATATTCATCATCTTCCTGTCTCCACTCTTAAACATATAGTAGTTATAGCCATCGATGTGGATAAACGAGGTGTTATAGATGATGTGTTCCGATGCTACCAGCATCTGCAGACCATTGTCGTAGCAGGCAAGACGCATCTTGTAACCCGATTGCGAATAGAGAAATGCCAAAACCAATGCAGCTTCGTTCGTATCCTGTCCGTAGAACATATCGGTCAGCGCTAACAGCATCTGATAGTAAGCCCAGTCAGACATGTGGTGTTCGTCTCGCATCTTCAGGCAGTCGTGTAGCAGATTGTCAAACTGTGGCTTTTCAAATATCTCCATAGCGTCTGCGACATCATTGTTCGACGTGCTTTTCAGCTTGAAACGGCAGTCGTCACCAATGCGGACTTTGAACTCAGTGCCGAAAATCTTAAAGCTCTTAAAGGTATTGGCATTTTGCGGAACCTCCTGTACTTCAGACAACGGCTTTGGCTGTGGTTTGGGGGCAACAGCAGCAATGGTCTCTTTGTAGCTAAGAGCTTCACCCTTGGGGTTTCGGTCACGTTTGGCCTCAGCCTGTTTTTTCTCCTCTTCCTGCTTCTTTTCTTCTTTTTTCTTCGATTTATCCTTCTTCCGGAACAGCTTGCTAAACCATGATGCAGTCTCTTGGTCGGCATCAGGAACCAACATCGGCTCTATCTCTTGTTCCTCAGGCTGTGCTATCGGCTCTTCTACGCCATATTCCTTCCATGCCTGACGTACAAACTCGCGGTATTCCTTGAACGCCTTCTTGCGGAAGTCATCATACTCCTTTCTGGCATTCTTTTTAAAGTCGTCAAAACTTGACCGGAAGTTGTTGGTCTGTTTCTTCTGACCTGGAACTTCTTCTAACTTTGCATCAGCATCATAGTATTCGCGGGTAACGGTACATGGATCGCTGATATATTGTACTTGAGTTTGTTTCTTGCCTCGGAATTGTGCCAGCACAGACATCACGTAGTCCTTAGACCTTGAAAGAACCGTATTATTGGTGTCTTTCATCTTGTCTTCTATAGATGACCATCCGAGACTCTTCAGCGTATATTTGTTCTCCGTTTCATCTACCAAGGTCACCTCCCCGTTGTACGGAATGTACAACAACGACTCGTCCGTCAGCTGTACTCCCTTCTTCAAGGGGTGCTTGTGTCCGTCACGGGCAACATATTCAGCTTTACCCTTAAAATCTGCCACTGTCAGCCTGATGACCTGTGCACGAACCGATGCAACAGCGAAGGCGAACAGCAGACACCATAGTGTGATTAATCTTTTATTCATAATTATTTCTTTTTTGTAAAAGCACTCTTGAAAGTATCATATAAATTGGTGGCGGAGTATATAAATGCCGTTGCCACGATGCCATATCCTACATTCAGACTATAGTTAAACTTACAGAAAAGGATGAAGGAGATCCATACGATGAACGCTACGAGGATAAATACCACCAGACCCAAGAACAGTGCCGTTGACAAGAGGGGCTTTAAAACAGGTCCTCTGCTTTTGGCAAAATCCAGATAACAGATACGGGCAATGACGATAAACAGCGTTATCACGAACGATACAATGATGACAATCCATAATGGAGCCGTTTTCACTTCATTGTGTTTCAGCATCGTCTCTATGGCATATCCCAGCACTTCCGTACCTGGCATTTTTCCCAATGGGGTATAGTGCATATCGGTCTCTTCTTTCATCGCACCCACCAGCACGATACGATCTTCTATCAGTTCGGGGTGCTGGCTGACTTCCTTGTAGGAAATCTTCTGGAAAGCCATAGGTGAGAAATTGATTCTTATCGTTTTGTCTTCCAATGGAACGATCTCCTGGCCGGCATATTTTTCTGCCACCACCTTTGCAAACGAAGGATAGAGCTTTCCCTGATGCGTTCGTCCGATGTTCATACTGCGCTTCAGTCCACCATACAACTGACGGGGCATGTTGATGAAGGCTTCCTGAAGGGAGTCGCTCATGAAGAACGAATGGACGGCATCGTCGGTCTTGTCAATTAGCATATAGCCGAAAACGGCCGATGGGCAGTCCTTGGCCGCTTGTATGACCATTTGGTCGCCTATTGTGTCCTCTTTCAGCCCCTGAAACACGACATCGACCCCCATCACTTTCGGGTGCAGACTCTCTATCTCCGTCAGCAGATTGGCCAGGTCACGTCGGCTAAACAACTCCGTCATGTCCACAAGGGTTACAATATTGCTTGTATCCTTGTCTTCTGTATTTCCCAAAATCTGGTAATAGAAGTCCTCGTACGAATAGTCGCCGAGGGCTTTGGAGATGGGACTGAACACCTTCATGTTAAGGGCCAGCATGGCATAGATGCCCATCACGCAGAAAGCTAACAGCGTGATGATGACATATCTCAGAAGTTTCTGAGACCTGGTCATTTTTTGTTCGTCACTCATTTGTCTAACTTCAGAAGTTTATCCAGCTGTTCGCTCATTTTGGCCCCCTTCTTCTCCATTTCTTCGCGGAGATAGGCTTTCACTACTTCACGGACAGAACTTTCCTTGGTGGACAGACGTACAAGTACTTCTTTGTTCTTAGTTTTTTTGTTCACGCGATAGCACTCCAGAACAGGCTGCATGCGTCCCAGTTTCTGCGAGATAATAGTTTTGCCTTCGGCCAGCAGGGTGGTGACTGATGCTGCTTCTTCGTTGGGCAGTTGCTTGTTGCCCACCAGATTGTCAATCAGCATAGTGGTCTCCGACTCAATCTTTCCGGCAATATCTACGCGGGCCAGTTCTGTAGCCTGCATTTTGGCAGCATCATAGCTTTCGCCAACGCTCATTCCGTTACCGAGGATATTCACGGGATCGCCATTGTCATCGCGGTCGAGCTCATAAGTATATGCTCTGTCCAGCTGTACTTCCAAGGGAAGGGCTCCAGGAGAGATTGTCCAGCCTTCCTTCTTCAGCCGCTTGGCTTCATCACGTGCAGCTTTGGAGGCTTTCTCTTTCAGTTCAGCTCTGGCCTGTTTTTTCTTGGCTGCATACTCATTTTGTGCCATCATGTTCAGTGACAGCGACACCATCATCAATACAAGGATAACTTTAATCTTATTCATAATCATTTCGGTTTTATTTGTTAATAAATATATATATGTAATAGCCTTAGTGAGGGCAAAGATAGGGAATAATTCTTGAACTGCCAAATATTCTGTGAAAAAAAAATCATTTCTCTTTGGTTTTTTACTCATTTATTCGTATCTTTGCAGCTACAAACGTTATGAACTAAAAGCAAAAGAACTAAAATATGATGAAAAAGAACAGACTTTTCAAGAAATTATTCGTGTTGTTTTTCATGGTTTTGGGAAGTGTAAGGATGCTTGCCCAAGAGCCTTATGCTGTACTCAGCGACAACAACACCGTGCTGACATTCTATTATGATAACCAGAAAGATGCACGAGGCGGTATGAGCGTCGGACCGTTCCTTGCAAGCTCCAGCGAACGATGGAATGATCATTACGTAGATATAAAGGAAGTTTTCTTTGACCAGTCGTTTGATGCATATACAGGACTGACCTCGACACGCAATTGGTTCAGAGAGTGTCATATTTTGAAAAAGATTACTGGAATAGAATATCTACACACAGACAATGTGACGGACATGGACTATATGTTTTGTGACTGCATAGCGTTGGAAGCACTTGACGTCAGCCATTTCAATACAGCCAATGTGACAAATATGTTTTCGCTGTTTCGCAACTGTTATCTCCTGCCCACTATTGATGTCAGCGGATTCAATACTTCGAAGGTTACGCACATGGGCAATCTTTTCTATGGATGTTCAAATGTGACAAGTCTTGACCTTAGCAATTTTAATACCTCTGCCTCGACGAGTACAAGCTATATGTTTGCGGGGTGCACAAAACTGACGAGCCTTAACCTCAGCAACTTCAATACGGAAAATGTTACGGACATGAGTGGTATGTTTGAGCAATGTTCTAGTCTTGCGACTATAGACTTTAGTGGCTTTAATACTGCGAATGTTACGGACATGCACGATATGTTCTCTGGTTGTACTGAATTGACCAACCTTGACGTAAGCGACTTCAAGACAGACAAAGTGACGAACATGGGGAATATGTTTGTTGGTTGTATCGCCCTAACGAGTCTTGATTTGAGTGGCTTCAAAACGGACAATGTGACGAATATGAGCAATATGCTCGAAGGATGTACTGGTCTATTGAGTCTTGATTTAAGTGGATTCAATACGTCTAATGTTACGGACATGAGCTATATGTTCCGTGAGTGCTCTGGTCTGAAAACCATTTATGCAGGCAATGAGTGGACGACAAATGCTGTAACGGAAGGGAACGAGATGTTCGCGAAATGCACAAACCTTGTTGGCGGTGCTGGCACAACTTTCAACCCTGACCACGTAGATTATACCTATGCCCGTATCGACGGCGGCCCGAATAGCCAGATGCCAGGGTATTTTACGTTCAAGGATGCGCCAGCCGTTGATCCTAACGCCCTCGTGCTGACGGGAAAGATAGATAACTATTGGTACGATGAATCCGGTAATCCAAGTGGCTCCGAGGCTATCATAATAAATGTGCCGTTGCCGCCCGGTGAAGTGTCTATATGGGAGAGTAATGTACTGTATACTTTCATCGAGAACAAGTTAGCCTTTACTACGCAGAACGGTGAGCCGGTTGATAATGTAGAGGGACGTATTCTGTTTACGGAGAAAGGCCATTGGAAGACATTAGACGGTGGCAGAATACTGGTGTATGAGGATGCTAACATGCAAGGTGAGGTGGCTGAGATAGACCCAGAATGGGGTATGATACGTATTCTCAACACAGATGTTACGTGGAGCTTACTTAGTGGTACAGACCGGTATGTATCGTTGCCACTTTGCGTGAAGGCTTATATTGGTGACGATGAGATGCCGGTGTCTAACGGATCATTCACGGTATTGGCCACGAAACCTCTTAGCATTGAAAGTATCAGCCATATTGAGATAAGTTTTGAAAATAGCCAGGAGGTTTCCGTATCTTTGGATGAACTCATCCATTTGCAGGACTGGCGCAATAAGCAACTTGTTCGTAATGATTCCCCCGATCTGTATGAGTACTATCGTGTCGATAGTCCCATGATTACGGGTACGGAAAGCGGCGAAGAGCTTAATAAAATCATTATGACCGATTTGGGCAGTCCGGACGGCTCTCTGCACCGATTGAGTGAGGTGGCTACAACTTTTACAGTTAGTTATAACCCTGACTTGAATCATGGTACGCTGACCTTCGTGAATTATGGCAATATACCTGGCTCGTTCACTATGTATGTACCCGTAACCATTAACCACGAGTGGGGTTCTTTGAGTGATCAGGTAGTCATCAAGGTGAACGGAGGTGACATGCCAGCCGATGCTGAGCCTTACGCTGTGCTCAGCGACAACAATACCGTGCTGACGTTCTATTATGATGATAAGAAGGCAGAACGCAATGGTATGGATGTCGGACCGTTCTATCTTAGAAATAATTATAATGATGATTGCAGTTCAGGGTGGTTCGAGCATAGAGAAAGTATAATTAATGCAGTGTTTGATGATTCTTTCGCCAATTGTACCACTATAACCAATACTGATCTTTGGTTCTATTTATGCTATAATTTGACCACCATTACAGGTCTTGGCAATTTAAAGACTGATAATGTGACAAGTATGTGGCGTATGTTTGATGGTTGCTCTAGCCTGAAAAGCCTTGATGTAAGCGGATTCAATACATCTAATGTGACAAATATGCAAAGTATGTTCGAAGATTGTTCTAAGTTAACAAGCCTTGACGTGAGTCATTTTAACACATCTAACGTTACGAACATGTTTGTAATGTTCCGTTATTGTTCAAATTTGACGAGCCTTGACGTGACAAACTTTGATACTTCAAATGTGAGAGATATGCATGGAATGTTCGATGGTTTATCGACATTGACAAGTTTGGACATAAGCCATTTTAATACAGAAAATGTCACTAGAATAGGCGAGATGTTTCGTGACTGCAAAAATCTGACAAGTATTGATGTGAGTAACTTTAACACGTCGAATGTAACGGAAATGTGGGGCGTGTTCGAAGGTTGTCAATCGCTGACGAGCATTGATATTAGTAACTTTAATACTGAGAGTCTGACAGATATGCAGCATATGTTCTACAAGTGTAGCAATCTTGTATCTGTAAATCTCAGTTCGTTTAATACTTCAAAAGTTACAAAATTCGAGAATATTTTCAGAGATTGTACATCTCTCGCAAGCATTCAGGCGGGTTCTGCGGAGATTCCTGCTGAGGAGTATACTAAGATTGGCAATCCGAACCTGCTGGTGTATGTCAACGAGGCGCGGGTCGCTCCTGAGGGTGTGCAGAACATCGTGGTGAACGGTGTGGCAAAGGAGATTGTGCTGACGGATAATCCTGACGGAAAGATTGTCAACAACAACTGGTACTGTCCGGAGCCGTTCCGTGCTGAGAAGATCAGCTACACCCGTGATTTCCGACAGCAGACGCAAATTGGCATCAGCCGCGGCTGGGAGTCGCTGGCGCTGCCGTTTGCCGTGCAGACCATCACCCATCAGGACAAGGGCGCGATAGCTCCGTTCGGCAGTGACGCCAGCGGTCTTCACTTCTGGCTGCGCCGTCTGGGTCATGAAGGTCTCATCAGCGTACAGATGATTGAGCCCAATACGCCTTACATCATCAGTATGCCGAACAGCGAGGATTATGCCTCACGCTTCAACCTCAATGGACGGGTGACGTTCGCTGCTGAGGATGCCTATGTGGAAAGGACGGAGCAGATGGAGGCCGAGTCGGCAGACTACATGATGGTTCCTGCTTTCCAGCGTATGCCAGTCAGCGAGTATGTCTATGCGTTGAATGTTGGCGAGGAACGTAACGGTCGTCCCGAAGGCAGCATCTTCGAGCGTAACTATCGCGAAGTGCGACCCTTCGAGGCCTATACGCTGCATCGTGGCGATCAACCAGCTCCGCTGTTCTTCGAACTTAGCGACCAGGAAGGCACGACGGACATCCTTGAAGTCAGAAGTCAGACGGAAGATGGAAATGGTGAGTGGTACGACCTACAGGGCCGTAAGCTTGGTTCAACGTTAAATGTTCAACGTTCAACGTTAAAGAAGGGTGTCTATATCCGCAACGGTCGCAAAGTGGTGTTTAAGTAGAAAAGACAATAAGTATAAATAATCATGAAAAAGGTTCTATTATCAGTTGTGTGCCTGGCTTTGGCAGGCGTATTTACTATTTCGTGTTCTGACAAGCATAGCAATATTGTTCAGTTCAGCCTCTATGGCACTGACCTAAATATTCATTTCGACACTTCGCAGCGTGAAACGATGAAGGATGTCAGCAAGGACGAGGTGAGTAAGTGTCTGGTATGGATCAAGTCCTCCACCATAGAGACCCTGAAGGACTGTCAGCGCATCAAGCAGGAGCTGAACCTGAGCGACTGGGCATACGTAAAGATGCTCGATCGCTTTGCCACAGCCAGTCTTGACAGCACCAATGAGGCTGTGCTGCTGATGTATGACATGCTGACACGCTCTGGCTATGGTGCGATGGTAAGTGCGAACAAGGGCAAACTGAATCTATGGTATCAGTCGGACGCTTTTGTCTATAACGCAGCGGGCATCTTGCTGAATGGTCATAAGTATTATGTATATGGCGACTCTGTGGCCAACGAGGAAACCGCTATGCTCCAAAAAATGGAGGGCAGGCCTATTGATTTCCACTATCAGGGGGAGATGAAACTGGCACAGAAACCGACGGCGCCTCGTACCATTACGTCCAAGAAAGACTCTACCTTTGCTTTCACCATTACGATGAACCAAAATCTTATTGACTACTATAATGAAGTGCCTTTGGCAGGTGATGACGAGAATTTCATGACTCGATGGGCAACACTGGCAGAATATCCGTTTGAGCAGCAAGTCAAGGACAGCCTTGTTACCAAGATGAAGCAGAAGGTGGCTGGCATGAGTCAGCTTGAAGCCGTACAACAGATACTGTGGTGGGTACAGACGGGTTTCGAATTTGAATATGACGAGAAGGTGTGGGGTTACGACCGGGCTTTCTATCCTGAAGAGACGCTCTTTTATCCTTATGCTGATTCGGAGGACCGCTCCATCCTGCTGGCTCGTTTAGTGCGCGATGTGGTGGGCATCGACGCAGCGCTGATCTATTATTCTGCAGGCCATCTGACTGCAGCCGTCGATTTCGCGGATGCAGTAGTCGTAGGTGACTTCCTGAAGTTAGAAGACAGTCGCTTCATTATCTGCGACCCGAGTTATATTGGTGGTCGCGTGGGTGAGACAATACCTACTATGAAGAATTCCGAGGCCACAATCATCCAGGTGAAATAGAGACTATTTGCAATAACTAAAACAAAAGAACTAAGATATGATGAAGCAGAATAGACTTTTCAAGGCTTTATTCGTGTTGGTGCTCATCGTTTTTGGAAGCATTCGGATGCTTGCCCAAGAGCCATATGCTGTACTTAGCGACAACAACACCGTGTTGACATTCTATTATGACAATAAGAAAGTGGAACGGAATGGTATGGACGTCGGGCCGTTCCAATCATATTACCAACCTTGGGGTACCTATAGAAAGGATATTACTGCCGTTGTGTTTGATGACAGTTTTTCCGGTTGTACTACTCTGACAAGCACGGCCTATTGGTTCTATGATTTCCGTAGTCTGACAGAAATAATAGGTATCCAAAACTTGAAGACCGATAACGTGATAGACATGAGTGACATGTTTGACACCTGCTCCAGCTTGACGAGCCTAGACGTGAGCGGTTTCAACACTGAGAATGTAACGAACATGTATCGTTTGTTCTATCAATGTTCCAACTTGACGAGTATCGATGTGAGTAATTTCAATACTGCCAATGTAACGAATATGGTTCATCTGTTCTGTGGCTGCAAAAGTCTGACGAGCATTGACGTAAGTAACTTCAATACTGCCAACTTGGAGAGTATGAGCGGTATGTTCGAAAGTTGCTCTGGTCTAACGAACCTAGACGTAAGCAACCTCAATACAGCCAAAGTTGAATATATGACTTGGCTTTTCAAGGACTGTAATAATCTGACGAACATAAACTTTGGCAATTTCGACACTTCCAATGTAAAAAGTATGAGCGAGATGTTCAGCGGCTGTTCCAAGCTGACAAACATTGATATGAGTAGTTTCAGTACTGCTAAGGTGACGGATATAGGCCACATGTTTGAGGACTGTCGCAAGCTGACGAGCATCGATCTCAGCAATTTCAATACGTTGAATGTTGATAATATGTCTTGTACATTTAGGAACTGTTCAGGTCTGACGAGCCTTGACTTGAGTAACTTCAGTACCCCTAATTTGACGGGCATGTACGAAACATTCTATGGCTGTTCAGGTCTGACGAGCCTTGACCTTAGTAACTTCAATACTACCCATGTCACATATATGGGTGGTACGTTTGCAAACTGTTCAAAGCTGGAAAATCTTGATATCAGCAATTTCAACACAATAAGTGTAGAAAGAATGCATGATATGTTCAATGGATGTTCTTCACTTACAACGCTTGACTTGAGTAGTTTTAATACTGAAAAGGTGTGGAACATGGAAGATATGTTCAACAGATGTTATGCACTTACCACCGTCTATGTAAGCAATCTTTGGAGTAATGCGATAGTGACGAGTTCTAATAATATGTTTAACGAATGTTCCGCCCTTGTTGGTGGAGCAGGTACAACTTATAACTCAAGCAACAAAGACCACACCTATGCCCGAATCGACGGAGGGCCAAATAGCCAGACACCGGGTTACTTTACGTATAAGGAAGCACCTGTCGTGAGTGGCGATTTCGGCAATCGTATGCTGTTACTTTGGCGGCAGGTTGGCGGTAAGGAATACAGACTCTACAAGGCCCTCGACAAGAATCAATACAGAACCAACGCTGACGGCTGGAAGATGTACCTGACACAACTGACGCTCGATATTGTGGACGGCAACGATATCACGACGGTGGTGGTGGACGAAGGCACCATCTATACCGATGATAACCGGTATAACGATGCAACCATCGCAAGTATGATGATTGACAAGGAGCGGAATATGATGTATGTGTTCAACAATTCGAAGGCGGATGGTGGCGGTTATTCGATGAACGGCTACGCCTACCTCTCGCCCGTTGACCAGCCTGCCTTCAACAAAGAGATAGTATTCGAAGACAGTAACTGGGGCTGGTTCTCCATCTTCACAGGAACGACAAATGACGGTCAGCCCGTCCTAAGCCACTTCAGCTATGCCGGCTATTACGACATGGTGTCAACGCGCATCCAAGAAGGATACTGGACTTCCGAAAGTCTTGACAACATCATGCCTGATGACATGAACGCCCGCTGGGCGAAAACGAACAAGGTAACCGTTGTCGGCGACACCTCTGACGATGAAGTAACCGTCGACGGACTGGTGTACACCCTGCGCAGTAACAACCAGGCGGCAATCAGTTGGGTGAACGAAAAGGACCAGTTGGAACAACTTAAACTGCCATCGCAAATCAATCATGGTGGTACTGTCAGAACCGTTACTGCCATTGCTCCGTTCGCCTTTTATTGGTGCAGCAACCTTCACGAACTGAACATCCCGTCGTCAGTCAGTCAGATCGAGGAGTTGGCCCTGAGGAAGTGTAGCGCATTGGAAAAACTGCGTGTGGATAATGCAACGCCTCCATACCTGAAGAACGACGAAGAGGTGACACCGTTCGATGAAGCGACGTGTGAGAACGCCATACTCTACGTTCCCTATGGCGCCAAGGCTGCTTATCAGGAGACCAATGGATGGAAGGACTTCAAGAACATAGAAGAATTTGGTGATCCTGTTGCTCTTGATGCTGAGCCTTACGCTGTGCTCAGCGACAACAATACCGTGCTGACGTTCTACTACGATGACCAGAAGGCAAACCGGAATGGCATGGATGTCGGGCCGTTCTATTGGGACACACAGTCTTGGCTTGACCAAAAAGATCTGATTACGACTGTTGTGTTTGATAATTCATTTGCTGAATGTACAACCATTACAAGTACTAGCCTGTGGTTTACCAGATTTAGTCAACTGACTAATATTATAGGTATTAGTAATCTTAACACCAACAATGTTACGGACATGAGTTGGATGTTCTGCGATTGTCCAAAGCTTGAAAGTTTAGATTTAAGTAACTTCAATACTGCTAATGTTACGAGCATGAGGGAAATGTTTGGCAGGACGACTTTGAAACAGATTGACCTCAGCAGCTTCAATACAGAAAACGTAACGGATTTTGAGTACATGTTTGATAATAGTCCGAATCTGACAAACATCAACATGAGTAGTTTTAGCACTAAGAGTGTTACCAATTTTATTAATATGTTCTCAGGCTGTTCAAGCCTCGCCTCCATTCAAGCTGGCAGTGCGGAGATTCCTGCTGAGGAGTATACTAAGATTGGCAATCCCAACCTGCTGTTGTATGTCAACGAGGCGCGGCTGGCACCTGAGGGTGTGCAGAACATTGTGGTGAACGGTGTGGCAAAGGAGATTGTGTTGACGGATAATCCTGACGGAAAGATTGTCAACAACAACTGGTACTGTCCGGAGCCGTTCCGTGCCGAGAAGATCAGCTACACCCGCGATTTCCGACAGCAGACGCAGATTGGCATCAGCCGTGGCTGGGAGTCGCTGGCTCTGCCGTTTGCCGTGCAGACCATCACCCATCAGGACAAGGGTGCGATAGCTCCGTTCGGCAGTGACGCCAGCGGTCTTCACTTCTGGCTGCGCCGTCTGGGTCATGAAGGTCTCATCAGCGTACAGATGATTGAGCCCAACACGCCTTACATCATCAGTATGCCGAACAGCGAGGATTATGCCTCACGCTTCAACCTCAATGGACGGGTGACGTTCGCTGCTGAGGATGCCTATGTGGAAAGGACGGAGCAGATGGAGGACGAGTCGGCAGACTACATGATGGTTCCCACCTTCCAGCGTATGCCAGTCAGCGAGTATGTCTATGCGTTGAATGTTGGCGAGGAGCGTAACGGTCGTCCCGAGGGCAGTATCTTCGAGCGTAACTATCGCGAAGTGCGCCCCTTCGAGGCCTATACGCTGCATCGTGGCGATCAGCCTGCTCCGCTGTCCTTCGACCTCAGCGACCTTGAAGGCTCGACGACGGATGTTCCTGGTGTCAGATGGATGATGGATGATGGAAACGGTGAGTGGTACGACCTACAGGGCCGTAAGCTTGGTTCAACGTTAAATGTTCAACGTTCAACGTTAAAGAAGGGTGTCTATATCCACAACGGTCGCAAAACGGTGGTGAAGTAGGCGCATATAGCTTGAATATAGTGATTGAGTGAGGCTCCGGACATTCATTTGTCTGGAGCCTCATATTCATTTGGTTATGGGCGTGTATTCATTTGCTTATAGCCTCTTTCCTGTGATTCTTGTGATTATAAAATTTCATTCCACTGAAATTTTCATTTTAACTATTCATCTATTCATCTTTTGAAATAACTTCCTAATAATCAATTAATTACTTTATGAATAGTCCGTCTTGACCATTCATCCACTATTCATATTTTGCCATTTTTAAGCCTTCTTTTGCTGCTAATAGGCTAATTTTCGCTTGAAAACCAGTTAGTTACACAATAACAAAGAATATCGTAACACTTTGTAACTGCCAGCGTAACAAAGTGTCACCGCCTTTGTGACAAAGTGTTTCCGCTGTTATTACAATAGAGAAACACTCTTTCCTCTTTACCAAAAAGTATTACAATCACGGCAAAATCCTCCAAATAATGAATAGTCGCACCACTATTCATGGGCACTATTCATTCTGTAAGTTTCTGTCTTTCAGTATGTTAAATCGAATAATGAATGGATGAATGGTCTTTTGGCATTTTTGCGATGAAAATTTTAAATTCGACATTCTTTAACCGCATATATATTTTTTCCAGATTCGTTCTGCCTCTGTTAACTACGGACTCGTCCCTCGTTTCCCTCCGCAGATGTTCGCCTTTACTGCCTTTGCTGGCACAATCGCACAAAAAAGAAGCGTTATTATTTGGCGTTGTCAGAATAAGTTTGTATCTTTGCAACCAAGTAAAAAAACGTACAAGATACAAATAACTATAAAATATGAAGCAGAACAGACTTTTCAAGGCTTTATTCGTGTTGATAACCATGCTTTTGGGCTATACCAACATGCTGGCGCAAGAGCCGTACGCCGTACTGAGTGACAATAACACCGTGCTGACGTTCTACTATGACGACCAGAAGGCGGCAAGGAATGGAATGAGTGTCGGACCGTTTGGCCAGGCATCTGAAAGAGGGTGGGCGGACGCTTGCCCAACTATTGTGAGCGTGGTGTTCCATAGTTCATTTGCTGATTGTACAACTCTGACAAGTACTTTCTGCTGGTTTAGGGAATGTTCGAATCTGACATCGATTACAGGCATTGAGAATCTGAAGACTGACAATGTGACGAACATGAGAGACATGTTCCAAGGATGTTCAAGTCTCACGGCTGTTGATGTCAGTGGATTCAATACCGAGAATGTGACGGACATGGGACAGATGTTCCATTCTTGTAGCAGCTTGACAAGTCTGGATGTAAGTGGCTTCAATACGTCACAGGTGGAGGCAATGGATAGAATGTTTGTTGACTGTACTAATCTGACTACGCTTGATGTAAGCCATTTCGATACGCAAAAAGTGATGAGTACAGGTTATATGTTCTATGGCTGTTCTGGTTTGACGAGTTTGAATCTTACCAACTTCGACACGCAGAACAATACCTGGATGGAAAGTATGTTCCAAGGATGTTCCGGTTTAACAAGCCTCGATCTCTCCAACTTTAAGACTGATAAAGTGTCATACCTTAATGCGATGTTCAGTGGCTGTTCTAATCTTACAACGATTTATGTAGGTGACGATTGGAGCTTTGCCAGTTTGGAAATGGGTGAAGGAATGTTTAATGAATGCCTAAGCCTTGTCGGCGGAGCAGGCACTCACTACGACCCTGATCACGTAGATTATACCTACGCCCGAATTGACGGAGGTCCGAATAGCCAGTCACCAGGATACTTTACATATATGGATGCTCCTGCTGATATCATTGTCGTTGACCTGATTGAGAACGGTAATATGGAGGGGGAGAATAACATTAGCTACTGGTATAGGAATAATCTGGAGAGTGCTGTGCCCGACACTGTAGCCATTGCCAACGGTGTGGGTGTGAACGGTAGCCGCGGAATAAAGATTGAGGCAACGGCTAAGGAGAAAGAAATGTATGACAACCAGTTCTGGTTCCGTCTGAACCAGCCCGTCAGCGAAGGTAGTCGCATCCGCGTGTCGTTCGACTATCGTGCTGACAAGGAGGCTGAGGTCAATGTGGAGGCGCATGCCGAGCCAACGGTATATATCAATGGCTTTATGTTCGACGAAGACTATATGACATTCACCCCCGAATGGCAACATTATACCTACGAGAGTGAAATGTTTCCAGAGAAATCGTCGGACCAGCAGCCCATGCGTTCTGTTGCCTTTACCCTCAACCGTTTTGCGGAGGCCAACAACTATTACTTCGACAACGTGAAGTTTGAGGTGATACTGGACTGGCAGTGTCCGAAGCCGACATTTACGCGGAATTTCAATACGGTAAACATCCAAAGCCCGTTCGACGCTAAGATTTACTATACGACGGACGGTTCGGAACCGAATACTCACAGCGCAGTTTATACGGAACCGCTGGCACTGACGCAGGCTACTACTATCAAGGCGATGGCCATTGTTGAGGGTAAGGATGCTTCGCCCGTTGCAACGTATGCTTTCGAAGTGATGCCAGAGCCTTACACGGTGTTAAGCGACAACAACACAAAGGTGACGTTCTACTACGACAAGAACAGGGCTGAGCGCGAAGGTATTGCGCTGGGCACTTCCGACGAGTGGGGTAATCACGTCAGCGAGATTACTACCGCCGTGTTCGACAATTCGTTTGCCGACTATACATCGCTGACAAGTACGGCACGCTGGTTCAACAGGTTAAACAATTTGAAGACCATCACGGGACTTGACAAGGTGAAGACGGACAATGTGAGGGATATGGAGGCGATGTTTGCTGAGTGTTCCAGTCTGACGGATCTTGACGTGAGCACATTTGTGACGAAGAACGTGAAGAATATGCGCTATATGTTCTATAATTGTAGCGGTATGAGACGTCTTGACCTCACGAACTTCAATACGGGCAAGCTGACGGATATGTACAGGATGTTCAACGGCTGTTTCGCCATGAGGGTCATCTTCGCAGGGCAGGATTGGACGACAGAAAATGTCACGTCGGGCGAAGAGGTGTTCAACGACTGTACCAACATTGTCGGAGGCGAGACGACGACCTATAGTGCTGATCATACCGACTATACCTACGCCCGCATTGACGGAGGATACGGAACTGATAAGGCCGGCTATTTTACGCTTAAGGGTAAATTTGAGGCTAAGAAACTCATGTTACAGGATCAGTTGGCATATATTATGGATTTCGTGGAGAAAACCGCACATGTTTTGCTAGAAAAAGATCCTGAATATGAAGCAGATGAATTGTGGGCTCAATATAAGGAATTGCAATCATCAACGTATGCGGTACATGAAGAAATCTATATGGCTGAAACCAGCATTGACCTGCTGAAGTGTGAGGATTATTTGGCGTATATCATGGCAACGGCAGACAAGTGGGCTCATCAGGTGGAGGAATATCAGCCAGGAACTCCAGGCGAATGGCATGATGGTGACGAATTCACCGACATCACCGCTGAGGGTATCACTATGACCTTCAGGATTATCAGCGTAGCACAGAATACGTGTCAAGTGGGTCCCAAACCCTCTAATTCGTGGCCTCACCCCGTGGCTATTGACAATACAATAACTGGTCATGTGACGATTCCGTCGAAGGCCCAGGGATTCGACGTGATTACCATCGGAGAGGATGCTTTCAATGGCTGTGATATTACGTCGGTTGATATTCCCACGAGTGTGACGAAGATTGACGCAGAAGCTTTCTCGTATTGCAGAAAACTTGAAAAGGCCGACATCCCCAACACTGTGACAGCCATTGGCGCTTATGCTTTCGACCATTGTGCATTTACTTCCGTAGTGATACCCAGCAGTGTGAGGGCGATGGGTGAGTATTACAACCGGAATCCTTTCACAGGTTGTCCTAACATCCAATCTATTACGGTGGAAGCAGGTAACGAAGTGTTCGACTCTCGCGAGAATTGCAATGCCATCATTGAGAAGGCTTCCAATACCATCTTTACCGGATGTAGCAATACCGTCATCCCCCGTAGTGTGAAGGCTATTGCCGACTATGCCTACTATGGTTGCATAGGATTGACCGCGTTAATGATTCCTTCAAACATCGAAAGTATAGCTTCCCAGTCCTTTGCCAGATGTAGCAATTTGGCGACCATTCAGGTAGAACTGGATAATCCGGTTTATGACTCCCGTATTGGTTGTAATGCGATTGTCGAGAAGGCTACCAACAAACTGGTGTTGGGATGTAAGAACACTTTCGTTCCGACTTCGGTTACGACCATTGGTGAGTATTCTTTCTATGGTTCTGGCATTGCCGCCATCAATATTCCGGACAATGTAAAGGAAATTGAAGGATATGCTTTTATGAGTTGTGAAGCACTGTCATCAGTGAGACTGCCGTCGGAACTTACTGAACTCAGCACGGCGGTATTCTACGGATGCACCAGTCTGAAGACGCTTGAGATTCCTGAGACGGTGACGAGAATCGGCGATTTGGCCTTCCAGGATGGTGACTTGGAGTCTATCGTCATTCCGAGCAATGTAACAATAGTCGATTTCCAGGGCTTCATAGACAACAAAAATTTGCAGTCGGTCACTTTCGGACAAAGTGTTTCTACCTTTGGTCATCTGGCCTTCTACAGATGTGACAAAATCAGAACCATCACTTCATACATCAAGACTCCTCCAGTAGCAACAGAAGCTCACTTTGGATCGGCTGTTTATGAACAGGCTACGCTCTACGTGCCTTATGGCACTCGCGAACGCTATCTGGCGATGGAGGGTTGGAACCAGTTCCAGAACATTGTCGAGATGCCTAATACTGAGCCAGAGCCTTACGGCGTGCTCACCGGCGATAATACGACGTTGAGACTCTACTACGACGAGCAGCGCGACATTAGGAAAGGTATGCTCATCACACCTACAATGACCAGAGAACCTTGGTATGAAAAGCGTGGCAGCATCATGCGTGTGGTGGTTGACGAGACGTATGCATCGAACATTACCGACGAGACGAAATTCTGGCTGAGTGACTATCCTATGCTGGCTGCCGTTCAGGCAGGTAATGCTGAGATTCCTGCTGCACAGTATCGTGGCATTCAGAATCCCAACGTGTTGGTATATGTCAACGAGGATCGTCTGGCACCCGAGGGCATTCAGAATGTCGTGGTGAACGGTGTGGCTCAGGAAATCGTGCTGAAGGATGCCTCGGGCAACAACAATTGGTACTGTCCGCAGGAGTTCCAGGCCGAGAAGATCAGTTACACCCGCAACTTCAAGCAGCAGACGCGTATTGGCTACAGTCGCGGCTGGGAGTCGTTGGCTCTGCCGTTTGCCGTGCAGACCATTACCCATCAGGACAAGGGCGTGATTGCTCCGTTTGGCAGTGACGCCAGCGATCTTCACTTCTGGCTACGCCGCCTGACGCATAACGGATTGCAGGGTGTGCAGACGATAGAGGCGAATACTCCTTATATTATCAGTATGCCTAACTCGTATGAATATCCTGAGCGTTTCAACCTGTCAGGACAGGTAACGTTTGCTGCGGAGAATGTGACAGTGCCTCAGACTATTGACGTGACGGACGAGTCCGAAGAGTTCATCATGGCGCCAGCCTTCCAGAGCATGGCTATTCAGCCTGACATCTACGCTCTGAATGTCGGTGAGAAGCGTGAATACTATGCCGCAGGTAGCGTCTTCGAGCGTAACTACCGCGAGATGCGTCCCTTCGAGGCTTACACGATGCACAAAGGCTCCTCGCCCGCTCCGATGTATTTCATTATTGGCGAAAATACGGATGACAATACGACGGACATCCTTGAAGTCAGAAGTCAGACGGAAGAAGGAAACGGTGAGTGGTACGACCTACAGGGCCGTAAGCTTGGTTCAACGTTCATTGCAACGCCACACTCTCAAGGAGAGAATGTTCAACGTTCAACGTTAAAGAAGGGCGTCTATATCCAGAATGGACGTAAGGTGATTGTAAAATAAGAATAAGTAAGATATGTACAAGACAACACTGAATAGCAGGATATTAGCCCTGCTGGTAATGATGATGACGACCCTGGGTGTGTTTGCGCAGACTTGGGAAACCGTCAGGGAAAGTGAAGATTACATCTACGGTGAAGGATGGGGTAAGACTGTCGATGAGGCTGAACGTCAGGCACTGGGTAGTCTGATTAGCAAGATTGCCTCCAGCGTGACCAATGAGTCACACCGTACGCTGAAGGCCACCAACAGCAATGGCCAGCTGGACGAGGAGTCGCAGTTTACCAATACTATCAATACCTATTCGCAGGCTACGCTGACCAATACGAAGCAGAAGGTGCTGAAGAACAAACCCAATGATGTCCACGTTGTACGCTGGATTAAGGTTAGCGAGATAGAAAAGATCTTCGAGGCCCGCAAGCGTAAGGCCATCGATATGGTGGAGACAGCCCTTCGTGCAGAGAAGAAAGGCAAGGTGGATGACGTATTGCGTAACTTCTACTGGGCGCTGACGCTGCTGAAGAGCCTGCAGTATCCGAATGAGGTGACCTATACCGATGAGGATGGCAAGACGCATGTGCTCACCAACTGGTGTAAGGAGAAAATTGACGAGACGTTTGGCGATCTGAAGGCCATTGTCGACAGTCGCGACGAGAACGACGTCAAACTGGCCATTACCTACAAGGATAAGCCTGTCAATAGTGTGGACTACAAATATTGGGACGGTCAGGACTGGAGTGCTATCTATAGCGCCAAGGACGGCTGGGGCCTTGTGGAGTTGGCACCGGAATATGATAGTTCGCAGCTTCAGTTGAAGTATGAGTATGAATATGCTGGTGAAGCCAAGATTGACAAGGAGGTGGAAGACGTGCTGAAAGCTGTCAAGGGAACCCCCATGCCTGAATCCAATGTGAAGATACCTATGGAACGTAAGGAGAAAGCCAAGGAGAAAAAGGCACGTATGGAGAAGATGGAGAACGAGTCGTTTACGACCAATAGCGCTGAGGTGATGTCTCCGCCCAAGAGGTTGGACGATGATGTCGAGGAATATACCTCGGCTTTGAAAAGCCTCGTCGATGCTGTCCGTCAGAAGAAATATGAGTCAGTACGCTCACTCTTTACCGACGGAGGATGGGATATGTTCGTCAAGCTGATGCAATACGGTAAGGCAAAGATCCTTGATGCGTCCAACCTGCGCTTCTATGAGCATAATGATAACGTGATAGAGCGCGGACTGAGAATGTCGTTCTCTTTTGCCTCTGGCGGACGTGCCACATTCGTCGAGGACGTTGTGCTGGTGTTCGACGATGATAAGAAAATTGAGAATATTGCTTTCGGACTGGGAAAAACGGCTGAGGACGACATATTGAACAAAGGAGTATGGGATGAGAAGTCCCGATTTGCCATTATGGGGTTCCTCGAGAACTATAAGACGGCATACGCCCTGAAACGTCTGGACTACATCCGTTCTGTCTTTGATGACGATGCGGTCATCATCACTGGTACTATTGCTAAGAAGGCTAGTGCGAAAAATGAGAACCAGTCGAGGCTCAGCGAGGATGGTAATCGCATTATTAAGATGAACCGTCAGACAAAGGATGAGTACCTGAAGAGCCTGAAGCGCTGCTTTGAGAAGAACGAGTTCGTTAATATCCGCTTCTCCAACAACGACGTCTACAAGATGGGGCAGGGTGGGGAGTCGTATGCCATCCAGATTCAGCAGGATTATTATTCCTCCACTTATGGTGATAAAGGCTATCTGATGCTGATGATTGATATCAATGACCCGGAAAAGCCGCTCATTAAGCTGAGAACGTGGCAGCCAGAGAAAGACCCGGAGTTTGGACTTTATGGTCCTGGTGACTTTTAATAGAGAATTGCGAGAATTTTAATATTAATGATACAAGTAGAATGATCATATAACAATGAAAGTGCCAATTTTTTTAGCGGCTGCTGCAATGATGGTGTCCGTATCTGCGAGTGCGCAAATGGACAAGCAGCCGTGGGATAAGTTCAACCACCTGAATGTTGGTGTAACGTTAGGTACAACGGGACTGGGCGTTGAGGCCAGTATGCCCATTAACAATTATTTGTGGGTGCGCTCGGGACTGAGTTTCATGCCACGTATGGAAGTGCCGATGACCTTTGAAATCCAGGTGGGTAACGATCCTGCAACGAGTAAGGAGAAGTTTGATAAGTTGTCCGGTGCACTGGAGTCCTTTACGGGTAAACCTGTGAGTGATAAAGTGTATATGACCGGAAAAGCGAAATTGTGGAACTGGAATGTGCTGTTTGACATCTATCCGTTTCAGCAGAACCTGCATTGGCGTTTGACAGCGGGATTCTTCCTCGGTCCTTCGAATGTCGCTGAGGCGTTTAACCAGACGGAAAGTATGTCGTCATTGGTGGCATTGGACATCTATAATAATATGTATTACAAATTGCACGGTTTAAGCCTGGCAGAACTTGTAGATGTGAAACTGATAGATCTCAGCCAGTTGGGTGATCAATATAAGGACATCTATTTTGATCCGCTCTTATTGCAAAAGTTGCAGCAGGGTCTCGATGGTGCAGGACCCATGGGCCTCTATTTAGGCAATTATACGCACGACATCACAGATGAGGACGGCAACGTGATTCACAAAAAGGGTGATCCTTACGTGATGACTCCAAATGATGAGCATATGGTGAAAGCGGATATGAAGGTGAATGCTTTCAAGCCGTATATCGGTTTCGGCTACGATGGTCGTCTGGTGAAGGGTAACGACCGCCTGCATGTCGGTTTTGATGCTGGTGTCATGTTTTGGGGCGGTAAGCCCAGTCTTTACGCGCATGACGGTACGGACTTGATCAATGATGTGGAAGGCATTACTGGCAAGGTCGGTGATTATGTGGACATGATGTCCAAACTGGTGGTTTATCCCGTAGCGAACGTACGATTTACTTATACTATATTCTAAAAATAAACCCCAGCCAAGCGGCTGGGGTTTATCTTTGGATGATTTCCTATTATTTTACCACATATTTGCGACCATTCATGATGTAGACGCCGCGCGACAGCTGGTTGTCGGTAACCTTGCGGCCTTGCAGGTCGTAGATGTTGCCACTCTTGCTGTCAGCAGTGATAGACTGGATAGCAGCCTCTTCGGGCGTCACTACCTTGAATACGGCAGGAGCAGAAGCACTGACGGTGATATAAGCGGTATTGGAAGGAATATACTTCAAATCAACATCTTTGACGAAGGCCAGTTTACCATCAACAGCACTGAGCACACGCATCGTGGTGGGGTCGTACACTTTCGCGTTGTAGTGATTCGTCTGTGGATCTCCATCAAGGGGGTTGCAGAAGTAAACACCTTTGAGCTGGTTGTTGGGAGCAGAACCTGTGGCGTCTGCACCAACGTTAAGCTTGTTGTTTTCAGCCTCCTGAACAGTGCTCTTGATGATGACGGGGGTAGCAGCGGGTACACCGCCGGTTACTTCCTCGATAATAGCTTCGCCACGACCCTCGTTAACCTTGCTGATATACCATGAGGACATTCCTGCGGAAGCGAATGTGAAGGGGAAGCTGGCGTAGAAGGTCTGGTAATAGTCGTTACCCACCTTGATGCTGGGCTGTAAACCGAAATAGTTATCACTTTCAGCATTTACGGGAATGAGGTCCCAATTGCGGAGTTCGCTTTCATAGTCTTCGATATTCGTCACCACAGCACCGCGTTCCCTTGTCTCTTCCGTAGCCAGGTAATCGATGATTTTTTCGTCTGCGATGTATTTTACCATACTGCCTTTTTGAGCATAACACCGGTATTTGCCATCGCCAACAGGCAAAGCTTTTACCGCGTACTGGATAATCTCGTAACTGCCTGTCCCCTGACTCTGCAGGTCGTAACCGTTAGGATCTTCTATCTTTTTGATATAGATGATGGATGCGGGCTCGGAAACAACCTTATCCCAACTGCGCTGGGTGCACAATGCACCTAAGTCGGCATCAGTCGTTTGAACGTTGACCGAGCCTGTGTTGTCAATCACACGGACATAGCGTTTCTGTACGGAACTCCTGACACGATAGTAACCATCGTCAGGGTACTGGGCTTGAGCGACCAGCGTACAAATCAAAGTGAGTAAAAGGAGTTTAAATCTTTTCATAAGCATAGGTTATTTGAAAAAGAATCTGACTCCTACCATACCGCTATGGGTATGGATAAGAGTCAGACTCAATATTGGTTTAAACTATGAGAAACATGCTAATTACTCTGCAATACAGATAGTTACACGGTTGAGGTCGTTCTCAGCGAACGGCTGTACACGTGAACCCTTAGAATCGAAGGAAATTCGATCTGCAGAGATATTGTACTCGTTGATCAGAGCCTTTACAACTACGTCGGCACGCTGCTTAGCGAGACGGTCGTTGATACGGTTGTTACCAGTACCAGCGTCAGCATAACCAGTGACCTCAACCTTAGCATTGGGGTTCTGCTTCAGATAGTCGGCGATGTCCTTGATCTTCTCAGCCTCGGTCTCTCTCACCTTGAACGAATTGATGGTGAAGAAGATATCACGACGCATCTTCTCAATGGGCTTCACCTCTACCTTAGCGGGAACCTCTACGACCTTCTCAACAACCTTCTCCACGTAGCGAATCTCGGGCTCGGGATCAGGAGTGAACTTGGTGGTATAGGTCTTGCCGAGGTTGATCTTCACACCAGCGAGGGCGTTGAAATACCAGTCCCAGTTGCCAGCCTTCTTTGAGTTGTACTTGTCAGAGAGGGTGTTGGCATTACCTTCGATGTTGATGCTAACCTTGTCAGAAACACGGAAATCGAAGAGCAGACCAGCCTTACCGAAAGGTCTTACCTTGGTACCGTCCCAGAGGTAGCGCATGTTCTGTGAGTTATCATACACCCAGTTGACGTTCTGATAAGCAGCAATCTGCTTCTCTACATCCTGTGCCTCGTCGTTCTTGAAAGCGATGTTAGCACCACCGCCAATCAGCGCATATACGTTGAGCAGACGCTTGGGATTGTAGTTGCAAATAATGTTAGAGAGGTTGAACGTTAACTCCAGAGAAGGAGCAACATAGTTCCACTTCCACTTACCTTCATACTCTAATCCAGCAGCGATATCATTATCGTCGAGCTTGATGACGCCCTTGCTCTGCCAAGCATTTACTGCGAGACGCAGACCAATAACCTTTGAGAAGTTGTAACCTACACCAATCTGTGCGGTGGGAGACAACAGATCACTGAACTTGCCCTCACCCAGGGTGTACTGTCCACCGCCCTGCAGAGTAATATACCAATGGGGCTGGAACACATATTCTGTTGTGCCTTTCTGCTCGGCCTGGGCAGATGCTGAAAGCACGCCCAGGAAAAGCAGAAGTGACATTATTGTTTTCTTCATGTTCTTAATCCTTTAAAATGTTGACTTTATTAAATTAGAACTGTACATAGAAACGCTTGATGACAACCTTACCGTGATAGTCAACGGCGCTGTAGGCAATCTCGTAGATGTAGCCAGCCTGACCATTCAGCGTGCAAGAACCCTCGCTGTCGAGAACCTTAGCCAAATTGGTGCCGTTAGAATTAGCAGTCTGACCGACGCTAATAGCGGCCTGTGAACCGTCAGCATTGAAGACGTCAGATACTACAACAAACTTCTTGTAAGCAGGAGCCAGCAGCTCGAGAGTGTAAGAAGTAGGAATGAGCGTCAGTGAAGAACCGCTTACCTTGGTAGGATTGCTCTTAGAACGTGACAGGATACCAATCTTATCACCGCTCTTACCAACCAGAACAGGCTGCAGAGCCTTGTTAGGAGTCTTGCTGAAGATGCTGTTCATCTTGTTGTAAGCCTTTGTGATATAGCTGTTCAGCTGAGCTTTGAGGTCGTCCTTAGCGTTACCGATAGCATCGTTAATCTTGGTGTCGATGTTACCCAGAGAAGCAACGTCGTTCAGCAGATTGGTGATGGTCGTAGCGAGGTCGCTGCTTGCACCGAACTGAGCGTTGATCTGATTGATAATCTGCTGCAGAGTTGTGCTCATATCAACGTCCTGATTCATATTGATCGTGACGGGAACACTGTATATAACGTTCCAATCCATTCCCGTCGTCCTGTTCTGCCATTTACCCAGATCGATATTATATACCCAAGGATCCTCCTCATCAGCCATGTAATATCTATACTTACCATCAGTTACAAGGAAATACTGTACCTTGCCTGTCTCAGGATCCTTCAAGGTGTAGTTGATAGTAAACGTAACAGTCGTCGTTACACTAGACAGGTCAATATCCTTGAAGGTGATAGAACCCTGATACTTCGAGAAGTCGGGCAAATTGAGGTTGATGTTGACGTTGATCTTGTTGATAATCTGAGCAACCAGATCCTGCAGCTTCTCCTCACCGGGCAGGCTGACATTCAGATCCTTCAGGAATGCATAAGAGAAGGGCTTGATGGCAGCAGCAGCTATACCATACTGAGAATAAACGTCGTAGTTATTCTGAGTATAATTATATGTGTTCTTGGGGCTTGTCCAAGTAGCCTTTACAGCATAAGCGGGCATAACGTCCTTCATGCTTGACAGAAGGGCAGCACCGAAGCTCAGCACGCTGTTCTTGGTCTTCTCCTTCAGCATATCCTTAGCAGCGCTCTCAAGGCTCTGATAGTCAATGCGAACCTTTGCCTTGTCGATGTTGTCTGCTTTCAGAGTAGCCTCAGCCTCATAGAAACCATTGTTAGCACGAGTGTAACCCATGGTCAACTCTTTCTCAGACTTCTTCAGAGCCTCAAGCTCAATACCAGCAGCATTGCCAGCAGAACTCTCCAGAGTCAGAGTCTTACCTTCGAAGTTGACGCTAGTGGGGTTCACAGTCAGGTACAGTTTACCAGCGTTACCCTGCTCCTTACCTTCCTTCTGGCTTACGAAAGGCTTAGCGGGAACGGTAGCTTGTCCGCTGAATCCACCAATCACCTGCATGTTACGAGCAGACCAGATCTCAGAAGGATCTACATAGTCAGCAGTGTTGACTGAGGGGAATGTTACTGCATGATCTGCCTGACCATAGTAAGCAGCGAGCATCTGTGAACGGATGTCCAGAGGAGTATTGAAGTAGCCGATAACGGGGCTCTCAGTACCCTGAATGATGATACCAGTCACCATGTTGTCGAGCAGAAGGTCAATGCGATTGTTGAGCAGGCTAACCTCCTCTTTAATAAATTTCACGATCTGGCTAACGTATGCCTCCAAACTGTCGATACGATTACTGTTATCCTGAGCAAGCAGCAATGCTTTCTCTGAAAGCTTCAGAGCAGAGTCTGCGGTTGCCTTAGCTTCAGCAATCTTAGCCTTGCAGGCTGAATCGCAACCACCAACATAGATGGTGTCATGCGTCATATTCTTAATAATAGAATCAACGCGGAAGTTCAGAGTTGTCAGTGTTACATCCCAACCGGCAATAGCGTCACGCAGGCTGTCGATGCGGACAGAATCCTGCTTAGCCAAGTTCTCAACATAAACCAACCAAGCGTTCAAAGTGTTCAATAACTTCAAACTGTCGCTGACACCGTTGAATCTAAGCTTGATCCACTCGTCATTGTAGGGGTTCTCAATGTAAGTAGTAGTACCAGTACCAGCATTCTTCAATGAATCTACAGTTTTCTGAAGATTGTTAAGCTTCGTCTGAACCTGTTCAAATTCTTTCTGAGAAGCGTACTTGGAAGGATCGCACTTACACTTGTACTGATCGATGGCTGCCCAAAGATCCACAATCTGCTTTTCAATAGCTTCGCGAAGAGTCATCTCCTTGTTGATACGAGCCTTCAGGTCGTCGTAAGAATCCTCGTCGATGTCTTTACAAGCGACGAAACTGCTCATGCTAAACACTGCTAGTGCAAACATGAGGAATCCAGTAATAATTTTCTTGTTCATAAATAAATAAATATTACAATTAAACATTTTGGTTATAATTTCTCAATATATATATATATATGGATTATGTGCAGGCGATATGCCCACGAATCCCTTTGCTTTCGTCTCACTTTTTCTCAAATTCGCTGCAAATTTAAGTTTTTTTTTCATATCTTCCAAAAAAATAGTTACTTTTTTTGCAGAAAATGCGTTTTTTTTGTGTTTTCTCAGTCTTTTTTATTATCTTTGCGTTCGAAAATGAATAAAAAAAGGAATACAAGGAACATGAAACGACTATTTGCACTACTGTTAGCGGTGATAGCCTTGTCCGGCGCTTATGGCCGTGAGCGCATCAATTTCGACAAAGGATGGCGATTCAACCTCGGTGGCAACATGGAGATGGCTACTGCGGAGTATGATGACAGTCGGTGGCGCTTGCTTGACTTACCCCACGACTGGGCCATCGAAGGTGATTTCAGTGCCGACAACAAATCGGGAGCCGGTGGCGGTGCCCTGCCTGGTGGTGTAGCCTGGTACAGAAAACATTTCCGTGTGCAGGATGTCTGTAAGTATTACCTTGAGTTTGACGGCATTTATATGAACGCCGTTGTATTCGTCAATGGCGAGGCTGTTGACTATCGCCCCTATGGCTATAGCTCGTTCGTTGTCGACATCACACGCTATCTGCGCTGTACGGATAATGTGATTGCCGTACGTGTGGACAATAGCGACCAGCCCAATTCGCGCTGGTATTCCGGTTGCGGCATCTATCGCCACGTGTGGTTGACCAAGACCGATTATGTCCATGTGAAGCATTGGGGCTTGCATGTGGAGACCGATGCAAAGACAGGAAAGGTAAATGTCAAGACCGAGGTGTCGGGCAAGAACTACAGTGTACAGTATAGCATGAAGGATGCTGCGGGTCGTGAGGTTGCAAAGGGCAGTGGTACTCAGACGGTATTGCACGTTAATCCCGCAACCTTGAAATTATGGTCGCCAGCCTCCCCTTATATATATAAGGTTAGCGCGCGCGTATATAATAAAGGTAAGATGGTCGACGAGTTTACCACCACGACGGCGTTCCGCGATTTCCGTTTCGATGCGAAGACCGGTTTTTGGCTCAATGGCAAGAATATGAAGTTGAACGGTGTCTGCGAGCACCACGACCTGGGATGTCTGGGTGCCGCCGTACATGAGGATGCCCTGCACCGCAAACTGTTGAAACTGAAGGCGATGGGTGTCAATGCCATCCGTTCGAGTCATAACCCTCCTGCCCCCGAACTGCTGAATATGTGTGACACGATGGGTTTCATCGTGATGGATGAGTCGTTTGATATGTGGCGCCGTCGTAAGACACAGAACGACTATGCCCGTTTCTTCGACAAATGGCACGAGCGCGACCTGACCGATATGGTGTTGCGCGACAGGAATCATCCCTGTATCCTGATGTGGTCGATAGGCAACGAGGTGCTGGAACAGTGGAGCAGTGCCGATGCTGACACGTTGACGCTGGAACAGGCAAATCTCATCCTGAATGCCGGTCATGACGCCTCGACACTGGCAAAAGACGGCGAGAAGAGCGTCAATACGCTGATGGCCGAACATCTGGCAGACATCATCCGCCGTTACGACACCACGCGTCCCATTACTGCCGGATGTAACGAGCCGTCGCCGGGTAACCACCTGTTTAAGGGCAAGGCACTGGACATCATCGGCTATAACTATCACCACGAGTGGATTAAGGATGTGCCGCAGAACTTCCCCGGTAGGCCGTTTATCATGACGGAATCGGTGTCGGCACTGCAGACTAATGGCTATTATCGTATGCCCTCAGACGAGGTCATCATAGCCCCGAAAGACTGGCGCGAGACGTATAAGGACTCGACCTATATGTGTTCGGCCTACGACAATATGCATGCTCCTTGGAGTTCGACACACGAAGAGACGTGGGATGTGGTAAAGCATACACCGTATGTCGGCGGACAGTTTATCTGGACGGGCTTCGACTATATCGGTGAGCCGACACCTTACGGTTTCCCCGCCCGCAGCAGCTATTTCGGCATCATCGACCTGGCAGGACAGCCGAAGGATGTCTACTATATGTACCAGAGCGAATGGACCGACAAGCCTGTGCTCTACTTGTTCCCACACTGGAACTGGCAGGAAGGACAGGAAATTGACCTGTGGTGCTACTATAACCACGCCGATGAGGTGGAGCTCTTCGTCAACGGCAAGAGTCAGGGCGTTCGTCGTAAGACAGAAAGAACAGGTGAACCGATAGAGGGTGCTGCTCTGAATACGCCTTACCATGTGGGTTGGCGTGTGAAGTACGAACCCGGTGAGGTGATGGTCATTGCCCGCAAGAACGGACAGCCCACGCTCAATCAGGTTATCCGTACTGCCGGTGCTCCCCACCATATCCAGCTTGATATTGACTATAAGGGCAAGGAACTGACCTTCGTACAAGCTACCGTTGTCGATATGGATGGCAACCGCTGTCCGATGGCAGAGAACCAGTTGCGCTTTTCGGCCAACAATGGTAAGATCATCGCCACCGATAATGGCTGCCAGACATCGATGGAGCGTTTCACCAGTCTCAATCGCAAGGCTTTCTTCGGTCGTTGTATCGCTGTCGTGAAAGGACATGGGGAACTGACGGTCAGTGCCGATGGTCTGATGTCGAACAAAATCAGGTTCTGAGACCTGAAACGTGAAACATGAAACTTGAAATATTAAACACTAAATATTAATTATGGAAAAGAAAAACTGGAAGCCAGCTACGCTCTGCGTGCAGGCTGGCTGGGAACCCAAAAACGGAGAGTCGCGTGTGCTCCCCATCTATCAGAGTACAACATTTAAGTATGACAATACCGAAGAGATGGCCGATCTCTTCGATTTGAAGAAGGAGGGCTATTTCTATACCCGTCTGGCAAATCCGACAAACGACGCGGTAGCCCGTAAGATTGCCGCTCTGGAGGGTGGAGTAGGGGCTATGCTGACGTCATCCGGACAGGCTGCCAACTTCTATGCGCTCTTTAACATTTGTGAGGCAGGTGACCATTTCGTTACCTCGAACGAAATCTACGGCGGAACGTACAACCTCTTCGGTGTGACGCTGAAGAAGCTCGGCATCGAGTGTACGTTCATCTCGCAAGAGGCCAGCGAGGAGGAAATCGACAAAGCCTTCCGTCCGAATACGAAGGCGCTGTTCGGTGAGACCATCTCGAATCCAGGCTGTAAGATCCTCGATATCGAGAAGTTTGCCCGTATTGCCCACAAGCACGGTGTTCCTTTGATTGTCGACAATACTTTCCCGACACCCGTCAACTGCCGTCCTTTCGAATGGGGTGCAGACATCGTGACGCATTCAACGACGAAATATATGGACGGTCACGCCACACAGGTGGGTGGATGTGTCGTCGACAGTGGTAACTTTGATTGGGATGCCCATGCTGACAAGTTCCCGGGACTCTGCACGCCCGATGAGTCGTATCACGGACTGACCTATACGAAGGCTTTTGGCAAGATGGCCTATATGACCAAGCTCGTGGCACAGTTGATGCGAGACTTGGGCAGCATCCCATCGCCCCAGAATGCTTTCTTGCTGAATCTTGGACTGGAGACTCTCCATCTGCGCATCAAGCGTCACTGCGAGAATGCCCAGCGTGTTGCGGAGTTCCTGGCTCAGGACGACCGCGTAGCTTGGGTACACTATAGTGGACTGAAGGACGACGAGTGCCACGCATTGGCTGAAAAGTATCTTCCGAACGGCTCATGCGGCGTGATTGCCTTCGGATTGAAGGGAACGCGCGAGACAGCTGTGCAGTTTATGGATTCCCTCAAGCTCATTGCTATCGTCACTCATGTGGCTGATGCCCGTACTTGTGTGCTTCATCCCGCTTCGCATACCCATCGTCAGCTCTCTGACGAGCAGTTGCGTGAGGCTGGTGTAGCCCCCGACCTCATTCGTCTGTCGGTAGGTATTGAGGATTGTGACGACATCCTGGCTGATATCCGCCAGGCTCTCGACAAGATTTAGTCCCTAAAATCCCTACATTACTTACAAACACTATGCATATAGCAATCGCAGGAAATATCGGAAGCGGCAAGTCGACACTCACGCAGATGCTTGCCAAGCACTACGGGTGGGAGCCGCGTTACGAGTCGGTGGATAACAATCCTTATCTGGAGGACTACTATCGTGACATCCACCGTTGGTCGTTCAATCTGGAGGTGTACTTCCTGAAGGAACGCTTCCGAGACCTGCTGGCTATTGCCGAGTCGCAGCACAGCATCATCCAGGACCGTACCATCTATGAGGGCGTCTATGTGTTTATGCAGAACAACAAGGCGATGGGTAATCTCTCCGACCGCGACTATGAGACCTATATGGAACTCTTCGAGCAGATGATGTCGATGGTGCGCGTTCCTGACCTGATGATTTATCTGCGGGCTTCCGTTCCCCATCTGGTGGCAAATATCCAGAAACGCGGACGGGAATATGAACAGACCATCCAGCTGGATTATCTGCAGAACCTCAACGAGCGGTACGACGATTTCATCTATCACAAATATCCCGGACAGGTGATGACCGTCAACAAGGACGACCTCGACTTCCTGCATAATCCCAAGGACTTCGCACAGATTGTCGATAGGATTGACCGCACCCTCTTCGGACTATTCCCAAACCTCTAAACTTTCAACTCTCAACTCTCAACTTTCAATCGTATGCACATCGCAATCGCCGGAAACATCGGCAGCGGAAAAACCACGCTGACCAAATTGCTCGCCCACCGTTATGGTTGGACGCCACGTTTCGAACCCGTAGACAACAATCCCTATCTGGCAGATTTCTATGCCGATATGCCTCGCTGGTCGTTTAACCTGCAGGTGTACTTCCTGAACAAGCGTTTCAAGGAAGTGGTGGAGATTTCCAAGTCGAAGGAGGTCATCATCCAGGACCGAACGATCTTTGAGGATGCCCGTATCTTTGCGCCGAACCTGCACGGACAGGGGATGATGAGCGACCGCGACTTCGAGAACTACACTGACCTCTTCGACCTGATGATGTCGCTGGTGAAGTTGCCGGACCTCATGATTTACATCCGTGCCTCCATTCCTACGCTGGTGGCACAGATTCAGAAACGAGGCCGCGAATACGAGCAGACCATGCGCTTGGACTATCTGCAGGGTCTGGAGAAACGCTATGAGGACTGGATAGCAACGTACAAGGGTCCGTTGATTATCGTCGACGGCGACCATTGTAAGTTTGGCGACAATCCCGAGGACCTGAAACAGGTTACAGACATGATTGACGCCAAGCTCTTTGGTTTGTTCCCGATGGAATAACTATTTCCCGAGGAATTTTGTGTCAAGGTAACTTTGAAAGGCTTCCTTGTACAGGTCTCCGATGGGGAGGTAGGTGTCTTTGTCTAAGATGACGCGATTTTTGTTGACTTCCTCGATTTTGTTGAGATTGATGATGTAGGAGCGGTGTATGCGCATGAAATTGGCAGGCAACCGCTCCTCCATTTTTTTCATTGACAGCAGCGTGATGATGGGTTTGGCGTCGGTGTCGAGCCATACTTTCAGGTATTCGCTCATGCCCTCGATATAACGGATATCACTGATATTTACCTTGACGATGCGATAGTCGGTCTTGAGGAAGAGCACGTCGGAGGGTGTGGGGGCGTCGGCGGCGGCGGAACCGCCGACCACTCGAGCACCGTCTGGAGCGGCGGCGTTCAGACGGTCGCGGAGGCGATTGGCGGCGCGCTGGAAATCCTGCAGACCGAAAGGCTTGAGCAGGTAGTCGACAGCATTGACACGGAAGCCCTCGACGGCATATTCCGAATAGGCTGTCGTGAAGACGACGAGTGGCGGTACAGTGAGCGACTTCACGAAGTCCATGCCGTTGAGGTCAGGCATGTTGATGTCGCAGAAGATGGCATCCACCGTGTCATTCTCTAAGAATTTCCGTGCCTCCAGCGCACTCTGACACTGGGCTGCCAACTCCAGAAACGGTACCTTTTTAATATATGCAACGATTTGTTGGAGTGCCAACGGCTCGTCATCTATGGCCAATACTCTAATCATAATAGCGGAATGGTTAGTTCGACATGATAGACGTCTGGTTCGTCTTGTATATTCAGCGTATAGTTGTTGTCATACAGTAAGTTTAAGCGTTGTTTGACATTCTTGAGTCCTACGCCGCCCTTTTCTTCGTTGGGCTTGTCAGCCTTCGAGTTGCGGCAAGTGAAGTGTAGCTTGTCGTTGACAGCCACTTTGACGTCGATAAACGATTCGTGTTGGTACGAAATGCCGTGTTTGAAGGCATTCTCGATAAAAGTAATGAGCATCAGGGGCGGAATCTGCTTGTCGGGCGCCTCTTGGGGTAGGTCGACGGAAATCCGCACCTTATCGGTATATCGCAACTGCATCAGCGTGACGTAGTGACGGATGAAATCAAATTCGCGCGAGAGGGGCACTCCCTTCTTGTCACCTTCATACAACACAAAACGCATCATTTTCGACAGTTCCAATATCGTGTCCTTGGCTTTCTCAGGGTCGATATCCACCAGTGCGTGGATGTTGTTCAGCGTGTTCATGAAGAAGTGCGGATTAATCTGATACCTCAGATATTCCAACTGCTGTTCTAGATTCTCCTTTTCCAGTGCCAGTAGCTTCTTCTGGTCGTTGCGCGTCTTGAAATAGAGTTTGATGCCGAGGTTCATACCGCACATCAAGATGACAATGACGATAGCTACAATGTCGTGTTCACCGATGAAGGCAGGTGGACGCCTGTCAAATTTCTCGCCTCTGAACTCTGGCTTCTCGCCTCTGAACTCTGGCGGGGGCTCGTGACCAAAGCGGTCGCCCATGGGCCCAGGCTCATGCATTTCCATGTCGTGAAGCTGATGTCTGCGCATGTGGTCAGGCTTGTTGCTGCACTGGTAGAAGGCAAAAGCCCCTATCATACATGCAGTCAGCAGGGCATAGAGCCAGCGCTTGTGACGGAAGATAAGCAACGGGGCGAGTATGAAGTTATGGACGGCGAAGATGAGCAGATATACCCAGAAATGCCGCCATATCATCCAGACCTCCTGCCAGTTAAAAGTCAGCTCGCTATCGTTGATGGTGCGGATATAGAGGCTCAGCAGTGGCGCTGCGAAGAGGAGTCCCCACAGCGCCACGTAGGCCGTATTCTCATATTTAGATTGTTCTTGCATCCATTTCATATAACGGATTTTTTTGCATTTTATTGTGTTTACCAACCGCCGGGACGACCGCCGTTGCCGCCAGGACCTCCGCCCATGCTACTATTGATGCTGTTCGAGGCCGTCACAGTCGTTGATGTAGAACCCAGGTTGAGCGTATAGCTCGAACCACTCTGCATGCCTGGTGCAGAGATCAGTATGGTGCCGTTGTTGTAAGAGTAGGGAGGCATGTTGAACGAAGCTAATGTCGTTGAACCATTTGCGATGGTGACGGTCGAGTTGGCACTGACGGAACCGCTGGTGGTAACGATGCCTTGTG
>JAEEGG010003498.1_pt1 | contig 39108 bp, 28 predicted proteins | sample 9134161 | NCBI WGS metagenome assembly JAEEGG01 (sample SAMN16246543, study PRJNA631951) | gut metagenome | biome: gut microbiome; feature: rumen; material: CR-attached | host: Bos | place: Iran: Karaj | collected 2018-10 | reverse complement strand
TGTCTTATCCCACATGCTGGAGCAAGATTAACACTACAACAGCCACTTCCACTCTAACCTTGAGTTATCCGTATATTACTACAACCAATCATTCTGCTCCGGGTTCTTTGTATATGTATGCCGCATCCGGTTATTTCACTATGGCCATAACACCATTGTTAGACTCCAACACCATTGCTATCAACAATTTGAGGGCAACCATGATGTTGTATAAAGGCTCCGCCGCATATAATCTCGTAGTGGGAACCATTGTTGACCCTAATGACCCGAACACTTTTGAGCCATACGACACCATTTCTCCCTCAACGACTTCCACTTGGCAACCGTTCACTGTCGATTTCAACAATTATACAGGTAACGCACATTATATAGCCTTACGTTCGGGCAGTGGTTCTGCCACCAATTCTGTGTATATTGATGATTTTATCTTGGATTTCTTACCTACCTGTGAGGCACCTTCCAACGTGACAGCCAGTCCGACCAGCAACAGTATTGTGGTTTCTTGGACACCATCTTCACTTACCCCTGCCTCCTCTTGGGATATTGAATACCAGATGGATGGTGATGACTACTGGTTGGAAGCAAACAATATCACAACACCTTCCTATACTATCGAAGACTTGGAAGCCAACACTAACTACACTTTCACCTTCAGAGTCAAATCAAATTGTGACAATGGTGATGAAAGCGCATGGAAGGAAGAAACCATCACCATCAGAACAAACTGCATGTCTGTCACGGAATTCCCCTACACCGAAAGTTTTGACACGTACGGTACCACTGCATACGTTTCGTATCCCACTTGCTGGTCAAAAATAAATACTACCACTGCTACCTCAACTATCACACAAAGTTATCCATACATTTCCTCTACAAATCACTCCGCACCGGGTTCATTGTATTTTTATACCACAAGCACTTACGACGCATACGCTGTCACACCTTATTTGGATGTCGATATGAGCAGCTTGCAAGTGGATTATAAGTTGAGGAAAACATCGGCAAGTTATAAATTGGTGATAGGTGTAATTAATAATCCCATGGATCCGAGTACCTTTGTACCGATAGACACTCTTAGCCCCAGTGCCACCAGTACTTGGGAATCTTTCACCACTACTTTTGAATCTTACGCAGGTGATGGACACTATATTGCCTTTGCTTCCAATACAGGTGCTTCCAATTATATGTATTTGGATGATGTGGTGATAGGACCTGTCCAGACTTGTTTTGCCCCAACAGGATTAACCACAAGCAGTTTGTCTCAAACTACTGCCGAATTGTTTTGGAATCCAATGGATGAGAACTTATCGTACGAATTACGTTACCAAGCTGTTTGTGATTCAGCATGGGAAATCATCTCAAATATTAACGATACAACTTATACTTTAACCGATTTGGATGATGCCACATTCTACAATGTTCAAGTACGTACAGTGTGTCCTGATGCAAATAGTTATTGGAGTGAGACATATTCTTTCCATACGTTGTGTAATCCTGTAAATGAATTGCCTTATTTTGAGGGTTTTGAAGACTATGGTTCCAGTACTGCTGGTAGCGAATACCCTACTTGCTGGAGTCGTCCTATATCGTATGTCACTTCTTCCAATGTGGCACCGTTCTGTAATTCCTCCCAACATCACACTGGTACTGCCAGCTTAAGATTCTCGTATGGCTCATGTGCAGCTACCCCTCAATTTGAAGAAGATATTCACAACCTGCAGGTTTCTTTCTGGATACGTATGGAGAATGCTTCTAATTCAGGAGATCTTCAAGTAGGTGTTATGAGCAACCCTGCTGACATCAATACATTTGAGCTTGTTGAGGCAATACACCCATCAGCAACTGCCACTTGGTTCTACTACGAAGTAAATTTCAACAATACTCAATTGACAGGAACAAACAATTTTATAGCATTCAGACAAGTGAATTATTCGGGTAATTACTGGTATTGGATTGATGATGTGGATGTACATGTCATACCCACCTGTATCAGACCTTATAATTTAACTTCATCCAATGCCACAACAAACAGCATTGAACTGACTTGGAACGATGACTTTGCTGTGGGCAATTATGAGTTGCAATACAAAACCGCACAAGATACAGATTGGGTACTTGTAACAGGTATCAACGATACAACTTATCTTCTGGAAAGTTTAAGTTCATCCACTATTTATGATGTACAGGTACGCGCTGTATGTACGGGTGATGATTATAGTCTTTGGAGTGAAGTACATAATTTCAGTACCTTATGTGGTCCGGTAAGTGTTTTGCCTTATTATGAAGGATTTGAATATTATGGTTCAGGCACCAGTGGACATTATTATCCCACATGTTGGACACGTCCAGTATCGTATGCTAGTGGCACAACCACTACAGCACCATTCTGTAATAGTGCCCAGTATCATAGTGGAGGTGCCAGCTTGAGGTTCCAAGGCAAGGCGTGGGCGGCCACACCCCAAATTGACGAGGATATTCATAGCTTGCAAGTGTCATTCTGGTTGAGAGAGGAATCTCCTACTTATTCAGGAGTTTTTCAAGTAGGTGTTATGAGCGATCCTACAGATACCTCTACATTTGAATTGGTTGAAACTATATTTCCAGGTACACAAGAAGATGTCTGGTTAAATTATGACGTGAATTTTAACAACACACAACTTACAGGTACTGGCAACTACATCGTTTTCAGACAAGCAAACACAACTTCAACTGCTTATTATTATTGGCTTGATGATGTGGATATTCACTTTATTACCACATGTCAGCGTCCAACCGATTTGATTGTAAGTCAAATTGGAGTGGAAACAGCTACGGTCTCATGGTCCACCAATGGTAATGAGAGTGAATGGCAACTTGACTATATGGTGGATGGTGGCACAGAATGGACTGAAATTACAGGTATTGTTGACACCACATACGAACTGACTACCTTGGTTGCAGGTACTACATATCAATTGAGAGTGAAAGCTGTTTGTGATGACGGCAGTGAAAGCAATTATACTTTAGGAAACAATTTCACAACATTATGTACACCTCTCGACACCCTGCCGTTCATTGAGAATTTCGACAGCTACGCGTCTGGAGTCGCCAATTATCCTGACTGCTGGATTCGCCAAACCAATTCCACCACCAATTATCCATACGTATCTTCCACTTATGCTGTTTCCCAGAGCAGAAGTCTTTACTTCTATTCAACTGTTACCACAACAAGCAGCACTTATTGCTATGCGGCTTTGCCGGCATTTTCAGACGATGTGAACATCAGAGATCTGCAGCTGAGCTTCAAAGCTCGCAAGTCAGCGGCAACCAATGCTTTGGAGGTTGGTGTGATGTCAGATCCATACGACCTGAGCACTTATAGCGTGGTGACCACCATTTCTCCTGCCGCAACCAGCACTTGGGAGGATTTCACCGTTTATTTGAACTCATATACAGGAACAGGCAAACATATTGTGCTCAAAACTCCTGACGGAATTGCCTCTACCTTCTATGTGGATGATATTGAAGTGGATTACGCTCCCGAATGCCTCCTGCCGACCAATGTCAACATCACTAATATCACCTCTTCTGAGGCTACGGTTAATTGGGGTGCTGCTGAAGATGTAACCGAGTGGCAGATTGTGTATGGTCCTACGGGCTTCTCTATCGATGCTTATGAGCCGACTTCCATTGATGTTAATCCTTATACGCTCACTGGTCTTGATCCCAATACAACATACGATGTGTATTTGAGAACAATTTGTAGCAATGGTGAGATCTCAGTCTATTCACCTGTAACGACATTCACGACGGCATGTGCGCCGATGGCTTTGCCGTATAACGAAAACTTTGACAGCTATGGCACAGGCACTACCGCTTATCCGGATTGCTGGCGTAAAATCAATAATAACACCACTTTGCCGTATATTGCAGCAATGTCTTCCTCGACTGGCTTGACTACACCGGGTGCCATGTATTTCTATACAACGGCTACTACCTTCGCATACGCGATTTTGCCTGAGTTTGACGCGGAACTGAACACTTTGCAGATGTCCTTCGCTTTCAAAGCCGCTATGGGTAGTGGCTATTTCTTGGAAGTGGGTGTATTGGAAGACCTTTCAGATACCTCTTCTTTCGTGCTGGTACAGACTATTGAACCACGAACAGCAGTATGGAACAGCTTCACCGTGGCATTTACCGGTTATGAAGGCACTGGAAAATACATTGCTATCCGCTCACAAAGAGAGGGTGCAGCAAATACCTGTTATATCGACAATGTAGTAGTGGATTATGCTCCTGGCTGTGTGGCTCCTATGCATTTGGAAGCCGAAAATCTAACTACAACAACTGCTGATTTGACATGGCGTCCAGGTAGAGACGAAAACGAATGGATTGTGGCATACGGTCCCACCAACTTCAATCCGAATGTGACCGGCGTCTCTCAAAATACAATGGCCTTCCCGTTAACTATCAATGACCTCGAACCTGGAACTTTCTATGATTTCTATGTAAAAGCGGTATGTAATAGCGAGGAAAGTAGTGAGTGGTCTATGAAAGGCTCATTCAGAACCGATTGCTTGCTGATTGACACACTGCCCTACACCGAATCATTTGACACCTACGGCACAGGTAGCATTGCATTCCCGAATTGCTGGAACAGAAATACCACTTATAGCACCACTACTCAATATCCATACATAAATACAACCAATAACAGCGCTCCTGGTTCATTGTACTTCTATTCCACTTCAACTACTTACAACTATGTTACCTTGCCTGAAATAGACGAATCTATTGACCTGAGCCTTTTGAGACTTTCTTTCAAGCTGAGAAAAACTTCTGCTGCTTATCACTTGAAAGTGGGTGTTATGACGGATCCTAATGTTAAGAGCAGCTTCATGGAAGTAGCAAGGGTATCTCCCTCCGCAACTTCCACTTGGGAAGATTTTGAGGTTGAATTTTACAATTATACGGGTACAGGACGTTTTATCGCCTTTGCATCCGATACCGCATCCTCCAATTATATGTATTTGGATGATGTAGTTCTGGAATTTGCTCCTACTTGCCATGAGGTTACAAATGTGCTTGTAAGCGAAATCTCAACAACACAGGCCACTATTTCATGGACACCAATAACAGAAGGTATTTCTTGGGATGTTGAATATGGCCCCGCCGGTTTTGAGCAAGGCTCTGCTGCTGGAACGACCCTGAGCACACAGGATACTTTCATGGTTCTGACCAACTTGACAAGTGGTACTATGTATGATGTGTATGTAAGACAAATTTGCGCTGGCAACGACGAAAGCCCATGGAGCGACAGAGTTTCCTTCTCAACCGACTGCACCCCATTGTCATTGCCGTACACCGAGAACTTTGACAATCCTTCATACAATGCTACTGCCTATAATGTAGCTGGTGACGCTCCGACATGTTGGACGACCGTTACCAATAACACATCTTATCCTGCTCCACATATTGTTGGTAGTGGCACTTACTATTATTTCAACAGTGGAACCAACTCTTTGGTTTTCACTTCCAGTAGTACGGGTAGCGATGCCTACGCAGTGCTTCCTGAGTTCACCGCTCCTTTGAATACATTGAAACTGACTTTCTGGAGAGCTATGGAAAATGTAAGTTATGGAACCTTATATGTAGGTTATGTGACCGATAGAAGTAACATTGCCGCCACATTTACTTCAGTAGCCACAATCACATCTATTGTTCATTCCGGCACAGGAGGAGGTGGTGTCGATTCTGTTGATTTCTCTGCTCTCTCTAACATTCCCGCAACGGGTTATATTGCCTTCCTCTGGAACCATAATTCCACTTACTATTCTTGCTGTATTGATGATATCAATGTGACTACCAGCTATGTTCCCGTTGCTGATCCTACTGTGGTCACTAATCAGGCTTCAGCAGTTGGCACAACTACTGCCACCCTGCATGGTGCAGTCAACAATCCAGATAACGTGGACATTACGGCTCGCGGTTTTGAATGGAAAGCTGTCAGCGACGCTAACTACACGGTTGTCACCCTGAGCGGTACATCCAATACTTTGACCCACAACCTCACCGATCTGACAGCCAACACGGCATATACCTACAAGGCCTTCATCACTTTTAACGGTAACCCTGTTTATGGCGAAGATATGCTTTTCACTACTCAGGATGAAAGCCAGCCGACTTGCAATACTCCTACTAACCTTGTGGCCACCGCCACGGCATACAACGCCGCAGACGTGACTTGGAACGCTGGTGGAAACGAAGGTGCTTGGACCCTGCAGTACAAAGCCACTTCAGAAACAGACTGGAACAATGTCACTGTCACTGTCACAAACTACCAGCTCACGTTGCTGACCGCAGAAACCGAATATCAGGTACGTGTACAGGCCAATTGTTACGATGGTATTGCAAGCGACTGGGCAACCACAAGCTTCACCACACCCGCTGTTCCTGTTGAGCCTTGCGACGCTCCTACCAACTTGCAGGTGAGCAACATCACCCATAACTCCGCAACCGCAAGCTGGACACCTGGCGGAAACGAGACCGCTTGGAACATTCAGTACAAGCTGCAGAGCGCAAGCCAGTGGCAAGAAGCTAACGTACAGCAGCCCACATACGAAATCGAAGGTTTGACAGCCAACAGCACCTACGATGTACGTGTGAAAGCCATCTGTGCTGCCGACAACCAGAGCGACTTTGTCAACAACACCTTCACCACTGCTGGTGTGGGTATCGACAACATCACTTTAGCCAACAGCATCAGCCTGATGCCGAACCCGGCTGATAAATTCATTGAATTGACTGTCAACAGCAATGTAAACGTGAAGGAAGCTGTGGTTTACAACGCCTTCGGCCAGATGATCCAGACTGTACAGCTCACTGAGAACCATGCCCGCATCGACCTCAGCGACATGGCCGCCGGTATGTATTTCGTGAGAGTGAACGGCGAGGGTGTGACCGCGACGAAGAAGTTTATCAAACGTTAAGGCGGGGAGGCGGGGAGACATGCACTTCGTGCATTCGTTAAGACGTTAGGTCGTCAATGTAATTATCGTCTTAACGAGCGAACGAAGTGAGCGTCTCCACGCCTTAACGCCTAACCGAATGTAGAGACGTGCCATGGTGCGTCTCTACATTTTTTTGTATCTTTGCCTAATTAAAAAAAATCTATGACATTACAGCATCTTCTTGATAAACAATATTTTGAAAAGGAAGACATTGTGCAGTTACTTGCCACGGAGGGCGAGGAAATGCAACAACTGTTGCAAAAAGCCCGGGAGGTAAAGTTTGCTCGTTTGGACAATTATGTGCATCTTAGAGGTCTGATAGAACTGAGTAATATCTGTCGTAAATCGTGTTTGTACTGCGGTGTGAGGAGCGATAATCATAAAGTGGACAGATATGAGCTGACGGAGGACGAGGTGCTGGAATGCGCCCAAATGGCCCATAAACTGGGTTATGGCTCTGTGGCTATCCAGAGTGGGGAACGTAACGATAAGGCGTTTGTGGAGAAAATAACACGCTTGGTTGAACGGATAAAAGAGATAGATAATGGTGCGTTGGGTATCACGCTGTCTTTGGGTGAGCAAAGCAATGAGGTATATCAGGAGTGGTTTGAGGCGGGAGCGCACCGCTATCTGCTTCGCATAGAGTCTTCCAACGAAGAGCTGTACTACAAAATCCATCCCCATGACGAACGTCATGATTTTACCCGTCGTTTGGCCTGCATTGATTCTTTGCTGAAAATTGGCTACCAGACGGGTACGGGTGTGATGGTGGGACTGCCTTTCCAAACTCTTGACGTTTTGGCGGAAGATTTGCTGTTCTTCAAGAAAAAAGATGTTGCCATGGTAGGCATGGGGCCCTTTATCCCGCATCCGGATACACCTTTGTATCAATATGCTAATCAAATTCCTTCCGCAGAAGAAAGAATGAATTTGACCTTGAAAATGATTGCTGTTTTGCGACTGATGATGCCTGAAATCAATATGGTGGCAGCCACGGCCAACCAAACCGTTGACCCTATGGGTCGTGAGAAAGCCATTATGGCGGGCGCTAATGTCATTATGCCGAATATGACACCTAATGAATATCGCGAAGACTATCTTATTTATCCCGATAAAGCCTGTGTAAGTGACAAGCCCGAGGAATGCTATTCCTGTCTTGACATACGTATGAAAGCCATTGGCCATCAAATCCTGTATAACGCCTGGGGCGACTCCGTAGCCTTCACGAAGAAAATTAGCAAATTAGTTAATTAGCAAATTAGTTAATTAGCAAATTAGTTAATGTGCTAATTATCAATCATCAACTATTAATTATTAATTGTCAACTGTCAATTAGTCCTCCCCCCACCACAAGTCCATCTTTGTACAGTACCAGCGATTGTCCAGGGGTGACTCCCCATACAGGCTCTTCGAAATGCAGGCAGGCACGTTTGTTGTCGGCAAAGTCATCGTCAAAGACCAATTTTGCGGGTGTGGCAGGTGATTTATAGCGGATGCGGGCATATACTTCGGGGGAAGAACGCAACCATTCTTCATCACGAATGCGCATTTCGGAGGCATGAACTTCGGTGCAATACAGCTCATCCCGGTCACCTATGGTCACTTCGTTACGGTCGGCGTCGATATGGGTCACATATTTGGGCTCCCCGAAGGCCACACCTAAGCCTTTGCGCTGGCCGATGGTGTAATTGCAGAACCCTTTGTGGCGGCCCACCACTTTTCCTTCGCGGTTTATAAAGTTGCCTTCCTCAATCTGGCACCCTTGTTCAGCTAAAAATTGACGGTAGTCATTGTCGGGGATGAAGCAGATTTCCTGCGATTCGCTTTTGTGGGCCAGTTTCTCAAAATGGTGCTGCAATGCCAGTTGCCTCACTTCGTCCTTGGTATAGCCACCCAGCGGGAAAATGGTGCGCTTCAGATTTTCTTCCGTGAGCATCCACAAAAAATAAGTCTGGTCTTTGAACTGGTCAACAGCAGTTTTCAGATAGTAATGTCCGTGGTACTGTTCAATTTGTGCATAGTGGCCAGTGGCGATGAAATCACAGTTGTATTGTTCGGCGGCGTTTAGCAGTTCGCCCCATTTGATGTGTGAGTTGCAAAGCACACACGGGTTGGGTGTGCGTCCGCGCTGGTATTCCTGCACAAAGTTGGTGATGACATGGTCGCGGAAAATCTGCCGGAAATCCAAGATATGATGGTCTATGCCTAAGCCTTCGGCAAAGTGTTTGGCTTCCATAATGCTCTCAACAGAGCAACAGCCTTTTTCACGAGCTAAACACGACTCCTTGATATAGTCGAAAGTGCGGAAAGTGACACCCACCAGCTCGTAGCCTTGTTCCAACAACAACAAGGCCGACACGCTGCTGTCGATACCCCCGCTCATCGCCATCAATACACGTTTGGACATGTTTTCTGTTTTATTGTTTTCGGCTGCAAAAATACATTATTTTTTTTGGTTTCTGAATATTTTATTTTACTTTTGCATTCTGAAAAATGAAATTATTATACAATAGGAATTTTGTTATCAGGAATATATTTTTGAAAAAAAATCAGTGCGTACAAACTAAAAACAAATAATATGGCTTATCATTTTAGAAATCTGGTCTTTGAAGGTGGCGGTGTGAGAGGAATCGCATACGTGGGAGCACTTGAAGTGCTCGACAAGGAGGGTATATTAAAAGACATTAAAAGGGTTGCAGGAACTTCCGCGGGTGCCATGGTGGCAGTCTTGGTCGGATTACGATACACCGCTGATGAACTGAAGGAGATTCTTTGGGACCTCAACTTCAAGAAATTCATGGATAGCTCTTTCGGTATTATTCGTGACACAAATCGTCTGCTCAAAGATTACGGTTGGTATAAAGGTGACTATTTCAGGAACCTGATGGCCAACTTTATCCAAAGGAAAACTGGCAATGGCGAGATCACTTTTGAAGAACTTGCCAAAACCAAACAGTTTAGGGAAATTTATTTGGTAGGGGCAGATTTGACGACGGGTCTTTCGAATATGTTCAGTCATAAAGATACACCAAAAGTGAAAATTGCGGATGCAGCCCGCATATCTATGTCCATACCTCTGTTTTTCGCTTCCGTGAGAGGGGGAGAAGATAACAAGCATGTCTTTGTGGACGGTGGACTTTTGGACAACTATTCCATCAAGACCTTTGACCGGTCCTCATATATCTCTAATCTAAATCATGCAAGACGTACGGATTATTACGAGAAAGTCAACAAAACCAAGGTTTTACAAAAAAGTATTGCTAAAAATGAATATGTTTATAATAAAGAAACTTTGGGATTCCGTTTGGACGCCAAGGAGGACATCTCAATGTATCTCACTCATAGTGCTACCAAGTTTAATGAGATAAAAAGTTTCTTTACTTATACTAAAGCGTTGGTGTCAACGCTCATCGACTTCCAGAACAATGTTCACCTGCACAGCGATGACTGGCAACGTACAGTTTATATCGACACTTTAGGTGTTAGCGCCATTGATTTCAACATTTCTGACACGAAGAAAAAGAATTTGGTGGAATCAGGTAAGCAATATACCGAAGCTTATTTGGAATGGTATAACAACGATGAAGAAAAAGCTAATAAATAATTTGTCTTTGACGGAAGGTGTTTTTCAGGATATTAAAAGGAAATCAGGATATAATATCACTTTTTTTATGAAATAAAATAAGCGTTTTTTCGCATCTGTAAAATAAAAGACTATGAGAAGTTTTGGAAGCGACAATAATTCGGGAGTGCACCCGCAGATAATGCAAGCCTTGATGCAGGCCAATCAGGATCATGCCTTGGCATACGGCGATGACCCCTGGACCGCGCAGGCGGTGATGGACTTTAAGCAATGTTTCGGTGAGAATGCTGAGCCTTGTTTTGTTTTCAACGGCACCGGGGCCAATGTGACTGCTATCCGTGCTTGCTGTCAGCCATTTCATGCGGTGATTGCGGCCAGGACCGCTCATATTGCTGTGGATGAGTGCGGAGCACCTGGTTTTCTGAGTGGTGCGGCAATTAAGGAAGTGGATACTGCTGATGGCAAATTGACACCAGAGTTGATAAAACCCATGTTGCATGGTTTCGGCTTTGAGCATCACTCACAACCGAAAATGGTATATATCTCGCAGTGCAGCGAGTTGGGCACCGTTTATACAGTGGAAGAAATTAAGAACTTGGCGGATTTTATCCATCAGTATGATATGTACTTGCTGATGGATGGGGCTCGTATTGCCAATGCCTGTGTGGCTTTGGATAAGAAGCTGAAAGAAATTACGGTGGATTGTGGAGTGGACATACTGAGCTTTGGTGGCACCAAAAACGGATGTATGATGGCAGAGTCCGTCATTGCTTTCCGTCCTGAGTTGGCGGAAAATATCAAGTATCTGAGAAAGCAGTCAACACAGCTATTTTCCAAGATGCGCTACGTGTCGGCACAATTTTCCGCCTACTTGCAGGATGATTTGTTATACAAGAATGCTGCTCATGCCAATAAAATGGCCCGGATGCTACATCAGGAGTTATTGGCTTTGGGTTTCGAGTTCACACAGTCACCCGATGCAAATATTTTGTTGCTCAAGATGGCGCCGGAGATGGTAGAACAACTGCTACAGAGTCACTTTTTTTATGTATGGGATGAGAATACCCAAGAGATTCGATTAGTCACTTCCTGGGATACTACCGAAGAGGATATAAGGAGTTTTGTGGTAGATGTGAAGAAAATAGTGTAATCAATGGGAAAACTCTATGTCTTTCCAAGTCAGGTGTTTTCATTCGGTAATTATGGGAGGGTGTGGAAAAATATGTTATATGGAGGTTGTAGCTGGCCTCTTTCAGACTAAAACCTTTTTAGCTTTTTCCGGTCGGAGGGCTCAAGGTTGAAGAGATTGCCGTCGGTTGTGCTGATAACAAGTAAGCCTTGTTCGTGGGCATACTGGGACGCATCCGAGTCGTAATTGATAGCAGCTACAGCTGCCAAGACCTCTTTGTCGCGGTATTCTGGGAACAGTTTCTTGAACTTTGGCATTTGTCGTAGAAAATGATCAATATCTTTCTTCCGGCAGTCCGTCTTTATCTCCACGGCTATGACCAATGTGTCGTCCAACATCAGCAGGTCCACCTCCATCTCGGTTTGCTTTTGTTTATTCTTTCTCTTGAGGTTACGATAATAGCGGTTGATGTCGTATCCCGCTTCCTGAAACACTCTTATGGCTGCAGGATGCATGATACCCTCGGTGATATGACCGGTGGTGGAAGTGAATTGTTCGGCCAACTCACGTATTTTTTCGTCTGTCTTCGCTCGCGATTCCTTTAATTCGGCGATTCCACGACTCGTCTCTTTTACTATTCGATCGGTTTCCTGCATTCTTCGATCGGTTTCCTGCATTCTTCGGTCGGTTTCCTGCATCTGTATTGAGGTCTCTTTTATCATTTCTTTGATTTCTGCCCAAGAGAGGTCACCCTGTTGCTGCGGTATTACTGATGTATTCATAGTTATTGTGTTTTATTTTTCTCGTATAAATCGATGCAAAAATACAAAATTATTTGATATAAAACATAACTATTGGAAAATTTATTTTGAAAAATTATTAATTTATATTGAAAAATCGATATGCGTTCAAATTTATATTGCGGCAACAGAAAAAAAAAGCACCGAACTCGTTGAAATTCGGTGCTTTCGCTTTGCGCTCCCTCTAGGACTTGAACCTAGGACCCTCTGATTAACAGTCAGATGCTCTAACCGACTGAGCTAAGGAAGCAAGGTGTCCTTCACGTCTCCGTTTTTGACGATGCAAAAATACTATTTTTTTTCTTTCGTTCGACAATTTTTTTCTTTTTTCTTTTTTTTGTAATTTTGCATCGGATTTCAATCTGAAATTTTTTATAAAATATTGAAATTCAGCAATGTAAAAAAATGAGTAAAAAAGACTAAAAACAAAATATCATGTCAATTACTGGAAAAAGCTTATTGGAAGAACTTAAAAATTTCGTATTTATCACCATCGGTTTGGCACTTTTTGCATTCGGATGGACTGCTTTTATGATACCTCACGAACTGACCGGCGGTGGGGTGAGCGGTATCGGTGCTATCCTCTATTTTGCCTTGAAGATTCCCGTGGGTATCTCAACTTTGGTGTTGAACCTGATTTTAGTCGCCATCGCATGGAAGGTGCTGGGAAAGAAATTCTGCGTGAATACCATCATCTGTTCTGTGATTTTGTCGGTGTTTATGGCTATCGGTCAGGCGATTTTCACCGCTCCGCTGGTGGAAGACAAGTTCATGTGCACCCTGATAGGCGCTACTGTGTCGGCTTTCGGTGTGGGCATGGCCATCAACTGGGGCGGCAATACAGGTGGTACCGACATCATTGCGCTGATGGTTGGCAAATATCGCAATATCTCATACGGTAGAATTTCTTTCTATTCTAATATTCTTATTGTGGGTTCTTCTTATTTTATTGTCCAGTCGCTCGAAAAACTGGTCTATAGTATGGTGGTGATGTTTGTTTATATGGTGGTGTCGGATGTGGTTATCGATGGTTATAAGCAAAGCTATCAGATTATGGTTTTTTCGAAAAAGAATAAGGAGATTGCGGAGCGTATCAATAAGGAAATCCATCGTGGCGCCACTTTTATCAAGGCCACAGGTTCATACACTATGGAGGAAAGCGAGATTCTGCTTATTATTGCTCACCGTACCGACAAAGTGTTAATTACGCGTATTATCAAGGAAATTGATGATACATCATTTATCAGTATATCAAAAACATACGGTGTGTTTGGAAAGAATTTTGACCGATTGAAAATTTGAAAAATTTCGTACTTATAGGATATAGAGGCTAGCGCCAGACTTTGTTGCTGCGTGCGTTGGCCATGCCGCCGGGCGGGGGGAACGAGCTTGTGCGGCTGCACTTCCGGCGGCTAGATCTTTTGGTTACTTTTCCATCATGGGAAAAGTAACGGAAAAATAAATTAATTAGAAAAAACATTCAGAAGCCATGGTAATTGGCACATTAGCACATTGAAAAATTTTGTATCTTTGCAAACTTTTTTTATTACAAGTATAAAATTATAAATATCAACTTATTATGGAAAAAATTAAAATAGGAATCAACGGTTTCGGCCGTATCGGAAGTCTGGTGCTGGATGCCTCTTTGGAGAGAGACAATGTGCAAGTGGTTGCTATCAACGACCTTTTGGAAGTGAATTATATCGCCTATATGCTGAAATATGACTCTGTTCATGGTCAGTTCAAAGGTACTATCGAAGTGAAGGATAACAACCTGGTTATCAATGGAAATACTATCCGTGTAACGGCAGAGCAGGATCCCGCTAACTTGAAATGGGATGAAGTAGGCGTTGACGTGGTGGTGGAATGCACCGGTCGCTTCCTGACTCAGGATTTGGCAGACAAACACATTCAGGCAGGTGCTAAGAAAGTGGTGTTGTCCGCTCCTCCAAAAGACGATATTCCTATGTTCGTAATGGGTGTTAACCATAAGGAATATGCTGGTCAGCCCATCGTTTCTAATGCTTCATGTACCACCAACTGCTTGGCTCCGCTGACCAAGGTTATCCACGATAATTTCGGTATGGTGGAAGGTTTGATGACAACCGTTCACGCCGCTACCGCTACACAGAAAACTGTTGACGGTCCTTCTATGAAAGACTGGCGTGGTGGCCGTTCCGTTTTCGGCAACATCATCCCTTCATCAACAGGTGCCGCCAAGGCTGTGACCAAAGTTATCCCTTCACTGAAAGGCAAACTGACAGGTATGTCATTCCGTGTTCCTACTGCTGACGTTTCTGTGGTTGACTTGACCTGCCGTTTGGAACGCTCTACCACTTACGACGAAATCAAGGCCGCTATGAAACGCGCTTCCGAAGGCGAATTGAAGGGTATTCTGGGATACACTGAAGATATGGTTGTTTCTACTGACTTGCTGGGCGACACCCACACTTCCATTTTCGATGCCAATGGCGGTATCATGCTGAATCCCAATTTTGTGAAGCTGATTGCTTGGTACGATAACGAAGTGGGTTATGCTAACAAAGCTGTCGATTTGGCCGTTTATATCGCTGGCGAATAATCGATAACGCTTACTTATTATTATGATGCATACTTATTTTGCTGATATACTATTGCCCTTGCCTTTGCAAGGGCTTTTTACCTATCGCATTCCCCAAGAGCTGGGCGACAGCGTGGATTTCGGTATGCGTGTGGTGGTACCTTTCGGCAAAAGTAAGTTGTATTCAGGGCTGGTGATGAAGGTTCACGAGAATGCCCCGCGTCAGATTAACACCAAGTATGTGTTGGATGTCATTGACAAGCATTCGGTCGTTTCGGAGCGTCAAATCCAGCTGTGGCAGTGGATTGCCAAGTATTATATGTGCTCGCTGGGCGAGGTGATGGCAGCCGCTTTCCCCTCTGCCCTTAAGCTGGCCAGCGAGACCAAAATCCAGCTGAACCCCGCCTTCGATGGGGATATGACGGTGCTGAACGAGAAAGAGACCAAGCTGGTGGAGGCCTTGGCTTATCATCCTACCATGACGGTGGATGAAATTGCCAAAACAATTGATATTCAGAAGGTTATTCCGATAATTAAATCGTTGGTGGATAAGGATGTGGTGATTACCGATGAGGAAATCAGAGATCCGTATAAACCTAAAACTGAGACTTTTATTGCATTGGCGTCCCCTTATTGCGATGATGAAACCGCTTTGATGAATCTGATAGATTCCTTGGGTGCCTCTAAGAAAACCGCTAAACAACAGGATTTGTTATTGGCTTTTCTGATGCAGACCAAGGATACTGCCAAACCCAACGGCTTTAATCTGAAAACGGTCATCAAAAAAGCGGATTTGCTGAAAAAAGCGGACATTTCGCAGGCCCGTCTGCAAACCCTGATAGACAAGGGCATTTTCGAGCAGCAAACCGCGGTGACCAGCCGTTTGGAGGCCTTTGATTCTTCTTCTTCCGCTAATGATATTCAGTTGACGGAGCATCAGCAGCAGGCGATGTGTGACATAGAGGAACAGTTTAAAATATACGACACGGTCCTCTTGCATGGTATCACTGGAAGTGGTAAAACGGAAATGTATATCAAGTTGATAGACAATGTTTTATCACAAGGCAAACAGGTGCTGTATCTCTTGCCGGAAATAGCATTGACTTCGCAGATCGTAAACCGCTTGCGGAAATTTTTCGGCGACAGGGTAGGGGTGTACCATTCCCGTTTCAACGAGTACGAGCGTGTGGAAATTTGGAATAGGGTGCTGAATCAGCATAAAGAAGGGGATTTGAACACAAAATACCAGCTGATTTTAGGTGCCCGCTCGGCTTTGTTGCTGCCATATCAGAATTTGGGCCTGATTATTGTGGATGAAGAACATGACGGTTCGTACAAGCAGATTGACCCCGCACCTCGCTATCATGCGCGAGACGGGGCGGTTGTGTTAGCGAAGATTCACCAATGTAAGGTGTTGTTAGGCACCGCTACACCTTCATTGGAGAGCTATTACAATGCCCAGCAGCAGAAGTTCGGTTTGGTGAACCTTATGCACCGATATGCTGACAGCACATTGCCCGACATCTGGGTGGTGGATATTGTCAAGAATTTGCGGCAGAAGAAGATGAACGGCCATTTTTCGCAGTTCTTGATTGACAGTATGGCCGAGGCTTTGTCTAAACACGAACAGATCATCCTGTTCCAGAACCGTCGTGGCTATTCGCTGCGTATGTATTGCAATACCTGTCAGAGCATGCCTGTTTGCAAGCACTGCGATGTGACGCTGACCTATCATAAACGCAGCAATTTGTTGAAATGCCATTATTGCGGCTATGCTGTGGAGGTGCCGAAGGAATGTCCGCAGTGCCACAGTACAGATATTGAAATGCGGGGTTTCGGTACTGAAAAGGTGGAAGATGCTTTGGCCGAGTTGTTCCCAGAGGCGGTCGTGGCCCGCATGGACTTGGATACCACCCGCAACAAGAATTCCTACCAGAAAATTATTTCTGACTTTGAACAGCACAAGACTGACATTTTGGTGGGTACGCAGATGGTGACCAAGGGCCTGGATTTCGACCGCGTGAGTGTGGTGGGCATCCTGAATGCCGATAATCTATTGTCTTATCCCGATTTCCGCTCATTTGAGAAGGCTTTCCAAATCATGTCGCAAGTAAGTGGGCGTGCAGGCCGTAAGGAGGTGCCGGGCAAGGTGATTATTCAGACCTATCAGCCTAATCATCCAGCTTTGCAGTATGTGGTCACCAACGACTACCAAAGCATGTACCGCCAGCAGATTGCCGAGCGCCGACAGTTCAATTTCCCGCCGTTGTGCCGCTTAGTGAAAATCACCTTGAAGCATAGCAATGACGAGTTGGTCAACGATGCCTCGTTGGCTTTAGCACCTTTGTTGCGGGAGGCCTTTCCTCATCATGTCTTAGGTCCCGAATGGCCTTTGGTTTCCCGCATCCAGAATTATTACATGAAGGATTTCTGGATTAAGCTGAACAAAGATAATAACCTGGCACAAAATAAGTTGTTATTGCAGCAGATTCTTCATGATTTCCAAGGGAACAGCAAGTTCAAATCCGTCCGTATCGTCATCAATGTGGATGCGTAAATTTATTCCGCATTTCTTTGGGAATGCGATAAACGGATTTTACTAACATAAAACATTGAAATAAAACAGAATATGAAAAAACTCCTATCATTTTTGGCGGTAGTTTTGATAAGTACTGCTGTTTTTGCTCAAAGTGTAACCCTCACCTTCACCGCCAAGGATGCGGCCAACCATTATGTACAGCTCAACCGTGTGGCCATCACTAACCTGACCAAGGGCTGGCAGGAGACCATTTACTGGCCCGACACCACCCTGACCATGCAGAATGGCACAGGTATTGCAAATGTAGAGACGTGCCATGGCGCGTCTCTACATTTATCCCAAAACAACCCCAACCCCTTCACCGGAACCACCGAGGTCAGCCTGATGGTGGCAACAGAAGGCACGATAACCATGGACATTGCCGACATCAACGGCCGTATTGTAGAGACGTGGTGCACTGCGTCTCTACAATCGGGTACCCACCAATTCCGCATCACCCTTGCCACCGCCGGCACCTACGTGATGACCGCCCGCCAGAACGGTCAAACCACCTCCATCAAAATGGTATGTAACGGCGGCACTGATGCCAACAAAATGGAATACATTGGTACCGTAGAGATGCACGGCCGTGCGTCTCTACAATTGCCCAAATCACAAAATGCCCCCAAATACACCACCACACACCCCTTCTCCTTCGGTGACCAGATGGAATACGTGGGCTACGCCATCATTAACGGCACTGAAGCGGAGAGTCAGCATATAACTCAAGCGCAAAATGCTTCACAGGCAATTATTTTGCAATTTGCTGAAATAGGCGGCGGCACCTTGCAGGATGGCCAACCTTGTTCGGGAGTAGCCACGGTGATCGATATAGACAATAATATTTACAACACAGTACAAATTGGCAACCAGTGCTGGATGAAGGAGAACCTGCGCACGACACGTTATGCAAATGGCACAAGCATTGCTTTAGGGAGTAGCACAAGCACCACAACAGCTTACCGTTATTATCCCAATAACGACCAATCCATCGTTTCCACCTACGGATATCTGTATAATTGGAAGGCTGTGATGGGTAATTCATCTTCCAGCAGTGCCAATCCCAGTGGTGTACAAGGCATTTGTCCTACTGGCTGGCATGTGCCGAGTATTACAGAGTGGACACAGTTGACCGATTATGTGAGCGGACAGAACCAGTATGTGTGTGGTAATGATAATACCTATATAGCCAAGGCATTGGCTTCCATCACGGGCTGGAACAGTAGCACAAGCACATGTGCAGTGGGCAATAATCCAAGTGACAATAACGCCACGGGTTTCTCGGCCTTTCCTGCTGGCTTCTATGGCGGCAACTACGGCGCTTTTGGAAATGTCGCCGACTTTTGGAGTGCTACGGAGGGCTATGACAACAAAGCGTACCCCACCAATCTCAGCTACTATAGCGCTGATGTGTACATTGATTACAATGCCCCCGCCTTCATGTGGGTCGGGTTCTCGGTCCGTTGCGTGCGCGATTAGAACAGACCGCACAAGCATGGAGTGCAAAAGCGGTTTGTAGGGAAAACCCGCCGAAAGGCGGACGAAAAAATCGGAATGGTACAGACATGGAACCTCGTCAGAGGTTCCAACGGGAGATGGCAAAGTCGTCTGCGTAATTTGCGGTATAACCTTGATGCGCAGTAATTCTTCCAAATTTCTCCGAAATCAATTTTTGCGCTGCCAAATTTTGGCATCGAAAAAATAGCATATTTTTACCCGTTTGTGGTTTTACATAGAAAAAATGACTACTTTTTTTAAAAAAGATGTAAATTTAACACGTTGATTTTCAATAAAATAATTTTTAAAAAGACTTGATTTTGCATTTTTGTTTTTGTATCTTTGCTGCCTTATTAAATAGTAAATTATATGGAAACAGAAACCGCATTGAAGCCTATAGAAAATATCATTGAGACCATCCGCTCCCGAATTTACGAAATAAGAGGGCGAAAGGTAATGCTTGACCGAGACCTCGCCGATTTGTATCACGTAGAGACCAAACGTTTGAATGAAGCAGTAAAAAGGAATAAAGAACGATTTCCTCCTGATTTTATGTTTCAATTGTCGAAGGACGAATTTCAGGATTGGAGGTCACAATTTGTGACTTCCAATGATTGGATGTCGCAAATTGCGACTTCCAATAGTTTGATGTCGCAAACCGCGGTTTCAAATACAATAAAGATGGGGATGCGAAAACAGCCGTTCGTTTTTACAGAATTAGGAGTTTCTATGCTTAGTTCAGTATTGAAATCCAAGGAGGCTATCCAAATGAACATCAATATCATGCGGGCGTTTGTGATGATGCGGCAGGCATTGTCAGAACTGTCGGCAACTAATTTGCGGGTGGAACAGCTTACAAGACGTGTTGATGACCTCAGCCACTATGTGGATGACATTCTTCGCGACCAAAATGACATCAACGAAGCCACTGCCCTACAAATAGACCTTATTCAAGATTCTTTGGCGGAGCTTCATGCGGAAAAGACGGAACGTGACGAGAAAGATTCCCGCAGGAGAATCGGATTTCGGATTGAAACTGACCCCTGATCACTATTCCCTGACCCCTGTCAACGGTATATGCCCTTTCGCCTTATTCTCCTTCACAACCTCCTTCATTCGCTCCTGCGTTTCTTTGGTAAAGAAAGCTTCGGTCAGTTTCTCGCTGATGTAGGTCACTGCCGCCTCGGAGGGATGGCAGAGGTCGGTGGCATAGAAACGGTAGTCGCGCAGGTCATCCTGTACCATTTCGTATGAGGGAAAATAGAAGGTGTTTTTGTTATCAATTAACTGATTGATAGACAAATGCAGCGTTGCTTTGCTGATTTGGTTTTCGTGGAAACCATCTGCCAAATGTCGCACGGGACTGACGGTGAAAATCACTTTCAGTTTAGGATTGAATTGCAGTAATTGGGGCAACAACTCACGATAAATGTCAGTAATTTGTTCTACCGTGAATAGTTTTTTCTCGAAGCGATTGGCTGGAATCTTGTGGCAGTTAGCCACGATGAGGTCCCGTTCGATGAGGCGGTAGCAGTAAGCGGTGCCGAAAGTTAAGAAGAGGTAATCGGCAGAGGCCAAAAAATCGTGAGCCCTATTTAAACATTGACTGATGTTTTGCTGAAAAGTTTCTTTGTCGGGGTGGGAGAACTTGCCGTGGTGGGCGTAGCTGATCCATTTTTCATTGAAGAAATCGATGTAGTTTTCATCAAACATTGCTGTGTTCAGCCCCATTTTCAGAGCTGTGGCAATGGAGACAGGATTGAAGAGGGTGCCGAAAGGATTTGACAAGGTATTGAAACCCATCTCCTGGAAGAAATTGCCGATATGGTCTGAAAAGCACGAGCCCAGCAGCATCAATTTATCATGATAGCTGATGTGGAAGGGGTATTCCGGGGTCGGTATTTCAGTGCGGAATTTCATTTTCTTGCTACAATTTCCGTGGCAAATTTACACAAAATTCCCGAATTATACATGGACGTATAGATTTTCCTGTAGATACGCGATTTATCGCGTCCGCTCCGTGTGTCTGCATTCTCTGTACTCATCCGTCAATAATCTGATGTTGCCATGAGCTTACACGTTGCTATCGTATGCAGGCCTTAGGTCTGCATGGCTCGGTAGCCCAGGGCATCGCCCTGGGGAAGATGGATGTACACCATCATAGAACCCCGTTAGGGGTTCCATGTCTATAGAAACGGAAATTGTCATGCATCATGTTCGCGGCGCGGGTTAGGTTTGCGCCGAAGCAGTGAATGTGACCGCCGCGAAACGGTATGGCATAAAATAAATTGTCAAAGTGAAAAAAATAACCCTTCCGAGCAACATATTTCCAGTTTTTTCGTCTTATATAGTATTAGTAGTTCTATAAAACTCAAAAATATGAAAAAATCTATACCCTTATTTTTATTTGCCTTGCTCATGACCATTCTTTTCACCCTCCCCACCGCCTCCGCCCAGGGCGAGTGGAAGTGGGCGCATTACTGGACGGGCAGCGGTGGCGACTTGAACAATGTCTTCAATAAGATTACCAATACTGCCTTTGACGAGGATGGCAATATGTATGTCTATGGCACGATGGGCGGCAATGCCAGGTTGGATGGGGAAATGCTTATGTTTTCAAATAATTCTACTGTGATTACTACCGAAGAACACTCTATTCTTTTGGCAAAATTTGATACTTCAGGTGCGATGCAGTGGTACAGAGTGATAAAATGCAATGATGATTGCAGATCTATCCCCAAATGGATGACTATTAAAAATAATAGGATATATATTACAGGAACAACTGGTATGTCGGGCGACTACAATTATTGGTTATATTACATAGACACTTTGATAACGAAAGCGGATGTTTTGAGCCTTCCGGAATCAGAGAGAAAGCCCCCATATAAATGGAGCCATTGGTTTTTCTTTTCCCAATTGGATTTGGATGGAAATCGTTTGGAAGACCATTTTGTGGAAGCATATACGAGGCAATATTATGAGAACGGTAATGATTATATTCGAAATGTTGAGCCAATTTGTGCTGACAACACTGTGCTTACTCCAATGCACGTAGATGATGCAGGTAATGTATGTTTGTTTGGACAGTTTGTATATGCAGGTAATGAGGAACAACCCTATACAATAGTCATAGATGGAGACTCTTCTAAAACTTACGATTTGTATTTACCTGGTAGCAGTTGTGGCTATAGTGCCTTGTGGAATGTGATGTTTTACAAGTTTACACCAAACTGGGAGTTGGACTTCGCCAAGTTGATGGTGCAAAGCACCGAAGGTATTGCTACATCATGGGAACTTATTGGGGATAGTATTAACCCTCAGTTTACGATATACCCTGAATGGCTTTCGTGCGACCATAATGATAATATGTATGTTTCAGGGTATATGGAACTTGCCATGTGGAATAATGGGAATTCGTTACATCAATATCCTGTCAAAGTCTATTTTGACAGTTTGCATTATGCCACTATAATAGATGAAAGCGGCACTCGTAGATTGAACTTTGTTTTGAAATATAATAGTGAAGGTGATATACTATGGTGTAACCAGATTTATACGAAAGGTCATCCAACCGACCCTGATCAATTTTCACATGGTGAATTATATGGTAATTGTTATGAAGATGGTTCATTGTATTTGACTGGACGGGGATGTAGCGTCCTTGATGAGAATGTTGGGATTTTCTTTGATAGTACCTGTACAATGCGGCTTCACGGCCCGCAAAACATTAGTAAGACAAATGTTGGTTTTTTTGTTAGATATGATGCATTTACAGGCTGTTATATTAATCATGGGGTTGTCCCTGTTATAGAAGGTAATTCATCATCATCCCCTGGACCCGTTTTGGCCACCATACACAACAGAATTTTTGCCTTATCTCTATATAAACAGTATTCTTGGGATCCTGCAATTATAGAATGGAGCAACGAAGGGAACTTCATTTGTCATATACCTTTTTCGACAGGGCAATCTGAGTTGGGCACTGTCAATGCCAACCAAAATGGAACGCTTTTAGTTGATTTGGTTGCGTTCTCTCCTGTGACTTTTAGCAACACTGTGATTGCCAACTGCAACAATCAACCCAATAGCAATGCTGTTTTTGCGCTGTATCATAACCCTGAATGGGCAACACCTTTCGTCCCTGACGACACAGTGGCTATCGATGAGTATTACCAGAAACGAGAGAACAGCATCTATCTCTATCCCAACCCTACAGACGGGAAAACTGCTGTGTGCGGCTACCTGTGGGACTATCAGAGTGCAGAGCTGTTTGATTTGCAGGGCAGGAAACTGGATGAATATGCGGCTGCCCGAAATTTCGACTCAGGACCAGTCTTCGACCTCACCCCTTACCCCGCCGGCACCTATATCGTGAAAATCAACTTCGAGCGAGGCGTGAGCGTGGTGAGGAAGGTAATTAAGAATTAAGAATGATGAATGAAGGGCATCCGGAAGGCTGTCCTTTTTTCGACTTATGATGACAATATTAAAGGATAGAAGCTATCTTATTCAAAAGGGTTGACTCGCATCGGGAGCGCTGTTGCTCTTCCACTTCGCGCTGAGCAATGACAAGGCAGTCGTGTTCGTAGCCGTACTGCAGACGCATCCAAAAATCGTAAGGTATGCCCAATTCTTTTTCCAGTGCCATCGCCACTGCGGTGGTAAAACTGCGCTTGCCCTTGATTAGTTCGTTCAGATGGCTTGGCTGGATGCCTATAGCCTTGGCCAACTCTTTCTGCTTGATGCCGCGCTCTTTTAGTTCCTCGGCAAGCGTTTCTCCGGGATGCACCGCGCGGAAACCTGTAATTCTGCTATCGCTGTCCATAGTGTGATTCATCTAATTCTATGATTGTTATTCTTATTCCATTGTCCAATTCCTTAAATAAAAGCCGTTCTACCCTGCCATTCATCACCCTTATCGAACTCAAATCTATTTTTTTTGAGCTGCTCGTAATGCAAATAGCTCAACTGTTTCAAGTCGCTGCATTTAGCGACACCTTGCAAATCGTTAAACACACGGTCTAAAGCCCACAAGAATTTCTTGTCCCGGGTGTATTTCTTGTACCTTTTGCTTTGATGAGTAGTGATAAGTTTTTCTAATTCAACATCTTCAAATGATACATTCATCGTTCTTACAGTTTGCAAAGATAATAAAAATTCTGGATGTTGGGAATTTTTCTCCCATCATATTTTTTTATCTGACATGCGACCTTTTATCGGTGCATTATTTACAAGTTACTTTTTGTTCTTTTCCATTCTTGATTTTTAAGATTCTTGCCTACAAAATTACAAAAACAAAACAAAGAAATCAAGAACAAAATGCATTTAATCTGTTATAAATCAGTATTATAAAAAATGACATATTTTGGTTTGAAAGATGTCTTTTTTGTAAAGAAAATTGCAAATCGCAAAAAATGCGCGAAACCACAGGTAACTTTGATTCAGGTGGAACGACTGGATTTTGGAAGATTTACACAAATAATACCGCTACGTGGAAACGATAAATACAGATTAGAGGGGTATTATCAGTTTGGCAAACTTGAGTAGCAGCATCTTGTTACCTACGGTGTCGAAGGCGACAAGGGCTTTCTTGTCCTCACCAACGCCATCGGTGGAAATCACCACACCATAACCAAAATTCTTGTGATACACCCTTTTGTTCACCACCACCTGTTCGGGAGTGGCTAACTCGCCAATTTGTGACAGCTCCACCTCGGTTTTGGTCTGTACTGTGGGTTTTGGGGCGCTGATACTTGGCTTGGGACTGCTGTAGCTGGGTTTGGAACTGGGGGAGTGTGTTTCCCGCTGCTGGCTGTAACTTTTGAACTTGCTGAAAGATGAGGTTTCGGGGCGGGCAAAGGAGAATGTGCCTTTGCCGGAAGATGCCCTGCGGGTGGTGTTGATAAAGCGTTCGGGAATCTCGTCCAAAAAGCGGCTGGCCTCCGCAAACTGCAGGGAACCAAACTTGTAGCGGCTTTCCGCATAGCTCAGGATGACCCGTTTGCGGGCACGGGTGAGGGCCACATAAAACAGTCGGCGCTCCTCTTCCAGCTCCTTGCGGGTGTTGATGGACAGCGAGGAGGGAAAGAGGTTCTCCTCCATGCCGGTAATGAAGACATAGTCGAACTCCAAACCCTTGGCGGCATGGATAGTCATCAGTTTCACTTTGTCGGCATCCTCGTCCTTCTCGTCCTCGTCGCTGAGCAGCGAAACGGTCTCCAAATAGTGGTCGAGGGTGGGGAAATATTCGCTGATCAGTTCGCCGCTGGCTTCGTTGATGGCTGATTCCGGCTCCCGCTCGGTGAATGCCTTGATGGAGTCGAGCAATTCTTCGATATTTTCGATGCGGTCTTTGTCCGACGGGTCTTCCTTTAATGTGCTGATGATGCCGGACGATTCGGCAATGTGCTTGCCCAAGTCGAAAGCGTCAGTAGTAGGCAACAATGATGTATAGCTCTGGATGCGGGCGGCAAAGTCTTTCAGTCGAGCCTTGGTGGGAGCATTTACGTCTAACTGGAACTCGTCGGGCTGCACGATGATATTCCACATCCGTTCGTGATGCTCGGCGGCGCAGTTCAGGATCTTATCGACGGTGGTGGCACCGATACCGCGTTGGGGATAGTTGATAACCCTGCGCAGGGATTCCTCGTCGTAATGGTTAACAGCCAAACGGAAATAGGCCATCAAGTCCTTGATCTCCTTGCGTTTGTAGAATGACAAACCCGCATATATTTTATAGGGGATATGTCGCTTGATGAACACTTCCTCAATGGCACGCGACTGAGAGTTGGTGCGGTATAACACGGCAAACTGATTGTGATTGGCTTGGGTGTTCACCTTGATTTCAAACAGCTTGTCGGCAATGGCAAAGGCCTCGTCTGTGTCGCTGCCGGTCTTCATGATGTCAATCTTGGTGCCTTCGCCATTATCGGTCCAGATTTCCTTGTACAGCTGGTCTTTGTTGTTCTTGATGATGGCGTTGGCGGCATTCACGATGGTCTGTGTCGAGCGGTAATTCTGCTCCAATTTGATAATCTGGCAGGTGGGGTAGTCATGCTTGAAATTGAGAATATTCTGAATGTCGGCCCCACGGAAGGAGTAGATGCTTTGGGCATCGTCGCCCACTACACAAATGTTCTGGTATGCAGCTGCTAATTTCTTGATAATCAGATATTGGGCAAAGTTGGTGTCTTGGTACTCATCCACCAAAATATAGCGGAAACGCTGCTGGTACTTATACAACACCTCGGGATAGTCGCGCAGTAACACGTTCATGTAGTACAGCAGGTCGTCGAAATCCATGGCATTGGCACTTTTGAGGCGCTGGTTGTAGCGTTTGAAGATGTCGGCGATAAGAGGCTTGCCGCTACGTTTGTCAGCCTCAATGATTTCGGGGTTTTCGGCGTATTCCTGTTCGGAAATCAAACTTGACTTGGCAGCGGATATACGGTTGAGGATATAGTTGGCCACATAGATTTTCGGGTCTAACTGCATCTCTTTGACGATGGACTTGATCATGCTTTTACAATCATCAGTGTCATATACGGTGACATTATGGTCGTAGCCTAAGCGATAGCCCTCCACCCTGATAATGCGGTAGAAAATGGAGTGGAAAGTGCCCATGGAGACAGCTTTGGCGTTGCTGTCGCCCACCAGCTTGAAGATACGCTCTTTCATCTCGCCAGCGGCCTTGTTGGTAAAGGTTAGGGCCAAAATCTGAAAAGGGCTAATGCCTAAAGTAAGCATATAGGCAATGCGGTAGGTGAGCACACGTGTTTTTCCGGAACCCGCACCGGCAATCACCATCAGCGGACCTTCTACCTGTTTCACCGCTTCTTGCTGAGCGTCATTGAGTTGCGAAAGTAATACCTCTGCTTTGTTCATAGTCTGTGTTTAAGACCGCAAAAATACTATTTTTTGTTGAATTGTTGAATTGTTGATGTTGTTGAATTGATGTTTTAAAAACAAAAAAATGAATTAAAATTGTTTTACTTAACATGGCAGAATCTATATTAAATAAATAAACAAATAAACGATTAAACAATTCAACAAATTTTTCGTATCTTTGCAAGTTATTGTTTTAAATATTGAAAGATGAAAAAACTGCTTTTTTTACTGCTTGGATTGGTCGCTTTGACGATGGTCTCATGTAAGGATACTTCTGGGAATTATGTCGCTAATTTGCTGACTTATACCCAAATGGAAAATGCTTTCTCCGACTGTCTGTCATTGGCGACAGAGACGGCTGTGGAATACCTGTGCCCGGAGGATGAGTTGGATTATGCTTTGGGGTATGGTTTCTATAACTATGAAAATCATAATTACAGGATAACTTTGCCGGCTTCTGTCCGTGCTATTGTGGATAGTTTGACCGCCCATGGTCAGGCTGCACTCATCGACTCGATGGTGTTGCACATCAACCGTGCCGCCGAAGCCAGTGGAAATGCCATCGGTAACGCATTCTCCACTGCACGTGGCAATTTGTCATACACAAATCATCAGGCTTTGGTATCCACTTCCAATACCAGCGCCTTGACAAACTATTTCAAAACACAATGTGGAAATCAAATCAAACAGTCTTTGCTGACTCCCGTTCAGATGAAACTCAATGAAAAAGGAGTGACGGCAGACTGGAATCAAATATTGTCGGTCTATTATACCTACAATCCTCAACCTGTTTCTATTGACTTGAATGGACATGTCACCGAGAAGATTGTGGATGGTATTTTTGCAGAGATGGCAAAAGCCGAGAAGTTGATTCGTACAGATGCGACTTGGCAGTTGACAGAGAGTCTGGAATTGGTATTCGGTAATTAAAAAAGGAATTAATCATCAAATAATAATCGAAAAATCTTAATTATGAGAGCAGAGAAAATATTTGCCGGCAAAACATTGGCAATTCTGTCTGGCGGTGGCGATACCCCAGCAATCAATTCAAGTATCGAAGCAGTGAGAAACCGCGCATCCATGCTGGGTTTCAAGGTTTATGGTATCCTGCGTGGCTGGAAAGGCCTCTTGGGTGATGGCGATGTGGTTGACCTGACCAATATCGCATACAATGGCATCTATGGCGGAACAGGCCTGCTGTCAAGCCGTACCAATCCTTTCCCCAGCAAGAAAAATCCGGAAGACCGCTCACAACAGATTCTGAGAAATATAGAAAGATATAAAATCGATGTTTTGGTGACTATCGGTGGTGATGATACCAACGGCGCCGCCAAAAAAATGTACGAGAAATATGGTATTCCCGTTATCGGCTTTCCGAAAACTATCGATAATGACCTGAGAACAAGAACTATACATCATTATCAAGGCAAGCAATATGAAACAGTTTTGTGCCCTGGCTTCCCTTCAGGAGCAATGGCTATCAAGAAACTGACCAGCAAATTGCATACAACCAATGAGTCGCATCAGCGTATCATGGTGCTGGAGGTGATGGGCCGCGACGCCGGTTGGCTTACAGGTACGGCTGTTTTCGGTGGTGCCCAGGTGGCACTGGTGCCCGAAGTTGAGATGACCAAAGAACGCAAGGACTTCTTCTTTGAACATGTGAAAGAACAATATATGCGCTCACCGAAACATAGTCTGATAATTGCTGTGTCGGAGGGTGTCAGATGGTGGAATGAAGAGAAACAAAGTCTGGAGATGGTTTATGCCAGCCCCGATTTGGACGAGTATGGTCATCCGCGTTTCGGTGGCATCAGCGGTGTTATCGCTTCCGAAATCTCCAAAAAACTGGGTATCGAAGCCCGTGGACAAATCTCTGGCTATATTCCGCGTTCGGGCAAGTGCTATGAGTACGACCGCCGTTTGACTTCCACCTTGGCCGACAAAGTGGTTGACTTGCTGTTGCGTGAAGACTACGGCAAAATGCCGGTAATGCGTGACATTGTGCCTTACAGCGAGCTGGAAGAATTCCACACAGACGCTATCGACATGGGCAATATCGGTAATTTCCCGCTACCGTCAAATTACTACAACCCCAACGAGTTCATGTTCACCGACCAGTATGTCGATTTCTTGACCAACATCATCGGTGCGCCTTATCGTATGGAGTTTACCCACGAATTCCCCATTGTAATTCCACAGGAATAAGGTTATAGGGATCAGGTTTTAGTAGAGACGGGGCATGCCCCGTCTCTAAAAAATATAGAAATAGAAAAAGTCAATTAACCATCATCGCATTTTTATGAATAAACTTGCAGCTATCTTAGTTTTTTGTCTCTTGGGTTTGACCTTGTCGGCTCAGCGTTTCGTGTCACAAGCAGAAGCTAAGACTGCTGCTGTGCACTATATGTCCTCGCGTTGGGGCCAGGACTACAAGCAGGATAATATTCTGGCAGTGCATGAACAGAAGGAAAAAGGTCATACTATGCTGTATGAGGTTCTTTTCAAAAACCATTCCTCTATTATTCTTTCAGGCGTGAAAAGCTGCAAGGCAGTGGTAGGCTATCGTTTCAAGACGGGCGATGTGTCTGTGCTGAACCAAAGTAAGGACGTGGTCTCTCCAGGAATGAACATCTTCTTGGAGAAATGCTGTGTGCAGATTCGCTATGCCATTGAGGAAATGGAAAACAAAAACTGGGTAAGCGGCGAGTGGAAGGAATTGCTGAAGTCGGGCGCTTCCGACAATGCTGCCAAAGCTGGTGTTTATGGTCCTTTGCTGACCAGCGCTTGGGGACAGACCAAGGCCTATCCCAAAACCTGTGACGGCTACAATTATTACGTGAAGGAAACCATCCAGGTGTGTGCTTGCGCGAATATCAGCAAGTGCCCGGCTGGATGTGTGGCAGTGGCTATGGGGCAAATCATGCGTTATTGGCAGTATCCGGTCAAGTCGCCTTATACAGGCGAGAACTATGACTGGTCCAATATGCCTGACACCTTGAAAGCCAAGTCGCCTCGTTTTGAGAAAGAAAGAAAAGCTATCGCCCGCTTGCTCCGCGATTGTGGCGAATCGGCGGAAATGCAGTATTGCTATGCCCCGAAACGCTATGGCTGTCAGTCGTTTGCATGGCCGTTAAAAGCCTGTGACGGCTTCATCAACAAGTTCAATTACAGCAGCAGTGCTGAAAGAAAATTGCGGTCAAGCTCCAATACCAAAAGCTGGAAGGCTATGCTGATTGATAATATCAAACGTGGTTTCCCTGTGCTTTATGCCAGCGCTTCCTTGGCTGTTAAAGATTATGCTGAGTGTGGTCATGCTTACGTTTGCGATGGCTATAACGAGAATACCGATATGTTCCATTTCAATTGGGGATATGACGGCGAGGCTAATGGATGGTACACTTTGGATAATCTGGTGATAAAGCTGTCTAAACAACCATACAATTGGAATCATCTGGAAAGAATGGTAATTAATATTTATCCTTCTTATATAGAGAATGTTAAAGACAATATTTACGGAGGGAAAGTGGCTGAAAACAAGTAAACAACAGAGATTATGGGCAAATTTGTGATTCAAGGAGGCAGACCATTGGAAGGTGTGATAACACCTCAGGGTGCGAAAAATGAGGCTTTACAGGTGCTTTGTGCTGTTTTATTGACCGAAGAACCTGTGGTGATCTCTAATGTTCCCGCTATTCGTGATGTGCATCGCCTGATGGAGATACTCTCCGCCATGGGTGTGGAAATCACACCGATAACAGCAGATACCTACAAGTTCCAAGCCAAGGATATCAGCCTGGATTTTCTAAGATCTCCTGAATTTATCAAGCTGTCGGGAGCTATCCGTGCCTCTATCATGATTTTGGGACCGCTGTTGGGGCGTTTTGGCAAGGCTTATTCTGCTAAACCCGGTGGCGATAAAATCGGCCGTCGCCCCTTGACCACTCACTTTGAGGGTTTCGCGAATCTGGGTGCCAAGGTCACCTTGACAGATGGTAATGTATATGAGTTGGATGCCAATCCTCTTAAAGGAACCTACATGTTGCTGAATGAGGCATCTGTGACAGGTACCGCCAATATCGTGATGGCTGCGGTGAAAGCCAAAGGTACCACCACCATCTTTAATGCCGCCTGTGAACCGTATCTGTATCAGTTGTGTACTATGCTGAATAAAATGGGCGCTAAAATCAGTGGTATCGGCTCTAACTTGTTGACGATTGAAGGTGTTGACGAACTGCACGGCTGTGAGCATCGTATCTTGCCCGACATGATTGAGGTGGGCAGCTTTATGGGTATGGCGGCAATTACCGGCTCAACCATAACCATTAAGGATTGCGCCGTAAAACACTTGGGCATAATTCCTTACACCTTTGCCAAATTAGGAGTTCAGTTCAGGATAGATGGCGACAATATTCATATTCCTCAGCAGAAAGAGTATGAAATAGAAACCAATATGGACGGTTCTATCCTGACCATTGCGGATGCGCCGTGGCCTGGCTTTACTCCCGACTTGATCAGTATCGCGCTCGTGACCGCCATTCAGGCAAAAGGCAGTGTGCTGATTCATCAGAAAATGTTCGAAAGCCGTCTGTTTTTTGTGGATAAGCTGCAAGAAATGGGAGCGCAAATTATCCTTTGCGATCCGCATCGTGCCACAGTTATCGGCTTGAACCATAAGTATCGCCTACGTGCCACCACAATGGCCTCTCCGGATATCCGTGCCGGTGTGGCTTTGCTGATTGCGGCACTCTCCGCCGAAGGTACCAGCATCATCCAGAATGTGGAGCAGATTGACCGTGGTTACCAGAATATCGTGGAACGACTGAACAGTTTGGGCGCGGTTATCGTGAGAGAATCATAAGCTAATTCAACCATTATGATTAGAAAATTTATTGAGACTTTTGGAGAGTATTTCATGTTCCTGGGAAAGGTCTTCACCAAACCGGGAAAATGGAATGTCTTTTCCCGAAAGCTTATCTATGAGATGGACGCAATGGGAATAGGTTCCCTGCTTATTGTATGTATTGTTTCCATCACACTTGGTAGCGTTATCACCATGCAGACCGCCATGCAGATTGAAAGCAACTGGATTCCGAAATGGTGCGTGGGCTATATCGTGAAAACCACCGCGGTCATGGAGCTTTGCCCTACTATCATCAGTTTGCTGCTGGTGGGTAATCTCGGTTCACGTATCACCGCTGAAATCGGTAGTATGCGTGTTACAGAACAGATTGATGCTCTGGAAGTTATGGGTATTAACCCCGCTTCCTATTTAGTGCTGCCAAAAATAGTAGCGGCTGTCATCATGATTCCTTTGCTGATTATTGTCAGTATTTTCTTCGCTCTTTTGGGTGGCTATGTGACTGTTGTATTGACAGGTTCTGTTTCCACCTACGATTTCGTGGATGGTATGACCTCCTTCTTCCGTATGTATGATATTTTCTATGCTTTGACGAAAACTTTTATTTTCGCTTTTATAATATCCTCTGTATCTGCATTCTATGGTTATAGAATCGATGGCGGCGCTTTGGAATTGGGACAGGCGAGTACCATGGGAATTGTGGTGGCCAGTTTCGTGATTCTGATTCTCAATATGGTGGTTACACAGATTATGCTTTAATGTTCAAACTGAAAGAAGATGATAGAAGTTAAAAATGTTTCTAAATATTTTGGAGAGAAGCAGGTGCTGAAAAATATCACCACGCAGTTTGAGGAAGGCAAGGTCAACCTGATTATCGGTCGCTCCGGCTCCGGCAAAACTGTGATGATGAAATGTCTGGTAGGTTTGCATACGCCCGACGAAGGAGAGATTGTGTATAATGACCGTGTTTTCAGAAAATTGTCTGAAAAGGAGAAACGGGAATTGCGTGCCGATATGGGCATGGTGTTTCAAGGTTCCGCACTGTTCGACTCCATGACCATCGAGGAGAACGTCCGTTTTCCGCTGGATATGCTGAAAGATATGGAATACGGGGAGAAAATGGAACGGGTGAATTTCTGCCTGAAACGTGTGGATTTGGAGAATACCAACAAACTGTATCCCGATGAGCTGAGTGGTGGTATGAAAAAACGTGCCGCCATTGCCCGTGCCATTGCCTGTAATCCAAAGTACCTGTTCTGCGATGAGCCCAACTCCGGCTTGGATCCTAAGACCTCATTAATCATTGATGATCTGATTTTTGATATTACCCATGAGTTCGGCATCACCACGGTAGTGAATACCCATGATTTGAACTCGGTGATTACGATAGGGGAGACCATCTCCTACATTTATGAAGGTAATCTCGCATGGGTGGGCAATATGAACAATGTGCTTACCTCCGACAATAAACTCCTAAATGAATTCATCTACGCCCAACCCCTGACACAGAGAATAAGACAGGTCTCAAAAAACTAAGAATTAAGAACTAAGAGTTAAGAATTCAAAATCCAAAATTCATCATCTTGTAATCAATTAATCATAATCACTCCTCTTATGCGAAGCATAACTCCCCTCGAAGACTCCCCTCGAGCACAAAGTGCGAGACTCCCCTTGAGGGCGTAGCCCGAAACTCCCCTTTAACCTTTAACCTTTAACCTGCAACCTGTAACCTATAATGAACTGGCTCGACATTGTTATACTGATTCCCACCGCTTGGTACGCATACAAGGGTTTGAAAAACGGCCTGATATGTGAGTTGGCATCTATTATTGCGTTGATTCTGGGTGTCTGGGCCACGGTGCATTATTCCGATATGTTGGCGGCACGTATGGGTGAGGGACAAACCTACAAAATCATCGCTTTTGCGGGCATTTTTATTGCCACGCTGGTACTGGTTCATTTTGCCGGGAAACTCATGGAGAAGGTGGTGAAATTGATGATTTCTGGCTTCTGGAACAATTTGGCAGGCTTGCTTTTCGGCGTGGCCAAGGTGGTCATCGTTTTCAGTGTCCTGCTGATGTTCATTGAAAAAGTGGATACGAAACAAGTTATATTGAAACCCGAATTCAAAACCGAATCATTCACTTACAAATATGTGCAACCCGTTGCTCCTTTCCTCACCAACTGGATTACAGAAAAGAGGGGACAGTTGTCAGGGGACAGTGGCCAGGAAAACTGTACTAACCCCTAATCCCTAACCCCTAAAACCTATATGAAAACCAACGAACAACTCCTCAAAGACCTTCTCCAGCAGTTCATCGACAAGTCGGGAAGACAGCGGCTTTACGATGAGCGGCGGTCATTGTCGTTGTGGGCTGAGGTAGTGGAGCCATTGGTTGCACAGAACACCCAGTGCAAGGACATCAAGAATGGTGTACTGAAAGTAAAGGTCACCAACGCCGCCCTCAGATTTGAGTTGTTAGCCCGCAAAAGCGAAATCATCCGTCAACTCAATGACTGCCTCGGCATGGAAGTGGTAAAGGATATCTTATTTGTATTGTAGAAAACAATGGACACTTATCGTTTCAGAAAAACAATACATCGGCTGCCGGGCAAGGTGATTCATCATGTGCCCATGCCTGAGCCGCAAGTGGTGGAAGGCCATCAGTCGAGGGCACAGATTGGCGAAATCTGCCGCCAGTGCGGTTATAAGCAGGTGCTGTTAGTGACCGACCAGACGCTCCATAAACTCGGTTATGACCAGGCGATAATGCAATCTCTTGATGCCGCAGGGGTGTCTTGCACCTTGTTCGCAGACATCAACTCCGAGCCAACTATAGATTTGATAGATGCAGGACGTAAGGCGGCTATGGCTTGCCATGCCGAGTGCGTGATTGCCTTGGGAGGTGGTTCGGTGATGGATACCTGCAAGATGATAGTCGCTGGGGTAAAGTTGTCGCACATCATCACCAAAGCATTGCTGCTCAAATTTCTGGTGGTACCTGGCAAAACTCTACCCATGATTTCCGTGCCTTCTACTGCTGGAACCGGTGCTGAATTGACCGTGGGTGCCGTGGTGACCAATGCCCGTGGCGTGAAAGGCTCTACCGTGTTGGTGGGACTGAATGTGACCCATGTGATTCTGGACAGCGAACTGACCATACATGCCCCGCAGTTGGTAACCGCCGCATGCGGTATGGATGCGCTCAGTCATGTGGTGGAAGGAGCTATCAGTGATGTGGATCCGGATGAGGAAAACATGCATCTTTCCCTGGAAGGCACACGCTTGATTTTGCAACACCTTCCTGTAGTGATGCGAGAACCCGAAAATATTGAGTCACGATTGGCAATGTGCCGTGCCGCTATGTATGGCGGCAATGCCATCAATACGCAGTTGGCTGGCTATGTGCATGCGTTCGCCCATAGCATTGGAGCTATGTATCATATTCCTCATGGACAAGCGATTACGCTGATGCTGCTGCCTGTGCTACGTTACCAAATGAAGGCTTGCCAAAGAAAATATGCAATAATGGCGCGTTATTGTGGATTGGCTACGGAGAAAACCGATTCTCAAGAAGCAGCAGAGTTGTTCCTGAAAGCTATCGCTGACCTGATTACCACTTGTGGCTTAGATAAGCTGGAATCTCCTGTAAAAGTTGATGATTACGAGGAACTGACACATCTCATCGCCGCCGACTCCATCAACTACTCTTCCCCCATGACTTTCAGCAATGAGGATATCCGAAATGTGCTGGAAGAGATGACAGGTTGCAGGGTTCAGGTTACAGGTGACAGTGAATTGGAGTTAGTAATTAGTGATTAGATAATAATTTGCGGTAGAACCGCAATCCCCGCATAAAAAAGAAATATGGCATACACAGAACAAGAAATCAGCAAAATCGTGGCGGCACAGCGGAAATACTTCCGCACCGGTGTCACCCTTCCCATAAAGTGGAGAATCCAGCAACTCAAAAAGCTGAAAGAGGCTGTTATTGCCCATGAGGCTGAGTTTGAAGAGGCTTTGGCCAAAGACCTTGGCCGCAGTAAAGTGGAGGCATACCTCTGCGATGTGGGGCCTATCATTGTGGAAATCAACGAGATGATACGTGGTCTGCGCCGCTGGGCACGTCCCGAGTGTCATTTCAGCGGACTGATGTGTTTCCCGAGTTTGTTCACCAAAGTGTATAAGATGCCCTACGGTGTTTCGTTGGTCATCAGTCCTTTCAACTTCCCATTCCTGCTTACCATCGGTGTGGTAGCAGCAGCATTGTGTGGGGGAAATACGGCGGTCATCAAAGCAAGCTCCAAGTCTGCCGCTTGCACAAAGGTACTGAAACACTTCTTTGCGGAGGTATTTCCGCCCGAATATATCACAGTGATTGACGGAGGTCATGATGTGGCGGATATGTGTCTGGCACAGCGCTTCGACAAGATTTTCTACACGGGATCGCCTGCGGTGGGTAAGCATGTGTTGGCAGAGGCAGCCAAAAACTTGACTCCTGTCGCCTTGGAGTTGGGTGGCGAGACGGGCAACTGGTGTGTGGTACGCAAAGACGCCGATTTGAAAGATGCTGCCCATAAAATAGCTTTCTTCAAGTTGCTCAATGCAGGTCAGATATGCATTAACATCAATCAGATTGCGGTGGCTAAAGAGGTGGCGGAACCGTTTTTGGAGGAATTGAAACAAGCCTTTGTATCATTGATTGGCGAACAGCCCATCCATAATCCGGAGTATCCAAAACTGATTACGGAGGCGGCCTACGATAAATGTGCCAAACTGGCAGAAGAATACCGCGACCGCATCGTTTTCGGTGGTGAGGGTGACCGTATGACGCAGCGATATGCACCCACGATGATTTATCCCGTGGACATCGACGAGCACATCGTGCAGCATGAACTTTTCTGTCCTTTGTTGCCTATTGTACCCTTCAACGATGTTGAGGTGGATACCCTGATGGAAACCATTGCTGACCGTGAGCATCCCTTGGCGATGTATCTTTTTACCAAAGATATGAAGTGGGCAAAGCGCACCATGCAAACCCAGCAATATGGTGGTGGCTGTATCAACGAAGTGTGTATCCACATGATGGTGAAGGGAGTGCCTTTTAACGGCACGGGCCATTCCGGTATGGGTGCCTACCATGGTGAGTGGGGTTTCCGCGAGTTTACCCACCCGCAGACAGTCCTCAAAGGCAGCACCCGTTTCAATCTATCCCTCCGCGACCATCCATATAGCGGCAAAGCGGAGGCATTGAAAATGAAGATTTTGAAAGTATTCGAAAAATAGAAGTATGGAAAAACGGTCCTTTTTGCTTCATTTTTTAGCTTGTTGCCTCTTATTGGGGGCAGTTCTTGCCACATGGGCAAACGGGGGACCGATACGGAAATATTCCGCAATGACCCTTTCACCACAACCTGTATCGTTACATGTTCCGGAAATCCAGTTGGTGGACGAATGTGTGAGTTTTACTCCGAATGACAGGTATATGGACGTGGTGGCACGCTATTTGTTACACAACCATTCTGACCGGTCTTTTGATAATCTTCCATACGGTTTTCCTATTGACTATTTTGGCAGTGGGTTGGTGCGATGGGATTGTATGAATGATTATAGTCCGGCACGACAGGAGCTGGGTTGGCGCGATGGTTATATCCGCAATGTTAGTTTTATGTTGGGAGACAGGCAGCTTGCATGGCTGTGTTCTCAGGATACCATTATTGTTCCAAAGTCTTCCGATACCCATGAAATCTCTCGCCGATGGTTTTATACTTATTTGACTATTCCGGCACAGCATTTTATGACTCTTGAGGTACGTTATACGGTGGAATGCACGAGAGTGGGGGATGTAAATGGAGTGATGAACAATCTGATTGAGCCTTATTGGGGTTCATTGGATTTTCAATATGATTTTACTCCGGCGGCTTATTGGGGCGATGGTTGTGCCGATCATTTTTCAATAGTACTTGACACAAGTAAAATTAAGATCACCAATGATGAACTATTTGCATCGGCAGAAAAGAATATCTATGGGTTGCTGATGAAGCAGGATGGTCAATATTGGCGTTATGAGTGCAATCATTTTTCTTTGTCGAAAGCGGCACCTTTTAACTTGTCTTTTTATTACAAAAATGATGAGTTGATTCATCAGCCTCTTGACAAGATCCTCAACCATCGCATTTCTCCTTCGGAATACAGTATTGAGGTAAGTGGTGTCAATGCGGGGTATCCTGTCACAAATCTTAGTGATGCCAATCCCTCAACAGCGGCCATGCTTTTACCTGATAAAAATGACTCGATTTATATCACCATCCGTTTTCATCAGCCCACTGTTTTGGAGGGAATGTTATTGCTTAATGGTTATACCAGAAGTGAAGAGAATTATCGGAATTATGCCCGTATTGACAGTTTGATCATTACAGGCCAATGTTTCTATGTAACTCTTCTACAAATAATGAGGGTGTCAGGAAAACTGCTAATAACAGTGTAAAAATGCTATTCGGAAGAGAGTTGTTCGATGCAAGGAACAAGAGCTTATTGCCGAGACCAAATAAATATGCGGGTCATAATCCTGCCGGTTTTGATTGGCAGTCACTTTTCGATAGTGCCATGATACTTAAACTGTCGGATGCAATAACAGATAGGGACGATTATTATTCGGGACACTATTATTCAGAGATTCGCATTGTCATCACGGCTACCTCCCCCGGCTTTAAGTACAAAGACCTCTGTTTGTCAGAGATTGTTTTTGTCGGAAGATGATGATGAGAACTTGCCCAACGTAAAGTGCAGTTTAGAATGTTTGTTTCTGCTTATACATTTGTCAGCGCAAATTCATAAAATCTATAATACAACTTCGGCAGGAATATCAAGTTTGCAGAGTTGCGGTGCTTGTACATCTCTCCTTACCCAGGGCTATTCTCCTTGCGGGCCTATAGCCTGCGAAATTATTGCCTCGAAGAGGCAAAATCTTATAAACCCCAGATGAGCATCGCGTAATTTGGGGTGGTGAATGCCAACGCATCTCTCTCTGCGGTGTGTTATGAATATGCACCGAAGCACTGAGCTGTCACACCGCGGAAATGAGACCTTTCAACCGATGCAAAAAAATTATGGGGTAGCCGTGGTGGTATATGGACAACGAAAAATCAGTGTTTACAAATCTTCACCATTTGATCGATTATTGTAATTGTCGTAATACATAGTAATAGAATATTTTCCAT